>Ga0182024_10004628_pt1 | contig 31456 bp, 26 predicted proteins | sample P32metaG_FD_120480 | JGI IMG/M metagenome (GOLD analysis project Ga0182024, IMG submission 120480) | Permafrost microbial communities from Stordalen Mire, Sweden - P3-2 metaG (Illumina Assembly) | ecosystem: Environmental > Terrestrial > Soil > Wetlands > Permafrost | place: Sweden: Stordalen...
ACTTTGTCTGAAAGCAAGAAACTTAACACCAAGACGCTATTGCTGTTGAAGCCGCGCGGATTTTGCGCCGGAGTCGTGCGCGCCATCGACATCGTGCGCATTGCGCTGGAGGCTTTTGGGCGTCCGATTTACGTGCGCAAAGAGATTGTGCACAACCGTTTCGTCGTGGAAGAACTGCAGCAAAAAGGCGCCATCTTCGTCGACAGCGTCGATGAAGTGCCTGAAGGCGAACGCGTCATCTACAGCGCCCACGGCGTTTCTCCTGAGGTGCGAGCGGACAGCAAACTCCGCAATCTGCGCGTGATCGATGCCACTTGTCCGCTGGTCACCAAGGTCCATGTGGAGGCGGTGAAGTTTGCCAAGGAAGGATATTCGCTGATCCTGATCGGCCATCGCGATCATGATGAAGTGATCGGCACCCTCGGCGAGGCGCCAGCAGTGACTCAGGTCGTCGGATCGCCCGCAGAGGTTGCATCGGTGACGCTGCCCGATCCCAACCGCGTCGCCTACTTAACCCAGACGACACTCAGCCTTGATGAGACTCGGGACATTATTGCCGCGCTGCGAAAGCGGTTTCCGAATATCAAAGGGCCGGCAGCGCAAGATATTTGCTATGCCACGGAAAACAGGCAGGTTGCGGTAAAGCATGTGGCATCCGACGCCGATTTGCTGCTGGTTGTCGGGTCCGACAATAGCTCGAATTCCAAGCGCCTGGTGGAAGTTGCCCGGAGTTTGGGAACCGGGGCGCATCTAATCGATGACTGGCGCAACATCAAGCCGGAGTGGTTGGATGGTGTAAAGACTGTTGCCCTGACCGCGGGAGCATCGGCTCCTGAACACTTGGTCCAGGAAGTAGTGGAATATTTGGCGGGACAGGGCTTTGGCGACATTCAGGAACTCGAAATCATGCCGGAAAATGTGCGCTTTGGATTGCCGCCGGAGATCGTGGCAACCATCGCATCGGCCCCGGCCGTAGCCGTGGAATCGTAGTCTGGAGCACTTGATGGACGAATCCTCCCCTTACTCAAAAAACTCTGCGAACAGTGAGGCAAGAAATCACGCAAAAAGTGCGGTGTCTGTGCCGCAGATGCGATTCGGCAAGATCGATGACTTAGGAAGTCGGGTCGCGATCGCCGTCGATGCCGCGCGCAACTATCTTTTTTCGCAGCAGCACGAAGATGGCTACTGGTGCGGAGAACTCGAAGCCGACACCACCCTTGAATCCGATTACATCCTTCTGCACACGCTGCTTGGCACCGGCAACCAGCCTCGTTTCGACAAAGCGGCACGCTACATCCTGAATCATCAGAATGAAGATGGCGGCTGGAGCATCTACTCCAGTGGACCCTCAAACATCAGCGCTTCAGTCAAGGCTTACTTCGGCCTAAAACTCGCCGGATTCACAGCCGATCACCCTGCCTTAGCGCGCGCCCGCAAAAAGATTCTTGAAATGGGCGGCGTCACTGAAGTCAATACATTTACCAAGATCTATCTCTGTTTCTTCGGGCAATACGATTACGATGCGGTGCCAGCGATTCCGCCGGAGATCGTCCTCTTTCCCAACTGGTTCTGGTTCAATATCTACGAGATTTCTTCGTGGTCGCGCGCGATTCTCGTGCCGCTTTCGATTTGCTATGCCAAAAAGCCGTTCAAGAAAATTCCCGATGAGATGGGAGTGGAAGAACTTTTTGTCGGCGGACGTGACAAATCGCGCATGCATCTGCATTGGGCGAAGAAGATGGTTTCGTGGCGCAATTTTTTTCTGGTGCTGGACCGGCTGACTCATTGGTTTGAGCGGGTGCATATCCGTCCGCTGCGTTCGCTGGCTTTGAGAAAAGCTGAACGGTGGATGCTGGAACGCTTTGAAATGAGCGATGGTCTCGGCGCGATTTATCCCTCCATGATGAATGCCATCATCGCGCTGCGCTGCCTGGGATATTCGGTGGACGATCCGCAGTTTATTCGCGCCGTGGACGAGTTTGAGAAGTTGGGAATCGAAGAGGACGATACGTTCCGCATGCAGCCCTGCATGTCCCCGGTGTGGGACACCGCGTATGCGCTGTTTGCCTTGGGCGAGGCGGGAGTTCCCGCGAACGATCCGCGAATGGTCAAGAGCGCCGACTGGATGCTCCAGAAGCAAGTGCGCAAGCCGGGCGACTGGAAAATCAAGAATCCCAAGGGCGAGCCTGGCGGCTGGTACTTCGAATTCAACAACGAGTTTTATCCGGACGTTGATGATAGCGCCATGGTTTGCCTGGGGCTGAGCCGCGTTGAGCATCCGAACGGACGTTATCAAAGTGAATCAGTCCAGCGCGCGATCGATTGGATACTGTCGATGCAGTGCAAAAACGGCGGCTGGGCGTCGTTCGACAAAGACAATGACCGGATGGTGTTCCAGTACGTTCCTTTTGCCGATCACAATGCCATGCTCGATCCGGCGACAGTCGACATCACCGGCCGAATTCTCGAGTGTCTTGCCACCTATGGATTTGACCAGAGCCATCCTGCAGTAAAACGCGCGCTCAAATTTATTCGGCAAGAGCAGGAACCCGATGGCAGTTGGTTCGGCCGATGGGGCGTGAATTACATCTACGGCACCATGCAGGTCTTGCGCGGCCTTGAAGCGATGGGGGTCGATCGTAACGATCCCATGGTGCAGCAGGCAGCAGAATGGCTGCGCTCGGTGCAGAATGCCGATGGTGGCTGGGGCGAGACCGTGGGCTCTTACGACAATCCAAACCTGCGCGGACAAGGCGACAGCACAGCTTCGCAGACCGCGTGGGCGATTATGGGACTGCTCGCGGTCGGCGACACACGCAGCGAATGCGTCGCGCGTGGCATGGCCTATCTGCTGCGCACGCAGAGTAAAGACGGATCGTGGGATGAGAAGTTCTATACCGGAACCGGCTTCCCGCGCGTGTTTTATTTGATGTATCACCTGTATCGCGAATACTTCCCGCTGATCGCGCTGACGACCTATTCGAAGGTGATGGCGGAGAAAAGTGCAAGCTAGTTTGGGAGCTAGTTATCAGTTCCCAGTTCTCAGAAAAGCCAGCGCCGCTTTTGGGTTGCGGTTTTTCTGGTGCTGACTGAGAACCGGGAACTGAGAACTGAGAACCGAGAACTGCTTTTGAAAGCTTTCGTAACCGGGGCTACCGGATTTCTAGGCAGTCATGTCGCGCGTGTGCTGGCGGAGCGGGGAGCCGACTTGCGGCTTCTGGTGCGTCCGACCAGCGATCTGCGCAACATCGCCGATTTGAACGCCGAAAGAGTTGAAGGCGATCTGCGCGACGCGGCTTCGATTGAGAAGGCGCTTTCCGATTGTGAGGTCGTTTTTCACGTCGCCGCCGACTACCGGCTATGGGTGCGCGATCCGAATGAGATGTACCGCTCGAATGTTGAGGGGACGCGCTGCCTGCTCGAAGCCGCCCGCAAGCAAGGCGTCCGGCGCATTGTTTACACCTCGAGCGTAGCAACTATGGGCTTCGGTTCGGGTTCGAATAATGGCGGGGTCGCCGATGAAGAGAGTCCAGTTTCTCTGGCAGACATGATCGGGCACTACAAGCGCTCGAAGTTCATGGCGGAGCAGGTGGCAATCGAGGCTGCTCAGTCTGGAGTGGATGTCGTGATTGTGAATCCCACCACTCCGATCGGCGAGCGCGATATCAAGCCGACTCCGACGGGGCGAATCGTGGTGGATTTTCTAAAGCGGAAATTTCCCGCGTATGTGGAAACGGGATTGAATTTAGTCGACGCGACTGAATGCGCGCGCGGACATATTCAGGCGTTGGAGAAGGGCCGATCGGGCGAGCGCTACATTCTCGGCGGAGAGAATCTAACGCTGAAGCAGATTCTCGACCGCCTGGCAGCGATTACAGGATTGCCGTCGCCGACCGTTAAAGTGCCGCACTTCGTTGCCTTATCGGGGGCCGTTTTTTACGAGATGGTAATGGGACGGCTTTTAGGCCGCGAACCGCGCGCCACGATTGACGAGGTGCGCATGTCGCGCAAGATGATGTTTGTGAGCTCCGCGAAAGCGGAGCGGGAACTGGGATGGCGAGTAATCCCTGTCGACGCAGCGCTGCGGCGTTCGGTGGAGTGGTTCCGTGCAAACGGTTATGTCGGAGTGCATGTTCAAGAGTATGCCTAAGATCGCGATCGTCGCCGCCATGGAGCGCGAAGTCTCGCCGCTTATCCGAAGCTGGAAAGTGCGCACGCTTTATCAAGGCGGACACTCCTCGCAGCGATATCGTCTTTTTGAAAATGGCGATACCGCGCTCATCTGCGGTGGTATCGGTCCTGAAGCAGCACGCCGCGCCACCGAAGCTTTGATTCAGGAAGTGAATCCCGGCCGCGTAATTTCAGTTGGCTTTGCCGGCGCGCTGCATGCTTCGTTGCAAATTGGCGATGTGCTCATGCCGCGGCACGTTATTAATTCTGTCGATGGCGTGCGAACGGATGTTGGCTCGGGTGACGGAGCGCTCGTAAGCTCCGCGAACGTTGCGGGCAAGGACCAGAAGCTTCGTTTCGCAAAAGCCTACGCCGCCGTTGCAGTCGACATGGAAGCCGCGGCCGTGGCGCAGGGAGCGCTCGCGCGGGGCGTCGAGTTCGGGGCGATCAAAGCTATTTCTGACGCATCCGATTTCGACATGCCCGCGCTTGATCGTTTTGTAGCACCCGACGGGACGTTTCGCTCCGCAAGTTTTGCCAGTCATGTTGCGTTGCGTCCCTGGTTGTGGCAAACGGCGATTGCGCTGGCGCGAAATAGTTCGAAGGCAAGCCGTGCTCTTTGCAAAGCGATATCGAGCTATATAGAGAGCTATCTGGAGCACGAAACTCGCGGCCCTGGTATTTTGCCGCGTGAGGCTTTGACGACAAATTCATCCGAGGACGGGTTTGATTCCGCAGCCACGGAAGAGTTCGCAGGCGCACATACGGCTGCCGCTCCTGTGCCTCATACTCAATCTAAGGGGAAGCAATAGGAAATAGATATGGACGCCGGGCGCCCTCGCCCGGCAGAACGACTGTGTGTGCTATGGCAATAGCTCGAACATCGACGTTGGCAGTTGAAAGATCGGGTCCAAACGAGATGCGCATTCCTTCTACCATGAAGGCTGCGGTCTATCGCGGCGTGAACGATGTGCGCCTCGAAGAAGTCTCCGTGCCTGAAATCGGCGTCGGAGAAATTCTAGTTCGCGTCCACAGCTGCGGCATTTGCGGCACCGACCTTAAAAAAATTGCCAGCGGCTCCCACTCTGCGCCACGAATCTTTGGCCACGAGACTTCGGGAGTTGTTGCAAAAATCGGCGAAGGCGTCAAGAAGTTCAACGTCGGCGATCGGGTGGTGGTCTTTCACCATATCCCGTGCGGAAAGTGCTACTACTGCCGCCACAAAACCTTCGCCCAGTGTGAGACTTACAAGAAGGTCGGATGCACGGCCGGGTTCGAGCCGTCTGGCGGAGGATTCGCCGAATATGTTCGAGTGATGGATTGGATTGTCGCACAGGGTACAGTTCGAATCCCCGACGGCGTCAGCTTTGAGCAAGCCAGCTTCGTCGAACCCGCCAATACGTGCATCAAAGGAATAGAGACCCTACAGCTGCAGCCTGCTGAAACAGTGCTGGTGATAGGGCAGGGCCCAATCGGTCTGATCCTTGCGGTGCTGGCCAAGCGTGCGGGAGCGCGGGTGATCACTACCGATTTGTATTCTTCGAGGCTTACAATAGCTAATAGCTTCGGCCTAAATCTAACAGTTGATGCTTCGAAGGCGGACGCAGTGAAAGCTGTGCGTGAAATGACGGAAGGGCGAGGAGCGGACGCCGTGATTTTGGCGGTTGGCGGAAACGGATTGATCCGGGCCGCCATGGATGCGGCGCGTCCAGGAGGACGCGTATTGCTCTTCGCGCAAACGGTGCGCGGCGAGGCCACGATTGATCCGGCGGCAGTATGCGTGGACGAGAAAACTTTGCTCGGTTCTTATAGTGCATCAATCGATGTTCAGGAAGACTCGGTGCGTTTTGTAATGAATCGCGAAATGGATCTGGAGCGTCTTATCAGCCATCGCTTTCCATTAGAAAAAAGCGTGGAAGCATTAAACCTGGCTGCCCATCCTCAACCGGACTCGATGAAAATTCTCATCCAGCCGGGTAGTGCATGGGAAGGAAACTAATTGTGAATGGCAAGATGACGGCGGCCGTCCTCTACGGCAAAGAAGACATCAAAATTGAAAGGGTGCCGATCCCGCGCGTGGGAGACGGCGAAGTTCTCGTCAAAGTTCACGTCGCGCTGACTTGCGGCACCGATTTGAAGGTGTATCAGCGCGGCTATCACGCCCGCATGATTGTGCCCCCCGCTTTGTTTGGGCATGAGCTCGCCGGAACCGTCGAAGAAGTTGGCGAGGGTGTGCGCGGGTTCAAAAAAGGCATGCGCGTGGTTGCTCTCAACTCCGCGCCGTGCGGCACGTGCTTTTATTGTTCGAAACATCAGCTCAATCTTTGCGAAGATCTTCTGTTCAATAACGGCGCTTATGCCGAGTACATCCGAATTCCGCGCCGCATCGTCGAGACCAACATGCTCGTCGTGCCTTCGGGCGTCAGTTTTGAAGACGCTGCCATGACTGAACCGCTTGCGTGCGTGTTGCGCGGACTCCACGAAACCGGAGTCGAAATTGGCGACACGGTTGCCGTTATTGGTGGTGGACCGATCGGATTGATGTTCGTACAGGTGGCAAAAGCCATCGGCTGCAATGTGATTGCCGTCGTGAAACGGGACTCGCAGGTTTCCTTGGCGCGCAAGAAAGGCGCGCATGAGGTCGTGCAGATCACCAAGGTAAAAGATGCGGTAGAGGCGGTGCGCGACTTAAGCCCAGAGCGGCGCGGCGCCGATGTTGCCATCGAAGCTGTGGGGCGTCCGGAAGCATGGGAGTGGGCGGTGCAGATGGTGCGCAAGGGCGGTACGGTGAATTTCTTTGGCGGGTGCGCGGCTGGCACAAAAGTTCAACTGGACACGAATCGCCTTCATTATTCCGAGATCACATTGAAGGCGACCTTCCACCATACGCCGGAAACAGTGCGCAGAGCTTTTGGTCTGATTGCGGAAAAGAAGGTCTGCGGGAATGACTACATTACCGGTGAAGCTCCGCTCTCTCGTTTGCAGGATGTGCTGCGCCATATGCTGAATCGCGGCGGCGACATCAAGACCGCGATTATTCCGGGTCACTAGGCGTCAGTAACAACGCGCTCAGCGAGATTTAGTGGAGCGCCGGGCGTCTCGCCCGTCCTGATTGAGCGCAATCAAAGTTAAGGGCGGTCATGCCGGGCAGGACGCCCCGCACTCCATTATCATATAAGGATTAATGACATCCGCTGCCAGCCACCCTCCGACTGCGTCGCCGCTCTCTTCCGCGTGGAGTACGCTGCCGCCCGAGTATGCCATACCCGAACACGCTCCCTCTATCGCACAAGCGCAAGAGTATTGCCGTCGTTTGGCGTGTTCACACTACGAAAATTTCTCGGTCGCCTCGTGGTTCCTTCCCGAGCGTCTGCGCCAGCACTTCTTCAATCTATATGCATATTGCCGCATCTCCGACGACCTGGGCGACGAGGTCGGCGACACGGCCGCATCTCTGCAACTGCTGGATCAGTGGGAGACAGAATTAAACGCCTGCTACGAAGGTCATCCCCGCCATCCTGTGTTCGTTGCGCTCGCAGAGACGGTTCGCAAATTTGAAATTCCAAAGCACGAATTCTCGGCTTTGCTCACTGCCTTTCGGCAAGACCAAACGATTTCTCGCTATGGGAGTTTTAAAGATCTGCTTGGTTATTGCCGATATTCAGCTAATCCTGTGGGCCATCTCGTGCTCTATCTTTGCGGATACAGCGACCAAGAGCGGCAGGTGCTTTCCGATTACACCTGCACTGCGCTTCAACTTGCGAATTTCTGGCAAGACGTAAGCGCGGATTTTGCCAAGGGACGAATCTATCTTCCGCTCGAAGACTTGCGCCGCTTCGGCGTAAGCGAAGATGTAATCCGCGCGGAAGAGAATACGGCCGCCTTCCGCGATCTGATGAAGTTTGAGGTGGAACGCGCCGCCGAATGGTTCGCGCAAGGCCTGCCGCTCATCGCGAAAGTCGAGCCTGAGTTGGCGATCGAGATTGAACTTTTCAGCCGGGGCGGCCATGAGATTCTCAAGGCAATTGAGCGTCAGCATTACGCTGTGCTGGGCAAGCGGCCATCGATTTCCAAGACGCGCAAGTTGGCGCTGGTCGTTCGTGCTGGACTGGGCAAGCTGCTGAAGACATCGCCGAGGAAACAAACGAGGAAGCAAACGAGGGAAGAAACGAGGGAGCAAGGATGAGCGCCGGCGTCGGTAACGCGCCCGCGCAATTTTCACCGACTGCTTCGCAGCTTGAGATGGCCTACTCCGTCTGCCGGAGCATCGCCCGATCCGCCGCCAAGAATTTTTACTATGGCTTCATGGTTCTGCCTCGCCGCAAGCGCAATGCGTTAAGCGCGGTGTATGCCTTCATGCGCCGTTGTGATGACATTGCCGATGACAACACGCTCAGTCCCTACGACCGTCAAATCAAGCTCGCCGAATGGCTTGACAAAGTTCACCGGGCTTTGGCCGCGCAACCCACGGACGATCCCGTTCTGCTGGCGCTCACCGATACGCAACGCGTTTATCAGATTCCGATCGGTCTTCTCGATCAATTAGCTTTTGGAACAGCCGCCGATCTCGATCAAGCTCAGCCAGAGCCCGGCACGGCTGCGCCGCCAAGCGCGCGCTACCAGACTTTTGAAGACCTGCGCCAGTATTGCTACGGAGTGGCTTCAGTCGTTGGATTAGTATGCATAAAGATTTTCGGATATCGCGACCCTGCTGCTGAACCGCTCGCTGAGCGCTGCGGGCTGGCGTTTCAGCTTACAAATATAATTCGCGACGTCAAAGAAGATGTCGCCATGGGCCGCATTTATTTTCCGCAAGAAGACATGCAGAACTGCGGCGTCGTTCCCGACGATTTGGCAGCGCTCAAGATTGATCTCGCTCGCGTTCGCCCTTTGCTCGCGCTCGAGGCCGATCGCGCTCGCGAGTACTACCGCGCCGGAGAAGAACTAATCTCCCTAGTGAATGAAGACAGTCAGCCCGGTCTTTGGGTGCTTATTACCATTTACAGCCGCTTACTCGAAAAAATTGCTTCCAGGCAATACGACGTCTTCTCTGAGCGCGTGCGTTTAACTGTTCCCGATAAACTTACCGTCCTCGGAAAAGGGATGCTTAAACGCCTGGTGTGATGCAACCCTCCTCCAATCCTAAAAGAACAACTTCTCCCGCAGTCGCAATCGCTGGCGGAGGACTAGCTGGCCTCGCCGCTGGGTGTGCCTTGGCTGACGCCGGGTTTCGCGTGTCGCTCTTTGAGCGCCGTCCCTATCTTGGAGGGCGCGCCTCTTCGTATCGGCATCCGGGTACAGGCGAGGTTGTCGACAATTGCCAGCACGTGCTGCTCGGCTGCTGCACCAATCTGCTCGATTTTTATAAGCGTGCAGGAGTGCAAGATAAAATTCGCTGGTATGAAAAGCTGACTTTCCTTGAGCCCGGAGGACGCGCCTCGGAGATTTCTCCCTCCGCGTTGCCCGCCCCACTGCATACCGCTCCAGCATTTCTTCGCGCTCACTGCTTGAACTTTCGCGACAAGCTCGGAATCAGTCGGGCCATGGCCGCGCTTGCTCCCTCCGCGCCAATAGATATTGGCGAGTCGTTCCTCGACTGGCTAAAACGCCATGGACAAACCGAGCAAGCTATCGACCGATTCTGGAAGACAATTCTGGTCAGCGCATTAAACGAGGAACTCGATCAGGTTTCGGTCCCTTACGCAGCGCAAGTGGTGCGCGAGTCATTTCTCAAATCGGCGGCGGCCGGGCGAATGGGAATTCCAACCGTACCGCTCACCGACCTGTACAGCACGGCGGGAGATTACATCCGCGGCCGCGATGGAGATATTCAATTGCGCGCTGGCGTGGAATCTTTTCGCGCGGACGATTCTGGCGTTGTCGTAATGGCGAACGGACAAGAGCGCCGATTCGACTTTCTCGTAATGGCTGTTCCGTTCGATGTGTTGGGGCGTTTATTGCCAAACGACCCGCTGTCGTCGCCTTTAGCAGCCGAACTCAGTCAGTTCTCGACTTCACCGATCACCGGAATCCATTTGTGGTTTGATCGCCAGATCAGCGATCTCGATCACGCAGTTCTTCTCGACAGAACGATTCAGTGGATGTTTCACAAATCACGGCTCATCGAATCCCGTGAAAATAACAGTGGCAATGGCAGCTACGTGGAGTTCGTCGTGAGCTGCTCCCGCAGCCTGGTCGAAAAATCGAAGCCAGAGATTATCGAAATGGCTCTGAAAGAAGCGCAGGAGTTTTTCCCCGCCTCGCGCGAAGCGAAGTTATTGAAGTCGACGGTCATCAAGGAAGTGCACGCCACATATTCGGCGCGTCCGGGAATTGACCAGTACCGTCCCAAGCCAGCGAGTGCGTGGCCGCGAGTTTTTTTGGCTGGCGATTGGACCGCCACAGGATGGCCTGCCACCATGGAAGGCGCGGTCCGCAGCGGCTATCTGGCAGCAGAGGCGGTAGCGCGCTCCACGGGCGAAAAGGTGAACTATCTTGTCCCGGATCTGCTGCCGAGCGGCTTGATGAAGTTGTTTTAAAGCGAGAGACGCAGTGGCTTCAATTACTTCAGTTCGCAATTCTGTATTACCTAGTGGCCATTCTAAAGATTCTCCACTCGGCATACGATGGTATAGATATGCCTGAGCGCCCCAAGGACGAAAAGGAACGTCGCAGTACTCCGCGATTCAACTGCGATGGCCAAGCCAAAATCAGCTTGCTTCCATCGGACGGCATCTTTTTGCCAGGGAAGATTCGCGATCTTAGCCTCGCCGGGTGCTGCCTCGATACCAAAGTGCCGATCGAATTTGGAACGCGAGCTGAGGTCGTAGTGCGGATCAATGCCGCATCATTCCGAGCGGTGGGGATAGTGAAGGCGCTTCGCGAGCACGATTCCGGAGCCGGCATCGAGTTTGTACGGTTAAGTGCCGGGGGAAAGGATTTGCTCAGCGAACTGGTGAGCGAGCTGGCGAGGTTGCGGGCCATCATCGACAACCTGATGCTTGCGCGTCAAGAAATAGATGCGAAAAGATTTCGCAAGCAAGTGGAAGCCGGGAAACTTCATGCGGCATTGTTTGCCGCGCGCTATCCTTTTCTGACGACGACTCTGTCGACCGAAATTTCGGAGCAGGAGGAATCTGCGCCCGCCTCCAAGCAGCTAATTGCTGATGCGCCGAAAGTCATTCCCGTCGATCTATTTGGCTAGCACAACTTCGTTGATCAACCTCAGACTGCCATCAGCACCACGCCGCCTGCGACCAGCAGCGCGGCAATCCAGCGCCTGCGCCCGACGCGTTCATGCAGAAAAATGCGTGCAGCTATGGCATTTGCCACAAACGTGAGCGAGGCCGAAGCAGGCACAACCAAACTCAAGTTGCCCCATGACAGGCCGAAGAGCAGGCTGTAAAACGCGACTCCCATCGCCATCACGCCGAGAGCAAACGTTGGCGTAGACAACGCTCGTCCAATCACGGCCAACATGCCGCTCCGCTTCCACAATTCTCCAACGTCGCCGACCCTCTTCATGGAATAAGCAAGCAGAATATCGCCGGTAGTAGAAGCAAGAATGATGAGCGCGATCGCGGCCCACGCGTAAATCTCTCTCATGAAGAGATCTCCTGCGAAATCGCCTGCGGAGAAGGTTCCTTAGAAACGGACTGATGACGGCTAGGCGTAACCGTAGGTCCGGCGGCCGCAAACCCAACTCCCGCCGCGATCATCATGATGCCGACCCAGCGCGTGGGCGAAATCACTTCATGGAATCCGATGCGCCCGATGAAGGCGACGAGCACGTATCCAAGCGACGTCGCTGGCAGCACGTATGTCAGGTCCGCCCACGAGAGTGCGGACATGTAACAGGAGAAGAATGTCAGCAGGCACAAGATTCCCAGGACGACCCAGGGATTAAGAATGACGAGGAGAAGTCCAGAAAGATGATGTAGGGAAATGCCGCCGGTGTCTTTCATACCGCGAGCCAACAGGGAATCACCTGCGGTGCTGAAAATGGTGATTCCCGCGAGGACGAGGTATTTACGAAATGTCACTTACCATCCAAGTCTGCGTGTTGGAGCGATGCCAAATAGTCTGTGAATGGAGCCCGGGCGTCCCGCCCTGCTGAACTTTTCGCCGCCCTTGGGATGGACGGGCGAGATGCCCGTTGCTCCACTGAGCTTTTAGGCTTTGGCTGGCTCGGGCGCCGGCGCCTCATCCTTACGATTCTGCTCGACCCACTTGTGGCGCTGCGAGCGCAGTTTAAGGAAGGCCTTGGCGTCCTTGTACAAGCGCTTACGCTCCGAGTTGTTGAACATCGCTTTCCTCAAAATGCGGTACGCCGCCTTGGGACGGAAATAATAGGCGTCGTAAAATTGATGGACCGATTCGAGAATCTCGTCGGCGGGCAGGCCCGGATACTGAATCTGCACCATCTGGTGTCCGCCATCGTCCACCATTTTAGAGTCGCTCTTCATGAAGCCATTCTTCATGGCGTATTCGTGCATCTCGGTGCCGGGATAAGCATGCGCCACTGAAACTTGAATCGTCTCGACATCAAGTTCCTTCGCGAAGTTGATCGTGTTCTTGATGGTCTCGCGAGTTTCACCGGGCAAGCCCAGAATAAAATCGCCGTGCACCACCAGGCCAAGTTTGTGACAATCCTTGGTGAACTGGCGTGCGCGTTCGACCGTAGCGCCCTTCTTAATATTTTTCAGGATCTGCGCGTCGCCGGACTCGTAGCCCACGATCAGCAGCCGGCATCCAGCTTCTTTCATTGCCTTAAGCGTCTCGTAATCGGTGGTGACTCGCGATGTGCAGGACCAGGTCAAGCCCAGCGGCTTCAGCTTTCCGCACAGTTCGACGGTGCGCGCCTTCTGCAAATTGAAGGTGTCATCGTCGAAGAAAAATTCTTTTACATACGGCCAGTATTCTTTCGCCTTGGCCATTTCAGCCGCCACGTCATCGGTAGAGCGCTTGCGCCATGGATGTCCGCTCAACGTCTGGGGCCATAGGCAGAAAGTGCACTGCGCCGGGCATCCGCGCGTCGTGTAGAGAGCCACGTAGGGATGAAGCAGGAACGGCACGCTATAGCGGCGTACATCGAGATCGCGCCGGTAAACGTCGGTCACGTGCGGCAGCGCGTCAAGATTCTCGATCGTCGGCCGGTCGGGGTTATGCACGACCTTGCCATTCTTGCGATACGAAATTCCGAGAATGTCTTCAATCGGCTTGCCCTGCGCGTACTCCACGATGGAGTAATCGAATTCCTTGCGGCAGACCACATCAATGACCGGGCAATCCATCAAAGACTTCTCGGGCTGCACGCTGACGTGCGGTCCCACGAACGCGATCTTGATGTGAGGGTTGCTATCTTTAATGGCCTCGGCAATGCGCACATCACCCGGAAATCCCGGAGTGCTTGTAAACAGCACGAGCAGTTCGTAATCCTTGCAGGTGCGGATCGTCTCTTCTGCCGTGATGTGGTGAGGCGGCGCATCCAGCAGGCGCGCTCCTTCAAGCATTCCTGTCGGGTAGGCGAGCCAAACCGGATACCAGTACGACTCGATTTCACGCGTTGCGGGCCAGCGCGAACCAGCGCCCCCGTCGAAATTTTCAAAAGAAGGCGGATTCAAAAACAGTGTTTTTAATGGCATAGTGTGAGTCTCTATTTTAGCACTCCCAAGCGTTGCAGAACCGCTATAGGAGCTACTATTCAGGTACGCCTGCAAGGTAGGCAGAATTCGTGGAACCCTTTATGCAAGTGTGCCTTACGGCGCCATCTGACTCAAAGCAACCTCTGCCGAACGTCGTTTGCAGGCATTAAGGAGCGAGAATTAGTAGGTGGCCGGAAGAGTGATAGGAGAGGTGGATTGCTTAGGGTTTCGAAAGAGGCGTGGCTGCGGAGCGGCGTAGCGCCCAGTTCTCCAAATCACCGGTCGCGCGCATCAGGCTTAGCCTGACCCGCTGGTATTCAAATTCAGCGTCCTGAAACTGCAGATAACGCTCCGCCGCTTGTACCCGGGCATCCGCCAATTCATGCAACGTGCCGGTTCTTGATTCGACTTTGGTTTCTGCCGCCTGCAGGCCTGACTGTGCCAACTCGTATTCCAGTTGCGCAACGTCGCGGGCGGCTTCCAGTTGTTCAGCAGCGCGCTGGAGCTTTAATGTTTCCTCGGCGACTTGGTTGCGGCTTGCTTCTGCCTGCTTCTTCGCTTTCAGAGCTTCAGCATCCGCCGCCGCCGCTCGCGCTCTTTGGCTGGCATTGAATAACGGAACCTTAAAGGCAAATCCAATCGTCGCATTGTCCCGCTGAAACGTTCCAGGTGGAAAATATTCGGTGTAATTGTTGAAAGTCGAAAAGCGAGCATACTGCGCCGAAAAATCGACGGATGGATACAAAGCGCGATGCTCACCCTTGGCCCGCATGGATTCCGCCAGTGAGTGGGTTTCCGCAGATCTTATCGCGGGACTAGCGGCCACCGCCTTTGCGGAAAAATCTTCTTCCGCCGCCATCGGAGGCAGCGCTGGAATGGTTTCCGCCTCGATCTGAATCGACGATACCGGCAAACCCGTCAGCGTAGAAAGGTGCCGGCGAAGCACGTCCGCCGAGCCACCAGCCTCCGCGCGATGAAGACGCACGCGCGCCGCAGTAAGTTTCGCCTTATTCAAGTCCACCGCACTATCGATGCCCGCCTGGAGGCGTTCAGCGACCGCCTGTTCCATTTGCTTTGCTTCGGTATCTTCCTGCTTTAACCAGTCGAGTCGCGACTCCCATTTGATTAGCTCAACATAGGTCAAGACCACATCCTGGATAATTGCATCGCGCTGGTCTTTGTCTTGCAGTGTGGAAGCAATCCAATCCATCTTTGCCGCATTAACCAACTGCCGTTGCGACGGATTGAAGACCATACTTTGCGCAACCGCATCTATCAGAGCGGGCGCGGACCCTTCGATGCTGAGCGGATAACCATACGTCCAGCCGAGACCGGAACCGACGACCATTTGCGGCACGTAGCTGTCGTGTGCCTCGCGGTACGAGGCGAAGGCGCGTTGCACGTCCGCGTGTACGATCACCGCACCTGTACTGTGCGAAAGCGACAGGCGGATGGCCCGCTCTAACGGCAGCGACTCGCTATAACCGAGGGGGGCGGCCGTCAACAAAGCCAAAACTGCCAAGTACGCAAAAATATTCTTTGACATAAACCCGGGCCTTAATGGCAGATTCATCTGACGACCTTCAGTTCGCAGCTTAATTCAAATTTGTCGCCCAGAAATAGTAGTGCGCCCGATGTAAGTCGGACAGTGGCCCGTGAAGTTATCAGAAGTGCCGCCAGTCGATTGAACAACTCCACCATCTTCAATTTCAATAATTTCAATGCGTAACCCTAATGCGTAACTCTGGTCAATGCCTGCTGGGCCGCACTAAAGTTGCGCGCCAACAGCAACGAAGAATGATATTCGGCTGCTGCCCCCGGCTTATCGCCTTGCTTTTCCAGCAACTCGCCCAGCAGATAGTGAGCCCTGAACGCGGGAGCCGCTTCAACCGGACCCACCGCGAAATAGCGACGCAAGAATTCCACCGCAAGAGGATATTTTCGACCAGTGCGAAATAGGAGAGCGGCGGCTTCAACCAAGCCATCAACTTTAGAGAGCGGCGCCTGACTCAAGTGAATCACTGCTTGGTCCATTTCCTCAAGGCGCGTTTGACGACGCAAAAAGAGAGCAACGTTTAGCCATGCCTCCGCGTCGCCGTTGCTGAGGTCGATGTATTGGTGATACTCACGTTCGGCTGTGGCCGCGTCTTTCTTCTGTTCGGCAAGCCGCGCGTAAACCCAATGTTCGCGGGCGGGATTTATTTGCGCTATGGAGCGAGCTTGCGCCCGCGCCTTCTGCTCGCCGCCGCCCATCACGGCCGGCGCTTCAATATAAAACTCAGAAAGATCAAGCTGGGCATCGAGATCCTTCGGATTCAGTTCCACCGCGCGTTCAAATTCCGCTCGTACCTTTAAAGCCAAACTCGCAGCAGCTAAAAAGTTTGCCCGGTCCGCCTTTTCGCCATAGACGCGCCCCAGCCACAAATGGAATCGCCCATTCTCTGGATCGAGTGAGACCGCTTTCCGGCAGTAAGGTTCGGCTCGGTCCCAATCATCAAGCGCATAATATGCGCGGCACAGCAGGTTAGACAATTCTGCATCTGACGGAGCGGAAGAGATGCGGCCATTCAGTTCCGTTATTGCATCATCGATGCGGCCTGCCGCTAGCGTCTCTGCCGGGGATTCCGCTGCGAATGCAGTCCACGAAAACAGGGCCATCAGCAACGACACAAAAATTCTGAGGAGGAGCTTGCTCATCTAAAACTTAACCTGTGTTCCGTCGCCGATCGGTTTGCCACTCAAGGAACTGGTCGCGACCACATCTTTTGCTGAAAGTCCGCGAGTGATCTCAACTTGCGTGAGATTCGAAAGCGACGTTTCCACTTCACGGCGTTTAAGCGTGCGGCCCACAACCTGTAAAACATAGGACTTCGCATCGTCCATCCGGATAGCCTCGCGCGGCACTACCAGCGCTTTAGGGTGCTCCGAGGCCACGATGGTCACGCCCACATTGACGTTTGGCAGAAGTTTCAGATCCGCGTTATCAACAATGCTCGTCGTCTCCCCGACATTGCGAGAACCGCGCAACTTCACGGTGGAGGGCACCGCAGTCAGCTTCGCGTGCCAGACCCGTCCCGGAACCGCGTCCCACGTGATCTCAATCGGGTCTCCCGGAGCCAGCCTGCCCACATCCGGTTCATCGACGAAAGCGCGAATCAGCACCTGGCGCAAATCCGCCAGCTGCAACAACAAATCTCCAGCCGCAACAAACCCCCCTTGTTTTACGGGAAGCGAATACACGATGCCATCAAAAGGGGCGCGGACATTCGATTTCGAAAGTACATCTTGCGCGGCTTCGTAAGTAGCCTGAGCTTCAGCTCTCTGCGCCTTGACGCGATCCAACTCTGAACTGGAATAGCGTTTCGTCTGCTTCTGTTGCAGGAACTTGAGTTGGGCGTCCGCCCGCGCGAGCGAGTTTTCTGCTTCCAGCACTTCGCCGGCTGACGCCGCACCCTGCTGCTCAAGCTTCTTAAGTGTGTCCAGATTGCGCTTCGCCAAATCCCGGTCGGTTCGAGCCTTCACCATTTGTGCTTCGACGTTCAGAACTTCTTCCTGATTGCCGCCCCTCTGCGAAGCGCTCAGGTCGGCTTGGGCTCCGGTTAACTGCGCTTGGGCGCGAGCCGCTTGAGCGCGCGCATCGGCGTCATCCAACATCACCAGCAATTGACCTTTTTTTACGTGCTCGCCTTCCCGCACCAGGACTCGCTGCACGCTGGTCGCCACCGGAGCGTGCGCCTCAAAGTTAACCACAGGCTCTATTTTTCCGTTGGTTGATACGACGCTGCGGATGTCGCTCATTTCAGCAACAGCCGTTCGTACCCGCACTCCGTCGTCGCGCCGGGAAATAAAAGCAGCCAGCACAATTACCGCCGCTAGGATCGCCAGCGCCGGGATCACCCAACGCCGCGCCGAACTGTTTCCATTCAATGGCATGCAGAGAAAAGTATAAGCTTCAATGTATCACCCACGCGCGACAGGAAAGCGCGGCAAACGCGCTGCGGGACCTACCCATTAGATGCCTCGCCCGATTTAATTGCGTCAATTTTGATCGTCCATTTGATCGCCCGTCCGATCGTCCATCCCGTGACTGTCCGTCTGACCATCATGCCTCGACCGCTAGGTACAATAAGAAAATGCCGAAATCTTCCAGTCCCCAATCCCAACGCCACTCGCAACCCACTGCGGGTTTGCCTAACCCAGCGCCCCGCTACACTCCAGAGCATGCCAGCGCCGGGCTTGATCACGATTTTCCTGAAATAGAAACCTGGCCGAACCAGTTTCCTGGATATGAGATCGTGGTCGACGATCCTGAGTTCACTTCCGTTTGTCCCAAGACTGGTTTGCCGGATTTCGGAAACATCGTGATCCGATACGTGCCTGACCGCCTTTGCCTTGAGTTGAAGTCCTTAAAAGAATATTTGCAGACGTTCCGAAACCTCGGCATCTTTCAGGAAAATGTCGTCAATCAAGTGCTCGAGGATGTTGTCCGCTGGGCAAAGCCCGTTTCGGCTGAAGTAAAAGGCGAATTCCGCCCGCGCGGAGGAATTTCTACGATCGTAATCGCAAAATGGCCGCGACCGAAAAAATAGTCACTATCGTGGAATGGGAGCGACGGCCTCATGCTGCCCCACCGTCAGTCGGCATATCAGAATATTCTCACCAAAGAATCTTGGCGCGGAGCATTCGCTTGAACGGCTGAGTGCCGGCGCCAGGTCGTTGATCCATCCCGCATCGAAGAGCCAGACTTGAGTCCCTGGGGCAACGCTAAAGGCGGACGTAACTCTTGGCAACTCGCTCGGCAGATCGGTCGCGTTGAATCTCCACTCTCCTGGCCGCGCACTGATTACTTCAAGAGAGTTGCAATCTGCCCTCGCGAAATCCTGCAGTGGCGCAAACAACTGAACCACCGGATGGCCACATTCGTAGTACCCCAGCAAAAGCCCGCTTTGATAGTCGGCAAGTACCACGGACCCAGGCGGCGCCGCTTGTCGCAAGTAGCTCACCGCATTATTCATCAGCATTTGAGAATGATTTTTTGCTTTGATAAGCGGCGGAGGCGCAGGAAAGAAGTTGCAAAGCGCCAGCAAGACAATAATCACCGCAGATTTTATCCACGAGCGCCGCAGATTTATTCGCGCAAGAGCAACCGCAGCGCCACCAATCGCAAACGGTGCCAGCCACGAATTATGGCGTGTGCCGCCGTAAGGATAAATTCCGGCCAGGGCCGCCCCGCAATTCACCAAAAAAGGTAAGCCAAACAACATCGCAACTTCTCGCGCCGTTGGACCCTCGACAGTGTCACTACTCTTCTGTAGAGCCGGGGCTTGCCCCGGCTCATCGAACCTTATCTTCCCTCGCAGCAGAATAACCACGCCACCCAAAAATGCGAGTAGCACCAACGTACCCACCACTCCATGACTGAACAAATAAGTGAAGACTCTCAGGGTTTGTGCCGCGACGAACACCACTACATTGCGTTCCTTCGCATGAAAGATAGACTTCCGCAGCCATGTCTCCGAAATCTCATGCGGCATCCCCATCGCTCTCAAGCGCCTGACGTGCGTAAATAAAAAATAAATAATCAGGGCGATCGCCCCGATTTGACCTCCAACCCACACCGCAAATAAACGGCCCACCCGATGATTGCGAAGAAGCCGCACAAGCATGTAGACGCCCATGCTTAGGGCAAACAGCAACGAAGAATAGTGACTAAGAAGCGCGCCATAAAGAGAAAATGAAAACAACATCATCAGCGGCCACGAATTCTTCTGCATGGCGCGCTCCGACAAAAAGAGACATCCGAGTATAAAGAACAATAGGAGCGCGTACTGGCGCACTTCAGCCGACAGCGCGATCAGCGACGGGGCAAACGTCATCAACAGCAAGCCGGTAAAGGCTACGGAGCGATCTGTAATTTCGCGGAGCCAGAGATAAGTAAGCCAGCAGCACGCTGTTCCGGCCAGCACCAAGGGCATGCGCAGCATGAATTCCGATTGTCCAAACGAGCGCCAGAAGTACAGCACCACAATTAATAACGGAGGATGAGCGTTGGTAAGCGCCGCCTTGTACGCAAGACTCAATGAAGACTGGCTGGCCGCAAGGAAGTGCAGCGCTTCGTCCGGGTTGAGAAAATATTCTTTCGCCGGGATCAACCGCGCGATAAAGCCAGCCAACAACACCAGCGCTGGAAGCAATGCCTCGGCGCGGGAAAGAAATTCCTGGCCGCTTGGCGCTGTACTCTTGCCGGCAAAATTTGCGGTCACCGCGCAACCCTGACGTTGTGCATCAGTCGTGAATTATTAATGTGACTCTCCGAAAGCGTCAATCGCTATTCGAGAACGTGTGGTGGCGGGCTCTGCCCCGCAACTCTTCGGAACTACGCGCAAGGCCTCGCCATCCAGCTTCGGATTTCGCTGCCGTGTTATATTCCGACGCTAAGTGCCCTCGACCAAACTCTATCCTCGAACCGCGCTGGCGCTTCTCACCAGCCTAAACCTGCTTAACTACATCGATCGCTCAGTGTTGTTTGCGGTCCAGCCTCTCGTGCAGTCCGAATTTCATTTAAGCAATACGCAAGTTGGATATCTCACCAGCGCCTTCCTTGGTTTTTACATGATCGCTGCGCCGTTTGTCGGCCCCTTAGCCGACCGCTATTCGCGCAAGCGAATCATCGTGCTCGGCGCCATATTCTGGAGCGCATTAACCCTTCTCACCGCCTTCACTCACACCTATTGGGAGTTGCTGGTGCGGCACACGCTGGTCGGTATAGGCGAGGCGACTTTTGTTACTATCGCTCCCACCTTTGTCGCCGATCTGTTTCCAGAAAATAAACGCGGCCGCATCTTCGGCATTTTCTATCTTGCGATTCCCGTTGGTACGGCCGCCGGATATCTGCTCGGCGGCAAACTCGGCCCCGACTTCGGTTGGAGATTTCCTTTCTACATCGCCGCAGCTCCCGGCTTCCTTCTCGCGCTTGCGGTTGCCTTCCTGCCCGAACCTCCACGCGGCCAATTCGATTCCGTCAAAGAAACTCCGGAGCGCGGAACCATCCTCGGACTGGCCCGCAATCCCGCCTTCTGGACCGTAACCCTGGGCATGGCTGCCGGAACATTTTCGCTTGGCGGAATTCAAGTCTGGATGCCGACCTTCCTTTCGCTCGCTCGCGGATACAGTCTCAAGCAAGCCAACGAAATCTTCGGCGTCATAATTGTAGGCTGCGGCATTGTGGCTTCGCTGGCCGGCGGTTGGCTCGGCGATCGCTTGCTTCCGCGCATGAACGGCTCCTACTACTTCGTCTCTGCGCTCAGCATGGCTCTCGGCGTTCCCGTCATGATCGTCGCTCTTTTTGTTAAAGGACCGATCATGCTGCCCGCGATCGCGCTAGCCGCGTTTTTCCTCCTGGTGAATACATCTCCACTGAACACAGCGCTGGTCAACGCGGTTGGCGCGAACATTCGCGTAACTGCAATCGCCGTGAATATCTTTCTTTTTCATCTTTTCGGTGATGTCCCGTCTCCCACAATGATGGGATACGTAGCCGATCACCATTCTCTACAGGCTGCCTTTATTCTTCCCGTCATCGCCATGGCCCTTTCTTCTGCCATACTCTTCTACGGCATGAGATTTGCTCCACCGCTTCGACTCAGCGACCTCGGCAATCGGCCGCATGGCCATTCGCCCGCATCGCATCCCGCTTCCGGAGCATCTTCCTAGAGGTCCTCCCAAAGAATATGCACTGGCAAATGTTTCACTGGGTTGCAGGCGGCATCCTCGCCCTGGCATGGTTTTCGCGTATCGTTGACTCCGCGCTTGGCATGCCGCGTGTCGCCGACATCGCGCGCCCCGAATGGGATCGCAACCCAGCGACTCCACATGGCGAGCCCCGGGTTAGCATCATCGTTCCCGCGCGAAATGAAGAAGAAGACATTCGCGAAACTCTGTTGCAGTTGTTTTCCCTCGAATATTCAAACTACGAAATCATTGCGGTAAACGATCGCTCCACCGATCGCACCGGCCAGATTATGGACGAGGTAGCGCGAGACGTCGAGAATGCTTTGTCAAAAAATGATTCGTCGAAAAATGGTTCGTCGAAAAATGCCGATGTGAAGCCGCATGCAGGGGCCGACAAGAGTGTCCGCCCCGCACGGCTGAAGGTGATCCACATCTCTGAATTGCCCGCTGGATGGTTAGGCAAAACTCACGCCATGTGGAGCGCCGGCAAAGTCGCGACCGGCGACTGGCTGCTGTTTACCGATGCCGATGTCCTCTTCAAGCCCGATTCTCTCCGCCGCGCCATCGCCTATGCGGAAGAGGAGCGCGCCGATCACGTCGTCGTTTTCCCGCGCATGATCATGAAGCGTCCAAGCGAGAAAATGATGATCGCTTTTTTTCAGGCGCTTTTCGTTTTCGGACATCGCCCCTGGAAAGTTGCCGATCCCAAAGCCCGCGACCACATGGGCGTCGGCGCATTCAACATGGTCCGGCGCTCGGTCTACCACGCAGTTGGAACCTATCTCGCTTTGCGCATGGAAGTGCTCGACGATATGAAGCTTGGCAAAGTAATCAAAAACGCCGGCTTCGCGCAGCGCAATGTCTTCGGCGAAGATCTCATCTCCCTGCATTGGGCGAAGGGCGCATTTGGAATCGTCAACAACCTCACCAAAAACTTTTTCGCTGTGCTTTCCTTTCAGTGGCCCCGAACCGTGATCACCATCTTTGGACTAGGCTTCCTGAATCTCGGACCGTTCCTCGGCGTGGTGCTCGCTCATGGCTGGGCGCGTCTTCCTTATGCGATCGCGATAGCTTCCCTCTTTTTGATTTATTACGGAATGTCCGTCCGCTCCGCAATTCCGGCATATTATTTTTTTCTGCATCCCGTGAGCACCAGCCTCTTCATGTACACACTGTTGCGCTCCATGTTCCATACGCTATCGAATGACGGCATCGTATGGCGCGGCACGAAATATCCGCTGGATGAATTGCGTAAAGGAATGGTGTAACGAAAACGGTCTAGCGCTCTTGCGCGAGCCCTCTAGAGAGTGGTCTCGACGCTGGCCTTCCGAAAATGTTCCAGAATGGCCTGCGCCTGCGACCGGGTTACAACCGACGAAAGGGCAGCGACATCCGCCTGCTTCACCGCTAGCAGACTTCCGAAATGTTCTAGCAGCCGGCGCGTGGTCGATTCTCCAACTCCCGGAATTTCTCGCAACTCCGTCGCCCGATCTCGAATCTGCCGCCGCTTGCGATGGAAGGTCACCGCAAAGCGATGCGCCTCATCACGAATCATCTGCACCAGGTGCAACACCGGAGAGTGATGGTCAAGAACCACGGGCTCATCTTCTTGTCCATACACGTAAATAATCTCTTCCCGCTTGGCGATCGAAGCGAGCGGCTGATTAATGATTTCGAGCGCTTCAAGCGCCTGTGCCGCAGCATGTAGTTGTCCGATGCCGCCATCGATCAACACCAGGCTGGGCATGGGCTTTTTCTCTTCGCATATCCGCTTATAACGCCGCGTGATCACTTCTCGCATCGACGCAAAATCGTCCACCCCGGCCACGGTCTTGATGATGAACTTGCGGTAATCCGATTTCTTCATCTTGCCGTCTTCCCAGACCACCATTGAAGCGACTGTCTCCGCTCCTTGAATGTGGGAGATATCAAAACACTCGATGCGCTTCGGCAATTCAGGAAGCGATAGCGCATCCTGAAACGCCTCTTGAATCGCGCGCGCATTCGGTTTCAAAATGCGGAAACGCTGATCGTAAGACTGCTTGGCATTCGTGCCCGCGAGATCGATGAGTTCGCGCTTATCCCCGCGCTGCGGGACAGTGATATGAACTCGCGTCGCGCGTCCGCCCTCGCCAGCCAGTTGCTCGCTCAAAGCATCCTCAAGTTCGAAACGATCTTCGAAGTCGACTGGCACATAAATATTGCGCGGAACATAAGGCTGTCCGAGATAAAGTTGTTTGACCAAAGCCGAGAAAAACTCCCCAGGAAGAAACAAATCACCGGAAATGGAGCGACGGGCGTCCCCGCCCGTCAAAGTAGAAATGTCAGGTCGAACCGCTGTTTGCGCCTCATCGTCGGCCGTTAGGGACTCTGCCGGCATCGCTGGTGAGCTTTGCTCTGGGCGGCCGGGGACGCCCGTCTCTTCATTGTTTTGCAGCTGAACTTCTTCCGCTCGCTCAGCAGGAGATTGCTGCGCCCCGAACTCCGGCAATTCCTCCCAGAAAAATTCTCGCCGATCCAGAACTTTCCCACCGCGCATGTGAAACAGATTCACCGCCAGCATCTGATTTTCGAAGTGATAGCCAAAAACATCGGCATCGTCGCCTTCAACCGAAGCGATGCGCTGCTTCTCCTGCAACTGCTCAACGGTCGAAATCAGATCCCGATAGCGCGCAGCGCGCTCGAACTCCTGCGCCACCGCCGCTTCCGACATTCGGTCGCGCAGCGATTTGACGAGATCCGTCTGCCGCCCTTCGAGAAACAGTTTTACGTCACGCACCGCTTCCGCATAAATTTCGGGCGCGGTCAGTGCCTGCACACAAGGCCCAAGGCAGCGCTTGATGTAGTACTGCAAACACGCACGCGGATGGTAACGCGTCAAATCCACTTTGCAGGACGGAACCAGAAAATGGCGGTGAATCAAATCGACGATGCGGTAAGCCAGATTGGCAGGGAAGAACGGCCCATAATAAACGCTGCCATCCTTGCGCAAACGCCGGGTCACATACACTCGCGGAAAGCGTTCTCCGAGAGTGAGCTTCACATAGGGATAAGTCTTGTCATCGCGTAACAGGATGTTGAAACGCGGCTTCTTTTGCTTGATGAGATGGTTCTCAAGCGCCAGCGCCTCTCTGTTGTTGGCGACAACAATGTAATCGACGTCGACGGCCTCGCGAACAAGCGTCCCCGTTTTGGCGTCCAACCATCTTGCTTCATGAAAATAGGAAGAGACCCGCGAGCGCAGATTCTTCGCCTTTCCCACATAGATGACTTCGCCCTCGGCGTTCTTGTACAGATACACGCCGGCGGAAGTAGGAAGGGACCGGATTTTCTGGGGGAGGTCCATCAAAAAACTTACCAATGTCTATGATAGGGCTGGAGGCGAAAAAGATTCAGGTCCGAAAGAGGCGGGGTTTGCAGGGACCGGCTTTGTGGATGCGGACAGAGACGCGGCAAGCCGCCTCTCTACAGTAGATTCCTTTACTCGCTCCATCCCTTAACAAATTCCACCAAACTGCGCAGCGCGATCCCCGACGGCCCTTTGGCAATCCACGGTTTGTTCTCTTCCATCCATGCCGTACCGGCGATATCCAAATGAATCCACGGAGTATCTTCAGCAAACTCTTTCAGGAACATCGCGGCAAAAATAGCCCCGCCGTAGCGGCTGCCGGCATTGACCATATCCGCGATATTGGACTTGAGATTCTCCTTGTATTCATCGTCCAGCGGCAAGCGCCACATTTTCTCGCCCGCTAGTTTGTTGGCATTGGAGAAGCGCTCATACATCTCATCGGTGCTGGCGAAGATGCCCGCATTCACCATTCCGAGCGCGACAACCACCGCGCCGGTCAAAGTAGCGGCATCCACAAGATGGGTGCAGCCCAGTTGACGCGCATAAGTGAGGCCATCGGCCAGAATCAGACGCCCTTCGGCATCGGTGTTAATGATTTCAATCGACTTGCCGGACATCGCAATCTGCACGTCTCCCGGCTTCTGAGCTTTGCCCGAGGGCATGTTTTCCGTCGCCAAAATGATTGCCGTCACCTTAACTTTCGGCTTGAGCAAAGCAATCGCCCGCATCACGCCAATCATCGTGGCGGCGCCCGCCATGTCGTACTTCATCTTTTCCATGCCATCGGCGGGCTTGATCGAGATACCGCCCGTGTCAAACGTTACTCCTTTTCCCACCAGGCCGAGATGCATATCCTTCGCCGCGCCCGCCGGCGCCGCGCCCACAGGCTCGTAATGCAACACGATCAGGGTTGGAGGTTCATCCGATCCCTGGGCGACTCCCCAGAATGCGCCCATCTTCAGTTGCCGGATTTTGTCAGCGCCGTAGTCTTCGCATTTCAAGCCCACTTCTTCCGCCATCTGCTTCGCCCGCTCGGCCAATATGGTCGGAGTCATGCGATTGGAAGGCTCGTTGATCAAATCGCGCGCGAAATTCTGCGACTCGGCAACGATGCGGCCGGTCTGCATAGCGTTTTCCAGCAGCTTGATATCCTCGTGCCCGCCGCCTTCCGCGACGATCGTTAGGGAGTCGATCTTTTGATCCTTGCGGTCGCTCTTGTAATAGTCGGCGTCGAAATTGCCGACAAATGCGCCCTCTACAATGGCACTGACGGCTTCCGGCCCGCCGCCGCCGCTTGCCGGCAGAGCAATGGCAAAGTTGCGAATGCTTTTTCCTTTCAAAGTGCGCACCGCCGCGCCGGCCAGCTTGCGCAACTCGGCCGCCGAAAAATTCTTGGCCTTGCCGCCTCCGAGCAGAAGCAGGCGCTTCGCCTTCACGCCATCCGGACGATGAAGCAGCGTGGTTTCAAACATTCGCGCCGTGACTTCACCGCTTGCGATTAGGTCCTTGGCGGCCTCTCGAATAGCCGCATCGGCGCATTCGATCGAGGGTTCCGGCTTCTCCGTATAGTTATCTTTTTCCGTCCCGGCACGATCTTTTCCCGAACGGTCTTTCTTATTGTTGATATTGTTGACGCCTTTAGCGCCTCGACCCGTGCCGGTTGTCTCTTTTTCGCTACGATCCAGAGTTACGACGACCAGGCAATCGGTTTCCAGTTGAGACGGAGCAGAAGATAGAAGGTTTGTTTTCATGATGGATTCATTTCAGTATCCACGGTAGGAGGGGAAACGCGCAACTTGGCGCGTAAGGAATCAGATGCACATGAAACGCCGTCCTTAGTGAACCTTAGTGCCCTAGTGAACCTTAGTGCCCTTTGTGGTTAACGCTCTTGCCCTATGCTTTTCTCCCCCGCGAGATGGCTTCCCGGGCTTCCTTGTCCGCAGTCCGTCGACGCTCAGTCTCGCGCTTGTCCCATTGCTGTTTACCCTTCGCCAGGGCCAGTTCAACTTTAATCTTGCCATTCTTGAAATACATGCGCGTCGGAATCAGCGTGAGCCCCTTCTGCTGCGTCTTCCCAATCAATTTCCTGATTTCTTCTTTGTGGATCAGAAGTTTGCGCGTGCGAAGCGCCGCATGATTCGCAAAGTTGCCATGCTCATAAGGACCAATATGGCAGTTGAGCAACCAGAGTTCTCCGTCCTTGATCAGCCCATACGCATCCTTGAGGTTCGAGGTGCCACTGCGGACCGATTTCACCTCGGTACCCGTGAGAACCACTCCCGCCTCGAATTTTTCAAGCAAGAAGTAGTTGTGGCTGGCGTTCCTATTGACTGAGGCGTCCTTTTCTCCGGAAGCCGTGGGCTGGCGGCGAGGATTCTTCTCCCGATTGGGCTGGGTCTGGTGGGTAGTCTGCTTAGCCATGATGCTGAAAAGAAAGTAACACAGGTAGGTCGGAGTTCTCAGGTCCCAGTTCTCGGTTCTCAGAACTGGCTCCGATACTGAGGGACCCTTAGGGTTGCCACTGAGAACTAAGAACTGGGAACTGAGAACCGCACTTGAGAAACGCCCCTGAGGACCTGTACCAATGAGTGTAAACATCGGCCCAGCAATCACTTCGGCGCAAGTTAATGCGATGCTATAATCCAAATTTCCGGTACTTTTTGCAGGCGACGGCCCCCGGCTGTGACTCCTTTTTTCGACATCGGAGGGCAATTGGATAATTCCTGTCCGGTCCAATCGCCAGCAAGAGAGATTTTCATGAGGACCGCTTAATGAGACGCCCGATCCTTCCGGCCCTGCTGGTTGTTTTGCTGCTCTGCGTTCAGTTTCCCGTCCTTGCTAAAAGTGTCGACTCAGCCAAGGCTCTCTACGACAAGGGGGCGGACGCTGAAGCCCGCCAGAACTACGAGCAGGCATTCGACTATTTCAAGCAGGCCTTCAATTTAAAGCCAAAGGATCTGAAGTATCGCACCGCCTACGAGCGCACCCGCTTCTATGCGGCCGCCTCCCATGTCCATCGCGGCCAAATTCTGCGCGATAACGGCAAACTCGATGACGCCTTCTCCGAGTTCCAGAAGGCCTTGGCGATAGATCCCTCATCATTCATTGCCCAGCAGGAACTTCGCCGCACCGAGCAGATGATCAAAGAGGGGCAGGGAACGCAGCCCCAAGCTGCCGCGGCGGGCAGTTCTGCCTTGCGCAGGCGATTGGATTCCGCCCAGGGACCCGTCGAGTTGGCTCCCATTTCGAACGTTCCCATCACCCTCAAAGTCACCGAGAAATCGAACGTGATCTATGAGACGGTCGGCAAACTAGCCGGCATCAACGTGCTTTTCGACCCGGATTACACCGCGCGCCAGGTTCACGTCGAACTCAACAACGTGACCCTCCAGGAAGCGTTGGAGATCATTTCCTTCGAAACCAAGACTTTTTGGCGTCCCGTGACGCCCAATACAATTTTTGTCGCGCAAGACAATCCTGCGAAGCGCAAAGAGCTGGAACAAAACGTCATCAAAACTTTTTATCTTTCGAATCTTTCCCAGCCCACCGAATTGCAGGATGTAGTCAACGCGATGCGCACCATTCTTGAAGTCAGCCGCATTCAGCAGTTGCCCTCGCAAGGAGCGATCGTGGTCCGTGGCACGCCAGACCAGATGGCGCTAGCTCAAAAGTTAGTCGACGATCTCGACAAGGCCAAGCCTGAAGTGTTGATTGAAGTTGCCGTCATGCAGGTCAGCCGCGACAAGGCGCACACTCTGGGCATCAATCCTCCGACCAGCGTTTCGGTTCAGTTGCAGAACAACATCAACACCACCACGCCCACAACTACTACTACGACCGGCACAACAACGACTTCATCGACCGGTTCCACCGGCCTGAGCTTGAATCAAATTGCCAGTCTGAACGCGACCGATTTTCAGGTGACGATCCCGCAGGCGACAGCCACAGCCTTGTTGAGCGACACCGACACCAAGATCATTCAAAACCCGCAGATTCGCGCGTTGGACGGCCAGAAAGCCACCTTGAAGATTGGCGATCGCGTTCCCGTCGCCACCGGCTCGTTCCAGCCGGGTATTGGAGGAGTCGGCATTAACCCTCTGGTTAACACCCAGTTCCAGTATCTCGATGTCGGCGTCAACATCGACATCACTCCCAGAGTTCACGCCGGGCGCGAAGTTTCGTTAAAAATGTCGCTCGATGTATCGGCCGTGACTTCTTACGTAAGTATTGGCGGCATCAGCCAACCCGTAATCGGCCAGCGCAAGATCGAACACGAAATCCGCTTGAAGGACGGCGAGGTTAACCTCCTCGGCGGCATCATGGAAGATCAGCAGACGAGGGCATTGACCGGCATTCCGGGGCTGGCCCAGATTCCGATCCTCAAGTACCTGTTTTCGCAAACCAATACCGACCACTCGCAGAACGAAATCGTTTTCGTGCTGATCCCCCACATCATCCGCGGACCTGAGGGTTCTCATGCCGGTTCCGATATGCTTGATGTGGGCACCGCCAACGCATTGGTACTCCGACGAACCAGCGTCAAGCCCTCCACGCCAGCTGGCGCGCCAGCGGGTTCCCCGGCCCCGCAAGGCAATCCGCCACAGCCTATCCCCGGATCCCAGGGTCCCCAGAACGTGCCTCCGGCGCAGCTCGCGCCCAATCAGGCCGGGGCTGGAACCTTCATGTTTGATCCGCCCACGTTGAGCGAGGCCAAAGGTTCTACTTTCACCGTGAACGTCCTGCTTTCCGGCGGACAGAACGTCTACTCGGTGCCGGTGCAACTCAACTACGATCCAAATCAGGTGCAGCTCGTTAATGTTTCGAATGGTGGATTCCTTTCCCAGGATGGCCAAGCCGTGGCTCTCGTGCACCGGGATGATCCATCGACCGGCACGCTGCAGGTTACCGCGACGCGGCCGCCCGGCGCCGGAGGAGTCTCCGGTCAAGGCGCGGTTGTGACCCTTACATTCATGGCGAAAGGCACGGGCCAGTCTGCCTTAACCATTACACGGGGCGGAGCGCGCGATCCAGCAATGCAGCCAATTGCTATGAGTGGAGCGCAAGCGGCCCTCACGATTCAGTGAAGAAGTTCCCGGTTCTCAGTTCACAGCGGACCCAGGATTGCTTTCACTGAACGCTGAGAACCGGGAACTGAGAACTCGCTTATGAACCCGTCAACGTATCTTCATCTTGGAAAAACTCGGCCGAGCCGCACGCCGCGCGGATTTACTCTGATCGAGTTAATGGTTGCGACCGCCATTCTCGTCATTTTGGTGGGCGGAGCAGTACCGATAGCGAAGAATGTTGTCTTTCGCGAGCGCGAGCATGAGCTGCGTTACGACCTTTGGATGGTCCGCGATGCCATTGATCGCTACAAAGACGCCGCCGATCGCGGTGCATTCCAACTCAAAGTGGGCAGCGAAGGATACCCACCCGATCTCGATACTCTGGTTAAAGGCGTCGACGTTGGCGGCAAGAAGATGAAGTTTCTGCGCAAAATTCCAGTCGATCCCATGACCAAACAGGAATGGGGCATGCGTTCCATGCAGGACGACCCGACGTCAGATTCATGGGGCGGCCAAAATATCTTCGATGTTTACACCAAGTCGGACCAAACTGCTTTGGATGGCACGAAGTATAAGGACTGGTAGATGAAGTTGATATCCAAAGCAAGTAAGACTTTCGTGGACAGGGCCAAAATCAAAACTCGGCAAGTCCCCCGTCGCGTGAAAGTGCACAATCGCGGCTTCACCCTGATCGAAATGGTCGTAGTCATTAGCATGATCCTGATCCTGCTGTCGATTGCGCTGCCCATGTACAACCAGAGCATCGTTCGCGCCAAAGAAGCCAAGCTTCATCAGAACCTCACGACGCTCAATAAAGTCATTCAGGAATACTCGCTCGACAAGAAAAAAGCTCCTCAATCGCTCGACGACCTTGTGCCCGGATATCTCAAATTCATTCCAGAAGATATCAGCGGCCGTACCGACACCTGGGTGACCGACGCGGAAGATTCCGAGAATGCGTGGGACCCGGCCCAGATCGGCATCGCGGGCGTGCACAGCGGCTCCAATGAACTATCGAGCGACGGCACTCCTTATTCGAGTTGGACGCACTAAGGCTCGGCATGTACAGCATGTACAGAAAGTCCACACCACGGGATCGCGGCTTCACGCTCATCGAGATGATGGTAGTGATCGGAATTATTCTGATCCTGCTCGGAATCGCTTTGCCCATCTATAGCCATAGTATGGCGCGTGCCCGCGAGGACAATCTGCGCCAGAACCTGGAAACCCTGAATCGGCTAATTTTCCAGTACGCACAAGACAAGCAGAAAGCCCCACAGTCTCTTGATGAGCTGCGGACAGCGGGATACCTGAAGGCAATTCCAGAAGACATCACCGGCAGCGTCGATACCTGGGAAACTGAATCTGGAGATGACGTCATCATGTCGCTCGATCAAACCGATACCGGCGGAATCATAGGCGTCCACAGTGGCTCAAACCAGGTAGGCAGCAACGGCAAAACATATTCGGAATGGTAAAAATTTGTAATTTCT
>Ga0182024_10004629_pt1 | contig 31448 bp, 29 predicted proteins | sample P32metaG_FD_120480 | JGI IMG/M metagenome (GOLD analysis project Ga0182024, IMG submission 120480) | Permafrost microbial communities from Stordalen Mire, Sweden - P3-2 metaG (Illumina Assembly) | ecosystem: Environmental > Terrestrial > Soil > Wetlands > Permafrost | place: Sweden: Stordalen...
CAACTGGCGTAAGCGCTCGTACTGTTCCGGGGTCTCGATCCCTTCGGCGAGCACGGTGGTGTGGAGTTTGTGACCAAGCGAGACGATCGCCTCGAGTAGCGTCCCCACCTGCTCACTTGGTTGTGAGGGACTGACGAAGGACCGGTCGATCTTGATGATCGAGGGACTGAGCAGCGCCAGATAGGAGAGCGAGGAGTACCCCGTTCCGAAGTCATCGAGGGCGATGCCCACTCCGAGTCGATTGAGCTGGCTCATCGTGCTCATGGTCTCCGTGGCGTCGAGGAGCGCAACGCGTTCGGTGATCTCAATGATGAGTCGATTCGGCGCTAGACCACTTCGCGACAACGCCTCCTCCACCATGGACAAGAGACTCTGATTATGGAACTGGTGCGCGGAAAGGTTGACCGTGACGTAGGGATCCGTGGTCTTCGAACCCGCGGTTTTCCACGTACTGGCGGCGGTCACGGCTTCACTGAGAGAGAAGACCCCGAGCTCCATGATGAGATCACTCTGTTCGGCCAGGGGGATGAACACGTCGGGCGATATCCAACCCTTCTCTGGGTGCAGCCAGCGCATCAGCGCTTCGAAGCCGACCACCTCAGTCGTGTCGAGATCGATGATCGGCTGGTAGTGCATCGAGAGATCGCCGGCCAGCAGCGCGTGACGAAGTTCTTGAACGAGCGAGAAGCGGCTGATCGCGTGTTCGTGCATGGTGGGGTCGAAGACGACGTGGCGACCGCGCCTCAGACGCTTGGCTTCGTAGAGAGCTACGTCGGCACCCTGGACGGTCTCTCGGTAGTTCTCGTTCGTCTCGTCGAACACCACGACCCCGATGCTGACGCGTTGTTCGATCTCAAAGCCGCTGAACGTAAACGGCTCTTTCATGACGTCCAGCAGCCGATCCGCCACCCCTTCGGCTTCGGCCGCGGTGGTGAGACCTTCGGCCAAGTACAAGAACTCGTCACCGCCGAGACGGCACAACGTGTCCGTAGAGCGCGTCACGAGTTCGAGTCGGCGAGCAATCCCCACCAGCAGTTGGTCGCCCACCAGGTGACCGTGCGTGTCATTGACGCCCTTGAAGTCGTCGAGGTCGAGGGACAATACGGCGGCGAACCCGTCTTGGCGAACGACTCTCGCGTAGGCCTGGGAGAGTCGGTCCTCAAAGAGTGTCCGGTTGGCGAGGCCCGTGAGAGGGTCGTGCAGGGCTTGGTGCGAGAGTTGCGCCGTGAGCGCACGCTCTTCGGTGATGTCGCGTTCGGAACTGAGGAAGTACAGAACCTTGCCACTGGCGTCGCGAGCTGCCGACCTTGATACTTCCGCGACGATCACCCGGCCGTCTTTGCGTAAGTAGCGCTTCGTGTACACCACGTCGTCGGCTTCTTCTGACGTCAATCGAAGATGGGTCTCTTCCGTGATGCCCACGTCTTCGGGGTACGTGAACTGCTTCGAGTCGTGGCCGATAATTTCGTCTTTCGAGAAGCCCACCATCTGACAGAAAGCTTCGTTCACGTCAATCGAAATATCTTCGTGATTGGTGAAGACCATGGGCGCCATGTTGTTCTCGAAGGCGATGCGAAAGCGCTGCTCTGACTCGGCGAGCGTTTCTTCGGCGTCTCGTAGGGCTCTCATGGTGAGCGTGGTCTCTTCCAGAGCCGCCTCGGTGTTGCGCACGGATCGCACGTGCGTGACGGCAAGCTTCGCTTCACGAACAATTTCCTCGAGTCCGTTGACGGTCGACTCGTCGAACCCTTGGGCCTCGCGGCTGTAGATGTTCAGAACCGCTCGGCGGTCGTCGATCTCTTCGGGGATGGCGACGGAAGAACCAAAGCCAAACTGGGCCGCGCGGTCGCGCCACGGCGAGAACGACTGGTCACTCGCCATGTCATGAACGATCTGGCTCTCCCCCGTGCGCAGCGCCGTCCCCGTCGGACCCAGCCCGCTCTCCTTGGTCCCGTGCCAAGAAACCATGTCGCCGTAGAGGTAGTCCGTGGCTCCCGCGGCAACGGCGACGTCAACCCCGCCCTCCACTGTTTGCGAGATCACGCCAATCCACGCGAGCGCGTAACCACCTTCGTCCACCATCGCGTCGCACAACTGTTGCAAGAACACCAACTCACTCGAGACGTGGATCGCTAGCTTGTTCACGGCCGACAACAACGTGAGGAGGCGGTCCTTCTTGACGGACTCCGTGACGTCGCGCTCGGAAATGACGTAGTACAACGTCTCACCTCTCGCGTCGCGAGCCGGCGACTTCGAAACTTCGGCGACGATGAGCGACCCGTTCTTGTGGAGATAGCGCTTCATGTAGCGAACCTGTTCAGCCTCACCGTGGGTTATTCGCCGGTGCGTCTCTTCGGTGATACCTAGATCATCGGGGTACGTGAAGGGCTTGGAGTCGTCACCAACGAGCTCCTCACGGGCGTAGCCCAGCATCTGGCAGAACGCGTCGTTCGCGGCGATGATTCGATCCTCCATATCAGTGAAGATCATCGGCGCCATATTGTCTTCAAAGGCGAGGCGAAATCGACGTTCGGAGTCGGTCAAGATTCGCTCGGCGGTCTCTTTGGCGGTGTTGTCACGAATGGTCACAACGGTCCACGATTGGGCGCCCTGTTCGAGTGGCGAGAGGAATACGTCCACCGCGACTTCGCTGCCGTCGTGACAGAGAATCGTGACGTCTTCACCGACCCCAATCTGTCGAACCCCGAATTCAGGGCGATACTCGGCTCGTTGACGTGAGAAGTTCGCCCTCTTTCGTGTCGGTAGAAGAGACGAAACATCTTGGCCTATCAGATCGGCCGCCGCGAAACCCGTAAGAGTCGTGAGACAGCCGTTGATATCGCGGATAACGCCGTGTCCGTCGAGCAGCGCGATGCCGTCGGGCATCGCTTCGAGCAACTGGTGCAGAACAAGGAGTTGATCGTCGAGATCGCTCAGGCAGCGCTCACTTTCATCCGTTACGTAAACGAATACGTTTGGAGTTTAAATCGAAACGTTGCGTCGGAATGGCCTTTGAGCGTACCTACGCCAGCTGAGGACCCTCGATCCCCCGAAAACGCAACATGCTCACTACGAGCGCGAAACTTCGCGTCGGGACGAACTGCTGGCAGTTCACGTATAAATCACCACGTCGGCGAGATCAAAGGTCTCATCGGTATGAATCCTTGGCGACTTACGCGTTATCGCTCCAAATCTGTTCGTACGTGCCTACGATCGTGGCGCGCGCTATTGCGTGCGAAAAGAGGTTGAACCCCAAGTAGGCGGGCGTGGCGCCGTCGGGTAGATCCAACGCCGGCACGTCGACGGCGTGAACCACCACGTAGTAGTAGTGCACGCCGTGTCCGGGGGGCGGCGCCGCTCCTAGGTAACGCTTGACGCTCGCGTCGTTGGCCAGTTGCACGGCACCTTCGGGCAGCCCACTGCCTTCACTGTCGCCGGCGCCCGAAGATAGCGACGTGGTGGTGACGGGAATGTCAGCAACGGCCCAGTGCCAAAACCCCGAAGCGGTCGGCGCTACCGGGTCGTAGACCGTGACGGCGAAGCTCCTCGTCTCTTCGGGAAACCCGCGCCACGATAACTGCGGCGACGTGTCCGAACCGCCCGCTCCCATTATTCCGCTCACTTGGGCCTTGGCCAAGATCGCGCCGTCCAGCAAGTCCTCCGACGTCAGTTCAAAGGAGGGAAGGTTCGGCAAATCCTCGTAGGGGTTTCTCGGCATCTATCATCCAACCTTTCATTGCTTCGATGAAGTCAGATGAAAACAGGGTTCCACCGACCGATATCGTTCCAAGAGACACTGTACTTAGGTCCGTTCGTTTGCGTCAACGCGTGTCGAAAGGGCGCCGCCAGGCGAACTTTCGAACCGTTGGCGGAGAGCTTGACCGCAGGGAATTCGAAGTGGCGGATGAAGCGCCTCTCTGTACTCAAAGTCCAATCGTCCAACTCTCAATAGGATGAGTTTGATGAGTGGACCAGTCACGCCGTCGCCACGCCGAAGGCCCCGTCAGAGTCTCCAACCGTTCGCGCGCGACCTAGAAGCCGAATCGGCAATGCGATCGTGCACCTACTTTCTTGCTGGTCACGGACCGCGCCTCGTGAGCGATCTGCTCACGACGATCCCATCCGACACCGAGATTGACTACTACGGCGTCGGCGGGATCGTTCACGACCTCGAAGTGAAGGTCGCGGAACTTCTCGCCAAACCCGCCGCGCTGTTCCTCCCGAGTGGGACCATGGCCCAGCAGATCGTCTTGCGGGTATTGGGCGAACGGCGAGGATCGAAGACCATAGCCTTTCATCCCGCGTGCCACCTCGACTCGCACGAAGAACGCGGGTACCAAAAGCTTCACGGACTCTTCGCGGTGCCGGTGGGTCCAAGAAACGAGCCCCTCTCGGCGGCGAGTCTCGAGCAAGTGCACGAACCCGTCGGCGCGTTGCTCATCGAGTTGCCCCAGCGTGACCTCGGTGGTGTGTTGCCGAGTTGGGACGAGTTGAACGCGCAAGTGAACTGGGCGCGCGAGCGCGGTGCCGGCGTGCACCTCGATGGCGCGCGGCTCTGGGAGTCGACTCCCTTCTACAAGAGGTCTCCGGCGGAAATCGCCGCGCTCTTCGACACGGTGTACGTCTCGTTCTATAAGGGGCTCGGTGGCATCAGCGGATGTTGTGTGGTGGGGGAAAAGGACGTAGTCGACGAGGTCTCGACGTGGCGAACGCGACACGGTGGTCGGCTCTTTGGCATGTGGCCGTACGCGGCGTCAGCGATGACGGGACTCGAACGACGTCTACCGTTGATGCCGAAGTACTACCGTCACGCCGTGGCGATCGGCAAGGCGCTGCACGATCTCCCAGGCGTCGAGGTTCTCCCCTATCCGGTGCAGTCGCCCATGATGCACCTTCGTCTCAGCGTCGGGGTGAAAGAGTTGCGCGAGCGCGCCCTCGGCATTGCCCGCGAGGAGAAGGTGTGGACCTTCGCTCGACCTTTCGTGTCCGAAGGTGTGTCGTTGCAACGAATTGAGTTCACTGTGGGCGACGCGACACTGGACTTCACGCCAGCGGAAGTTCGTGCGTTCGTCGAACGACTCGTGCGCGAGAAGAAGAGGGTCACGAAGCCAGCGACGAAGCGCGCGACGCCAGCGAAGCGATCGAGTCGCTGAACACGTCGTTGGAGAACTCTGCGGACGGGCCGATGACCTCCGAGGAACGAGTAAATCCCTCCATTCGATCGATCGTGGTGATGGGCGTCGCCGGCTCAGGAAAGTCCACGGTCGCACGAGCGCTCGCGACGCGACTCGATTACGGGTTCATAGACGCGGACTCGCTCCATTCGCCGGAGAACATCGCCAAGATGACCGCCGGCCACCCTTTGGATGATGACGATCGGTACCCGTGGTTGCACGCCGTGGGACGACGTGTCGAGAGCGACACGGTGGACCAACACGGCACCGTCACCGCGTGTTCGGCACTGAAGCGCGCCTACCGCGACGTACTTCGCCTCTACGTCCCCGACGCGTTCTTCGTGTACCTCGATGGTTCTTTCGAGGTCGTCAAGGCGAGGATCGAGACTCGACCTCATGAGATCATCAGCGAGTCCCTCCTGGGTTCACAGTTCGCAATCCTCGAGCCGCTTGGAGAAGATGAACGCGGCACGCGCGTCGACATCCGATTCAGTCCTGAAGCCATCGTGGATGACGTCGCCGCCCAACTGGCGCCATGAAGCGCGCCTCGCTCGCTCCTAGCGCGCGTTACTCCACCATCGTTTAGCGCGGGTCACGAGTTCGTCCTGGTGATCACGGGCGCAATGGGACAATTCACTTGGTTTCTGCTCGCCAACACTTGCGCCGCGGCACTTTGAAGCGTGGTCAGCGGGAGCGTCCCGTCGCTGACGGCCGTTTGGATCGCGTTCGAGGTCTCTTGGGCAAGTTGCAATGACGCCGCGGGCGATTTTGGCGTGCCGGCCAGCGTGAGGTCGGCGCCGGCGAGAAGTGCTTTCACGCTGGCGGCGGGCACGCTCAAGTGCAGAGCACTCAGCGCGCCGGCGCCGAGGGAGTCGGTCATGATGAGACCGCCGAAGACCAGCTGTTGGCGAAGGAATTCCATCACGACGGGCGAAATGCTCGAAGGAAGTGTCGACAAACCGGGCACGGTGGCATTCGACACCATGACCGCCGTGGCGCCACTGTTAATGGCGGCCGCGAAGGGAATGAGGGCAGTGTTTTTGAGCGTCGCCCACGGCACCGTCGCGGCCGGACCGTAGTCGGTGTTGCCCGTGGAGCCGCCGAGTCCGGGAAAGTGTTTGACGACCGCCATGACACCGGCCTCACGAAGACCATTGAGGAAGGCGACGCCGTCGCTTGCCACCTTGGTGGGCGCGCCGCCAAAGGAGCGGAATCCGTCGGGGTTCGTCGCGCTCGGGAACACGGCGCGCCCGTCGACGTCGAGCACGGGCGCCAGATCGGTGTTCACCCCGGCGGCGTACATGGAGAGCCCGACCTTCTTTCCTTCGGCGGTGATTTGCGCTGGCGTCAGATTCTTTCCCATGGTCTGGGCCCAGGGCGCGGTCGCGAGGAGATTCGTCAGGCGCTTCACGCCCCCGCCTTCTTCGTCGGTCATGACGAGCATCGCGTACTTCTCTGGCGTCTCGCGCTGCAACGTGGCGACGATGCCGGTGAAGTGCACGGGGGCGGTAGAGCCCAGGAGGAGTATCCCTCCGTAGCCAGCACGCGCCGCGGGACCCATCGCGCCGATGTTCGCGGCATTGATCGACACGGCGATCGTCTCGTTCGCGAGGCGCGCAGGACTCCACGTCGAGACGATCTGCGTCGCGCAGGCCAGATTGGTCGTGACGGACGACGTCGCCGTCGAAGTAACGCCAACAACGAGAGACGTCACGATAAGTGCGCCACTCATCAACCGCAGTTTCTTCATAGAACCAGGCTACGACGGCCTTTAGAAAAATGGACCGCGTTACGCTGTGAATTGTCTAGGAGGTCACGATGTCCGAATTGATGCCCGCCGCGTTTATTGGCCACGGCAATCCCATGAACGCGCTCGATCACAACCGATACACCGAGGCGTGGACGACCTTTGGCGCGTCGATTCCCAAACCCAAAGCAGTCCTCGTCATCTCCGCGCACTGGTACGTCAACATCACCGCGATCACGGCGATGACGTGCCCGCGCACGATCCACGACTTCTACGGATTCCCTCAACCCCTCTTCGAAGTGGAGTACCCAGCGCCCGGCGATCCCGAACTCGCCCAGCGCGTCATCGACGTCGTCGAGCCGACCTACGTGGGACTCGACGCCGACTCCTGGGGCATCGATCACGGCACGTGGTCGGTCTTGGTGCACATGTTCCCCGAAGCCGACGTGCCGGTGCTGCAACTCTCCATCAACGCCGAGCTGCCGTTCGACTTTCACTTCAACCTCGGCGCGAAACTCCACGAACTGAGACGTGAGGGCGTCTTGATCCTCGGCAGCGGCAACGTCGTGCACAACCTTCGACTCATCGACTGGCACTCGGCCGGTGAGGGCAAGGATTGGGCCCATCGTTTCGACGACGCCACGCGCGACATCATGACGAGTGACGCGGCCAAACTCGGCACCGCGAGCGCACACGCCGACTACGGCCTCGCGGTGCCGACGCCCGATCACTTCCTCCCCCTCGCCTACGTCGCGGGCCTTTCCGCGGCGGCGAACACGCCCACTACGACGCTCATCGACGGCTACGAGATGGGGTCGCTGTCGATGACCGCCTACGAGCTGGCCGGCGCCTAAGAGCTACTTGCCAGCAGCGCGCTTGGCGCGCCACAGCGACGCGCCCAGCGTGCCCACGCCGAGCACCGGTAACACGATCGCCGCAGCGGCGTTGAAGTGTCCACTCTCGCTCAACAGGGCGACGACCCCGATGATGACGAGAACAGCCACGAAGATCTCGGGCGTGTCGCCCACCAAGAAGTCCCACCAGAACATGCCGAAGCCCTTCAAGACGCGCACGGGAAATGACGGTTGCTTGTTCATACTGAGACCTCCGTTGCCTGCTTGGGAGCACTCGAGCGAAGCCACGCGACGTAGAGCCACGTGATGGCGAGGTAGATAGCGACAAGTCCGACCAACATCGTGTCGCCGCCGGGCCAGTGCACCTTGAGCCCTTCTCCTGTCCAGAAGGTGCCGTAACTGACGAGGAGAACCCCAACGGCCATCTTCATCGCGTTCTCGGGGACGCTCGAAAGTTGTTTCGCGACGACGACACCGAGGATGCCGACGAGCACGATCGCGACGGCGGCGACGATGACCGCGAGTCCGAGTCGATGCGCAGAGGTTCCCAACGTCAATACCGTGATCACGACCTCGAGGCCCTCCAGGAAGACGCCCTTGAAGGCCATGACGAACGACACGCGGTCGCGACCGGCGTTCGTTGGCTGCGCCGAGAGTTCGGCGACGGCGTCGCGGTAGATCTCGTCCTCGTCGTGCTTGGCCTTCAGTCCACTCGAACGAAGAACGGCCTTACGGAGCCACTGCAGACCAAAGATCAACAGGACACCGCCCACGATGAGTCGAAGGAGGTCCAACGGCACGTGCACGAGGGCCGGCCCGAAGGCCGCGACCAGCGCGCCGAGGCAGAGCAGCGCCACGATCGTCCCCTCGAACGCCGAGCGCCAACCCCGCGTGTGTCCGACCGCGAAGACGATGGTCAACGCTTCGATCATCTCCACCGCGCTAGCGAGGAAGACCGCTCCCACCAGTACTACGACTCCCGATGAAACTGTGACACTCAACACTATTCAGACACCTCTCTGGTTGGATCCATTACAAAACACGCGGAAGGATCGAAACAAACTTTAACGTTTCGACCTCGCTCGAACCTCGTCGTGGCGAAGATCTTGGTCAACGTGAAGCCTTCGCCCACGTCAACGACGTGATCGTAACCACGTCCGTTGTACGCCACGTCGCGAATGATCCCGCGAACTCCCTCGTTGCGCGCGGGCTCGGCCAACATCACGCCCGAAGCTCGAACGAAGAGACTCACGTCGGCGTCGGGTTTGAGGCACTCGGTATTGGACGCCTCGATCGTGTGACTCGACGCGAAGGGGAGCGCCACCTGCACACGATGGTCCCCCATCAAACTCGTGACGTGCACTGGGAACTCACCGGCAACCCCCGTGAAGCGAGCGACAAACGCGCTGTTGGGGTGTCGGTAGATGTTCTCGGGCGTGTCGAACTGCACGAGGCGACCTTGGTTCAAGACACCGATCTGATCCGCCAGCGCGAACGCCTCGGACTGGTCATGCGTGATGTAGATCGCCGTCATCCCGGCCTCGCGGGTAAGCGTCGCGATCTCAATGCGCAGTTGCTCGCGACGGTCGGCGTCGAGGTTGGAGAGGGGCTCGTCGAAGAGTATGAGTCCCACTTCGGCGGCGAGGGCGCGAGCGAGGGCGACGCGCTGTTGTTCACCGCCGGAGAGTTCGTTCGGGTATCGGTCAGCCAAGTGGCTGATGCCAACGCGCTCGAGGAGGTCGTCGCAGCGCCCGACGCGTTCGCTCTTCGCCAGCGACGACGTCGTCAGAGGATAGGCCACGTTCTTTCGCACCGTGAGGTGGGGCCACAGTGCGTAGTCCTGAAAGACCATCGCCAGTTTCCGACGTTCGGGCGGCAGGAAGGTCTTGCCACCGACGACCACGTTGCCCCCGAGAGAGATGGTTCCGCTCGACGGTCGTTCGATGCCGGCCACGCAGCGCAGCAGCGTGGTCTTACCTGAACCCGACGGTCCGAGCAACACAAGAAACGTGCCCGGTTCGACGTCGATGCACACGTCGTCGAGTGCTCGTTTGTCGCCGAAGAGTTTGCCGAGAGCACTTACCGACACGCTGACCGCTCGTCGCGCGGTCTCACTCACGACTGAACCCCCGTCCAACCCACGCGACGCCAACCCTTGGGCGTGACCAGTCGATAGATGCTCAGCGCGATGCCGATGACGGCGAGCATCTCGAAGAGGGTCAGGACGGTCATCGCGGTTCCGGTGTTGGGGGCGAAATTCGCGAGGTAGGACTGGATGGACACTGACGCCGGTTCCTGACTTGGGGGATAGAGGATCTGCGAGATCGCCAACTCCGCGATGGTCTTGGTGAAGGTGAGTAGCCACCCCCATAACAGCACACGCGACATGAGCGGCAGGTTCGTGGTACGCCACGCGCGCATTCGCCCCGCCCCGTGCACGCGCGCGGCTTCGCCGAGTGATGGTTGGATCTGGCTGACTGGGCCGGCCATGAAACGTGTCTGTCCCGGTACGGCGTTGGCCACGAGGGCCAACATCAACAAGGGCAAGGTCTTATAGATACTGACCACGTTGTGCGAGATGAAGCTGAGATTGTAAAAGAAGATGTAACCAACGCCTAGTACGACGCCCGGTACCGCGACCGACCCCAAGAGAAAGACGTCGGTGACGCGTTGGCTCCAACTACCGGGATTCGCGATGAGACGTCGGGCCAGTATGACGGCCAAGACCCCGGTACCCGTCGCCACGACGAGGCCTAGTTGGTTCGAGAGCAGGAGTGGAGCGCCCAGACTGTCGCCCTGGATTGAGGGTTTAAAGATCTGCGCGTAGTACGTCAGGGTGAAGTGGACACCGTTCGGCGAGTCAATACCGAGATTCTTCACGAGCGAACCAATCACCGCACCGAGTATCGGCACACCGAGCGCCACGAAGAAGACCCCCGCTACGGCCGTGGTCGCCAGGGCGCGAGGTCCCCGTGCCAACTGTCGTCGCCGCGGTGCTCTCGTGCGGCCCGAGAGCACCGCGTACGAACGCTTCCTCATGACGCGCGACTGCAGGACGATTGGGGGAATCGTGGAGATGATCAACACGGCCGCGATCACCGCCGCCACCGAGAAGTTCGCCGGAAAATTACTAATCGCGCTGAAGAGCACGTAGGTCGCCATAGGGAAGTTCGAGTGGTACCCGAGCGTGAAGGCCACACCGAAGTCACTCATCGTCTCGGCGAAACAGATCGCGAGGGCACTCAGTAACGCCGGCGCGATGATCGGCAAGACGGTCTGCAGGCTGCGAATTGGGCCGGCACCGTGGATCCTCGCCGCGTCCTCGTACTCGGGACCGAGTCCTTGGAGACCGGCCGAGACGATGAAGTAGGCGAAGGGTAACGCCGCACTGGTGAGGACCACCACGATGCCCAAGGGTCCAAAGAACTCACCGTAGATCAAGTGCGTGTTGACCCCGAGGGCCTCTGCCGCGCCGAAGGGCTGGAGGAGGTCGGACCAGCCGAGGGTCATCATCCACGTGGGCATCATCAACAACAGCCACATCGCCACTGTCCAGAACCGGCGTCCCCCTACGTTCGTTCGATGAATCAACCACGCCAGCGCCGTCGCCAGGCACACCGAGAGAATCGCGACCGTCGTCGAGACCCACAGGGAGTTGAAGATTCCTCGACCGAAGTAGCTAGAGAACGCCTGGCGAACGTAGGAAAGCGTGAACCACTGCGAACCTTGTTGAAAGACGCGCGGACTCACGCCCAAAATGAGAAAACTCGCGACCGGCGCGATGATGAGCAGGGTGAGAACGACCCAAAGGATGACGCCGCCGAGCGAACCTCGTCTCTTCGAGGTCGGCGGCGGCGGCGTCACGGGCGCGGTCGTCTCTAGCACGGCGATCGCCATCACTTACCTTTCGATAACGCTCGGCGCCACGGTTGTCGAGACAACCGTGGCGCCGAGGGGGCAGTTAGAAAATTGAGATGACTTATTAACCGTTGACAATGTTGCTGTCGAACCAGGTGTTGACCTGCGTCTCCAGTTTTCCCCACGTGTAGGGGTTGGTCGAAATCGCGTGCGTGCTCGACAGCGGCGGGATGATGGCGTTCGAGGGGTTCTCACCCGTGATCACAGGCCAGAACAGCGAGTCACCCTGAGGGTCACCGGTCTGCATCACGTGCTGTCCCTTCGGTGACAAGACCCAGTCGACGAACTTCTGGGCGTCCTCTCGAACCAGCTTGGGCTGCTTGCCGTCGATACCAATGACGCTAGGCAGAGCGATGGAGGGGTTGAGGTACTTCACCTTCATGGTTGGGAAGGTCGTGAGAGCTGCGCCGTAGCACGCGGAACTCTGAATGGTGGCCATCGAGATGGTGTGTGCTTCCATGGCCGTGATGGTCGCACCGTTCACGGCGTTCACCACGAGGCCGTTGGCCTTCAACGCCGTGTAAAACGCCTCACCGGTCGCGACGGCCTTCGCCGTTGATCCGCTCTTGTACTTGCCCGTGTACTGCATGATTCCCGCGATCATCGGAAACGTGGGACCCGACTGTGAGGGGTCGTTCATCCCGACCAAGCCCTTGAACTGCGACGTCTCCAACTGCTGCCACGTGGTCGGCAGTTCCGCCGCGGTGATCTGGGACGAGTCGTAGCAGAGTGCGCCCGTGACCGTGAGGCCCGTGGGCGTGAAACTGCCGTCCTTGGGGACGTTCTGCAACCCCAGTGCGTTGAACTTCACCTTGGGCACACTGTTGTGAAGAAGTTTGCCTTCGCCGTCGAGCTGCGCGAACGCCGAGGCGCCGTCAACCCAGAGCACGCCCCACTTGGGGTTGCTGCCCTCAGCCTGAATCTGCTGCAGAAGCGGACCGGTGGAGTTGTCGTTCAACGTCACGGTGAAACCGGGATGCGTGGCGTTAAAGGCGGTCACCGACGCGTGGTCGTAGCCCTGGGATGAATACAGGACGAAGCCAGGATTCGACGAGGCGCCGGCTGAGGCGCCCGAAACGACGTAGGACATCGAGGCGAGCGTGGCCGCGAGGACCACCAGCGTTACTCGTTTCCTCAGGACATTATTGGTTTTGGAGTGAAGGTTCATGGGTGCATTTCTAAGACGCCCGCCTTACGCGAACGTGACGTGCACGCCTATGAACTTCAAACTCTGCGTAGCGATTCTGCGCGAACGTTTCTCGCCCTAACGCGCTCGTCGGCGCAGTTCGTCGTCCACCATCGCCGGGTCCAAACCACGGCTTCGCAGCAACAAAAGGGAGTGAAACCACAGGTCAGCGGCCTCGCTCACCACGCGCTCGTCGTCTTCACTCAGTGCCGCGACCGCGAGCTCGACCGCCTCTTCACCGACCTTTCGAGCGTTCTGGGCGACGCCGGCGCTGAGTTGGGACGCCACGTACGACCCTTCTTCGTTCTCACTCTGGCGTCGCAAGATCGTTCGCCACAGCCACGGCGTGAAGCACGACGTCGACCCGTCGTGACAGGTCGGCCCTTCGGCGTGCACGCTCACGAGCACGGCGTCCTCGTCGCAGTCGAGCATGACGTCGGTGACGTGCAGCACGTTGCCCGAGGTCTCCCCCTTTTGCCAGAGCTTCTGGCGCGAACGCGAGAAGAAGTGCACGAGCCCACTCGAACGCGTCAGCGCCAGCGCTTCCTCGTCCATCCAGCCCAGCATCAACACACGCTTGCTCTCTTCGTCTTGGATGATGGCAGCACGCAGCTCTTCAGCCATAGGGCACCTCCAGTGGTCGTAGTTCAATGCCCAGGGCCTCGATCTCGCGACGCAGTCCCGCGAGGCCCGTCGGGTTCTCGTGCACGATGGACGCGACCAGCGCGGCGTCCGTAACGCGAAGGGCGTCGGCGACGTGGCGCGCCGAACCGGCACCGCCCGAGGCGATGACCGGAATCGTGACGGCGTTTCGCACGGCGACGGTCAGTTCGAGGTCGTAGCCACTTCGCTGTCCGTCTTGGCGAATCGACGTCAACAAGATCTCCCCGGCGCCGCGCTCGCAGGCCTCGACGGCCCAGGGCACGGTCGGTGTCGTCGTGGCGACGCGCCCGCCGTGGGTGTGCACGACGCCGGCGCCGGCGTCGATCGCCACGACGACGGCCTGAGAGCCGAAGCGCGAAGCGATCTTCGTGATCAGGGAAGGATCGGCCAACGCGGCAGAGTTCAACGACACGCGGTCCGCGCCCGATTCGATGATGCGCGAGGCGTCGTCGACCGATCGCACGCCGCCGCCCACCGTGAAGGGAATCTCCAACACGTCAGCGACGCGCTCGACGACCGAGGTCATCGTGGCAGTGTCCTCGGGCGTGGCCGTGATGTCGAGCAGCACCAGCTCGTCGGCACCGCCGTCGCTGTAGAGCTCGGCGAGTTCCACCGGGTCACCGACGTCACGGAGTCCGACGAAACTCACGCCCTTCACGACACGACCGTGCGCCACGTCGAGGCACGGGATTAGGCGAGCGAGAGGCATTGGTCGAGAAAGTCGAGTCCCGCGGGTCCACTCTTCTCGGGGTGGAACTGCACACCCAAAAAGGAGTCGCGACGAACGGCGACCGTGACGCCCTCGACGTCAGCGACAGTGTCGGACGAGCGCACGGCGTAGGAGTGGGCGAAGTAGTAAGCCTGACCCCAGGGTTCGACGACCGACCAACCGAGGCGCGGCACGCGTCCTTCCTTCAGGCGAACGACGTCGCCCTCGAGGAGACCGAGCCCGTTGACGCCGCCGTCTTCTTCGCTGCTCGCCATCGCGAGCTGCATACCGAGACAGATGCCGAGTGTCGCGCGACCCTCAGCGAATCGTTGACGCAACGCGTCCGAGGCACCGGTGTCGTCGAGGTGCTGCATCGCGCTGCGCGCCGATCCGACCCCGGGCAAGACGACGAAGTCGGCCTCGCGGATCGCCGAGGTGGCGCTCGACACCACGCTCGTGCGCCCGAGTCGGGTCAAGGCCGCTCGTACCGAGCGCGTGTTCCCGGCGCCGTAGTCCACGACGACGACGTCACTCACAGCGAACCCTTCGTCGAGCGGACCAGAGACCCGTCTTTGACGAGGGCTTGCGCCAGCGCACGTCCGACCGCCTTGAAGGACGCTTCGGCGACGTGGTGGGCGTTCTCGCCCGTCGCGGTGACGTGCAACGTGATCCGTGCGGTCTGGACCAGTGACTCGAAGGCGTGCGCGACCATGCCTTCGTCGGGTGTCACCGAGATGTTGGCCGTCGCGCGACCCGAGAGATCCACCACGGCGTGGGCCAGTGCCTCGTCCATGGGTACGCGCGACTCGCCGTAGCGCGTCAGGCCCTTGCGATCACCGAGCGCGTGGTCGAGTGCTTCGCCAAAGGTGCGCATCATGTCCTCGACGGTGTGGTGGTCGCCGGTCTCGAGGTCCCCCACGCCTTCGAGGCGCAGGTCCATCCCCGCGTGAAAGGCGAGCTGTTGCAGCATGTGGTCGTAGAAGCCAGCGCCTGTACTGACGAAGACCCGACCCTCGCCTGGTACGCGCAGCCGCACGCTCAAGAGCGTCTCGGCCGTGTTGCGTTCGTAGCGCAGCGTCGAGGACGGCATGGGCGTGTCGAAGAGAACGGCGCGCAACGCGTCCAACAAGAAGTTGTTGTCGAGTTCGTCACGCACGCTGACGCGCATCCCTCCGGGATACGCCCTCGTCACCGCGCCGTAGTGCAGGAGTTGCTCCACGAGCTTCTCCGGTTCGTCGATGGGAATGAAGAGGAAGTTCGTGAAGGAACGAAGCGGCTTCAATCCCAACTCTTCAAGTTCGCGCGAAAGGCGATCGCGTTCGGCAAGGGTTGACGTGACGTCGACCGGCGTGGAAAGGGCCGTCAGCGCCAGGGCTGCCGACAGTGACGACACCGAAAGGGGTGCCTGGCGTGACGCGATGACGCTCGTCAGCTCGGCGTTCGCGAGCGCGTACCCCACTCGTGCACCGGCCAGTCCGTAGGCCTTGGAGAACGTGCGCAGCACGATGGCGCCACTGTCGAGTCGATCGAGCGCGTCGACCCCGGCGTACTGCGCGTACGCCTCGTCGATGACGAGTTGTCCAGGAACGTCGGGAACGTCCGGCAGTTCGCCCGTGGGATTGTTCGGACGACAGACGAAGACGAGATCGGCCTCTCGGGCGTCGTCGATCATCGTCGCGCCAGCCATAATCGCGGCGTAGCGGTACATCGAGTACGAGTACGAAGGCACGGTCGCGATCGTGCCGCCTTCGGCAAAGATTCGCGCGAGTAACACGATGAACTCGTCACTGCCCGCCCCGAGCGCCACCTGATCGAGGTCGAGGTCGTGGTGACGCGCGATCGCTTCACGAAGTTCTTGGTAGCGTCCGCGGTCGTACTCATTGACGTCCGCGAGCGCTCGCGCCAATGCCGCGGGGCGCGCGCTGGCTGGTGGGGTCGCCGCGACGTTGCCGTCGAAGCGCACGATCGAGCGTGGGTCGAGTCCGACGCGTTCGGCGATGACGGCCGTCGACGGCGGCCACTGATAAGCCTCGAGGACTTCGGGCGTCATCGGCGTGCGGTGGCCTTGTGTGCGGTCATACCTTCGAGTTCGGCTAGCGCCTCGATGGTCGGGACCAAACGCTCCAGACCTTCTTTCGTGATGCGCTGCACCGTGACCGTTTTCATGAACCCTTCGAGACCGAGTCCTCCGGTCGACTTCGCCCAGCCGCCCGTCGGTAGGACGTGGTTGCCGCCCGTGGCGTAGTCACCAGCGGGCACCGGCGAATACGGTCCTACGAAGACCGCGCCGGCGTTACGAATACGCCCGGCCAACGACTCCGCGCGCTCGCCGAGCAGGGCAACGTGTTCGGCGGCGATGGCCTCAACCTGTTCCAGGGCCGCTTCGAGGTCGTCGCCCACTCGCACGACGTGGCCCTTGGAGTCGGGGCCGTGTTCCATCTGCGCGGCGATCTCCTGGGCGATCAGCGCTTCGTCGATACCGTCGTCCGCGACGACGACGATCTCGCTCGGTCCGGCGGGTAGGTCAATGGCGACGTCGCGACTCACGATGAGCTTGGCCGTGTTGACCGCACCACTCCCGGGTCCAAAGATCTTGTCCACGGCCGCGATCGACGCGGTGCCGTACGCCATGGCGGCAATGGCTTGGGCACCTCCGATCGCCCACACTTCGTCGATACCTAGAAGGGCTGCCGTCGCGGCCACGGCGGCAGCACCGTTCGGCGGCGTGCAGACGACGATGCGCTCCACGCCGGCCACCTGCGCGGGCACGGCACTCATGATGAGCGACGACACGAGGCCCTTGGGAACATAGATGCCGACAGAGTGAAGCGGCGTCCAACGTCGTTCGAGCGTGACACCGGGCGACACCTCCATCACGAGGTCCGCGGGACGTTGCGCCGCGTGCCACGTGCGAACCGCCTCCGCGGCGGCGAGAATGGCGGCGGTGGGAATGTCGCCGTAGGCGAACGCCCGCTCGGGCGTCGTGAACGACGTCCCGTCAAAGCGCTTGGACCACTCGGCAACGGCCGCGTCGCCGCGTTCGCGCACGTCGTTGACGATCTCTTCGATCGACACCGGTTTGTCGGTTTTGATTGGAGTACTCACGGAACCATCCGTTCAATTGGCAGGGTAAGAATCGAACTCGCGCCCGCGGCCTCGAGACGCGGTAACAACGACCATATGTCGGCCGCCGGCACAAGCGCGTGCACCGCGACGACGCCCGGGGTAGCGAGGTCCATCACCGACGGAGAGCCGGTCGTGGGCAACACCGCGGTCACTTCATCGAGGCGGTCTCTCGACACGTTGCAGAGCAGGTACCGATTGGCCCGGGCGTTGATCACCGAACCCAAGACGGTCGTCAGGGTGCGACGTGCCTCGAAGTCCGTGGAGTTCACGCGACCGACCAGCACCGCTTCGGATTCGAAGAGAACGCCAATGGAGCGCAACCCGTTGGTTCGTAGCGTGCTGCCCGTCGAGACGAGGTCGATGATCGCGTCGGCGAGTCCGAGGCGCGGCGAGATCTCCACCGACCCCGCGACCGGGATGATCTCGGCACTGACCCCTCGCTCGGCGAGGGCCTTCGCGGCGATGCGTGGGTGCGAGGTCGCGATTCGGTGACCCTCAAGGTCTTCAACGCGCGTGGCAACATCCTCGCTCGACACGGCCGCCTGTAGCGAGCACGCGCCGTAGCCGAGGCGAAGGAGCACCTCGACACTGCACTCACGCTCGTAGACGAGATCGAGTCCGGTAATGCCACAGTCCACGACGCCGTCTTGGACGTACTCGGGGACGTCGTCCGCGCGTACGAACAAGAGGTCGATGTCGGCGTTGCGACAGTGTGCTTGGAGCACGCGCTCGCCGGGCTCTTGGGGTGAGACGCCGCTGGCCTCCAAGAGTGCCCACGAGGGCTCTCGCAGCCGACCCTTCGACGGCAACGCCATGGTGAGGCGCCGGGTCATCGTCGGCTCTGTTTCAATACGGCGCCGTAGCCGCCTTCGCCGTGGTGCAACCACCGCGCCACGCGAGTTACCGTCGCGGTCGAGGCGCCCGTACGACGCGAGATCTCCTGGTAGGAGACGCCTTCGTCGACGAGCCGCGCCACTTGGAGACGTTGGCCCATCGCGTCGAGCTCGGTCGTGGTGCAGAGGTCGCGCAAGAACGCGGCCACGACGTTCACGTCTCGAAGGCGTGCGAGGGCTTGAACGAGTTCGTCGAAGCGTGTCGCTGTTTCGGGACTCGCGTCGGCCGGCACTACTTTTCCACTGGTCATGCCTACATGCTAGTATGCTAATTCGCTACTATGCAAATCATCCCCGCCCTCGACGTCCTCGGTGACGAGGCCGTTCGCCTCGAACAGGGAGATTTCAATCGCGTCCTTTTTCGCCAGCCCCTCGAGGAGTTCATGGACCGCCTGGTGGCGACCGGACCAGCGATGATTCACGTGGTGGACCTTCAAGGAGCCCGCGACGGTGCCCTTCGACCCGAGGTCATCGAACGCTGTCGTCGCGCGGCGAAGGGCACCCCCCTGCAAGTATCCGGCGGCGTGCGCTCGATTGACACCGCCCGCGAGGTACTGAGCGCCGGGGCCGCTCGGGTCATCGTGGGCACTTCCCTCTGGAGTGACGAGGCGGCGCTCGACTCGTTCGTCGACGCTCTCGGTGACCAACTGGTCGCCGCGATCGACGTCAGGGACGGCCGCATCGCCCTGCGTGGATGGATGGAGTCATCGCTCCTGGGCGTCGATCAGGCGCTCCATCGCTGTCAGCGCGCTGGCGTGTCCCGTCTCCACGTGACGGCCATCGAGCGAGACGGCACCATGCGTGGTCCCGACCTCGCGCTGTACGAACAGGCGTGCGCGAGTGGCATCCCCGTCGTCGCGGCCGGCGGCGTTCGAAACGACGACGACGTGGCCGCCCTCGCCGACGTCGGTTGCGAGGCGGCCGTCATGGGCGTGGGATACCTCGCGCGCCTCGGACTCTCACTCGAGGGCTGACGCGCAACGACCAATCGGTCAGGTCTTCTTTCGAGCGAGCACGATGCTCATGAAGGCGAACCCAATGCCGACCATGAAGATGAACGTCCCGAAGACGAACACCTGGGGCGGTATGCCGACCCGCGTCGCGCCGTAGACCCATACCGGAAAGGGATCACTCGATCCACTGACGAAGTTCGACGTGACGAAGTCGTCGATTGACAGCGCGAAGGCCATCAGCGCGCCGGCGAGGACGCCGGGCATGATGAGCGGCAAGGTCACGAGGCGAAACGTCGTCAAGGGGTTCGCCCCGAGGTCGTACGCCGCTTCTTCGAGGGAGCGATCAAACCCCGCCAGTCGGGCCCGAACGGTTACCGTCACGTAGGCAATGGAGAACATGACGTGCGCGAGCACCAAGGTGACGAAACCTCGTCCAATGTTCAACGTGACGAAGAGTCCGAGCAGCGAGGCACCCATGACGATCTCGGGCGCGGCGATGTTCAGAAAGAGAATCTGCTCCACGGCGATCTTGCCACGGAACTTGTTCGAACGATAACGAACGAGCGCGAGGGCGAGCAGGGTGCCCAACACCGTCGCGATAACCGTCGAGACGAGCGCCAGGCGAATCGAAAGCCAGAAGGCCGCCGTCAATCCCGGCACGTTGCTCCACTGCTGGTACCACAGTGTCGTGAAACCGTTCCAGGAGAAACTCACCAGTTGCAACCCACCGATGACGCGGTTGAAGCTGTAGATGATCATGACGACGATGGGAAAGACTAGGTAGGCAATGACGAGCCACGAGTACGTCGGCAGTGCGAAGCGACCGACCCTTCGCCGACGCCCGAGGGACTTTTCGCGCGGTGCCTTCGCGACCTTGGGCGTGGTGTCGAGGCTCACAAGTACTCGTTGATCGTGCTCGTGCCGAGCAGTCGAGCGTAGAGCCAGATACCAAGAAGCGCCACCGCGAGAAGCACCACCGAAAGTGACGCGCCACCGGCGTAGTCGAAGTTGACGAGAAAGGAGTTCTGAATGACGGTGCCGATCATCGTGTTCGACGTGCCCCCGAGGATCTCCTGGTTCACGTAGTCACCGAAAGCCGGAATGAAGGTCAGGAGAAACGCCGCGAAGATGCCCGGCATCGAGAGCGGCAAGATGACGCGCAGGAAAGCTTCTCGGCGATTGGCGTAGAGGTCGTACGCGGCGTCGAGGACGCGGCGATCGATGCGCTCGATAGCGACGTAGAGCGGCAGCGCCGTGAAGGGAAGGTAGTTGTAGGCCAGCCCGGCGATCACTGCGTAACTGGTACCGAGGACGTGAAATCCCGACGGCACGAGGTGCTGATTCCTCAAGAACGTCAAGATGAAGCCGTTGTTGGAGAGGATGAACTCCCAGACAATGGTGCGGATGATGAACGAGACGAAGAACGGCACCAGCAACATGATGAGGAAGAAGTTCTTGCGCCGTCCCCCGTAAAAAGCGATCCAGTATGCGATGGGAAACGAGATGACCAGGTCGATCACGGTCGCCACTGCGGCGAAGATCAGACTGGTGATGAACTGCTGGTGGTAGAGGCTGACCTGATGCGGCAACTCACCCCAACTCCACGTCATGACGCACGCACCGGTCGCGGGGCTGCAGGTTTCGAGCGACTGGATCAACAAAATGCCCAGCGGCACGATGAACAACAAGAGCAACCACAAGCCCGACGGCAGGCTCAAGAGATACGGCGCAAGTTTCTTTCCCCAACCAGAAGAGTGGCGCTCCTTCTTTACGCCCCTTGAATGATCGGTAAGAACAGATTCGTCCACGCCGTGATCTCCTCTTGGTTCTTGAAGGGGTAGTAGGGATGGGACGCCTTGATTCGAGCGGGTGACGGAAAGACGACGAGTGAGTCGGCGGTCACCGTCGTTGGAAGACCAATCTCGGGCTTGAGTGCCTTGAGGGCCGCGGCGTTCCAACCCGTCGGGTGCAACAACTGCTGCTTCGCTTCGGGCACTGGGCAGATGTAGTCGTTGTAGTACTCGACGACCGACTGAGTCAAAGGACTATAGAAGTAGTCCATGCACGTCAACGCGTCAAGCGGGTTCGCCGCGTGCAGGGGGATGACCATGTTGTCGGTCCAGATCATCAACCCCTCTTTGGGGATCATCAGAGTCAAGTCCTTGTACTTACTGTTCAAGTTCGCTTGGAAGATGTCGCCCGAGTAGCACTGCGCGACGACGATGTCGCCATTCTTCAGGTGCTGAATGTAACTCTGGTCGTAGTAGGCCGCCACGATCCCGTCACTCTTTTGCTTCTGGAGTTTCGTCGCAGCCTTCGCCCAGTCGGACTCGGTCGACGTCGCTGGTTCGATCCCGAGCGCGAGGAGTCCGACGCTGCCGAGCTCGAAGGGGTCGCTGAACATGCCGACCTTGCCGGCGTACTTCTTGTCGAAGAGGATGTCCACGCTGTCACCGGGGTTCTTGACGAGCTTCGAGTTGTACCCCACCGACGTCCAACCGGACTGCCAAGCCATGGTGTACTTATTCTTCGGGTCGAAGGGCGGATTCGTCACGAGTGGTCCGGCGTACTTGTTGAAGTTCGGCGTCATCGCGTGGTCGAGCGGAATGAGCCATCCGAGCTCGATCAGGTAACCGAGTTCGGGGTTGTTGTTCGTCATGACCATGATGTCGTAGCCCGTTGCCTGACCGGCGGCGAGCGAGGGGCGGATCTTCGCGTAGAACGAGGCGTTGTCCTGTATGACCTCTTGGTAGTTGACCTTTATCTTCGTCGTCGCCGTGAAGTGGTCGAGTGTGGGATGCTTTCCCTTCAAAACGTCGATGTAGTACGGCCAGTTCGCGAAGTTGACGTCATGATTGAGCTTCTGCTTCTTCCACCAGGACTTCGTGCCGACGCCAGCGTTCGGCAGCGCGTTCGCGACGGACGCGCCGGCGCGCGACGCGAGGAACAGTGACGAGGCGACGCCCGCTCCTGCGCTGAGGGCCTGGCGCCGCGACAGGCGTCTCTGGGTAAGCCCTCGAAGGAACGACGGGTCAATGATGCCGTCGTTCGAGCCCTCGTCGTTGGTTGCCATTACTTACTCCCCTTCACTTGGTTCTTCGTCGTCTCTGCGACCGCCCCGCATGGGACGAACGGCGAACGTGTGCTCGGCGGGCCAGGTAAGTGTCACGTTGTCGCCACTTCGTGGCGCTGACTCTTGACCAATGTTCTGTGCGTACACCGTCACTTCGACGCCCGACGCGGTGTCCACCAGGTACTGGTTTCCCACCCCCGTGAACGTCGAGACCCTAACCTGACCGCGAAGCGCGTTGTGTCCCGGCGGGGTACTGGCGTTCGCAGCCCCGATACTGATCTTCTCGGGGCGCACCCCGACCTTGACGTTCGTCGCGCCACCCGTGTCCGGAACCCGATCCGAGGGAACCGACAAAGTCGACGCGTCGCTCATGGTCACGGTAGCGAACGGGCCGCCCGTACTCGTGATCTCTCCGGTCAGGAGATTCGACGCACCGAGGAACGTAGCCACGAACTCCGTCGAGGGACTGTCGTAGACGTCACGAGGTGAGCCAATACCTTCTATCTTTCCAGCGCGCATCACGGCCAGACGATCAGACATCGTCATCGCCTCTTCCTGATCGTGCGTGACGTAGAGGAACGTGATACCAACTTGGGTTTGGATTCGTTTGAGTTCGATCTGCATTTGGCGGCGAAGCTTGGCGTCGAGCGCCGACATTGGTTCGTCCAAGAGCAGTAACTTCGGTTCGTTTACGAGCGCGCGCGCGAGTGCCACGCGTTGTTGTTGACCTCCGGAGAGCTGCGCGGCACGCCGCTTCTCGAAGTTGGGCAGGTCGACGATCTCGAGCAGTGATCCAACACGTCGGGCGACCTCGGCCTTTTCCAGGTGTCGACGGCGTAGACCAAAGGCGACGTTCTCAAAAACGTTGAGGTGCGGAAAGAGTGCGTAGGACTGAAAGACAGTGTTGACGTCGCGGTGGTACGGCGCCTGATACGTGACGTCGCGTCCGCCGAGCAGTATTCGCCCGCTCGTTGGTTCTTCGAAACCGCCCAACATCCGTAACGACGTCGTCTTGCCGCAACCTGAGGGCCCGAGAAGACTGAAGAACTCCCCCTCGTAGATCTCGAGATTGAGGTCATCCACCGCGGGCGCGTCGTCAAAGATCTTCGTCACGTGCTCGAGGCACGCCACCACCTCTCGACCTTTAGCGACGGACTCTGGCACATGAGCACGAGCGCTGTCGGTCATGTCGAGTGATCCGCTCATTGGATGAAATCATAGCCAGGGGTCGTAGCCAAAAAGGAGACGACGACATACCCGAAAAGACACGTAATTCCTACGAAACACGTGGTGATTAACGAGTCAGTCGAAAGCGGCGCCAGGCGATGTAGGACCACACGATCTCCGCCAAACCAAAGGGCCACGCCCCCGCGAGAAAGCCGTACGCGCTGGAAAGGAGACACCCCGCCGCGAAGGCCACGATGAAGAGAGGTCCGCGACGCTCGAGTGCGTACATCGTCATCATGAAAGTAACGGCACAGAGGCCGTAAATGGTCACCGCCATGCGAGAGCTTCTCCTGTTACGAGGTCGTGGGACGCCCTCGAAGGGCGAACGTCACGACTTTAAGCCCGAGCACGCGTCTTGGAGATTCAAACGACGTCGCGTCGACTACACCGCTCCGGAAGCAACGAGAGGGTGGGCCGGCTGGAGGGACCCTCCTGCGGGCTCAATCGATACAGCCAGCGCCGTTGGGCCTGGCGAACTGGCGAGAGTAAACGTAACTTGTCCAGGAGAGCTTCCCATGACACCGACGGATACCGGCAAGCCGTTCACGATGCCCCAGAGTTGATACGTGTTCTTGGACGAAAGTGGCGGAAGTTTCGAACTCACGAGATAGCCCCGTCCATCAGGTAACACGACGAACTTCGCGAGTTCATGGTGTTCGGCGTTCTTCATCGTCACGACCTTGTGGCCAGGCGTCGAGAGAGCCGACAACACGGCGTTCTGACCATTCGCGCTCAAGGCATCCTGTAATTGAGTGACCTGGCCATTCGCGCTCGCCAGGCTGAGTCCCAGCGCGATGATCGCCGCCGCGGCCGCAAGTGACACGGTGATAGCCAGTCCCTTCACGCGTCGAGTGAGACCCTGACGTCGAGGACCACTCTCTCCCGACGCGTCGATAACACCGAAGTCGAGCGCGGGCACGGCGTCGGCGCCTTCGCGTTCGTAAAGTCGCCCCGAGATTCTCTCCCAGAGACCGTCGGGCAGCGATTCGTACGTGTTGCCCATCGCCGACGCCACGTCGCGCAACCCGTCGAGCTCCCCTCGACACCGCGGGCACGTCAGCACGTGTTCTTCGACCGCGTTCAGAACGTCCGCGTCGAGAGCGTCAAGGGCAAGTGGAGCTAGAAGTTCGAACGCTTCGTCGTGGTTCATAGTTGATCCGCTCCTTGAATGCCGCTGCGAGTGAGCTCGCTGCGCATTCGACGCATTCCATTTCTAATGCGACTCTTGATGGTTCCTTCGGCTTCGTCGAGGATCTCGGCAACCTTCACGTAGGTGTGTCCTTCAAAGTAGGCAAGTTCGATGGCCCGGCGCTCTTCGGCGGGTAGTGCTCGTAGCGCGCGCAGAATCTCGTCCGAGAGCATGTAGTCCCACGCCTGATTTTGAAGGTCGTAACTGGCGCGCGCCGTCTGTTCGGCGTCGCCGCGTTCACGACGTCGCGCCGCGTTGAGCGAGCGAATCGTGTCGACCGCGCGTGCGTGCGACTGGGTAAGCAAGTACGAGCGGAGGTTCCCTCTCGAGGGATCGAATCGATCGGGTTGATTCCAAAGTCTCAAGAAGACCTCTTGTGCGACGTCTTCGGCTTCGGATGCGTTGTTGAGGACCCGACACGCGAGTCCGTAGACAGCGCCGCCATGACGACGGTACGTCTCGGCGAGTGCCACTTCGCTGTAGCGGGCGATCATCGTCACGAGTTGGGCGTCACTGACCTCGCTGATGTCACTCATACGACTCCTATTCGGCGCCAAGGCGGCGATGGATGTCGAAAAATCCAACTTTTCAACCGTAGCGGTCGCCCGGACGTCGCGAGGAGCCCCGGCGAAAGCACGTACGAGCGATTCTCTGTCACGTCATCCCTCGTGAGAAGGGTTCCTGCCGCGCTTAGTTGAGCGCAGCCTGGGCTCACGCGACGCACCACCTCGAGGACTCGAGTCTGCCGCTGCCTAAGGTCACCACGTGAGCGACGAAGAACTCGAAGAGCGCGTGCGAAGAATATGCTTGAACTTGCCCGAGGCGACCGAACGCGCGAGCCACGGGTCGCCCGCATTCTTCGTCGGAAAACAGTTCGTCATGCTCTGGACAGACGGACATCACGAACACGACTTCGCTCATCTGTGGTGCGCCGCGGCGCCGGGTGTGCAACGAGACCTCATCGCCCAGTCCCCCGATCGGATCTTTCGACCGCCTTACGTCGGCACTCGCGGCTGGATTGGAGTCCGTCTCGACGGACCCGTCGACTTCAATGAAATTGAGATGTTCGTAGAGGACGCGTACCGCTGCGTGGCGACGAAACGACAGGTTGCTCTACTCGACGCCCTATCGTCCTAAATGTCTGAGAACAAGTTTCAGTTCCGGCGACGTAGTGACTTGTCGAGGAGTGACGGTGGCGTCGAAAAATAGTTGTCGTCGGGATTCAATTCCGTTCCGGGGGGAACGATCTCGTCGATCCGATCGAGAACGTCCGAGCTCAGCTCCACGTCAACACCGGCCAGAATGTCGTGCAACTGTTCGGGCGTACGCGGACCCATCAGGACCGACGTGACGGCCGGGTGCGAGCGAGCGAACGCGATCGCGAGATGCGTCAGAGGAATCCCGGCGTCACTGGCCAAGTCGGTGAGCTTCTCCACCGCCTGAAGTTTGGCCTGGTTGGCAGGATTGGCGAGATCAAAGTCCTTCGCCGCCGCCGACGGTCGATGACCTTTGGTGGGATCGCTACGACCGGACAACCAACCACCACTCAGTGGACTGAACGCGAGGACGCCCATCTCGTGGCGTTGCGCCGTCGGCAGCACGTGGGCTTCTGCCGTTCTCGACAGTATTGAGTAGCGAAGTTGTTCGCTACGAAAGCGGTGGTGACCACCGGTCTTGGCGGCCCACTGCGCGTCGACGATGAGTTGCGCCGGAAACATCGATGAGCCAATCGTTCGCACCTTGCCCGAGTGAACGAGATCGGAAAGTGCCGACAATGTCTCATCGATGTCCGTCTCGTAGTCCGGCCGATGCATCTGATAGAGATCGATGTAGTCGGTGCCGAGCCTTCGAAGACTGTCTTCAATCGCACGTTTGATCCAGCGCGGCGAACCGCCTCGCTGATTGGCGTCCGGCCCCATCGGCAGCGCGAACTTCGTCGCCAACACGACGTCGCCACGACGACCCTTCAGCGCCTTGGCGACAATCTCTTCACTCTCGCCGACCGAGTAGACGTCGGCCGTGTCGACGAAGTTGACGCCGGCGTCGAGCGCCGCGTGAATCATGCGAACGGACTCGTCATGATCCGCGTTACCCCGTGCTCCGAACATCATGGTGCCAAGAGCGACGTCGCTCACTGAAATGCCCGTCGCCCCTAAGGTTCTGCGCTTCATGCTGGCCCTGTTCTCTCTGTCATCGCGTCCGGCTTCGGGTCTTCGCCGCGACGCGCCTTGGGACTTAAGCGTATTGACCAGCGAGTGTCAATCATGCCGCGAATCTGTCCCACGCCCGAGCACAGCCCAGTCCGCCGGTCTACCGTAGGGGGTCACGGATTCCCATCGCGAGCAAGGAGCCACCATGACTACTCTCAAGAACCGACCAAACACCGCGCTCATTGTCGTCGACGTGCAGAACAGCGTCGTCGAAGGCGCTCACGCGCGCGACGCCGTCGTCGCGAACATCAACCGTCTCGTCGAGAAGGCGCGCAGCGAACAGGTCCCCGTTGTTTGGGTCCAGCACTCCGACGAGGGACTCACGAAGGGAAGCGACGACTGGCGAATCGTCCCTGAACTGACGCCCGACGACGCCGAACCGCTCGTCGAGAAGAACTATGGCGACTCCTTTGAGGACACCAACCTCGAGACCGTGCTTTCGGATCTTGGAGTGGGTCGACTCGTCGTGGTCGGCGCACAGACCGACCAGTGCATCCGATCGACGCTCCATGGCGCGTTCGCGAGAGGATACGACGCCATGCTCGTCAGCGACGCCCACACGACAGAAGACGCGACGGAGTGGGGAGCGCCGCCTCCGGACATGGTCATTGCTCACACGAACTTGTACTGGACGTACCAGTCGGCACCAGGTCGCACGGCGGGCACGGTCGAAACGAAGGACGTCGACTTCAGCGCTGCGTCCTGACGTCGACCCAAGTTTGAGTTGTACACTCGCGACATGGCGCTCACTACCTGCCTGTGGTTCGACGGAAACGCCCGTGAGGCTGCAGAGTTCTACGTTGCAAGCTTTCCCGAAAGCAGCCTTAGCGGCAACTGGGTTGCCCCGTCGCCGACACCGAGCAACGAGCAAGGTAGCGAGGTGTTCGTCGACTTCACGATTTTCGGTGTGCCCTTCATGGCTTTGAATGGCGGACCAATGTTCAAATTCAACGAATCCATTTCTTTTCAAATACCGTGCGCCGACCAGGCTGAGATTGACCACTACTGGGCGCTCCTCACCGATGAGGGTGGAGAAGCCGGCCAATGCGGCTGGCTGAAGGACAAGTTTGGTGTCTCTTGGCAGGTCGGGTCGCCAGAGATGGGAAAGTACCTTGGCGGACCCGACTCGAACGGCGCGCGGGCAGCCACGGAAGCGATGCTCGCAATGAGCAAGATTGATATCAGCGAACTTCGCCGCGCCTACGAGAGCGCCGTTGCTTCGTAGGAGTTCTTGCACGCCAATGGTTCACTCCGCGCGGTGGCGCACAGTTCTGTAAACATGAAGGGCCTTCCTTGATGAGGGGCCCTTCATTCACTTGGTGGCGGGGGAACTCTGTTGAAGGGCCGACTTGTCGCGAGACAGCGCCTATCTTTCGCGATGGAGTTCAGTGCACCCCCCCGGTGCACGCCTGTCTGCACACCCCAGTCAACGTGGCTATCCCATTTAGTTTGTGGACGAAGATGATCGAGGCATGACACGAACATAGCGAGCCGATGTGACTTCAGAAATCACTTTGACACCACTCAGCGCACGGAAAAATTGATCGTGTTCTCCCGCTCACTCAACGTGACTCGTCCGTCCCAGTGCGAGGTCGTAGACCCGGTCGGGACTCAACCCCTTGCCGACGGCGATCTCCCGCTCGTACTCCTCGTCACCAAGAGCCTCGCGAAGGATGACCTTATTGTTCGCGCGCGCCTTGATCTCCAGCGGTGACCAGTAACCTCCGACCGGCTCGATCGCCCGCTCTTCAATGCCCTCATGGGCACCCATCAGCTGGGCGCCGACGAGGAAGTGACCCTGCTGGGTAGCGCAGCACGCCAGCGTGAAGATGGACCAATAATCGTTTGAGACCGGCGAACCATTCCTGCGCGAGAGGCGCAGAGCACGCTGTCCCTGTTGCACTGCTAGGTCGAACTCGCCGAGGAAAAAGCTGAACGAAGCCGAGTTCGACCAAAGCATCAAGCGGTGGAAAGTCGAACCGATCTCCTCGGCCAACTCCATGGCTTCCTCATTGAGCGCGCGGGCTTCACGAACGTCCTCGAGCGTCTCACCGTGCGATATCGAATCGAAGACGAGCGTTAGCGAAACCCAATAGAAGTCGTTCAGTTGACGAAAGATCGTGAGCGCTTCGTGCATGTACTCGCGTGCCTCGTGAAGCAACTGATGGGAATATACGACGCCGGCTAAGGACTCAGCGATCGACCGGGGTCTGTTGATTGAACGGGCTAGCTCGAGAGCAGCATTGGCGATTTCGAGTCCCAGCTCCTTGTGACCGAGATCAGTCCACGCGAGGGCCCTACCATTCAGAGCCCGAACTGTGAATTCGTCATCGTCGAGTTGCCCGGCGAGGGCAAACGCCTCCTCACTTAGGTCACGGGCCAACTGATGCGAATGCTCCTCCGACCCGATAACTGTCGTCATGGTTGACAGCGCTAGAAGGGCCTCGGCACGTAGCGCCACCGGCACGGCGGTGTCCCTCGACAGCGCGTCGCGAAGGTAGTGGGGAAGGACCGAGTTGCGGCGGGTCAACACGAATCGAGAGAGGGCCACCCCGAGGGCCAGGACGTCCCCTGTCCGCTCGGGGTCCGCGGATAGGGCGTTGAAGGTCGCCAACAGATTGTCATACTCGAGGTCCAGTCGTTTCAACCAGGTGCCCTGCTTCGGACCCTCTAATTCGGGTGCAATCTCCAAGCAGAACTTCAGATAGTGCTCGGCGTGCAGCTGTCTGGTCCGCGCGGTCTCCGCGTCGCCGTCGATCTGGACCAACTGATCGGCCGCGTACTGGCGAATCGTTTCGAGTAATCGATAGCGCAGTGACGTCGAAATGCGCTCGGCGGTGACGAGGCTCTTGTTGACGAGCGAACTGAGCAGATCAGCGACGTCGAATGACTCGAATCCGCTCTCGGCGCATACGGCCTCGGCGCCCTGCAAGTCGAAGCCGCCCACGAAGACCGAAAGGCGTCGCAGCAGGTCGCGCTCTGGTTCGGTCAGCAGGTCGAACGACCAGGCCACCGTGGCTCCCAGGGTCTGCTGGCGCGGCAGGGCGTTGCGGCTGCCACCCGTCAAAAGTCGAAATCGTTGATCGAGACGGCCGTGCAGGTCGTCGAGCGACATTGAGGACAACCGCGACGCCGCAAGTTCAATAGCCAGAGGGATGCCGTCGAGGCGCTGGCACACCGAGGCCACGAGTGGCGCCACCGTGTCGTTGAGCTCGAAGGTCGAATCCTTGGCCCGGGCCCGGGCCACGAACAACTCCACCGCGTCGGAACCCTCGAGATCCTCGGCCCGCTCCACGTCATCGGCGGGCATTGACAGCGACCGCACCCGGTACACCCGCTCTCCATCGACCCCGAGTGGTTCGCGCGACGTCACGATGATCGACACTCGGGGGCAGTTGCGCCCGATGACGTCGGCCATCTTGGACACCGTGTCGATCACGTGCTCACAGTTGTCCAATACGATGAGCACGTTCTGGGCTTTCAGCATCTTGACCAGGCAGTCGAGTGGCGATGCGTCAGCCTCTTGTCGAAGCTGCAACACGTTGATGACGGTCGAGGGTACCTGATCGGGGTCGGCTATTGGTGCGAGTTCAACGAACCAAACTCCCTCGCCACTGCCGTCAAGGAGCTCGGCTGCGACCTGCAATGCCAGGCGTGTCTTACCTGAACCACCGGCACCGGTGAGTGTCACCAGTCGGAAGTCCATCACGAGTTTGCGAACCTCCGTCAGCTCAGCCGAGCGGCCAATGAAGGAGTTAAGCGAGAAGGGAAGATTGTTGGTCAGTTCCGGGTTGTCGAGCGAGCGCAGCGGCTCGAACTCCGAAGCAAGGCCCTCAGTGACGAGTTGGAAAATGGTCTCGGGCCGACCGAGGTCTTTCAGGCGATGCGAACCAAGGTCGCGTAGTGACACCTCAGGGGGCAGCGTGTCTTCAATGAGTCCGGCGGCGGCCGAAGAGAGCAATACCTGGCCACCGTGGCCGACCGCAGCGATTCGCGCGGCGCGGTGGACCTCATAACCGACCAGACCCGTTGACATTTCAGCGACCTCGCCGGTGTGGATTCCCATGCGCACTCGCAACTGTTCACCCACTGGCCACTCCTGAAGAGCGAGCATCCTTTGCATTTCGATCGCCGCCGCCACACAGGCCTTCGGCGACGTGAAGGCCGCGAAGAAGGAGTCACCTTGAGTCCCCTCTTCGTGTCCTCCGTGGACCTCGAGGGCGGCCCGGATTATCCGGTGATGATCGACCAACGCGCGGGAGTAGGCGTCGTCACCTAGTCGGCGCAGGAGTGCCGTGGAACCCTCAATATCGGTGAAGAGGAAGGTCAGCGTTTCGATGAGGAAATGTTACGAGATTTATTGAAATCTCGCCGGTCTGTTCGAATCTCTGGATCACTCCCGACGTAAGCCTGGGCCGATTTACGCACGAAGGCCCAGGATTTCCCTGGGCCTTCGACTTCGTTCATGTACTACTTGGTGGCGGGGGCAAGATTTGAACTTGCGACCTTCGGGTTATGAGCCCGAC
>Ga0182024_10004630_pt1 | contig 31437 bp, 28 predicted proteins | sample P32metaG_FD_120480 | JGI IMG/M metagenome (GOLD analysis project Ga0182024, IMG submission 120480) | Permafrost microbial communities from Stordalen Mire, Sweden - P3-2 metaG (Illumina Assembly) | ecosystem: Environmental > Terrestrial > Soil > Wetlands > Permafrost | place: Sweden: Stordalen...
AACTCGTACCGAGCGGCGTGCTCTACCCGTGGGTGACCCCGGTGATCGGCAACGGCGTCGTGGTGGATCCGGTCGTGCTCTTGGACGAGCTCGACATGCTCGAAAGCCGCGGTATCGACACCCGCCCGCTTCGCCTGTCGGGGAACGCGCATTTGATCATGCCGTACCATCAGGAACTCGACCGTGTCACCGAGCGCTACCTCGGCAAGAACAAGCTCGGGACCACGATGCGCGGGATCGGTCCCACCTACGCCGACAAGGCGCTCCGCGTCGGGTTACGGGTACAAGACCTCCTCGATCCGAAGATCTTCCGCGAGAAACTTGACCTCGTTCTGCGCGAGAAGAACGGTGTCCTCGCCAAGGTCTACAACCGACTGCCGATGGACGCGAAGACCATCAGCGAGCGTTACCTTTCGTTGGTACCACGGCTCGAACCGATGATCGACGACACCGTCTGGCTTGTGCACGAGGCCCTCGAAGCCCAGCAGTGGGTGCTGTTCGAAGGCGCCCAGGCCACCTACCTCGATCTCGACCACGGCACCTATCCGTTCGTGACGTCGAGTAATCCAGTCGCGGGCGGTGTGTGCACCGGCGCGGGCGTCGGCCCTCGCGCCATCGAACGAGTGACCGGCGTCGTCAAGGCCTACGTGACCCGAGTCGGCAGCGGGCCGTTTCCCACCGAACTTCCCGACGGCGACGAAGTGGGAGACCTGCTCGTGACCCGCGGGGCCGAGTTCGGTACGAACACCGGCCGGCGTCGGCGCCCCGGCTGGCTCGATCTTGTCATGCTCAAACACGCGACTCGTCTCAATACCTGCACCGATCTCGCGGTCACGAAACTTGACGTGCTCTCACCGTTACCGGAGCTTCGGGTATGCGTCGCGTACGAAACAGATGACGGCAAACGCTACGACCATGTGCCGTATCACCAGTCGGTCCTGCACAAGGTGCGGCCCGTCTATACGACGCTTCCCGGCTGGGGCACCGATATCGAAGCGGCCAGCCGACTCGAAGACCTGCCGGTCGCGGCGCGCGACTATGTGCGCTTCATCCAGGAATTCACCGGCGTGCACGTGAGCTTCGTCGGGGTGGGTCCCGCGCGCGACCAGACCATCGTGTTACCGCGCGCCGCATAGCTGTGAGCGCTCGCGTCCTCGTCGTCGGTTCGGGTGGACGGGAGCACGCGCTCGCGTGGGGCTTGGCCCACTCGCCGCTGGTCGGCGAGATCGTCTGCGCGCCCGGCAATCCGGGCATGGCAGCCCTGGGAGCATGCGTCGCGCTCGACATGGCCGACGCGGCGGCCGTCGGCGATCTCGCCGACCGCCTGCGCCCGGAGCTGGTCGTGGTCGGTCCAGAAGGCCCGCTGGTCGGCGGCGCGGTCGACGAGCTCGGCGCGCGCGGCCACCTCGCCTTCGGGCCCCGCGCCGCGGCCGCTCGGCTCGAAGGCTCGAAGAAATGGATGAAGGAGGTGCTCGCCGGCGCGGGCGTCCCGACCGCTCGATACCGGACGTTCGGCCCGGCCGACCAAGACGGCGCGTTCGCGTTCCTCGAAGCGCTCACCGGACCGTACGTCGTGAAAACCGACGGGCTCGCGGCAGGCAAGGGCGTCATCGTGACCGACTCGATCGCGGACGCTCGCGACGCGGTACGCGCCTATCTGTCAGGCGAGGCGTTCGGCGAAGCCGGCCGCACCTGTGTGATCGAGGAAGCACTGCACGGCCCCGAAGTGTCGCTGTTCGTGCTCTGCGACGGACGTGACGCGGTGCCGATCGCGCTCGCCCAGGATCACAAGCGTGCCTTCGACGGCGACCGGGGACCGAATACCGGCGGTATGGGCGCGTACTCGCCGGTTCCGAACACGATCGCGTCGGCCGACCTGATCGACGAAGTGATGGAAAAGGCAATCCGCCCGACGCTGTCCGAGTTGCAGCGGCGCGACGCCGAGTACCGCGGATTCCTGTACTGCGGGTTGATGCTCGATCCGTTGCAGGGACCACAGGTCCTCGAATACAACGTGCGCTTCGGTGATCCGGAATGTCAGGTGGTCGTGCCCCGCCTTCGAAGCGACCTGTACGTCCATTGCCGCGAAGCCGCCGAGGGCCACATCGAGACCGACGTGCAGCTCGCCGACGCCGCCTGTGTCGGCGTCGGGCTCGCCGCGGAGGGATACCCGCCGGCACCGGTTCGCCGCGGCGACGTGATCGAAGGACTCGACGCGGCCGGCGCGCTGGCGGACGTGTCGGTCTTCCATGCCGGCACGAAACTCGACACCGACGGGCACGTCACCGTCAGCGGCGGTCGTGTGCTGACGGTGTCGGCGACCGGATCCGACCTTGGCGCCGCCCGGGACCGGGCCTACGAGGCCGCGGGCCTGATCTCGTGGCCCGGACTCCATTACCGTCGGGATATCGCAGCCCAGGCCCTTTCGTGATCCGCCGATACGCGTTCCCCGAGATCGCCGACCTGTTCACCGACGAGGCGCGCTTCGGCGCATGGCTCGAAGTGGAGGTACTGGCCGTCGAGGCGTGGGCGCAGCTCGGGGTCGTGCCCGCCGACGCGGCACGAGCAGTCCGCGAACGGGCCCGGGTCGACGTCGCAGCCGTGCACGAACGCGAGCAGGTCACCGATCACGACGTCGCCGCGTTCGTCGACGTCGTGCAGGCGAGTGTGGGGCTGCCGGCCGGCGCATGGGTGCACTACGGACTCACGTCGAGCGACGTCGTCGACACTGCGCTTTCCCTGCAGATGACCCGTGCGCTCGATCGCATCCTTCCAGCCGCCACACGGTTGGAGTCGGCCATCGCAGCCCGAGCACGAGAGTTCCGCGACACGCCGATGGTCGGTCGGACCCACGGAATCCATGCCGAACCCACCACCTTCGGCACGAAACTCGCGCTCTGGGCCATGCAAGTGAGACGCGAACGGGAGCGGCTGCAGCACGCGAGACAGACCATCGCCGTCGGCAAGCTGTCGGGAGCGGTGGGCACGTACTCCAATATCGATCCCGCGGTCGAGCGTTACGTGTGCGAGCACCTCGGTCTGTCTCCGGTGCCGGCCACCCAGGTCCTGCCGCGCGACCGCCACGCCGAGGTGCTGTACGCCTGTACGTCGGTCGGCGCGACCGTCGAGTCGTTCGCGCTCGAGATCCGTCACCTCCAACGGACCGAGGTACGGGAGGTCGAAGAAGCCTTCCGCGAAGGCGAACAAAAGGGTTCCAGCGCGATGCCCCACAAGCGCAACCCGGTGAAGTCCGAACAGCTGTGCGGCCTCGCACGGGTGCTTCGCGGCAACCTGCAAGCGGCGCTCGAAGATATTGCACTCTGGCACGAACGCGATATCTCACACTCGTCGGTCGAGCGCATCATCGTGCCCGATTCGCTGATGCTGGCCTACTACGTGATCGTGCAGTTCACCAACCTCGTCTCCGGTTTGCGCGTCTACCCCGAGCGGATGCTACGAAATCTCGACGCGTCGTTCGGGTTGGTGTTCAGTCAGCCGGTACTCCTCGCGCTTGTCGAGGCGGGTGCGAGCCGCGACGATGCGTACCGAATCGTGCAGCGCAACGCGATGATCGCGTGGCACGAGGAGCGCTCCTTCCGCGACCTGCTCGTCGGCGATCCCGAGGTTCGCGCCGTACTGGACGATGCCCGCCTCGACGCCTGTTTCGACCTGAAGCGGTCACTGGCCAATGTCGGCCGCACCTTCGACGAGCTCGACCGGATCGAGGCGGCGCCGTTGCCGACGCGCGATGGGTAACGCCACGAGGTTGCCGCACCTTTATGCCGGCAAGGTCCGCGAGCTCTACGAGGTCGGGCACGATCGACTGTTGATGGTGGCGACCGACCGCGTCTCGGTGTTCGACGTCGTGCTTCCCGATGAGATTGCCGACAAGGGTCGGGTCCTCACCGGCATGTCGCAGTACTGGTTCGACCAGACGGTCGACATTGTCGCCAATCATGTCATCTCGAGCGACCCGTCGGACTTCCCCGAAGCGGCCGGCGATGTCGGCGGCCGTGCGATGCTCGTCCGGGCGACGCGGCCGATCCGACTCGAGTGCGTCGTACGCGGCTACCTGTTCGGCAGCGGCTGGAAGGAGTACACCGAGCGCGGCACGGTCGGCGGATTCCCCCTCGCCGCAGGTTTGCAACAGGCCGAGCAGCTTCCGGCCCCGCTGTTCACGCCGACCACGAAGGCCGAGTCGGGCCACGACGTGCCGTTGATCGCCAGCGAAGCGTCGGAGTTGGTCGGTCCCGACGTCTACGAGCGCCTCCGCGACCTCTCGATCCGGATTTATGCCGTCGGCGCGGCCCGCGCCCACGACCGCGGACTGGTGCTGGCCGACACAAAATTCGAGTTCGGTGAGCTCGACGGAGAGATCATCGTGATCGACGAGATGATGACGCCCGACTCATCGCGTTATTGGCCGCTCGACGCGTACCGGACGGGTACGTCGCCGCCCTCGTTCGACAAGCAGTTCGTGCGGGACTTCATGGAGAGCACCGGCTGGAATCACGAGCCGCCCGCGCCGCGCATGCCCGCCGCGGTGATCGACGCGACGCGCGGGTTGTACCGCGACGCGTACGAGCTTCTCACCGGGTCCAGCCTCGACGATTGGTACGGACCGAACGAGTGAACGACGCGACCCGAACGACTGGGTGGATACGATCGTAAACATGGTGGCGTATGCGGCGCGGGTCGAAGTGAGCCATCGGCCCGGGATCGCCGACCCGGCCGGCGCGACCGTCGAACGTGCATTACCCGCGCTCGGGTACACCAACGTCACGCAGGTACACATCGCCAAGGTGATCCGGCTCGTCGTCGATGCCGGCGACGCTGATGCGGCCCACGCGCAGGTTGACGAGATGTGTCAGCGTCTGCTCGCCAATCCGGTGATCGAGTCGTACGAAGTGTTCATCACCGCGTTGGAGTCTGCGTCGTGAGCACACGAATTGGTGTCGTGCAGTTTCCCGGTACGAACTGTGAGCTCGATGTGATGTGGGCACTCGGCGAGCTCGGCGCCCAAGGCGAGTTGTGCTGGCACGGCGACGCGGCGATCAACGGCGTCGACGCTGTCGTCCTTCCGGGTGGCTTCGCGCACGGCGACTATCTGCGCACGGGCGCCCTGGCCCGCTTCTCTCCGGTGATGAATGCCGTCACCGATTTCGCGGCGGCCGGCGGACCTGTGGTCGGGATCTGCAACGGCTTTCAGGTACTCACCGAAGCGGAGCTCCTCCCCGGCGCACTGCAAAAGAACGTGGGGTTGAAGTTCCTGTGCCAGACCGTTGAGATCCGCGTCGAGACGACCTCGACCGTTCTCACCACCGAATGTGGGCTCGGGCAGCGGCTTCGCGTCCCCATCAACCACTTCGAAGGCAACTATGTGTGCGACCCGCTGACGCTCGACCGTCTCCGAGACGAAGAGCGTGTCGTGGTCCGCTACACCGACAATCCCAACGGCAGCCTCGACGACATCGCCGGTATCTGCAACGCGGGCCGGAACGTCGTCGGTCTCATGCCGCACCCCGAGCGAGCGTCTGACCCGATGCTCGGCTCGGCTGACGGCGTCGGGTTGTTGCGGTCGCTGGTGGCCGCGGCGGGCGCCCGACTCGCGGCGTGAACGCTCCGGGCGCGTCCGGCTACGCGTTCGGCGATTCGGTGCTGGCCCGCGAACGGCTCGCGATCGTCGCCGACACCTTCGAGGTTCCGACACGGCAGCTGCTCGACGACCTTCCCGCTTCCCAGCCGCGCTACGTCGTCGACATGGGTTGCGGTCCCGGGCACACGACGGCGTTGTTGCGGTCGCGGTTCCCCCACTCCGAGGTCACGGGCCTCGACGCGTCTGCGGCAATGGTCGGCGAGGCGCGCAGCCGGGTGCGGGGCGCCTGGTTCAGTGTCGCGGACGTCGCCGGTCCGCTGCGACTGCCGGCCGACGTCGTGTTCTCACGGTTGCTGCTCGGCCACCTACCGGACCCTGGCGCCGCGCTCGCGCATTGGGTCAGCGCGTTGCGACCGCCGGGCCTGCTGGTGTGCGAAGAGCCGGTGCGGTACCGCAGCGACGACCCGCTGTTCGCCCGCTATGAGGCTGCGGTCACCGCGGTGGTCGCGGCGCGGGGTGCGACACTGTGGGCGGGACCGGCCCTCGATGCTGACCCGCCGGGATGTGTCCGGATATTCGACCGTGTGCGCGAATATCCGGTTCGTGCCGGTCGCGCCGCGGCGATGTTCTGGCGTAACGCAACGACATGGGAGAGCGAAGTCCCCGACGGGCCGGCACTGATCGACGCGTTACGGACGCTCGAGTCGAGCGACCAGCTCGACGACGTCGTCTGGGAGCTTCGCCAGACCGTGTGGTCGCGGCGCGATCGATGAGCGACGACACCGACGCAGATCTCGCGCGGAGCGCGGTCGGGGCGATGCTGGCGGCGTCAGGAGCGCACGAGGGCCGGGTGGTGCACGTCAAAGGCGGCTGGGCCCAGGGGACGTTCACCGGCACCCCACACGGTGCGGCACTGTGCCGCGCCCCATTTCTCGACGGTCGCTCCGTCCGTGCGCTCGTCCGTTTCTCCAACGCCGGCGGCGATCCAGTCGCGCACGACGGCGACCGCGGCGGGCGCGGCATCGCCGTCAAGCTCTACCTCGACGACGACGCCCGCTGCGATCTTCTCGGGATCTCGGTCCCGTGCTTCACCGCCCGGACGCCCGAAGACTTCGTGGAGTACGTGCGCCTGGCGAGGCGGGATCCCGACACCGGCCAGCCCGACCCGGCGAAGATCGCCGCGTTCCTCGCCGCGCATCCCGAGACCGCGGCCGCGCTCGCGCTCGCCGGCGCGGTGCCGCCACCAGCAAGCTGGCTCGCCGTGACCTACAACGGCATCCACGCGTTCCGCTGGTCCGCGGCCGACGGCCGGGCCCGCTGGGTACGCACCCGGTGGGTACCGACACGCGGAAACGAGTTCCTCACCGATGAGGACGCGCAACGACGTGATCGGGACCACCTCGCCGCCGATCTTCGCGCCCGTCTCGCCGACGGGCCGTCGTCGTTCGGGTTGGAGGCGCGCCTCGCCGCCACCGACGACCCGATCGACGACGCGACCGCGGTCTGGCCCGACGATCGCGAGGCCGTCACGGTCGGAGGTTTGGTCATCGAACACGCGATCGAAGCTCCGGAGACGGCGAGCGACATTCGAGTCTTCGACCCGATGCGGCTGTGCGACGGAATCGAGGCGTCAGCTGACCCGATCCTGCGGTTTCGACCGAAGGTATACGACCTGTCGGCCCGGGGACGATGGTCGGGCCGCAACGATGTTTAGGCGCCCCGAGAGATGCCGGCTTTCTTCAGCGCTTCCGGCGAAACACCGAACTCCCGCCACGCACCGTAAGAGATCCGTTTCTTCGCCGAGTACTCCCTCGCCACCTTCACGAAGTCCTTCTCGAGCCCGGTGAGGTCGGGCGTCCCGGCCTGCATCGTGGCCAGTTCGATCTCGAGATCTCGTCGCTCTTGCAGAAGGTTCAAGCGGGTGAGCCCGGTCGCTTCCTTGAGCTCGGCCGCGACTGATTCCAGCCGCTTCTTCACCGAGTCCGGGGTGCGCTTACGGCCTCGCTTCGGCTTGTTCGCCTCGAGCGCTTCGAGATAGCGGCCGACAATGCGGGCATGGTTGCGCCCCTCGGCCAACGCCTCCTTGTGCGTGTCCGACATCGGGGCTTTCTGGGGCCGCGTGGCCATCCTTCACCTCGTCAAATCCGGTTCCATGCTTTTGCGAGAAATCGATGGTTACGATCTTCGCGCAAAGGGCTCGCTCCCGTCGCATCCCGGGCTCGGATCGGGCCCGGCGCCACGCGATTCGGTTACTAATCTCGGTCCGGATGGAACGTCCGCTTCACCAGCAACTCGGGATGACGGACGACGAGCTCGCCGCCGTGGTGGGCGAACTCGGCCGCGATCCGGCCGACCTCGAGTTGGCCATGTACGCGGTCATGTGGTCGGAGCACTGTTCGTACAAGTCGTCGCGGGCTCATCTGAGCCGGTTTCCCACGAGCGCACCGTGGGTGCTCGTCGGACCCGGCGAAGGTGCCGGCGTCGTCGACATCGGCGACGGTCTTGCCGTCGCCGTCCGCATCGAGAGCCACAACCATCCCTCCGCGGTCGAGCCCTACGAGGGTGCCGCCACCGGTGTGGGCGGCATCATCCGCGACATCTTCTCGATGGGCGCTCGCCCGATCGCGTTGATGGATCCGCTTCGGTTCGGCTCGCTCGACGACGCCCGCACCCGCTACCTGTTCGAAGGTGTCGTGTCGGGCATCAGCGCATACGGCAACTCTGTCGGAGTGCCGACCGTGGGCGGAGAAGCGGTGTTCGACGACACGTACCGAAACAACCCCCTCGTCAACGTCTTGTGCGTCGGCATCCTGCCCGTGACACGGCTCGTGTTCGCACGCGCCGAAGGTCCCGGCAACCTGGCTGTCCTGCTCGGGAGCTCGACCGGTCGAGACGGCATCGGCGGCGCGAGCGTGCTCGCTTCGGCCGGCTTCGAGGAGGCCGGACCGGCGAAACGCCCATCGGTCCAAGTCGGTGATCCGTTCGAGGAGAAGCGCCTCATCGAGGCGTGTTTAGAGCTCCTCGAGCACAACCTTGCCGTCGGCGTCCAGGATCTCGGTGCCGCCGGGCTGTCGTGCGCGGCGTCGGAAACCGCGGCGAACGGCGGCGCCGGCATGGACGTCGACGTCGCACGCGTCGCCAAACGTGAACCGGGCATGAACGCGGTCGAGGTGATGACCTCCGAGAGTCAGGAACGCATGCTGGCGATCGTCGAGCCCGACCAGCTCGACGCGGTCATGGACCTGGCCCGCAAATGGGAGATCCGGGCAACCGTCGTCGGACGAGTCACCGATTCCGATCGGTTCCGCGTGTTCGACGGTACGTTCGACGCGTTGGGCGTCCCCGGCGAGAACCCGTCACCGCCCATCGGCGACGGACCGCCCGCCGTGTCGTCGGACCGCGCCCCGCTCGCGGACGTGCCGGTCGCCAGCCTCGGCGACGGACCGCGCTACCGCCGACCGGGCGCGCGACCACCGGAACAGGACGCGTTGGTGGACGACGATCCGGCGCCCCGTTTGCGGGCCAAGTTCCCGACCGGCACCGACCTCGGCGGTGAGCTGCTCTCGTTGCTCGCGACCCCCACAATTGCTGACAAGACTTGGATATCACGCCAGTACGACCACCAACTGTTCCTGTCGACGGTCGCCGGTCCCGGGGCCGACGCCGCTGTCCTGCGGGTGAAGGGCACCCCGAAAGCGCTCGCGCTCGCCACCGACGGCAAGGCCCGTTTCTGTCATCTCGACCCGCGCGTCGGCGCGCGCCTCGCCGTGCTCGAAGCCGCACGCAACGTCGCCTGCACCGGTGCCCGGCCGCTCGCGCTGGTGAACTGTCTCAACTTCGGCGACCCCGAACATCCGGCCGTCATGTGGCAGTTCGCCGAAGTTGTCGACGGCATCAGCGAGGCATGTGCGGCGCTCGGCGTTCCCGTCATCGGCGGCAACGTCTCGTTCTACAACGCGTCCAACGGAACCGACATCCATCCGACGCCGGTCGTCGGCGTTGTCGGCCTGATCGACGAACTCACCGGCCCCCCACCGGGGACGGCACTCGTGGCCGACGAGTCGGTCCTCGTGCTCGGCGACACGCGCGCCGAGCTCGGCGGCTCGGAGTGGGCAGCGGTGGTGCACGGTCTCGGCGGCGGCGCCCCTCCCGTCGCTGACCTCGACGCGGCGGCCCGGCTGCACACCCTCGTCGCCGACCTGGTCCGGGCCCGCGAGATCACCGGGGTGCACGACGTCAGCGACGGCGGGCTCGCGGTCGCGTTATGCGAGATGGCCTTCGCCGGTCAGACCGGATTCCGGGTCGACGTCCTGAACGCGCCGGGCGCCCGGTCGTGCACCGTCGCCGAAGCGGCCTTCGGCGAATCGAGCTCCCGGGTCGTGGTGACCGCCGCCGCCGAACAGGTCGCCGCGGTGCTCGGCGCGGCAGCCACGGCCGGAGTTCCGGTGGCCGTCATCGGACAGACCGGCGGCGACCGTTGCATCGCCGACGGAGCGTTCTCGGTTCCGTTGGCAGGCGCCCACGACGTGTGGCGTCAGGCCATCCCGACACTCATGGCGGCCACGGTCGAAACCTGACGGTCGGGCGCCAGCTCATCTGCGCCACGGCGCGAACACCGATTCGCGCGGTCGGCGCGTGTCATGCCAAATGGTGGACTTCGAGCCAGGCGATCACTTCGGCTGCCGACTCGGCCGGCGATCGGCCCGCGGTCTCGATGCGCAGCTCGGGCTCGAGGGGCGGTTCGTACGGATCGGACACACCCGTGAACTCGGGGATCTCGCCGGCCCGGGCCTTGGCGTACAGACCCTTCACGTCACGGGCCTCGCAGTCCGCGAGCGACGTCGCGACATACACCTCCACGAAATTGTCGATCCAGCCGCGCACCTCGTCCCGCACCGCGCGGTACGGAGAGATCGCCGCGGTCACCGCGACGACGCCGTTGCGCGCGAGCAGCGACGCGACGAAACCGATCCGGAGAATGTTCGTGTCGCGGTCGATCTTCGAAAAGCCGAGCCCCTTCGACAGGTGCGGGCGTACCTCGTCGCCATCGAGCAGCTCGACCCGCCGTTTCCGAGTCCGCAGCTCCCCGACCAAGACTTCGGCGATCGTGCTCTTCCCGGCGCCGGACAGTCCCGTGAACCACACGCAACAGCCGGACTCTTCGACTGCGGGCGGCGCCATGGCCTCGCAGGATACGGGAAGCTTCACCTGCTCAGCCCGGTTGCACCCGACTGTGTGTACTCGACTGCGGGTCCACTGATCCCGACATGAGATACTGGTGACCTTGGACTCCGACCTCTCGGGACCGCACGACGCGTGTGGTGTCTTCGGCATCTACGCTCCCGGTCAGCCAGTTGCGCACAACACGTTTCTCGGCCTCTACGCACTGCAGCACCGCGGGCAGGAGTCGGCCGGGATCTCCGTCAGCGACGGCGAGACGATCACCGTCGTCAAAGACATGGGTTTGGTCACGCAGGTCTTCGACGAGCGCCGGCTCGCGCCGCTCGAAGGGCATCTCGCGGTCGGTCACGTGCGTTACTCGACCACCGGCTCGAGCACCTGGCGCAACGCCCAGCCCGCGTACCGGTCGGTCGGCGATGCCGGATTCTCGCTCGGTCATAACGGCAACCTCACGAACACCGAAGCGCTCGCACACGAGCTCGGCATGCTGCCGGGCGTGCTGACGTCAGATAGCGAACTGATCGGCGAGCTCCTCGCACGCGAGTACAACGCGACGTTGCGTTCCGACGGCCGCGATCTCGAACATGCCCTCGAGCGTGTGTTGCCACGTTTGGCTGGCGCGTTCTCGCTCGTGTTGATGGACGAGGCCCACGTGTTCGGCGTGCGTGACGCCCATGGGTTCCGTCCGCTGGTGCTCGGGCGTACCGAAGGCGGTTGGGTACTGGCCAGCGAAACCGCGGCGCTCGACATCGTCGGCGCACACTTTGTACGCGACGTCGAGCCCGGCGAGTTGGTCGCGATCGACGCGACCGGTGTGAGATCGATCCGTTTCGCGGAGCCGACACCGAAACTGTGCCTGTTCGAGTTCGTCTACATCGCCCGTCCCGACACCTACCTCTACGGTCAAAGCGTCCACGGCGCCCGCCAGCGCATGGGTGAGGAGTTGGCGCGGCAGGCGCCGTGCGCAGATGCCGACATGGTGATGCCAGTTCCCGAGTCGGGCGTCCCTGCCGCGCAGGGATACGCGCGTGCGTCGGGCATTCCCTACGGCGACGGCTTCGTGAAGAACCGGTACGTCGGGCGCACCTTCATCCAGCCCACCCAGAAACAACGTGGCGCCGACGTACGACTCAAACTCAACCCGCTGCGCGACAACATCAAAGGCAAGCGGCTCGTGGTGGTCGAAGACTCGATCGTGCGGGGCACGACGACTCGCCAGATCATCGCGTTGCTGCGCGAAGCGGGCGCGGTCGAAGTGCACTTTCGTGTGTCGTCACCGCCGTATCGCTGGCCGTGCTTCTACGGCCTCGATACCGGCAAGCGTTCCGATCTGCTCGCGGCGGACATGTCGGTCGGCGAGATCAGCGACTACCTCGGTGTCGATTCACTGGCCTACCTCGACCTCGAACGGCTCGTCGCCGCGACCGGTTCACCGAGCCAGGCGTTCTGTACCGCGTGCTTCACCGGCGAGTATCCGGTGCCGGTGCCCGATCATGACACCAAACTCGCGCTCGAGCCCGAATCGTCGGCGCAGTTCCCGGTCGACGCGGTCGGACGCGGTCGGACACGCGTCACCTGATCAGATGAGCACACCCGACGAGGAACGGCTCAGCTACGCCGCCGCGGGCGTCGACATCGCGGCGGGCGAGAAAGCCGTCGAACGCATCAAAGAGCACGTACGGTCGACGTTCCGGCCGGAAGTGATCGGCGACGTCGGCGGATTCGGTGGCCTGTTCGCGGTCGACTGGAAGCGGTACCGCGACCCGCTCCTCGTTTCCTCCACCGACGGCGTCGGTACAAAGTCGGTCATCGCGCGTCTCGCCGGTCGGCGCGACACCATCGGCATCGACTGTGTTGCGATGTCGGTCGACGACATCGCCGCCCAAGGCGCGGAGCCGTTGTTCTTTCTCGACTACATCTCGGTCGGGACGCTCATTCCTGACGAGATCGACGACCTCGTCTCCGGGGTCGCCGAAGGGTGCCGCCAAGCCCGCTGCGCTCTGCTCGGCGGCGAAATGTCAGAACACCCTGGTGTGATGGAGCCCGGAGAGTTCGACCTCGTCGGATTCGCGGTCGGTGTCGCCGAGCGGGCACGCGTGCTTCCCCGCGATGTGCGCACCGGTGACCGGATCGTCGGTATCGCCAGCACTGGGCTGCGAAGCAATGGCTATTCCTTGGCGCGTGCCGCGCTGCTCAACCGCGCCTCACGCGACCTTAGGGGTGCCGCCTGGCCAGGCGCGCGCCACTCGCTCGCCGCGGAACTGCTTCGACCGAGCGAGATTTACGCACCGGCGATGCTGAAGCTTGCCGACGAGGTGTCAGTACACGCGTTCGCGCACATCACCGGTGGGGGCATTCCCGGCAATCTCGTACGCGTGCTGCCCGACCGGTGCGACGCCTTGATGACGCGTGGCACATGGGACGAACCCAAAATCTTTGCTGAGATACAACGCGCCGGCGCGATCCCCGACGAGGAGATGGAGCACGTCTTCAATCTCGGGCTGGGCATGCTCGCGATTGTTCCGCCCGAGGCCGCGCTGCACGCGGTCGACGTGGTGCGCTCGGCCGGTCACGGCGCCTGGCTCGTCGGCGAACTCGTAGACGGACACGGACGTGTCCGGCTCGAGCGCCGCGCGGTGCGCCGCTAACCGAGCGGCTATTGCGTCCAGTGGGCGCGTGTCCACGCCCACTGTCCGCATGCCGGACATGTCATCCGGCGGTTGAACCGCAGGTTCGGCAGCGGCGGAAGCCACAGCGAGAACGGCAGATTCGCGAGCGCGAAGTCGACATAGGACACACGCGTCGATTCGTTACAGGCGCTGCACTCGACGACCAACGTGCCGGGCTGGCGCACGTCGGAGAACAATGCCGCTTTGCCGAGCGGGTCGCGCGACGGACGATCGGGACGCCGGCCGACGTCGCGCAAGTATCCGGTCATGGGCTATCGCCGCCGTTCGTTGGACTCGCCACCGGTCAGATCGGCGTGGAGCGTCCTGGCGATCGCGCGGTAGGCGTTCGCTCCGGGCGACTTGGGCGCGTGCTCGAGGATCGAGATGCCACGACCGGGCGCTTCGGCGAACCGGACGGTTTTGGGAATCGGTGGATCCAACACCGTCAACCCGAAACGAGCCTGCACGTCGTCGAGCACTTCGCGTGCGTGACGGCCGCGCGGATCGAACATGGTTGCGATCACGCCGCGCACCTCCAGACGTTTGTTCGTGAACTCGCGGACGTCTGCGATGGTCTCGAGCAACTGCGCCAGACCGCGATGGCTGAGTGCCTCGCACTGCAACGGCACGAGCACGTGGTCGGCGGCGGTCAAACCGTTGACCGTGAGCACGCCGAGCGATGGCGGGCAGTCGATGAGCACGATATCGACGGACTCGCGGATCGAATCGATCGCACGTCCGAGTGCCTGTTCGCGACCGGTGCGCGTCAGGAGATGTACTTCCGATCCGGCAAGGTCGATGTTGGCCGGGAGGAGCCGTACCCGGCCCGCGTCGATGATCGCGTCTTCGGCCTTGACGCGTTGCAGCAACACGTCATGCAGGGTGGGTGCGCACTGCTCGGGCTCGAGGCCCAACGCGAACGTCAGGCATGCCTGCGGATCGAGGTCGACGAGGAGGACCCGCTCGCCGAGATCGGCGAGCGCGAGACCCAACGTCTGGGTCGTCGTGGTCTTGGCGACGCCGCCCTTCTGGTTGGCGATCGCGAACACCCGCGCCACGCCCTGCGAGTGTAGGAGTTGATGGCCGAAACGCAGCCCCCGGGGTTGTGCCCGACTTGAGCGGCGGCCCGCCCCGACCTGCGCCGGGGCGGCCCATCCGGTACGGCTGTGTCCCCTTTGTGACATCGGTGGCGCAATGACCTAGTATGTTCGGAGATCGCACAGAGGGTTCGCGTGGCGCAACCACCTACCGGGGGCTGAATGGCCCGAATGCGGAGATACCGGGGGATGGGGCATCCAAGGCGCGGCCACAGGGATGAGGTGCGGCAAGCACAGAACGAAAGCAGCGGCAGGCACGGGAGGCTGGCCGGCTGGTTTCAGAGGTATCCCCCAGGCGCCAGCGAATGGAATTGAAGGTGGAGCACATGCAACCCCGCGACGACGACGCCCTGCTCACCCCGTCGGAGGTCGCGGCCATGTTTCGCGTGAACCCGAAGACGGTCACGCGTTGGGCCCGTGCTGGAAAGATCTCGGCGATACGGACCCTCGGAGGTCACCGTCGGTTCCGCGAGAGCGAGATCCGACAGTTCCTCGAGCAGGTCGAACAGACCGACCAACTCTGAGCCTTCGGCTCAGCCGATCGCTGACCGATCCCGACCCGAGCATCTGAGGGTCGTGGGAGGTTCTGTCGCGCCCAATCGTTTGGTGCCGTCCGGTGATCAGATTGGCGTCACCGGAGTGAGTGGCCGGGTCGTCGTCGATCCCATCGAAGGGGCCATTCGCGGACGCCCCAACAACGAGAGCACTCGGCAAGTCGCACAGATCTGAGCCCAGATGAGCGGCGTACCCGGCGATTCGGAGCGATATCTCGGACGCACGAAACGTTGGGATCACACGCGGGCCGACCCAGCCGGGAAGGTCTTCGGGCGTGGGGAGCACATCGACCGCCCGTTTCGGGGACGGCGGACGCGCCGACCGGTGACATCGGCGCGCCGACGATCCGGGATCAGTCGACGGTGACGGGCTTCACGTTCCCTTCCAAACCGAGGCCGACAGCATGTTCGGGCGGCCGCTAGGTTTCCGCGTAGGAGCGGAAGCGAGGTTGAAGCGTGGGCGTGACTGGCGTGGCGGGGTGCGGCTGATCGCATGGGACGGCGTTGCGAACGTCACATCGCGCGTTCGGTCCGCCGGCTGGACGGGTTGTGGGATTTCGCGATGCTTGGTGACGTCGATCCGGACGAGGTCGACCCGAAGAGCATCACGTTCGCAGGCGCGATGGCGGTTCCAGGTAGTTGGGACGTGCTGCCCGAATATGCAGGTCGGCGAGGACTTGCGGCGTACGGCATCGACCTCCACTGTTTCGACGGTACGCCGCATCGGGTCGTGTTCGACGGAGTGCAACATTGGTGCCGCGTCTCGTTTGACGGGACGCCCGCCGCTGAACATCGCTGGGGGTTCACCCGTTTCGGCGTCGATGTTCCTTCCGGCAGCCGCCGGATGGTCGTTTTGGTCGACAACCGCGACGACGCCGGACGTTCGCTCCTTCACCGCGATTTCTACGACTGGCATCATCATGGTGGAGTCGCGCGTGGGGTCGCGTTGCATCGGTTGGGCGACCCGTGGATCGAATCGGTTGTGGTCACGACCGTCGCAATCGTGCCGGTACCGGTCATCGAGGTCGTCGTGGAGGTCGCGAGCGAGTCGGGACGTCAAACCGCCCATCCGGCCGAACTCTTCGTTGACGGGACGGTACGCCTGGCGACGACGGTTCCGGTCGGCGTCACGGCATGGCAGCTCGAGTTGCCTGATGCTGCGTTGTGGTCGACGAACGACCCAAGCCTGCACCTTGTCGAAGTTCGTGTCGGGAGCGACGATTGGCGGGAGCGGATCGGAATCCGGATCGTCGGCACCGACGGCGGGCGCTTGACGATCAACGGCGAAGCGGTCCGGTTACTGGGCGTGAACCGCCACGACATGCATCCCGACCACGGCGCCGGCTTGCCGGACGACCATCGCCTCGCCGACGCACAACTGGTGCGTCAACTGGGTGCGAACTTCTTGCGCGGCGGTCACTACCCCCAGGACGAAGGGCTGCTCGACCTGTGCGACGAGATGGGCATCTGCGTCTGGAGCGAGGCGACGTCATGGCAGGCAGATGCACGCCAACTCACCGACGACCGCTGGCTCGAGGATGCGGAATCGCACATCGGTGAAATGATCGCGGCGGCGCGCAACCATCCGTCTGTGATCCTGTGGGGCCTCCTGAACGAAGGAGCGAGCAACGACCTTTCGTGTCGGCCCGGATACGAGCGTCTCATCAGCCGTATTCGTGCGGCGGACGCGAGTCGTCCCGTCACATTCGCGGGCAATCACACCGCCGACGACGTCTGCGCCGAACTCGTCGACGTCGTCGGGATCAACGCGTACCCGGGCTGGTACTACGGCTCCATCGACGACGTAGGCCCCGAGCTCGATCGGCTCATCGCCGCGGTTGACGCGGCCGGCTTCGCGGACAAGCCGATCATCGTCTCCGAGATCGGTGCCGAAGCGATCCGCGGTTGGCGCGACCCCGCCGCCGATCGTTGGAGCGAAGACCATCAAGCCCGACTCTTGGACACGACGATCCGCCACCTGTTCGTCGAACGGGACCGGGTATGCGGATTGGCGATCTGGGTCCTCGCCGACTTCCGCACCCCGCAGGCCATGCCTCGCGTGCTGATACGACCGCGCGCCTACAACCACAAAGGCCTCGTCGACGAGTACCGCCGACCGAAACTCGCGGCCGAAGTCGTCGCACGCGCCTACCACGACCTTTCAGGCCCGTGAACGGCATCGACCAGGTCGTACAGCACGCGCCGACGCGCGCGGTCACCGCCGGTAAGCCTCATTTTTTCGGCTACTACGACAAGACGCCGTGGAACACCGACGACACACTCCTACTCGGCGCCGAGGCTGACTTCCAGGACCGTCCGCCCACCGCGCGGGACTCGCTCCGTCTCGGCATCGTCGATCCGGTGCGCACCACCTTCGAGCCGTTCGCAGAGACCCGGGCGTGGAGCTGGCAGCAGGGCGCAATGCTGCAATGGCTGCCGAACGGCGACGTGGTGTTCAACGATCGCGACCGCGACGGGATCGTGCGCGGCGTCGTGCTGAACCTGTCGACCGGCGCGCGCCGCGAGCTCGACCGCGCCGTCTACGCGGTGAGCCCGACCGGACGCGATGCCGTAAGCCTCAACTTCCACCGCATCCAGACGACACGGCCAGGCTACGGCTACCCGCCCGCTGAAGCGCTGCCGCCGGACCGGTGGGCCCCCGACGACGACGGCATCTGGCGGGTCGACCTCGACCGCGGCACGACCGAGCTCGTACTGTCGCTCGCCGAACTAGCGGCGCACGATCCCGATCCCCGCGCGCACGGGGCCCCGAACTACATCAACCATGCGGTCTACAACACCAACGGTTCGCGTTTGTGCTTCTTCCACATCTGGAACACGCCCTACTGGATCTACGAGCACACCTTGCGCTGGTGCACCATGGCACCCGACGGACGCGAACTCGCCGTGCTCGATCCGTACTCGCTCGCCTCGCACTTCGCCTGGCGCGACGACCACGAGATCATCGGCTGGGCATTCTGGGCCCACGACAACCGACAGCCGCTGTCGCCGAATGAGCGATGGTACGAGTACACCGATCCACGCGGACCGGTGCGTGGCGCGTATTGGCTGCTCGACGACCGCACCGGCGACGCCCAACTCGTCGCCCCGGGCATCCTCCCCCACGATGGACACATGTCGTGGTCACCCGACCGGCGGTGGCTCCTCACGGACGAATACGCGATCCTGCCCGGCAACGACGGGTGGACACCGCTGCTCCTCTACGACACCTCGATCGGCCAACGCTACGAGATCGGCCGCTTCCGTGAACCGCTCGACGGAGAACTGCGGTGCGACTTACATGCCCGCTGGAATCGCGCCGGCACCCAAGTATGTGTGGATTCTGCCCATGACGGAACCCGCCAGATGTACGTCGTCGACGTCACCGACATCGTCGACCCAGAGGACGCGAAGCGCATCTGACGAGCGCGAACCCCAGTCACGTTCGGGGCCGGCTCGGGGCGTGCGCTCAGAAATCACGCCCTGAGCCATGAACACGACACGCAACGACCAACGAGTTCGCCGACAGGATGCGAATGTCGACGGCACGCCGGCCGTTGCACGCGGTTGTTGAGCGCCGCCGTATCAGTGCACCGATGAACGCGACCCCGCGGGATGAGGCGAAGCGAGGCGCCCAGCGACTGCGATGTGGTAGCTGGCTTCCACGTCAGCTCGGTCGTCGGCTTCGGGAACTGCTTCGCACGTCGAACGACGGATCATGTTGGCCTGCCGGTCGAGCACGTCACGCTCCTCAGCGGTGGTCGTGTACTCGTGAATGTGCGCGATCGCTTCAAGTTGGCGGATCATCACCGCCGGCATGCCGCGCCCGGCTTGGCGGATCTTGTCGAACGCCCGGTCGACGAACCGCTCGTGGAGCACCTCGGCCGCGATCACGCGTACACGGCCGTCACGGTCTCGGTGTACACGCTCGGGATTCCACCGCGCAGTGACCTTGCAGAGTCCCTCGCCCAACCAGTCGATACACGTGAGCGCGGCGAACGTGTCGTTCACCGCGGGCGAAAGCGCGCGGATCGCGATCTCGGCGAGTTGGTCGATCGCGAACGCGAGGTCCTGAGCAAGCGTGCGATGGGCGCCAGTAGCGTGCGCGCCCTCGAGACCGCGCGCGACGGCGGGTGCTGCTTCGATCGGCCATACCTTCGCGAGCGGTAGACCCTCCACGACGAAATGGCCAGGGCGGTGCAGGAGCTCGATGACAGCGTCGGAACCGCTTGCGATATCGACGAGTGTCGGATAGCCGACGAACTGCAGGTAGCCGCTGGCCGGCGCGGGCACCGTCGCACCGGGCGGTGCCGCGCGCTTGCGAACGCACATAGTCTGTGCTCATGCGAAGCATTGCCGCCCGGCTGATCGTGTGTTCACTGGCAGGTTCGCTCGCGCTTGCGGCGTGTGGAGGTTCGAGCGCCCCGACCCGAAGCGCAGCCGGAGCGAAGGTTGTCGGCGCGCCGACGGTCACGACCGTGACGACCGCCGCGAAGACGACGGCGGTCTCGACCACGGCGATCAATCTCAGCGGGACGCCGGGAGTGACGCCGGCCGAACAGGCACGAGCCGAGAAACTTGTCGAGGAGACCATTGTCGACCTCCGCCGCTTCGAGACTCCGGCCGAGGCGTACGCGGCGGGGTACCGCTCGATCGGCGACGGCGCGACCGGCGACGAGCACTATGTCAACTGGTCGTACGTCAACGACGGTCACCCACTCGACCCGACGCGCCCGGCGTCAGTTGTTTACGAGTACCGCGACGGAGTGCAGCGTGCGGTTGCCGCGATGTACTCGCTCCCTTTCGGCAGCACATTCGCGGACGTGCCCGATGTCGGTGGACCGCTCACACAATGGCACGTGCACGCCGACCTCTGTCTCACCAACAATCCGCAGCAACGGGTCGTGGCGTCACTCACGTCGGTCACCGGCACGTGCCCGCCCGGAACGGCCAAGCTCGGCGACACGCCGATGCTGCACGTGTGGGTCGTTCCGAATCCGTGCGGCCCGTTCGCCGCGCTCGAAGGGATCGGTGCCGGCGAGGTCCCCGCGGGTCAGACCCGACTGTGCGATACACAGTACGCGTCGGTGCCTTGATCTCGCCGCGCAGTGTTCCACATCTAGGCGCCTGACCAACAGCTCATGATCGTCGCCGCGATGTTCTCCGACACCCCGGTGCGCGTCGACGCCTGCACAAAAGTTTTCGGAGATGCCCTGCACGTTGACGAGGAGCACCTTGTCCTTGCGGACGACGACGTCGTCGTTCAGGGCGATGAAGGCGCCTTGCGCGAGCGCCTCTCTGCCGCGGCACCGGATCTGGACGCGTTATTTGTTATGGGGTATCCGCGACCAGGCATCACGGTGACCTGTTCGTCGGTCGCGGCGTTGTGGGTCAGGGTAGGGGTGCGCCGAGCTGAACGATGATGATGCCGATGATCGCGGCGATGAGCAGTGTGAGGACGACGCTGCGGCGGAGAGCGAGCAGGGACAGGGCTGCGCCGCCGAGTACCGCGAGCTGCCAGGCCTGGCCGAGTGCGAGAGCGAGGGGTATTGCGACGCCGATGATTGCGCCGATCGCGGCGGGTCCGGCACCGTCGAGGAAGGCGCGGGCGGCGGGGTTTTCACGCAGCGTCTGGAAATGTCGAGCGCCTCCGAGCACGAAGACAAACGAGGGTGAGAACGCGACGAGTGCAGCGAGGAGGCCACCTGCGATGCCTGCCGCTGCGTAGCCGACGACGGCGACGGTTTGTACGACGGGACCGGGCGTGATCTGGCCGAGCGCCACTGCATCGAGAAACTGGCTGTTGGTCATCCAGTGGTAGTGCTGGACGGCGTCGTGCTGCATGAGCGGAATGATGACGAAGCCGCCGCCATATGCGAGCGCCCCGACTTTGAACGCGACCCAAACCAGCGCGAGGACACCGCCAACGGGCACAGCCGCCGCGGCCACGAACAGGACCGGGCTCGCGTGCATCCCGAGACGGCCGGTCGTCCCGAACTGGCGCAGTCCGAGTTCGATCGCACCGCAACCCAACAACACGACGATCAACCATGGTCCGATGGTCGCGGCCGCGATCCCGCCTGCGAACGCGTAGGCCACCCATCGCGTGTGCGCGTGCGTCCGTGTCCAACTTGCGGGAATGAGGCCAGTACCTGCGTGCAGGGCGACCGCGGCAACAGCAGCGCCCGCGCCGGCGCCCGCGCCGAGCACCCACAGCGACGGTGATGCGGCAAGAAACACCGCTGCGAGGCCCAAGATGACTACCAGTCCCGGAACGATGAAGGCCGCACCGCCAACGACCGCGCCCACCGGTCCCGCGATGCTCCACGCGCAGAAGATCGCGAGCTGCGTCGACGCGGGGCCCGGCAACAGATTGCACGCCGCGATCGCGTCCTCGAACTCGGACGCATCCAACCATTGCTTGCGATCGACACACAGATCGCGCAGCAACGCGATGTGCGTGGGTGGCCCACCGAAACCGATGCAGCCAAGACGGCACCACTGCACCAGCACCTCACCGAGCCCCACCCTGGCATGCGCCTCCGAAGAATCAGCCGCCACCATCAACGCAACCTACAATCGTTCTCGAGAGGCGCTCAGAAGTGCCCAGCACCCGGGTGCCTACGCGACACGCGGCACAAAACCAGACCGTCGAACACCCCATTTCGCGCGTCCCAGAACATCGGGCCACGACGGCCCTGTTCGCCGGGTCGGTGAGATACCGCACAGACTGTCTTGGGCAACTTTGTGTTCAGTCCGCGGCGGCCTGGGTTGGCAGATCAGGTGGTCGGCCGCTACTCGGCGACGGTGGAGTGCGTGCTTTGGATCCGAAGCGCCGGCCGGGTCGGCCGCGAGCACGACCGCGGCGCGCCGAGAGAGCTCAGAGCGCCTCGAGTGCGCGGCAAACGAGCACTCGGGCGAGGTGCTCGCGGTACTCGACGGACGCGTTGAGGTCGGCGCTGGGCGCGGTCCCGTCGGCCGCGTGCGCGGCCGCGTCGGATGGGGATGCGCCCTGCGCTAATGCCCGTTCGACCGCGGTGGCCCGCAGTGGCGTGGAGCCCATGTTGATCAGCCCCACGTGGGTGCCGTCGCCAGTGCGCGCGGCAACCACACCGACAGTCGCGAAATCCTGGGCCCGCCGGTTGAACTTCTCGAACGCGAACCCGTTGGCGCCGGTCTTGGGCACGCGGATCTCGCGCAGCAACTCGTCGGGGGCCAGCGCGGTCTCGAGGAAGCCCTGGAAGAACTCCGAGGCTGCGATCTCGCGCGTTCCACCCGGACCCTGCGCGACGAACGTCGCGTCGAGCGCGAGCAGCGCGGCCGGGAGGTCAGAAGCCGGATCGCCGTGCGCGACCGACCCGCCGATCGTCCCGCGGTGACGAACCTGGTTGTCACCCACCTGCGCAGCGACCGCGCGGAGCACGCCACACTCGCGGGCCAACACATCGTTGGTCTCGATGTCGCGGTGGCGGGTGAGCGCACCGATCGCGACGTGATCACCGGCGTCGCGAACGTACGACAGCTCGGAGACCCGACCGACGTCGACGAGCACCGACGGCGTCGCGAGCCGGAGCTTCATCAGCGGCAGGAGTGACATGCCGCCCGCAAGCAGCTTGGCGTCGTCGCCGTACTCCGCGAGTTGCGCGATCGCGGCGTCGGCCGACTCCACGCGCACGTAGTCGAACGCGGCGGGGATCATCGGACCTGCGCCCGCATCTCCTCCGCCGCGGCCAGCACCGACTCCACGATGTTGTGGTAGCCGGTGCAGCGGCACAGGTTCCCTTCGATACCGATGCGCACGTCGTGCTCGCTCGGGTCGGGAATCTCCTCGAGCAGCGACACTACGGCCATCACCATCCCCGCCGTGCAATAACCACACTGGAGCCCGTGATGCTCGTGGAACGCCTGCTGTACCGGATGCATCGCGTCGCCGACGGCGAGGCCCTCGATCGTCGTCACGCTCATGCCATCGGCTTGCGCCGCGAGCATTGTGCACGACTTCACCGACTCGCCGTCGACGAGCACCGTGCACGCGCCGCACGACGACGTGTCGCACCCGACCTTGGTACCGGTGAGCGCACATGCCTCACGGAGATAGTGGACGAGCAGGGTTCGGGGCTCAACGTCGTGTTGCTGCGCGGCCCCGTTCACGGTGACTCCGACATTCACGAGCCGGAACCTATCTCCTCATGACGGGAGTCGCCACGAGCGGTTCGCGGGCGCGGCCGATAGCGTGCGCATGTCGACATCGGGAGGTTGCCCGTGCCCGCTTCAGGTTCGATCCTCGGCAATGCGGTCCGCCGTCTTGAAGATCCCGCGCTACTGACGGGCGTGGGGAAGTACGTCGATGACCTCGTCGAGCCGAACATGGCGCATGTCGCGTTCGTACGGTCGACGGTCGCGCACGCCAACCTGGGTTCAGTTGACGTTGCCGAGGCCTTGTCGATGCCCGGTGTGGTGGGCGTCTACCACGCGGGTGGCGACGACCTTGGACTGCCGTCGTTGCAGCAGTTCCCGGCGATGCCCGAGACGTTGAACCGGCCGGTGTTCGCGGCCGGGAAGGTGCGATTCGTGGGTGACATCGTCGCGGCTGTCGTCGCGGACACCCGCGCGCAGGCCGTCGATGCTGTCGAGCGCGTCGTCGTCGAGTACGACCCGTTGGCGTCGGTCACGAACCCGCTCGACGCAATGTCGTCCGACGCCCCATTGTTGTTCGCCGAACATGGTTCGAACGTCTGCTTCGCCAGCGCCTTCCCCGGAGAAGGTGACGCTGACCCGCTCGTCGGCGCGGAGTTCGTCGCCGAGGTCACGATGGTCAGTCAACGCCTGGCCGGCGTTCCCATGGAGACCAACGGCATCCTTGCCGTGCCGGGCGAACCGGGTCTGACCTGTTGGATCTCTCATCAGGCGCCCCACGCGGTGCACGGCGCGTACGCCCCGATGTTGGGACTCGAACCCGCCCAGCTGCGTGTCGTGTGCCCATGGGTCGGTGGCGGCTTCGGTCCCAAGGCCGGCCCCTACGTTGAGCACCTCGCCACCGCCGCGGCCGCGTTGAAGCTCGGACGGCCGGTGAAGTGGATCGCGACGCGCTCCGAAGACATGGTCTCGCTCGTGCAGGGCCGCGACTTCGTCATGACAGCCCGACTCGGCGTGAACGCGGATGGGAAGATCGTCGGCCTCGACGCCTCGGTCGTGGCCGCGGCCGGCGCGTACCCGGGTCTTGGCGCGATCTTGCCGACGCTCACCCAGATGATGTCGGTCGGTGTGTACGAGATCCCCAACGTGCGGTTCAAGGCCACCGGAGTATTGACGAACACCACGACGATCGGTGCTTATCGCGGCGCCGGACGACCGGAAGCCACACAGCTCATCGAGCGGGTGATCGACGTCGCGGCCGACAAGATCGGCATGGACCCGGCCGAGATCCGCCGGGCGAACTTCATCCCGCCCGACAAGTTCCCGCTGACAACACCGACCGGCGCGAACTACGACTCCGGCGAGTACGAGAAGGCCCTCGACGCCGCACTGCAGGCATCCGGCTACGCCGAACTCCGAGCCGAGCAGACCCAACGACGCGCTGGGAACGACATCAAGCAACTCGGGATCGGCGTGTCGAGCTACGTGGAGGTCACCGCGCCGGTCGGGCTCCACGTCGAGTTCGGCGCAGTCGAAATCGACGATGACGGCGCAGCCAGCGTGTTCGCCGGGACCAGCGCCCACGGCCAAGGCCATCACACCGCGTTCGCGATGCTCGCCAGCGAGGTGCTCGGCATCCCGATGGACAAGATCACCCTCGTCAACTCCGACACCGACCGCGTGCCACGCGGTGCCGGCACGATGGGCTCCCGTTCGCTACAAACCGCGGGTAGCGCCATCCATGTTGCGTCGAACGAAGTCCTCGACCGCGCCCGGCAAGTCGCCAGTCACATGCTCGAAGCATCGCCAGACGACATCGTCGTCGGTGACGGCGGCCTCCACGTCGCCGGCGTACCCACCGCGGCCCTGTCATGGGGTGAGCTTGCCGTGGCTTCACGCGACGCAACCAAGCTGCCCGACGGTCTCGAGCCCGCACCGCTACGCCACGAGCTCGACTTCGACGGCACCGACTCCACCTACCCGTTCGGCGCGCACGTATCAGTCGTGGAAGTAGACACCGAAACCGGCCAAGTCACCATGCTGCGTCACGTCGCCGTCGACGACTGCGGTCGCATCCTCAACCCGCTCCTCGTCGCCGGCCAACAACACGGCGGCATCGCCCAAGGTGCGGCCCAAGCCCTCTACGAATGGATGCAATACGACCCCGACGGCAACCCGCTCACCGCAACCTTGATGGACTACTCCATACCGTCAGCGGCCGAGCTCTGCAGCTTCGAAGTGTCCAACACGCAGACCGACAGCCCCCGCAACCCACTCGGCGCCAAAGGCATCGGCGAATCCGGCACCATCGGATCCACACCCGCCATCCACAACGCCGTCGTCGACGCGCTCAGCCACCTCGGCATAACCCACATCGACATGCCCTGCACCTCCGAACGCGTCTGGCGCACCATCCAAGACGCAACGAAATAACCCACCCTCGACAACACACGACCGCGCACCCCACCGACACCTCGCGCGTGCCCAACCAGTCCACGAGAGCGACGGTGACCAAGCGTGACCCAACGGTTGTTCATGCACCATAAATGAGGCGGCACGCCGCACCACGAGGCGAACGCTGCCATCGGTTGTTCGCGAATGACCCGCCACCAGAGGATGGCGCTGCGGTGCTTTGCACGCTGGTGGTAGACCGTTGGCCCCTCGGCGCGGAGCTGACCAGATCTTCTACCGGATCTTCTACCGGACGGTGCGACATCGTCTGTCACGCGCGGTCGCCGGGTGAATCTGCGAACTCGCGAAAGCGCCGCTCAAGGTATCTATCGATAGCGGACGGCACCCGCTGTCACGCCCCTGATCGCCTACGGGTCAGAAGGTCGGGGCAGGGAAAACGGTGTCGCTGGTTCGCGCGGCGAACACTGGTACGCCGTCACGGAGTCCGATCACCCCGCCAACCGACGTAAACACCAGGTCGCCGGCCCGCGTTGCCCACGCTGCTCCGTAGGCGCCACCGAACGGACCGTAACGCGAGATGTCGTTCATCTGTCTCCCCACGGCCAACAACGACGGAGCCGACGCTACGAACTCACCTTCGAACCAAACGTTACGTGCTGTCGCCCCTCGCGGATCCTCCGAGGCCACCGCCCATCGTTCTACGAGCGCGCGCCCTCAGCTGATTGAAGGCAGCCGAACGGGTCACGACCCACCGAGTGGGGGATCGGCGGGTCGTCACGACGACGCACCGACTCGCAGCACTCCGCCGCGGCTGAATCTGGCCTCGCTCAAGCACAGGGTCTGGCTCAGATCTGGTGTGGGCTGATCGGGGACACGACACCGCCATTCGGTACGAGGTGGCACGGGCGCTCTGAACCGCGGGACTTCGTGGCACGGGTGTGGCGCGGCGATCACCATGACAGGGAAGTCGTTAGAGCAAAAGCTCTGTGACCTGGTCTTTTGTGGTGGCCGGGACCGGCGTCGATCCGGTGACCCCACGCTTTTCAGGCGTGTGCTCTGCCGACTGAGCTACCCGGCCGTGGGTGCTGGTTGCCCAACGCCCGTCTGTAGGTCGGCGTGTTCTGTGCCTCCCCGCGGTCCTGACGGGATTTGAACCCGCGGCCTCCGCCTTGACAGGGCGGCGTGCACTCCAAACTGCACCACAGGACCTAGTGAACCGGAGCCTCCGTTACGACGGAGCCCCGTAGCACCCCCAGGGGAGTTCGAATCCCCGTTACCGCCGTGAAAGGGCGGCGTCCTAGGCCACTAGACGATGGGGGCCCGTTTCACCTGAGAGGGCATCATCGTAGCAGCGTTGTCGCAGCGCTTTCCGAGGCTTGTGCGCGTCGCTTCGATACCGTGCCACGCATGTCTCGGGCGGTGGTGGCTGGGGTCGCGGTGGTTTCGATCGCCCTCGCAGGATGCTCCGGTCACAACAGCGCGATTCTCCCCTTCGCGTCAGCGCCGGCCTGCCCGCTGCTCGCTCAGCTCGCCCACACCGGACAAACCGTGGCGCACGCGAACGTTGCCGACCCCGACGAGTTCGAAGCGACACTGCAGGCGGCCGTCACAAACTATCTCCAGACCGCGGAGCGCCTGCAGGCGGCGGTACCGGCGCGGTTACGTGCGGACGTGCAACGCATGATCGTCGCAGTTCAAGCCCGTCATTTCTCCGAAGGTGAACGCGCACGTTCGGATATCGACATCTATGCGCGTTCGATGTGCAACTCGACATAACGACGGAACAACCGGTCGCGACAGTCTCCGCGCCGCGTACGCTTCACCGCAGGGCCGCTAGCTCAACTGGCAGAGCGCCGGGCTTTTAACCCGTGGGTTCAGGGTTCGAGTCCCTGGCGGCCCACCCGCTACAGGAACACCAGAAGGCCAAAAAAGCGAGGGGAGGACCGCGGGCAGAGCGCGGGCGGACGGGCCAGGGGCCAACACCGGAGCGCACACGCACCAACAAACACAGCCCGAACGAACCGGACCGAGGCGGGGACAACGTTCAGGAGCCAGCCCTCCCCGCATCACGACGCCCGGCCTGGCTTGGCTACGGCGCGAAGTCCAAGCCTGGCGTCAGCGCAGCTAATCCACCGGTCCCGAATGGGCAACTGTCGTTCGTACCCACTCGCATTGGAGGACCGGTCGCGCCGCCGCCTCCCGGACGTGTCCCGTAGGGCTACGTACCCCCTCCGGCTGGGTGCCGGGCTCGCCCGAAACGTTGACTCCTGCTCGGTCCCGTCCGGGTGTTTGCTCTGTCTCCTGCGCTGGGTGTGTCCCGGCCGCCGTTGACCGATCGCACCTGCTGGTCGCTGCGGGCCAGACACGACGGGACGGTCCACCCGGGCGGCGCACACACACGCACCAACTCCGTGGCGGTTCAAGTCGACCGCTGGACCCTCCGAGACAACCGTTCTACGACGAAAACTCGGAGAGGAGTCCGATGCCGCGAGGGCGCGTCTGCGTGATCGCCGCTGCGGTGATGGCGTGGCTCGTCGTCGGTCCGGCGACACCGGCCGGCGCGCTCGGCGCGATCAAGATGGTCACGCTTCCGGGCACGCCCGCGTTTGCGCCGACTTGGGCGACGAACGCGCAGGACCGGGCCGCGCCCGACCCCGACGTCGTGCGCTTTGGCACCACCTACTACGCGTACACGACCGGGACGACTTGGGGGAACCACATCGGCGTACTCCGCTCGAGCGCGCCGGCAAGCGGCTACCACACCATCACAGACAAGCCGTACGGCTCGTCTGCGTTCCCCTCGATCCCGTGGAACCAGACGGTCCGGCCGTGGCAAGTGAACAGCACGCAGAACGCGCCGGGAGTCTTCCGGTACGACGGTCGCTACATCATGTACTACACCGCGCAGACCGCATCAGGTCACGATGGCCACTACTGCCTCTCGCGCGCGACTGCCCGCAATCCCGCCGGCCCGTTCGTGGACCGGTCGAACACCCCGTGGCTGTGTATGGACGGGGCGGGCGGCGTGATCGATCCGAGCCCCTATGTCGACGCGAACGGCCAGGCTTGGCTCTACGTCAAGACGTACGACTTGGTGGAGCGCGGCCCGCAACCCGCGCGGATTTGGGTGGTGCGCCTGAGCCGCGACGGTCTGAACCGCGTGCCGTCCCCGGTGCCAGTGTTGTCACAGTCGTCGATGTGGAGCCCGTACGAGACTGTCGAGAACCCGCAGATGCTCCAGGTCGGTGACACGTACGTGCTCCTGTTCTCGCGCGGCTCGTGGAACTCGAGCAACTATCGCCAGGGCTACGCGATCTGCTCCGGGTCCGCGGGCGACTGCCATGAGGTCAACGACGGTTTCCTCCGGTCATACGGCGCCGTGCTCGGTCCGGGTGGCGGCACGATGTTCACTGACACACGCGGGCATCTTTTCATCGCGTACCACGCTTGGCACGGCGCGTCGTCGTGCACGGGCGACAGTGACAGCTGCGCGCGCATGCTGTTCGTCGCCCGCGTGAACTTCCCCTGATCTGACCTGACGTCTGCTCCACAAGGATCACGTCAGCTGGGGCTACTCCGTGGTGAGCGGGTCCGAACCCGACTGCGACAACGACGCCGCCGAAACCTGCGCACCGGTCGCGCAGAACTCCAACACCCCCGGGATCTGGAACCCGCTGGCGTGGTTCGACACCGTGAAGGCCGACAACCAACTCGGGAACATCCAATCGGCCCACTCCTTCTACACCTCCGCCGAGAGCGGCACCATCCCCGCGGTGTCGTCGGTGGTCCCATCGGCTGAGATCAGCGCACATCCTCCGTTCCCGGTGAGCTACGGGCAGAGCAATGTCACCGGCTTGATCAACGCGGTGATGAACAGCCCAGACCGGGACTCGACCGCGATCTTTCTAGTCTGGACGACTGGGGTGGCTTCCATGCCACGTCGACCAGCCGACCGTCGATCAACTCGGCTACGGCCATCGCGTGCCCGCAGTCGTGATCAGCCCCTACGCAAAGCACGGATACATCGACGACCAACGCTGAGCTTCGACGCCTACGACAAGTTCATCGAAGACGGCTTCCTCAACGGACGACGACTCGACCCCGCGACGAACGGCCAACCCGACCCCCGACCAACCGTGCGCGAGAACGTCGCGATCCTCGGCCACCTCACAAACGAAATGTGAGTTCAACCCAGCTCCCACGACCCCCCGATGCTTCTCCCCGTGCACCCCAAAACTGCACTCACCGGAACGCCGTGAACGTCCCTCACGGCATGACCAGTCGATGAGAAGAATCGAGGGACAGGTGTGCCGCCTCAGCGGAGACGGCCGAGCCGTGTGTGCACGTTCATCGACCGTGACAGCGCCCGTGATGGTTCTGTGATCGTCGAAAACGGCAGCACCGCGCCGGGACACACTGTCCCGACCGTCCGTCGGGCCGGCCGGGACGCGCGTCACCTTTGTGCCGGGAGGCCCGATGGGCTGTCAGTCCACTCGCGGGCCTGTAGGCATGAAACTTGGGTGTGTGAACCCTTCAAGGACTGTGCGAGGTTGTGCGGTGCCCGCGGGACCGGAAAAGAGATCGAGTACGGGAACGGGGCTGGTTCGGCGGTCGGCGTGCCCCAGCCCCGCCGGTGCCGTCACGAGCATCCCGTTCGGTCTGTCCGCACACCTCCGACAGGCTGCGTTGCCGTCGGTGTCTCCAACACCTCGACACAACCAAGACGTTGGCGGAGTACCCGCGTCGTCCGGCTGGGATTGGGTCCAGTGGACCGATCGACGGGATCCCAGCAAGAGTGATGGGCCCGCAGCTCGTTGTCGACTGGTGCGTCCTCACGTTGCATGTTCAACCACGGCCGACGCCCGGCGGCATTTAGCTGCGCACGGACCCGTTTACCGAGGAGATCACCATGGCTACACCGCAGACTCCGCGTGCTCGGCGCTCGCCGCTGGCCCGTTACGCGCCGCTGATCGTGGTCGTGGTGGTCGTCGCGATCGTTGCTGTGGTGGTCGGCGTCGTCAGCGGCAAGAAGAAGACCAACAATTCGCCGGTCACGACCAACACGAACGCGCAGGGCAAGCCGACCTTCTCTGACGTTCCGATCCTCTACAACGAAGCGAAACAGAACGGCACGCTGGCCAAGTACGCGTGGCAGCCGCACTGCGACACCACAACGGGATTGGTGGCGATCCCGATCGTGTTGCCGCCCCCGTGCGTGCCGATCGCGTCGGCGTCGTCCGCGGCCAACGGCGGGAACACGTCGCCGGGCGTGACGGCGACGACGATCAAGGTCGGGTATTACCTCGCGAAGCCGGACCCGACGTTCGATGCGCTCCTGAGAGCGGCCGGCGCGTACGACACACCCGCGAACACCGCGCAGGCGTACAAGGACTATGCGCAGATCTACCAGAACCTGTTCGAGCTGTACGGACGCAGAGTGCAGCTGGTCAAGATCAATGGAACTGGGACGAGCACCGACGAGGTCGCCGCCAAAGCCGACGCCGATCAGGCCGCCGCTGACGGCGTGTTCGCAGTGATGGGCGGACCCGGTCAGGCGGAAAGCTTCGAGGCCGAGCTTGCCCGCAAGCACATCATGTGCCTCGGCAGCTGTGTCAGCGCCTCGCCGGCCTCGACGCTCGCCGCGGACGCACCGTACCTGTGGAGTGCCGGTCCGACACCGGAACAGACCGCGTTGATGACCACCTCGTACATCAAAGCGCAGCTGTTGGGTAAGGACGCCGTCTACGCCGGCGCCGCCTTGAAGAACCAGCCGCGCAAGTTCGCGCTGCTCA
>Ga0182024_10004631_pt1 | contig 31433 bp, 28 predicted proteins | sample P32metaG_FD_120480 | JGI IMG/M metagenome (GOLD analysis project Ga0182024, IMG submission 120480) | Permafrost microbial communities from Stordalen Mire, Sweden - P3-2 metaG (Illumina Assembly) | ecosystem: Environmental > Terrestrial > Soil > Wetlands > Permafrost | place: Sweden: Stordalen...
GACGTGCTCGGGCGCATGGTTGATGGCTACCCAGCCAATCGTGTCGCCGAGCTCTTGCCGTGGGCGTGGAAAGCTTACGCGACTACTTCTGTGTGAATCCACGTGCATCCTCCGTACGCTTACTGCCCTCCTGTGCTCGCCGTGGTCATCGCGCGCTCTCTGGCTGCACATCGGGCGGATCAATGCGTGATTTCATCGGCGCATGGCTTTCGCGTTGATCCCTATGCTGAAGCGGAATGAAAATATCGATGGTCGAATGCGGGTGCGCGTGCACAAAAACCGTCGGTGACGGTGCAGTTAGGCGCAATTCTGGACGCATACGATGCAGATATTCGAGCGTCGCCTGGGGCAACGATCTTTCTCCCAATCGGTAGGCTTCGTACCGCTCAGGCCCCGCGTGATAGGCGGCGAGGAACCCAGGCGACCCATAGCGATCGTAGAGATCACGCAGGTACGCTGCGCCCGCCAGAATGTTGTCACGCGGATTGTAAGGATCGTCCCCTAGGCCGAGGCGCCTTCGAACGTCATTCCATGTCCCTGGCATAAGCTGCATCAGACCCATCGCGCCTACTTTCGAGGTGATCGGATGACCGTCGATTGATTCGCAGCCGGCGCTCTCGCCGCGTATTACGGCGTTGAGCCACTGTTGTGGAATATCGGACTGTACGGCCGCTTCGGCAATGAACGTTTTCCAGCGCTCGGTGCCGCAGTAGACGGGGCGATCCGCCGCCGCAATTGTGCTCATCACGAGGAGCCCTATAACGGCTGCACGTTGGGTGGACATTCGCATCACCAAGTCCACAAGGGGATGGCCTGCCCGATCACACCGACGCGCTTCACCGGTCCGAAATAGCGACTGTCGAACGAGAAAGGGCTGTACGAACTTAAGAGGAAAAGCTCCTGGCCTTTGAGTTTTCGGCACGCGTTCCATCGAGGCAACGGTCTTCCTCTGGAATCGTCCTTGAGCGCTCGAGCAACGAGGGTTCCTTCGATGAATACTCCTCCTCTCGTCGCACAGACTTCATCTCCGCTTTGAGCGCCGATGCGCTTCAAGATCGGCACGTGCATCGGCAAATAACCGCGCTCATCTGCCATTCGCGCGATCCCTTTCGGAAGATGGACGACAACCCATTCGCCGGTCGTCGGATGGCGTGTGGCGATGAGCGCATACCAGCCGCGTGGGGCGCTCTCGCTCGGGTTGTAAACCAAGCGATACGGAGGATCCGCTCCGGCCGCAAAGGCAAGCGTTGCAAGACCGATAAGCATGACAGTGACAATGCAGTTGGGTGATTTCATACGGGTGCTTCGGTTAGAGAGATCTGGAGGATTTCCCCTTTGCGCGAAGCCCTGACAACACGCCGTCCATGGCTCTGGCCAGGTGTTCCGGCGCGCCTTCCGGGTCCTTGCCTCGCAGTTCGATCTGCCGCGATCTCTTGTGAGCTTCTCTGCGGCTATGTTCGCGGTAGGGAACCGCATAGGACGGTGTGAAAGTCCCTTGGTTAGCGCGCTCCACGAGGCGATGCAGGAGACCAATGGGACTGCCTCGTATCGCACTACGATCATGAAGCGCCGCGACCTCATCGAGCACCGCCTGGCGTTGCTCCGGGGGACAGGCGGCGATGAGCGCGCGAGCCGACGCCCGATATGGGCCCGAGAGCACAGTCGGAAGTAACGTTCCATTCGTCGGGCCTACAACTTCTCGCGTTGCTCCGGCTGTAGGTTGATTGGGTATGGATTGAATCCGTCTGATGTAGTTATCAGTCTGATATAGATCGACGCCTTTTCCGTCGACGGATGAACCGTCGACGGACGAACCGTCGACGGCTAAGGCGTCGATGGTGAGAGAGCTCGCCGTGAACACGCTCCGCCAGAGCCAGCGGCCGTTGTCGCCCCGAGTACGCGTGCGCACTAAGTACCCGCCTCGTTCCAGTTCGCGCAAGAAGCGCCGAGCCTTGTCGCGACCGACGTGACCTCTGGATGCATTCAGATCTTTAAGCAGATAGGGCAACGCCCCGGCACGGATCTCCCAGCCATCGGACTTGGACATGAGCCATACCGCGAATCCGCGCGTGTCGAAGCCGAGCCGCTCATCCGTGATGAGCGCCACCGGAACCGCTTCCCAACGGCCTGCCTTTTTGTCGACCCGGAGGATGGTCGATTCACTCGCCACAAGTGCGGCTCAGCGCGCGAGGAAGTAGTTGTCGTCGGAAGTGCTTTCGCAGATGCGTGAATTGGCCCAGTTTTCAAGGTCATCGAGGGCGTAGATCACGCGCCGCCCGAACTTGCGGAACTTGGGGCCGCCTCCCAAGACGCGAAACTTGTCGAGCGTGCGCGGCGAGAGCTTCAAGAACATTGCGGCTTCTTCATTCGTCAGATAGCGCAACGCGCGGGTAGTGGTCGTAGCGTCCATCAGGCCGTCTCCATCGCGGCGGTCGGTATGCCGCTTAAGTGGAAGACACTCTCGAGAAGTCGGCCCCACTTGAGCAGGGAGAATTCTAATGATCCCCGTTTTCTCCGTCATTCTCAGCTTCTGCCGTTCAGGAGCCTACAGTAGTCGCCATTCATGAGTGCGGTGGCACGCCGGATGAGATAACGGACGCGCGCTCGGAGCTCACCGTCGGCGTGCCACTTCTGAGCCACGACGTTGGGTCCGAAGAGCACGATACCGATTTCGCGTTGCGATGCGCCAGAGAGTACTCCGTCCAGCGCCTGCAGGGCTCGCATATGAAGAAGTCCCATGGGAGTGGGTCCGCGCGCGTCTCGCCTCGCACGCGGCGCCCGACGGGTTGACATCAGCACGCGCACACGAGCACTCGCCGCCCAGGCACTGCGCACGTCCGAGCCAGCGGGCACTACAAAGGCGAAAGAGCCGCCATCGCAAAGACCCGTGCTGAGCAATAGGCGTAGGTAGCTCGAGCCAAGCCTGCTCGTCAGATACAGCTGTCGACCGTCATGGAGGAGTGTCTTTCGTCCGGGGATGTGCCATAGAGAAAACCGTGCGGCACCGTCACGGTCGTCGGACTCCGTCAGCCGAACGACACTAGACGGAGAGGGGAGCCAATGAGGCTGCACCTCACGTGCGTCGAGTGTGGGGTCCTCGACGAAATTGCATCCTCCATTTGCGCGCGGGCCGCGCCGGCGCGCAACGTCCGAAGCGAGCCCAATCGCAACCGTAGGCACGATTACGGCGCAGGTATTCCCACGCCAAGGAGGCTGAATCGAGATGCAGAATGTAAATATAGGCGGCGGTGGCTCGCCAGTCCGGTTGCAGAATCATATCGACGGCGCCCGTCCTCATTATCTCCCGCCACGATCATGACTTGGACTCCGGCTATTTGCAGCCGCTATATCGGGCCTAATTCTATAGATTAGGCGGTTGCAATTGCCGGAACGTCGATGTACCGAACTCGGCCACGGAGCTGGAGTACGAAACGGCCCTGCAATAACTATATTGCGACAGAGTCCTTGGTTCCGGTGCATCTGCTGACGTTGAGCAAGAAGCGCGGTCCTTCGAGGGCTGGCAACGCCGTTACCCGACCAACCGTAAGGATGCGTTTGACACCAACCTCATTAAGTTGTACGTGCGTTTGGATGCCTGATCTCTGATGCTCATAGTCGCTCAAGATTGCGAATCAAATGAGGCGTGAGATACAGACTGATGAGTAATCCTTCGTCTTTTTCTCCATGATGCGCACGGAACCGAGAGCCGGTGCGTATTTGACCCGTTGTGCGAAGGGAGTAAAGCCCCGCCGGCGACGCCGGCGGGGCAAGAGCGTCAGTACTCACTCGGCAGTAGGATGGTGTTGTTCGTGAAGTAGAGGGTGATGCCGTCCGGCGGGAAGTCGGTGTACTCAAGCCGCTCGCTGAAGACCACGCGGCCGTTGCCGTCGTCGCAGGTCAGCACGCCAGTATGATCGACGTTTACCGCGAGCCTCCAGACTTGGAATTCTTCGGCGGCGACGCGCGCGTCGTGCGGCTGAATGATCGCGATCTCATCGAGAAGCCAGTACGCCCCCGCCTGATCGGCGACATATTTGGCGCCGTCAGTGAAGAGCACGGCGCGGTTGATGCCGTGGCGATACCAGCTCTCGCTGCCGGTGAATTGCGCCAGGTCGGATTTGTTTAGTGTCTTGGTCATAACTGCCTCTTTACTTTTCAAGTGACCCCCACGGCGGGGGCGAAAAGAGGCACGGCCAGACGGCGCTTAGAGCGCGGCTGTCATAGCTTTTTGGGGGCGACCTTTAGGGGGAACCAAAACAGCGTCATTGACAGCAAGCGGCGGCGTCTAAAGTGACTCGCCCCGTCCGTAATCGGGATCACGGGAAAGAGGCGGGGATGCGAAAGACCGCCAACCGCTGGTCATTGCAAATCGGCGGGAGCGGAATCATGGTGCGCGAGGGAACCGGTCCCGCAAGGCGGTGCGGCGGGATTGACTCGATTGCCGCACATTCGATGGGCTGCTATGGTCAGAAAATGGCAGACGACAAGTACAGCTCCTTTAACGACCTAGCTGCTGCAGAAAGGCGAGGCGAGGACTACGAATTCGAATCGAGACCAAGGGATGCTTCGCGTGTGGTGGTCATAGCGCCTCATGGTGGCACAATCGAACCGTGTACGGACAAGGTCGCAGACGCCATCGCAGGGAGGGACTTCAGCTTCTATTGCTTCAAGGCTCTCAAGAAGAATAGCGGTCTCCACATAAAGAGCCATCTTTTCAACGAACCGAATTGCGAGAAGTTGGTCGCCGGCCATCACCAAGTCATTTCAATTCACGGTTGGAAGGAAGGAGGAGAACGGGTATGCGTGGGAGGCCGCGACGCCGAATTGATCGCGGCCCTGAAAAAGGAATTGGTTGCTAAGGGGATTCCAGTAGAGGACGCCGAGGGCTCGTTGAAAGGTACCGACATCAACAACATCGTAAATCGCGGCGCGACGGGTCGTGGTGCTCAGCTTGAACTTACTATGGACTTTCGAAAAAACGCCGCGCAGGTCGAGAAGTTCATAACCGCGATGAGAGCAGTTTTGCTCGGCGCCTAAGGCGGCGCACTAGGATAGGGAATCGAGAGGATGAAGAGAGAGCAGCGCGAATGGCGAGCGGTAGAGGCGCTTTTCAAGGAGCTCATCGGCGCTTCGCGGCAACAGTTTCCGCGGTCCGTGACAGGGCTAACGGCTTTGAAGCGGCGAGGCGTCTATGTCGTCTACGATCGAAAAGGCCGGGTCGCGCATGTCGGGAGAACCTCGAAGGCCAAGGACGGCATTGTTCAGCGGCTACAATCACATGCACGGACAGTCTTCGTTCGCGTCGCATCATCTGAAAGGCGACGGCTCACGCTTGTGGCGTGAGAAGTTTGGCTTTCACTCGATCGTCGTTTCGCGCGCCCGCTATAGAGCGTTGTTAGAAGCATTCGCGATCGGACGTCTCTGCCCTGTCCATCTTGGTCTTGGCTCAAAGGACCGGGATTAAGGCGTGCGCACAACTCGAAGTTAGATTGAGCATGTCCAATTCATATCCGCCACGCATTCAGGCGTTCCGCGATTACATGATCAAAATGTTGCCGAGAGCGCCCAACACTCGGGCGTCTCGTGAAGCTCTGCAGGCCATACCCACGCGCCAGGTGATATTAGCGTTTGTTACGTGGCGTATGAGGCTCATACCGGCCAAGCCGAGAGCGGTAAGGTTTTGGTCGGGCGGAGTAACCCGTTTGCAGGCGGAGGCGTTGAGGCCGAAGCTCCAACCCTTCTTGAATAAAGTAGCCGCCGGTAAGGACCTCACCCCACATCTTTCCGACCTGGTGAAAAAAAAGGGCATCATTCTTCCAGGCGCTCGCCCCACGGACAAAGGGAAAGACATCGACATGGTTCTGACCCGACAGGGTCTTCACCATTTCCATATTGGGATCGCTGCCCCCGGTAATCATAAGGGGCGTAGTGGCAGCCTTGTTTTTGCTGAGGTATTAGAAAAGGATTTCCGGATTGTCGCTATAGCGGACCATCGCGCATTTGAGCGAGGATCGGCGCAGCAGCTCCACTTTTTCCGAATCTGTCACTCGTATATGGCGAAGGACGTTCCGCCCGGTCAGGGGTTCATGCCGAATCCGGTCATGACGTCGGGTCACTCGATGCTTGTCAGGCTGTTCGCAGATAAGTGCGAGGACGAAGTGCGAGGACTCGATCCTCTGCTGGACGATTCTGCATTCATCGACAAGCTCTACAAAGATCAGCCAATCTTGAGAGATGGGAAGCCTGTTGCCAGACCCGCGAATCCGTCTATGGCGTGGTATTTCGAAGACTTGAGGTTCGGTATTCTCGACAAGCAAACCATGGTGTTCTTCTGCATTTTTCCATTCTTTGCTCGATAAGAATGGCGGCCTTGATGAAATACCAAATCATTCTAGGTCGTCACCTGTCAACTCGCCCATAGCGATTAGGGCCAGCGGCAGTCGAGCTGATGCACGAGCATCTGTTCGGCGACCCGGGCGCGATCACAGTCCGGAGAACTTTCCAGGTTCCTGATGACGCCGGCCATGAACGCTGCTCGGAAGTCGAAGTGAAGCGGAAAGCTGTTAGGGAATTCCATCAATGTACCGTTAGCCAGCTGGAAGTGGCCAATGCCAGGGGCCGCAAGTGTCACCCGCATCTCTTTGTCGGCGCCATACATGAGGGCGTCCTTCAGATATCCATACCGTACCGGGTTGGGATGGTGCTCTAGGGTCTCCTGATGGGTGCTGCGATCGACATAGTCAACAAGTCCATAGTTGATCGAAAACATCTGCTGGCAGCGTTACCCGTTGTAGAGGAGCAGGCCGTTGTCTATGGCCTCTTGGAGTGTGCGGTTGAGGGTGGTCCGCAGGCCGTCGAAGTCGAACAGGATGCCGATCTTCCCCCGTGCGCCGCCCTCGCCGTAGTTCTGCCAGATGTGGTCCGAATTATCGGTCGAGAAACAGCACGCATAGGTTCGCTCCCGGGATCTCTGGTAGTAGGCAGAGGCGGTGAAATCCGGGGCTTTCAAAAATCGCGCGCTCTGATTGACGCGTGCGTCAGCGGGCAGTTCAGCGCCATCGCCTGGGTCTGCGCCTGGAAAAACCTTGTAGCTGATTACCCGATTAAAGTGCAGATACGAGCCATGCAAGCTGCTGATGAAGTTCTCCGCGCTGGTGATCTTGTAGACCACTTGTCCCGGTGAGGGCTGTCTGAGCAGGCCAGCGTGCGGTTCGCTATGACCGAGCGGTGTCCAAGAAGCGGGAGCCATCGCATGCGCCTGTCTTCAGATCACGATCCGCTCGACCTCGTCGAGCGAGACCTGGTGGTTACGTCGATCGTAAAGACCCGTCGTGCGCGCGCTTTCGTGGTTCGCCATTTGCCGGGGAATGAAGTTGGCCGTTGACCGCAGATTCTGACCTGTGTAACGCCGCCTACTTTTGAACTTGGCGACGGCCGCGCGACGCGGATTTTAATCTGAGACGATGATGAATGCCGCGCCCAATAGGTCGCTCGATCAGACCTATCCCGCTGACAACAGTTAATCATGAGCCGCCCGGCAGGTGAAGCTTGTCAAAGAGAATCCTATTCCGTCTTTTCGCATCGCGGAGAAGCTTCGCATACGAGATGATCTCAACGTACGCCGATAACTTCTGGTTATAGCCGAAGTAGCCGAGACTGTCTGGCGTGGGCCACATGCCTTTGTTTTCAGCAATAATCTCCACTTCCCTTGTCGTATCACAGATCACGTAAGCGTAAGCCGGGATGCGCTCAGACTGTACTTTAATTTCTCTCCCATTTTTATCTTTGAAGTGGCCGGCCTTGATTTCTCGAATGAGCCGGTACACCTGATCTACGGGATCTTCTTTGTTGTAGGAACTGCGATCGGGCTTTTTGAATTCGACAATGACTAGCGAGTTCAGAGCTACTTCCTCTTCGGCGAACGTTAGAGCCCTCTCGAATATCATGAGATCCGGCCTGGACTTGGAATCGTTGAGGAGCACACTGGTAGTATCGAGCGGCATGTCCGATGTCAGATACCCGTGATAAGAAAGCCGCTCGTCGATGATCCACAGATTCTGCTGCTCGTATGGCACATCTTCAGATGTGGCGCGCATCGGATAGATGATCCTATGAATGATCTCCTCCAATGGATATGCCCGTCTCCGGGTTCGCCTGAAGGCTCTTCTCCAAAAACTCGAGAATCACCTTCCGGTGTGCAACATATTGCGCGAGCGACGACTTTCCCAGCTCGTTCTCGCGTTCCAGAAAGCTGTTCAATTTCGCTTCGTACTCTTCCGGTCTTAGCGCTGCTTCGGCACTCTCCTCCATCAGCCTGTGGCTTTCCTGCTTGATTTCCCGCTGTTTTGCGTACAGCTGCTCATGCAAGGCCATCTCCAAAGCGTTGCCCTTCGCCCCCGGCGGGATGTGGTCGATGAATTCGTCCATGTAGCGCGCAAGCGGCCGGTATTGGGGAGCCTCTGCTGTGATGTAGTTCGTAATCGCTGCCCGCTTTTCCGTGTTGATCTCGTCAAGGAACGGTTGCAAATCCGTGGAGACGCAGCCAAGCGCGCCAGCACGGATGGAGTCCAACGTAATTTCTTCAAACATTCCGTCCTGGCTGCGATCCGTTGGAAACGAGAAGTTGGTGCGCTCGCCGTTAACGTGCTGATTGAGGTACTCGCCTTCCACAAATCCCAGATACGCGAATTGGCCGCCCTCGTCCGCGAGCCTCTTTTGCAGGTTCGGAAGGTGCTTGTCGAGTTTCTCGGGGAAAACCTCCCGCGAATTCGCGGCGTAAAGAAGACGATGCTGGATTTCATGGGGATTGTAGAGGCGCAAGCCTTTCAATGTGAACGTCTCGTCGCCAACCTTGAAACTATGTTGGCTCGCGGTCGCTGCGAAGGTCTCCCGAAAATAATGGTTCAGGTCGATGCGGTCTTTCTGATCGCGTATGTTCACCGCCGGGCACCGCGCATCGAGAAAAAACGGAAGACAATGCTCAATGAGGCGGTGCCCGATGGTTGCCAGCCCATGCGGACAATTTTCTTTATACGGCTCCAGCATCCCCAGCAGGCGAACCGTTGTTTTCGGCTCTGCCTCTGTCGATTCAACGGTGGGACCGTCCGGCTGGTCTGCGGTCATCGTGAACCTGAAAGCCCTCTTCATGAGCTTGCCGTTCTCTGGGTAATGACTCTCAATCTCCGCCGCCTGGAATGCTTTGAGCCAAACGAAACGGCCGATTCCCTTCCCGCCCCTGCCGACTTTGTACTGCGTATCGGAGGTGAAGAAAGCATCCAGATTCTCCTCCGTAAACCCGACGCCGCTATCGGTCACGGCGAATCCATCCACCGGGCCGTCGATCTCAAGGCCCGGCAGCATAGCGTCACGCTGAACGACAATCTCGATGCTGGGCGGCGACGTAGGCGCCGTCATATCTTCAATGGCCTGGAACGAGTTCACGACCGCCTCAAACATGGGCAGTAGAGCTTTCGAGCGCGGAAGCTGGGTGTTTTTGATCTTGCCTACGAGATCGACCTTCATCGACTTGCCTCTTGCGCCCTAGGCTCGGCTTTGGCGCGTTTCCGCAGAATCCCCAGAACCTCCTTAGGCTGCAGGGTCACGTCCGTCCTCCACACCCCCAATCCGCTCGATCAGACGTGCGGCGTCCTCACGGATGCCGTGAGTTGATAGAAGTGGCCAAGGTTTCTTATTCGACTTCATGCTCCCCCAATCATGTTGTCAGCCTCAAGCAGTATAGGGGCCGAGGAACCGTTCAGGTTGGCGCCTGTTCAATGGATTGTGCGGCACCATGCTGCGCCGTGCCACATGGAATCAGCGGCAAGATCCTCAAGCCATGCGAGCCATATATCTCGCTGCGGGCCAGGCGGGAACACTTCGAAGATATCCGCGCGCAATTGCTCGAACGCATCATGATGGTCCATGGCGCCATCTTCGCAAGGCCGAACCCACCTGTCGATTCCGCAAATCTGGTGCGTTCGTAAAGAAATGCAGGACCTAGACTCACGGAACACCTCGTACAGGTTGCTGCAAGGCGGCGTACTGGATGGACGATCGGCCGGCGGCTTCGTTATCGTCCGATATGGGGAGACGGCGTTCCAATCGTGCACACCTGGCAATCGCGCGCGAGCCGCACTGGCTGGCGGTCTACAGGCCTCCCACGCGGCAGCCGCTTGAGTCAACGTCACTGCCGGTCGGGACGGACCTGCGAGTTATCATGCGCGACGCGATCGCCCGATGGTCAACGGCCGGCTGGACTGTTGAATGCGATGGCGCCTATGGACTGTTTTTCTGCAATCGAGGGACGGAGCGGCTCGAAGTTCGAATTCAGTCTTTAGATCCAAATCAACCAGTTCCGCTCGATAACACTTCTCCCTTTGGGTCGCGTGGAAGCAAGAAGCCCCCTCGATGAAAGCTAGCAATCCTCAAAAATACGACATCGAATACGAAACGGCCGCGAGCCGCCAGATGCTGGAACAACGCATCCCGGCGCGCTTGAATAACACTTACCAACTTGTCGTCGAAAACCGCCAAGGGTTTGAGCCGTGGCGAACAGCTCTCACGATCGACCTGATCCGGAGCGTCGAGCGCAACTCCGGGGAGTTGCTCGAAACGATCGGGAAAAACAGGCTTCCAACCGCCGCGTGGATCACCCGCAACCTGCTTGAGCTGTGGGTGTGGGTAAAATATTGCGGCGTTTCAAGGGAGAACGCATGGCGGTTTCACGAAGACGCTTTGCGCGACCTAAAAGGCCTAACGGAGCTTAACGACAAAAGCTGCGCCGTAATGGGCATAGAGAATGAAACATCTGGGATTGCCGCGCTGCGCATAAAGGACGTGGCCTCCGAAAAGCTCGGATTAGAGGATATTGAATCCAACTTCCTTGCGGTGGCAAAGGCTTCGAAGGCGGAAGGCGTCAACCTGGGCGGCCGGTTCGCGCCCTTTTACCGATCCTTATCGAAGTTCGCCCATCCGACGGCGGGCCTTGTGCACGGCATGACGCATCAAGCTGAAATCTGCCGGAAGCTGCAAGCGGTCTGCACAACTCAAGGCGTGTATTACGCAGCACAGAGCACCCTAGCGGTTGAAACGCAGCTAGGAATGGCGGTGGCACCGGATTGAATCTCTGAGACGTCAGCGTTTGGTCCGCGGCTTGCTCCACGTCTCGATCACCCACGCGGTGGAAGGGCTGATCCATGTCATCCGTGGCCAGAAGGTGATTCTCGATGCCGACCTGGCGGCGTTGTACGGGGTCGAGGTCTGGCCGCGACACTGGTCGACTCGCGCGGTCCGACGAAGGGGAGGTTTGCTTGGGTTGATGCTGGTCGTGACTGATCTCCCAATCAGAACGTGTCCCTCGAAGGCGTTTATTACCTCGCGGGGCACTCGAATTCGAGGACAACGCAGGTTTACCATCGTAGGTGGCGTTCCGGTCCCCCTAAGCTCCGATTTTATTATCGCGACTTCGGTGCGGTTACTTGACCGAGTCCCAGAGCTCTTGCCTGTAGCGTCACAGTGGTCGGCATTAGCCATTTGAGCACCTCGAGCGCACCGGCCACGTGCTCTGGCTCCAGAGGATATCTGTCACGCGGCTTTATAATGTTGAGGTAACCAGACGGCTGTGTGCTGAATGTTCCTTCACCAGTGCGGAGGTACGTCTTATAGCAGTACCCGTTCGTCACAAGAAGAACCTGGCAATTGCTGAAGGACTTAGCGTATCCGTGGGCCTGCTCAGGAGCGTAGTGGAGGCCTGACGCGAAGCCCTTGGTCTCTATGAGCACGATTGCCTCTGCGTTTATTCCCTTAAACGCCACTGGGTAACAAGCGATATCGACTCGGCCCCCGGCGGCCGGCATTTCGATTTTGAGTTGCTGTTCGGCCCAACCCAGCGCCAACAGTAATGGAATAACCAAGAAAGTGCGGGTTTCATGCTCACGGATATCCTGCCATTTCCAGTTGTCGTAGTAGTACTGAGCGAGAAGGCGTATTCGCCGCAGGGCCTCGGTAACTTCGTCAGCCGCAGCAACCCTAAGTCCCTGCTGGATGAGGAAGCCAAGAAGAGCGTTATCGTCAACCGTTTTTGTCGGTGTGGGCTCGTTCTGGAATGGCTGAGATGGGCCGCTAAGAATTTTCTGAGCAATGACCATAAGCTGCGGTTGGCTGGTCTGGTAGATCGTGCCCATTCTAAGACCCGTGGCTGGTTCCGGCGTCGCAGGAACATGCCAGTCGACGTAGCAGTATCCCGCAAGGTCCCAGCCGTCGAAATCTCGGAGCCACTCTTTATCGCCATCGCCTGAGTGCCCTCCGTTGCGGTCAACGACTGTGCCGGCCGCGACGATCTCCGTAAGCCCGCGCTTCAAAAGAATCACGTCACCGACCTTGACCTGCTTCATGGTAGCGCGTTGAGGCGCCCCTCCCACAAAAGCCATGCCAAAACGCTGGAAATACTCGGTGTAGTCACGCCCCTCGGCACCAGCCGATATGATCCACATCGCCATTAATTGCCCGCTCCCATCAGCCACCGGGAAGCTCCGTGCGTAGCCTGCCCCATAGTGCTTGCTCGCGCTGATGAGCGTCGTTGGCCAGGCCCCGCTCATCCGGTGTCAGCTCGGCGAGAAATCCGAACCCTCTGACGCAGTCAGCAGTGATCTTGTCACGGTCAATGACCACCGCGCGGTTGACCAGCTGGCGAAGGTCGTCCCAGTCAAAGTCCCGGCCATCCTCGAATTTCCGCATCAGGCGCGCGGGATCGAAATTGTCGCGCGCCTGCCAGAGCTTCAGCACTACGATGCGGCGGATGAGCGCCTTGTCGAGCGGTCGCGTGGCGAACATGCCGAGATCAAAGATATCGCGCGCCTTGCTACGCTGATAGCAGGCGCGGATTTTCTCGGCAATGATTTCTGGCAGCGCAAGGCAATTAATATCGCCGGGCGCGAAAGGCAGGGACCTGAAATAACTCTGCTCGATCTGCGATCGGCGCTCCGTCGGCAGCGTCGGCGTTTCGCGGCGGCTGATCTGGAGCTTGATTTCGCTGCCGCCCTTATTCCAGTCATGTGAGTAGGTTGGATTGACGCCCCAGGACAGGCCGTCTTGCGTTTCGTAGTAACCATCGTCGGGAATGGCGAATTGGATTCCGTGATAGACCTGCTCGAACGCTGCCATCATGTCGAGGATAATTTCCTCGTGATCGTGCTCCTCGATGCCCGTGAAATCCAGATCGGTCGAAAATCGTCCTTGGTTACCGACGAACATTTTCCGCAGGCAGGTCCCGCCCTTGAAGGCGAGCCTGTCCAGAATACCGCGCTCGGACAGAAGCTGAAGCAGCAACGTTAGCACCACTTCCTTCTCCGCGATCATGATGTCGCGCAGGCCGGAGTCATTGGAGTAACGCTGCACCTGAGCCTGAGTGAGCATCCTTACTTTTCCTTCCTGATCGCTTTGCGCCGACCGAGCCCGGCGCTGCCGTGCAATTCTTCTTGCGGGACATTAACGAACAAATGCCACGTCTTGTCATAGCCTATCGCGTCGGACACTTCCAGCTTGGGAGAAGGACCGAGCCATGCTTTCCTACTGCGGCCAGCGAGTCGCAGCAAGCGCTCACGCACCGCTTGCGGAACTTCGGCCTGGACGTGATCGACGAGCCAGCCAAAGCGCCGCACAAGGGCGCCTGACCCGATCCGTTCGAGATAATCGGCCGCCTTGTTCCAGTCAAACCGGCGGCTAGCTGTCGCCAGGATCGTAGCTGCCTCGCCTGCCCCGCCGGCCAGCGCCGGGCGGTCGACGCAGTCAATGGCCGTTTTTTCGCGGTCGGAGATCATGACGTTATGGCCGAGCACGTCCACAGACTCGAAGCCGAAGAATTTTTTCGGCGCGGGATTGACGATCCGGACGCGCGACTCTCCGATCTGGCGCTCCCGCAGGTGCACGGGTGTGACAAGGACAATCACGTTGCGGTGTTGCGTCGTCAGCCCGTACTGGGCAGCGGCCGTCCCGTAGCCGATGTAATAAGGGGTCACGATGTGGCTGGCGAGAGCCAGGAGATTGCTGTCGCCCAAAACGTCTGGCCCTTGTTCCGGCGGGATAAGCAGATATTTCCCCCAGCTCGCCCGCTGGAACCAGCCTTTGCGGCGAAGCGACTCGATGACATGGTCGGCGGCCTTGGGACCACCGCCGAGAAGCGCGATAATCTCCGCCCGCGTTGCCTCCCGCCGACCCCTCTCGTTGAGGGCGAGGACGACCCGGCTTTCCTGCTGTGATAAAGACCGGGTTGCGAGCTCCATGTCATTCTCCTTCGCAAAACCTCCTGAAACAGGGGGTTTCAACGAAAGAATAGCAGCCTTGCAAGATCAAAGCAACGCGTTTAATTCACAAAACCCCCTGAAAAAGGGTGTTTTGAGAATATAAGTATCAACAACACCGACAAGTTTCCCACCGCATCCGCGGTTTCGCTTCCCTACCCCACGTTCACCGGCACGAGCGTCATGGTGTCGTTGCCGAAGATGTCGATGACCTTGACCGCAATTGTGTAGCGCCCATGCCGGTCGTAGGTATGCATGGCGGTAGTTAACTCCAGGTCGCGGCTTTGCCGCGTGCGGAAGCTCTGCCATTCGTTCTCGAAGATGTAGCCACCTGTCCAGCGGTCCTCGAAGTCCGGCAGCGCAAGCGTGCCTTGCGCCGGTTCAAAGCCGGGCAGCGAGGCAACCACGCCGAGGCCGGTTCCAACTGGAACCTTAATGATTTCCTTCCGGCTCATGTAATCGAAGTCCACCGCCCAGTAGTCCACCCAATCCGTCCAATGTTTGGTCAGGCGGTCCTTTTTGACGATTCCGTCCTTGTTCTTGCTTACCTTATAGAGCTGCCCCTGCTCGCACATGACTTCGCTCTTGCCTTCTTTCATCGCGGCAATCGCGGCCTCAGCGGCGCCCTGGGTGTAATACACGGAAAAGTCGGTCAGCTCGATCCTGACCGCGAGCTTGTTCTTCTTCTCGTAGCGCGGTGTGGCCTCGACGAAGCTCACGTCGTGGAAGACCACCTGGCCTTTGTCCACCGCCCGTTTGTCAAAGACCTCGGCGGGAATGTATTTCGGGGTAAGGTCAATGCCCTTGGCGCGCGCCTCTTCCAGCACGGCCGGGAACAGTCCCATTTCAAACTCAAAAGCCAGCACGTCCACACGGGACGCGCCGTGCTTGCGGCACTCTGTAATGACCTCCTCGACGAACAAGCGCCCAACGGGCAGATTTATCGGCCCGATTACCACCAGCCGGCCGTTGCGCGCCCCGTGAAAGAAGCCATCCTGCGCCGGCGCGCCCTCGCTGCCGCCAAAGGCGGTGGCTTTGTACGCGCGCAGGATTAGTTCGCGGAACTCGCTCTCTTTCTGGGCGAGGGCTTGTTCCTTCTGCTTTCCCATCAGGCGCCCGCCGACGTTTAGATACGCCTGTCGCTCATACCGGCCAAGATTTAACACTTCAAAGGCGCGGAAATTTTGTTCCGCTGCTTTTTTCTCGCGCTGCACGCCGATCAGTCGCTTGCGCGTCGTATGGATGCCGAACTTTCCGAGATCGGTTGCGATCCATTTTCGCCCAAGTTTTTCGGCAACTGCCGCAGTTGTGCCAGAACCAACGAAGAAATCACCTATCAGATCACCTTCGTCGCTGCTCGCTTTGATGATGCGTTCTAGAAGAGCTTCGGGCTTTTGAGTTGCATAGCCAAGTGCTTCTGCTGCTTGGGAGTTTATTGGCGAAATATCAGTCCAAAGATTCTGAGCAATCTGGCCAGGGCTCTCATCTAAATAGCGCTTAAGGCGGATGCGCTTCGATTTATCCTCCGGAAGGTACAGCCGCCCCTGCCGGTCGAGTTCTTGCATGCGCTCTAGTGATACCGCCCACCCATTGGGATGTGGTTTGTAGCCTTTGTATTCGTAACGCAAATTTGGGCGAAGCCCGGGGTTTCGCATATCGGAAGTCGTAAACCGTCTTCCATCCGAATCCTTTCCCGTAAAGTGAGAGTCAATATAGCTTTGCTCGAACGGAACGAACTGCTGGTTCCATGTCCACGATTCGTAAGATCGTGTGTAAAAATAAATGGACTCCCAGATTTCGCCATAGTTGCGGCTTACGTTGCCGTGCGACGAAGTTCGCTTCCATGCGATCTCCGTACGCAGCGCATCACGTCCAAAAATCTCATCGAGGATTAGTCGAATCAAGTTTCCGACATCCGGTTCCAAATGAACGTAGATGCTGCCATCTTTGTGTAGCAGATCGCGCATCAGGATAAGGCGTTCGTAGATCATCGAAATGAAACTGTCCGCTCCTCGGCCCCACGTGTCGCGGTAGGCGATTTGCTCCAGCAAGTTTGCTTCCTTGTGGAAAGTCTCGCCGCCGATCTCGATGTCCATGCTGAAATCCGCGCCAACGTCGAAGGGCGGATCGATGTAGATCAGCTTCAGGCCGCCGGCGTCCTCGATTTGCTGTCGTAACGCGCCAGCCTTCAGTGACGCCAAGATAAGCTTGTTGTCGCCCCAGATTAGCTTGTTCGTCCAGCCTCGTAGTTGCCGACCGCGACTATCGAAAAGGTCCTCTTGCGTCTTGGTTTCGGTACGTGGCTCGTCAATGTGTTCGAGCGTCTGGAATGGCAGCACGGTCGTACATATGTCGCGGTTCTTGCCGTTCCAAACCAGTTCGACCTCGCGCTTGTCCTCGAAAAGGACGAAGCGGTACTTTTCCGGCAAGGCTTTGCCTTGCTGGATCAGGGTAACCAGATCGCGCTGCTCGGCTTCGCTCAGGTCATAAGATTTTTTCTCTTGGCGTGCCATGGTCAACCCTCCTGGTATTCACGGAAAGCGTTGGCCAGCCCCGCGAACGACGACGGCTTGTGCTGCTCGAAACTCTCCTGATCCACATATACGAAACCGTAGCGTGTCCCGCCCTCCCCTTTGCTGGCCTCGGTTGCGTCAGAGCACCATTGCCGCAGCCGCGCCATCTTTTGCGGGACGTCCAGTTCCTCGCGGCCTTTGGTCTCGACGACCCACACTACGCCATCTGTCGTGCGCACGAGGAAATCCGGCGTGTAGGTCGAAAGCTCGCCGTTGGCCTTCACGTAGTCGATCTTGAAGCCCACGGCCATGTAGTTCTTGCCGAAGGCCTGCACGTCGGGCGCGGTTTCCAGGAATGCGGCAAAGGCCAGCTCCAGGCCATCCGCCCTGCCCTCGCCCACGATCCGATTGAACACGGAACGCTTGGCAGGAAGGAAGCCTCGCGGCTCCGTGCGGAAGGGGCGAGTATCACGCAGCCGAATATGGCCCTCGATGCGCGCGCTGCCGCTTTCATGGATCGTCAGTGCGTTTATCGCAGCGCGAAAGTAGTCAAAAAGCACCTTGCTGACTTCCGGCTCGGACAGGTTGCGCAGAATCACCGGATCATCCAAGTTGACGGGGCTGGTGAAGAGGTGATCGCGCATGAACGTTTTGACCTTTGGATAGAGCTGGTCATAGCCCCCCACCAGGCGCAGGTCTTTCAGAAGCTGGCGGGCAAAGAAGCCGACCACGGAGCGGTAGTCCGCCGTGCCGCTGTTGTCGAGCTGGATTGTGTGATCCACCTCGGAATCGAGCATGGTCTTGAAAACGATCTCGCGGGTCTCTTCCGGCGTGAAGGCCTTGATTGGCAGCTTGGGGTTGCCGAATGACGCGGGATCTAGCTCGTCCAGGTCTTTGACCTCGCGGCTGAAGCGCCGGGTAAGCCGTGGCACGGCAATGTCCAGCGCGTCCAGATCTTTGTCAGGGGTGTCCTTGTCCACCTCAACGACCACGGAATCCTGTCGATTGCGCCCCGCTGCCCCGCCCATCGGCACGCGCTCGAAGGTGACGCCTTCACTTTGGATGGATTCCACGAATTCCATGAAGGCCGTCGTGCCAATGACCGAGACGGTTTCGCGCTGCTCGCTGCCGAAGTACATGCGGCGTAGGCCGCGCCCCAGAGTTTGTTCGGGCAGGATGTTGCTCTTGGCGGCATAGGCGCGCAGGCCAACGATTACGGTGACATTGCGCACGTCCCAGCCTTCCTTGAGCATCAACACCGAGACAATCGCCTTGTATGGTGACTTCCAGGTGTCGATCTCGTTGGATTGCTTGCGCAGCAGCTCCAGCTCGTCCTTGCTTTTGCCAGAGGCCGCCTCGGAAATCTCCCCGTTGTTTTTGGTGTGAATCACCAGCACCGCGCCTTGCAGCTCGGGACAAATCTTTTCCAGGTAACTTCCTACCTCGTCGCAGTTCTTGGTGTCGTCCACCATCACGAACAGCACCGCCTTATTGCCAAGCTTCTCGTGTTCGCCGTAGCTCTTGCGCCATTCCTCGATACCCAGCTGTAGATAGTCGGCGTATTTCTCGGTGATGATCGGGCTCTTGTGCTCGGCCAGCTTGGCGCGGCTAACCGCATCCGGCAGGACCGGATGTTTCACCACGTTCTGCGCGATCGCCTCGACCAGCGGGTAGTCGCTCACGGTCTGCACGAAAATTGCACCGTCGTCGTGGCGCGGTGTCGCCGTCACGTCTACCTGGATCGACAGCCGCAGGTCCTTTTGCAGCAGCCGATGATGAATGTCCTGAATGCACTGAAACCACGCCATGCGGGGGTCGTGGATGTGGTGCGCCTCGTCATTGAACACGGCGAGTTCTTCGATCTCGCGCACAATCTCGCCCAAGTCGATCTTGCTGTCCGTGGTCTTGCCAACCGGCTGTGCGCCGAACGGTGCGAGGAAGTAGTTACGTAGATCGTCATCCTCAAGCGAGGGGTCCGGAACTTCGCCGAGATAAACGCGGTGAATATTGGTCAGGAAGAGGTTGCCGGTCGGGCGGACGACGCGCACGTCGTCCTGGATGTGTAGCGCGATCTGGAAATCGTCCCGCCAGTTCTGCCCTGCATAGCCATTGTCCGGTAGCACCGGATCGTTGAAGAAGATTCGCAGCCCGTCGAAGTCGGCGCGCAGGCGATCCAGCACGATAATGTTGGGCGCGATTAGCAGGAAGTTACGGGCCAGCGTCGAATCCGCCTCGTAGAGTTTGTGAAAGTAAGACCAGGCCATCAGTAGCGACAGCACCTTGGTCTTGCCGGCGCCGGTCGCCATCTTGACGACGAAGCGGGGCCAATCCTCGTCAAACATGTTGGCCGATACCGCGCCGGAAGCATCGAACCGCAGCAGGTCGAACTTGTCGCGCGCGCCGCGCACGTCATACAGCCAGATTACCGTCTCAACCGCTTCCTTCTGCGCGAAGTAGTAACGGAATTGGGATTGCGCGCCGTCAGCCTGCTCGGTCAAGTGTTCAGTCGCGAACCACCAGATGAGGAGCGCGCGGGAAGTGGGCGTTGCACCAGCGTAGTCATCATCACGCCAAGCCTTGACCTCATCGCGCACCTTGGCCACCAGGGGCGGCAGCAATTTTTCATAAGCAGTGCTGCGTAGCTCTTCTGCCGCCGGGAACCAACGGAGGTCCGGCGGCAAAGTCACGTACGGTGATCGTGGAAAGTTCGGATGCAGTGCCATTAACCAGGTCGCCTCGTTGTTGTTCTCTTAGGTGAAGTAAGGGCCGCGGCAGAAGCCGCGGCGGATCTCCATTAGGTCTGATGTAGCCAGTCTTATTATGGCGCCAATTTATTGGAAACGCCGTCAAGTTTTTCGAGGAGGATAAAGAGCCTTTATGAATTTGATCCTAATGCAAAGTCAAAATATTGTTTCATGTGAACAGCTTAGCCCTCGCCAAACGGGTGCTTACGGCGCTGGCGCAGAAGCAAATCGATATCGCTTCGCCTAATAGCGCCTGCACGGAAGAATTTTTGTCCACGGGCGTGCGGTTCAGGGTTTTGCTCAGCTCCGCGCTTAAATGCCTAGCGACCGTTTTCTTCGCGGCCCTTGTCCCCGCTCCAGGTGTTGACTGCTGCTGAATGGCGATGTGGCGCGGCGAGGAGTCCTTTTGCAGTTCCTGCTTGAACGATGCGAAATGTTTCATGACGCCGTGTCCCTGTTTCGGTTGTTAACTACTCGGCTTTAGTCCGGGCTGTTGGTTGGCGCCGATCTGCTGGCACATCCATTTCCAGATCGCCTCCACAATGATCCATGCTTTCGACATAGATGAAAGCCGCGCCGCAGCGGACTGCCTGTCAAGGAGTGACAGGCGGAAACGAGGCAAAATGAACAAGAGCGCCTTCCTTGCGTTCAGCCCGGACCGATTTCGCGCCGAAGCACGACGCGCGCGTGCTCCTGCAGAGTCAATGCGGCGGGCGTTTGGAGTGCCACCAGCCTTCCGGTAATAGCAAGTACGGCATCACGCGCCTTCGCATCATTGGACACGCGACCGGCCTCTTCGTTTAGGACCAAATCAACAAGTGCGATAACAGCATCAGCTGAACCCTCCCGTCTCGATAGCCTGAGCTCGGGGTCCGCTTGCATCGCCTCATGGATCCAGATGAGACCAGCAACACGGAGATCCGTGCCCGTAGGCGAGGCTAGAAAATTGCAAAGGCCGGCAATGTTATCTTCATCACTACGCAGGTATTTCTTCGCCCACTGCTCATATGGGTAGCGCATGCTGGCGACGGCCGCGCGATACCCAGGAACGTTATTAAGAAACAGTTCTGACCCGAATCCCAGAAGCTGTCGAAACAACTCTTCCCTATGATACCAATACCTCCCCCCGGCCCAGGACTGCGATCGCAGCGCAAATTCCAGCATCGCGCGCCACTGAACTGTGACAGCAGCAGGATTCGATGCCCGGGCGACCGTGCTCAAGAATGACCGGAGGAAATGTCCGACAAAGTGATGGTAGTATCCTGGGCCGAGCTTTAGAACGTCCTGCCATAGGTCCGTTGCAGCGCTCTCCGCTATCCCGGCAACCATCCAGGCCATTGATGAGAGCACCTGGTAACCAAGATCGTACGGAAGAGGCTCACGGTCATCCTCCTCTCCCGTTGCCGGATGCTGCCACACCTCCAACGCAAGGAGTCTCTTGAGCAACAGGCAACGGTCCGCCATTTCAGAAGCATCGATCTTCTTAACCGCGTCGGAACCATCTACCCATAGCCATGTAAAAGCGGACTTGACTTCGGAAGAAGCGAGTCCCGGCGAATAGCGTCCTCCTGCCTTTCGGACTGCGCGCAAGCGCTCCGCCTTCTGCTGGCGAACCCAACGGCTATGCTCCAGACGCTCCACTCTTTTCGCCACATCGACAAAATCGATGTGTGAAGCACCGATTTCGTCGCCTTTGATAGTGAGGTTTCGCAGCGACCGGAGCCACCTTATCCAGCGGGCCGGAAGAGACGGCGGAGGCTCGTAATGGGGCGCGAGCGTTACTAGAGCCGACCACAGCACACATAAGTTTTGAAGTCGCCACCAGATGCCACCCAAGGCCGCACGGTTAGCAAATACGAGGTACATCAAAGTCGCGAGGGCGCCGCCGTCACCACTGGTCACGATGAACATGGCTTGGAAGCTGTTTGAAGGAGTTGCTCCGTCGTTCAAAACATTCGCCACGACGACAGGTGCCGCGAAGTGCAGCTCCTCGCGCCGTTGCATCCAATGGCGCTGAAAAATTTCAGCAGGATTTTCTTTGAAGTTTGCGAACACACCTTCGAACAGCTCTCGAGCGCGTTGCCGTGTGGCTGGATGTTGTTCAAGCCACTCGGGTACTTTCAAGAGCAACGTACACGCGACGGCAATGCGCGCGATCCGACGCTGTTCCTCAAGATCATCATTGTTGCCGAGTGCGTTCGGGTCATCGATCATTGCGGCCAGCGCGGCGGCCTGCTCAGGAGGTAGGAGTCCCTTGGAGGCCATTGCGCTCCGGCACCACTCGGGTAGCCGCAGGGCCTGGCGTGCCGGTCTTGCCGACTGTTGAAACGACGCTATTTCCTGCTGCAGCTCGATCGGATATCGAACGGTTACAACCGTAGCACCGGCCTCACTCCGGATCGTTTCGTAGTGCGCCGGGTCAAGCTCGACCTTCAAAACTCGGAATTCAAGATCGGCCTTTTTGTCCGATGGTGCTGGCCAGCTTGTCACGGCACGCGCGACTGCCTGAGCGACTTCCGGGTGGTCGGCAATCAAGGGTCTCGCAACGTCGCGCAAGGCGATCTGGCGATGCGGAGCGAACCACCAGTCACGCGCCATATTGAAGACGGCATCGCCCTTACGCGCCCAGTCGTATTGATCGAATCCGACACCGAGGATCTCAACACGATGCTCATCCCAAAAGAAGAGGTCCCCGCTTGTCAGCAGCGGCAGCAGGGATGAACGGAACAACATGGCGTTGCGCTTGCCGACATCAAGCAGCACACCTATCAGTCCTAACGAGCGGGTAGAGCGGAAGATTCGGTCGACGTAGCCAGAAACGTCCACGCCTTGATCGAGTTTCGTATAGAGCCACTGTTCCAGCGCGACTAAGGCGCAGCATACCTGGCCGATATATTGTGAGCTTTCATGGCTCCAGTTGAGAACCGAGTAGCCGCCAACGAAGGTCTTCGAGCTGGCATCCGCAAACACAATCTTTACGTGAGGCAAGTCACCTCCTTCCGCAAACTCCGGATGCCTCCGCAGCTCCGCCTCCCAGCGATCCGTGCAAAATTCCACGAGCGATATCAAAGCGCCAATTGCCGTCTCAAAGTTCACCTGAAGGAACGAAAGAAACGGACTCTGCCAGTACATGGTCGGATGGCAGGTGTATCCGAACTCGAGCCCATACTCCTTCTCAAGGCTAAACGAACGGTCATATCGCTCCTCTGGCGACTCCTCAATGGTCGTTGCAAGCAGAATCTCTGCTGCAGCCTCAGGCCGCACCCGCATCAAGGGCACCAGCGTGGCGGATTGCATACAGCGCTCCCGAAAGTGACGTTCCACACGCCTTTCGGGGCCAGCGGCCACGGCGGCAAGTGCCTCACAGACGGACCGAATGTCGGCACTTTCTCTTTTCTCTGAACGCGCTTTCGATATTCCTCGTCAGTAGCCTGTCTTTGCTCATGCTCCGCTCGCTGCTTGCGCCGGTTCTCGGCCATCTTCGTCAGGACGTCTGCGTTCCAGGGCCGACGCTGAGCCATTTCAAGCGCCCAGGCCGCCACCTCATCAGGGCAATCCGGCGCGGCGGCAAACACGGCGGCATAGATGCGGCTTTCGGAATCGTCCAGGAACCTGTGCCGGCCGCCCCCCTGAAGAACTTGAAGCTCCCGCGCCATTGCAAGCGCCAACTCAGCCAACTCACGCCGGTAGGGGAAAGGTCGGCCCGGCTCAATCTCGGCCGGCATCGTTGTCAGCCACAAGAGGCACACATCAGCGACCGCAGAAGAAATTAACGGCGCAATTTTGTCGCGGTTCGCCGAGAGAAACCGTACAATTCCTGGCCACCGGCCGATGACCGGCACGCGCTGCGTCGCTTCGAGATAGAGCTTCAGGTAGGAATCGAGTTTGCTTGTGTCGAGCGCAGAGGCCGAGATGCTCGCGATATGGTGAAACCGCCTAAGCAGTCTGTGCAAGGCCGCACCACTGTCAGCCAGCAGAAACTCCGCACGCTGCCCCAAAAACACTTCGGCGAATGGATCGAGGCAAAGCGCATCCAGCAGAATGTCTGCAGCATGGTTCGCCGCTGCTCCTTTATCTTTTATGAGAGCGCCATATACGGCATCCCAGGCATTATTCTCTCCTAACTGTTCCCGTAGCAGAAACTGACCAAGCATACGGAGCGCGCCAGTCCATAGCGGATTTGAAACATACGCTCCCCATACCTCCGGATGAAAAGCAATCTCCTTCAGTCTCTGGAAGCGAGCCCATTCTCCTGCCAGATCATGTTGAAATTCGACCCTCCGGCGGGAATTTATTCTTATGGGCATCTGGGAGGGCCGATTCTGCAGCGTATTCGCATCGGCCGTAGTCAATTCGCTGAGCGCAACGCTATGTTGAAATTCAGCCTCACGGACGCCCAGCTGCGTTAGGAAAACTTCCAGTGCAAGGTTTCCTCCGGTCCAGTACTCCCAAACGCGGTCCGCAACCGATATGGGCGAGAGCAGGAGGTATTTGTTCTCCGGGCTGAATTTCGACTCGGCCTCCATCACCCATGCCAGGGCCCGAAGGTTGGTGAGAGCTTTGATTGTTTCGGTTTCCGTCGCCAACCATCGCAAATATGGCGATGAACGCAGCGCCGCCTTTACGTCATCGAGTTCAAGCGGGCCGATCTCCTGAGGTTTGACTGATACATCCTTCACGAGGCCATAGAGACCGTCCGTGTATCCTTGAGTCTGCGTGATTATCAGAACGCGCCACGCCGAGTTGGGCGAGTCAGTCGCGAGCGACCCGATTACGGGATTGAATCGCCGCGAGACTTCAGGCGTCAGTCGCTCAGCCGCGTCTATTACCAATATGTTCGACTTCGCCGAGGCAGCCAGGAGAGTCGGAAGAAGCGGTTGCGCGAGGTTGATAGACGATCTACTAATCTCACTCAGAGCCAAGGCCGCTTGTTCGGGTCCGAGCCATACCTGAACAGCGTCAGGGAACGCAGAATCAAGTGTCGTCTTGGCCAAAGCGGACTTGCCAGCCCCCGATTCACCGTATAGCACAACAACGCGATTTGATTGCAGCGCATCGACCAATTGAGCATGCGAAGTATCAAGGCTAAGGCGGAATTTGTTGGGCAGAGCTGAATCTAGGCTCGTTACCTGCTCATCGGTGAGCGCACGTAAAGCCTTCCACGAGCCCACATAGTCCAGATGGTCATTTAGCGGATATTTTCCGCGCAGGACTGCCCAAAGAGAGTTGAGTTCAACGGTTCCATTGCCGAGGCGTGCAGTTCTTGTCGCCGCCACCAGGTCCTTCCAAATCTCTTTTGCCGTTGCAAGATCTCCACTCACAAGAAGTTTCCGGCAGGCTCTAATTGCCGCGGCCTCATCCTGAGAAGCTGCAATGTCAAAGTCAGTCGTTATGACGTGCAGATGCTGGATGAAACGAACGATGTCGGCATCCGTAAGTGTTCCGGAGTCAGGCGCTCGAGGTGCCGTGATGCTTTCGGCGATCGACCGTTGCCTGGCATTGTCGCGCACCCGGGCCATCGCGAGCTGCGGGTCTAAACCAAGCTGCGGCTCGCAAGCCTTTTTGACTTCACTCCAACCCCCCTTAAATTCAGGAACCTCGAGGCGAGTGACCAATACGAAATGGTCGCGTTCACGGCTCATCGGCCCGTTTGTTTGGTCCCACTGCTTCCAAGCAGCCTTCACAAAGTCGGCAGGCAGACCTGATGCCGAAACCTGTTGATTGCTCTTGCAGGAAAGAGCTACGTGCGCGGTTGCCGGTTCGGAACCAAAGGTTGCCAGAAGGTCATCAATCTCCCAGCCGAGTGATCGCGCTTGTGTTTGAAGTTGAGCTTCAGGGAAGCCCGCCAGGCCGAGGAACGTCTCACCCGAGAGCATCTTCAGCAGCAGCCATGCTCCAACGTGATCCTCGAAATCGAACCCGGCGCCCGCAGTTGAGCGAACAGTAGCGGCGGCGCGCGGGCGACTTTGTTCGGACCTGCCGCGTGTTTTGGTTTTTGCGGACTTTTTCTTCAACGCACCATCCTCCTTGCGAGATGCCCCTTACCAATTCATGAGCTAGCACCAATGGTCGGTGCCGCTGCGGTACGCGGGGCCGCCCAGACGAATCTTGGACGCGGCAAGGTGGACCATCAGCGGCAAGCGGTCAACCTCCGCCCAGGTCCCGAATGACGCTTCTGTGCCCAAACTATTGAGTGTGCCTGGATCAGGCTGGAATGCGGGATGGCAAGCGCCTTAAGTGACTGATTTGTTCTTAGTCCCCATATTTCCCCTTCGGGAATGGTAGGGTATCTGCGTGAGTCAACCCATGTTCCCATACTCCATTCGTAGCGAGTTTACCGACGGCCAGAGCCTGGAATTTATTCCGACAATCGTGCGCCCGCTCGGGCTCAGTGAACTCACGGCGCTGTCGCTGCAACCCAACGCGTCGATAACGCTTCAGTGCTTGGCGAAGGATCCCAAGATCAACGGCGAGGTCGTGATGGGAACGGCGAAGATGGATGGACGGTTCGCCTTTAACGAGCCGGTTACGATTTACTCACTCGTCCCAAACGGCGGCTGGCTTCCGGTGCCCTTCGTCTCGCCGCAGCACTTTCTCCTCGACCGCAACGTCGTTGCGAACTTCCGCAAGCTCCGGCAGCACCAGAACTTCAGTGACAAAAGGGCGCATCAATTCTGGACACGGTTCTTCGAGCAAGGCACGGCCCTATTCAATCCGCTGCCTTACGCACTCGAGGGCAAGGCGCGCCGCATACCGGAATTCGATGAATTCGTTCAGGCGTTCGAGCAGGGCGTGATGGACGTGGAGGAGGCATTCCCCCGTTCTGGCGTGGTGCGATATTCACCTGTCCACTATCGTCTGGCCTATGCGCAATTGCAGGCGATACATGCGAATACGCCTCGCGAGATCGAGTTCCTTTGCGAGATTGCTCTCCTTCTGGTCGCGCCCACGTCCGACGCGCGACTGCGCTCCGTCGCGGATCGCATTCTCGAAACCGCCCACAGGCACAAGGTGGACCGTCAATCGCTCGCTGTGCTGATAGCCCTCTCCTGCTTGTTCGAGGACCCGCAATCAAGTACCAAATCTATCGGCAGAAAAATCCTCAAACCGCGCCAGACTTACGAAGCGGGTGACGCTTATAACGCGATCTGCGATCTCCGCCACATCGAACTGGCGGCTACCGGTCATGCGTGGGTCACGAGCGGGCGGTTCGCGCTCTGCACGTCCGACAAGGCTGTGGCCTCCCTTTGGTGTGCGCTGGGGATTCGTGACATCGTTGGGACGACGACGGGGACAGAGTACACGTTCGACTTCTCGCCGGAGCTATTCCCCCGGCTGAACGAAGCCGCTATCGGCGAAATAGCGAGCCTGCTGGCAGCGTAGCCCTATAGCGATGTGGGCTACCGGGTCGCTGCGCGACGGGATGTGCCGTCGTCGCCCCCCCCCCACGAAACCCCGACGTTGGAGTTTCACTGATAGTGGCGATTTGAACAACCGCGTCGAGGCCCGGCTAGATTCCCAGCCGGTGCACGACGTTGAGAGGCCGTCAACCAACCGGGGCGTACCCTAGCGCGGCTTCCAATCACTTGCACTTACCTTGCACTTACGCCGGAAGCGCTCAACATTAGGCATCACGTATATAATTGATTTTATGGTGGAAAGGGAGGGACTCGAACCCTCGACCCCGGCATTATGAGTGCCGTGCTCTAACCAGCTGAGCTACCTTTCCACGGTGGGGCGGGATTGTCCGGGGGTGTAGTCAAGGGTGTCAAGAACGCCACTAAAACGACGGTCCCGGGCTTGAGTGTTGTCCCTCAAGATCCTCTCAGCCGCGGGTGATTACTTCACTGCCCGTCTAGTTTGGCGAGCGCAGCTTGCATTAGTGCAAGCTGCCGTTGTACATCACGGAGCTGCATTTCTTGAATGGCGAGCTGCTTCTGCCGCCGCGTAAGGTCACGAATCTCCGCAGCCTCAACCGCATTTTGTTCGTCCTGCGCCGCGATCTTCCGCTGCTGCTGCTGCACTTCGTTCAACAGCATCGGCGCGAGCTCGTCATAGCGAACGCCATCTATCCGGCCTGACTCATCCCGGATCATGAGCTCCGGATACACTTCCGCCACTTCAGAGCAATTCGTTTTTTGTGCGCCTTTGCGAGCCCGAGTCAACCAGCCGGCTTGAATATCCCTCTGGTTTATATCGCAAGGCATTGAACGCACTGAATCGCGTTGCGGAGACTCCTTCACATGGCTGCGGGGTCGTTAACGCAGCACACTTATGATCGAGCCCCGACTCTGACGACGACGGCGAGGAAATCGATGGAAGTTCGTTGGAGGCCTCCGGCGACGCACCGTTCAATCGCGACTGGATGCCAGGTTACGCAGATTCGCCTTGGGCGTCAGATCGCATTCACACGTTGAATCGAAAATGCATGACGTCGCCCTCGCGGACGATGTATTCCTTCCCCTCCAAACGCAGTTTGCCGGCATCACGTGCCCCCGCCTCGCCCTTACCGGCAATGTAGTCCGCGAAGGCGATCACCTCGGCCCGGATGAAACCGTGCTCGAAATCCGTATGAATGACGCCGGCCGCCTGTGGAGCAGTAGCGCCCGAGCGTACGGTCCAGGCACGTACTTCTTTGGGCCCCGCCGTGAAATAGGTCTGCAGTCCCAGCAATTTGTAGGCGGCGCGGATTACTCGATTCAGGCCCGGTTCAGTAAGACCCAGTTCTGCCAAGAACTCGGTGCGGTCCGCCTCATCGAGCTGCGCGATTTCCGCCTCGATGGCTGCACAGATCGCCACGGCAACGGTCCCCTCGGCGCGCGCGCGCTCTTCAATGGAGATCAAATAAGGATTGTTGCTGAAGCCGTTTTCCGCGACGTTGGCCACGTACATGACGGGCTTTGCCGTCAACAGATGCAGGTCGCGCAGATCGCGCCGCTCTTCTTCGCTGAGTGGCAATGCGCGCACCGGACGGCCTGCGTTGAGCTCATGTTTGACGCGCTCGAAGAGCGTCTTCTTCCGCAGCATGTCCTTCTCGCCGCTTTTCGCAGCTTTCGCCGCGCGATCAAGACCTTTTTCGAGGGTGGTGAGATCTGCAAGCGCAAGCTCGGTGTCTATAATGTCGATGTCGGAGAGTGGACCGATGCGTCCGGTCACATGGACGATGTCCGTGCTGTCGAAGGCGCGCACGACGTGTGCGATCGCATCCACTTCGCGGATGTGCGAAAGGAACTGATTGCCAAGACCTTCGCCCTGCGATGCGCCGGCGACGAGCCCGGCAATATCAACAAACTCAACGGTCGTCGGCAGGATCTTTTCGGGCTTCGCAATCGCCGCAAGCTCAGCAAGCCGCGGATCCGGCACCGGCACAACACCGACATTCGGGTCGATCGTGCAGAACGGATAGTTTTCTGCGGCGATTTGCGCGCGGGTAAGCGCGTTGAAGAGCGTGGACTTACCGACATTGGGCAAGCCGACGATGCCGCATTTGATGGCCATCAGGCGCTCTCGCGACTCGTGTGCAGGCGGTGCATCGCCTGCTGTGGCCCCTCCGCAAGGAGTACCGGCAAGATGTCGGCAGCGGCGTCTATGCTTTGACGAATCAAAATATCTTCCTCAATTGGCGGACGGCTCAGCACATAGCCCAACACTTTGTCGCGATGACCCGGATGTCCGATGCCCAATCGCAAGCGCCAGAAATCCGGCCCCAACTGGGCAATCACATCGCGCATGCCGTTGTGACCACCCGCGCCGCCGCTTTCTCTCAGGCGTGCAACACCCGCAGGCAGATCAAGATCGTCGTACGCCACGAGGACTTCTGGTGCGGAAGCTTTGTAAAAGGCGGCAACGCTGTGCGCAGCGCTGCCGCTCCTGTTCATGAAGTTCATCGGCTTCAGCAACCACAGATCAGCGGCACCGATCTTGATTCGTGCCAGTTCGCCATGATGGCGCGCCTCGAGGCGAAACGCGCCGCCGTGGCGGCGCGCCAGCTCCTCGACAAACCCGAAGCCCGCGTTGTGACGCGTGCGCGCGTACTCCTCGCCGGGATTGCCGAGACCAACGATGAGCTTGAGCGGCAGACCCGGCATGACAGAGCTCCCGCGCTACTTCTTGCCGCCCTCCTTTTTGGCGGGCGCAGCCTCCTTCTTCTCCTCCTTCTTGCCTTCGCCCTTGCCTTCGGCTGCGGCGGGTGCCGCACCGGCAGCGGCCGCAGGCGCGCCTTCGGCGCCAGGCACCGCAGTGGCAGCGGCGGCCACTTCGGCGGCAACCGGCTCGGGCTCTGCCGCACGCGGGCTATGGATCGAGACAACGGGCGCATTGCGCTTATGTCCGAGCTCAGGAATCAGCACGCCTTCGGGCAGCGGGATATCGGACAGGAACAGCGTGTCGTTGAGGTTCATGCCGGAGAGATCGAGTTCCAGAAACTCAGGCAAGTCCTTCGGTAGACAAGTCACTTCCACATCCGCGCGCATGTGGGAAACGATGCCACCCTGCGATTTGACACCGGGGGATGCCGCCTCGCCCTTGAAATGGATTGGCAGGCGCAGGCGGATCTTCTCGTTCTCGACCACGCGCTGCAGATCGACGTGCACCACTGAATGCCTCGCAGGATGCATCTGCACGTCTTTGATGATGGCTTCCTGGGTCTGGCCACCCACATTGATGCGCACGATCGAGGAGTAGAATTTTTCGCTCTCGATCATCGTCAGCAGATTCTGCTGGTCGAGAACGATAGCCTGCGGACCCAGTGGTCCGCCATAAAGGATGGCTGGAACCTTGCCCGTGTGACGCAGGCGGCGGCTCGCACCTTTGCCTTGCATCTCGCGGGGGTCCGCGCCGAAGGTGAATGAAACACGCATGATTTTCTCCAACAACAGTTACAAACAAGACGCCGTCCCGCGACCAAGGCAGCGTCACCTCAAATTTAGTCCACGTACAGTGAGCTCACCGATTCCTCATCACGGATGCGCCGGATGGTTTCGGCGAGCAGCGCCGCAACGGAAAGCTGGCGGATACGCCCGCAACGCTTGGCAGACTCCGATAGCGGGATCGTATCCGTGACGACGAGCTCATCGAGCGCCGATTCGACGATGCGCGTGACTGCATCTCCCGAGAGCACCGGGTGCGTGATGTAGGCGATGACCTTGGTAGCGCCCTCATCCTTCAATGCCTGAGCCGCGCGGCACAAAGTGCCGGCGGTGTCGACCATGTCATCTATCAGCACGCAGGTCTTGCCCGTGACCTCGCCGATGATGTTCATGACCTTCGATTCGTTCGGCCGCGCGCGCCGTTTGTCGATGATCGCCAGTTCCGCATCATCCAGACGCTTGGCAAAGGCGCGTGCGCGCACGACGCCGCCAACGTCCGGGGATACGATGACGACGTTCTGATAACCCTGCTTCCACGCATCACCCAGAAGCACCGGCGATGCATAAACATTGTCGACCGGAATGTCGAAGAATCCCTGGATCTGGTCGGCATGCAGATCGATGGTCAGGAGCCGATTGACCCCGGCGCTCGATATCATGTTCGCGACGAGCTTTGCCGTGATCGCCGAACGCGTGGCGCGCGGACGGCGATCCTGCCGGCCGTAGCCAAAGTAGGGCACCACCGCCGTGATGCGCGCAGCGGAGGCCCGCCGGCAGGCATCCACCATGACGAGAAGCTCCATCAGACTGTCGTTGGCGGGCGGACAGGTCGGCTGCACGATGAAGACGTCGCGCTCGCGCACGTTCTCCATGAGCTCGATGTTCACTTCGCCGTCGCTGAAGCGGCCCACAAAGGCGCGCCCCAACGGCGTCGTCAAATAACGAGCGATGTCGTGCGCCAAACCCGGGTTGGCATTGCCCGCGAAGATCGCGAGTGTGTCGCTCGTAGTC
>Ga0182024_10004632_pt1 | contig 31424 bp, 37 predicted proteins | sample P32metaG_FD_120480 | JGI IMG/M metagenome (GOLD analysis project Ga0182024, IMG submission 120480) | Permafrost microbial communities from Stordalen Mire, Sweden - P3-2 metaG (Illumina Assembly) | ecosystem: Environmental > Terrestrial > Soil > Wetlands > Permafrost | place: Sweden: Stordalen...
GTTCGCATGAAATTGCCTGAAGGCGGAGTCGAGAGCATTCGCAGTAATGCCGTCGAAATCAGCCCAACTCACAGTGCCTACGCGGCAATCGTTGTAAGCCTCGCATTGAAAGCCGGACTGGCTGAGCGGCAGCGCCGGAAATTCGGGAATCGGCCCCGGCGCGAGCATCGCCACCGTGACCCGCTCGTTGCGCGCGTTGCGGCATGTGATGCGCGCAATGCCTGCCAACAAAATGTGAGCATCGCGGGCGAGCGCAGCATCGCGCAGGATTACCGCATGGCGTTTGTAGTTGGCCAATACCAGCGCGCCAACCAGGAGTGTGAGCTCAGAGGGGGAAAGCCACGACAGAGCCCTGAGCCGGCTCAAACTGTCAAGATCGGTTTCACGAGAAGTGTTTCTTTCATGCAAAATTGCACCGCCCAGACTCTGACGATACGCGCTCGAAATCGATTGAGGAAGCGAAATGTCTCCTATGCGACAAATACTTCGTGCGATGGAGAACGTTAGTCAACAGGGCCGTGTGTGGCGACCGTAGGCATCAGCCGCCAACTGCACGTCAGGACAAACTACTGCGCAGTTTTCCGAACTCTGGGTCACCAGCAGCAATATGAGTTTGCGTCGGAAGCTTTCCGATCGGTCGCGATTGGACTATTCGTTGGCAATTGTCGCGCGAAATCAGAAGCGTGATGCGAACGTTCGGAATCGTTCCGAGCGTAACGCAGCGCGGATAGCAATAACTGCGGGGGGCTACCAAACTCAGATCGTCGGTTCCCACTCCCCCGAAAGCCGCGAAGGCACGCCAGGCCAAATGCCCTCATGGTGAAGCCAACGCGTGCCTTTCCTTTTGGCGGCGAATCGCCGGATTGAGCACGGTTCGTTCACGAATTTCCATATGGGTTAGCGCGGTCCTCTGAGTCAGGATGAGGCCAGGCTGCCATCCCTGTATTCAAGTTCAGAACGTGCGCGGCTGCACGTACGCAGAGGCAGCGCTGAAGAGGATCTGCCGCTGGGCGATTTCGTGACCCGCTGCGAGAAATACTTCGCGGGGGCCAAATGCATGATCGATCAGCCTTTCCAGCCGCGTCTCCCCGACGGAATGATCCGCTGCTACATGGTCCGCGACGAGGTCGTGGGATTTGGCCATCAACTGATCAAGGCGCTGATGCCCTCGCCGCCGGGGACTGAACCCGAGCAGCCCGACCCCCGCATCATGTACGCCTCATCGGAACCCGCCTTCCAAGCCCTGAGACGAAAGATGGAATCCGATTGGGACGCCGGCGATGATGCTTCTGCTCGAGATCGATCGTGCGTCGCTTCCGGTTATCTGGGATGCGGACTTTCTTTATGGACCAAAGATTGAGTCGGGCGTGGACTCGTACGTCCTCTGCGAGATCAACGTCAGCGCGGTGTTCCCTTTCCGGAACAGGCAACCGCGAAAATCGCACAAGCCACCGTGAAAGGCCTGCTATCGGCTTAGAGATTGAAGATACCTGCGATTGTCCCGAGTTAGAGTGTTGCTGCGTGGTGATTGGTGCAGTTCCGCCCGAAGCATCAATTTTATGCCTACTGAAAACTCCGAAAGCGGCGAAAAGTCTGGAGTTTTGAGAGTCACCAGGGCCCATTTTCGTTCGTGATTGGCCAGCCGCAAGTCCGGATCTGGAGTTTTGTCCATTGTTAACAAATTGTCGATACTATCCTTTGCCTTCTTGACAGTCAGTGGTTTATTGGGCATTCTTTGGTCCGGCACTAAAGCTTCACGTATGGGGGTAAAACCTGCGGTGTTTATACAAGGGCTAACGTCCAATCACAAAGAAGTCCTGATCAATCCAGAACAGGTGCTCTATGTCTGCGCAGTGGGCAGCACGAAATCCGCCGTAGTTCTGGCGCACCATCCAGGTCGTTTGATCCTTGATCAAGATCCAGCAAGGGTCAAAGAACTATTCGACGAGTTTCTGAGAGGTTTCGTCGACGCCGACAGACTGAACTGATCTGCTCGCGCCGTCGAAGCTTGGTTTGCGTTGGCGGCTCGCCGTAGACCGGCCGAAGTTATGGCAAATGACAGCAAGATACAGGAATCTCAACGTCGGACCAGTCTCTGCGATTGTCACCCTTTTTTGGTGACTTGTGGTCACAACGCGGAAATAGACCAAATAAGGGGAACGCCAAACAGGGGGAAGAGTATCAATGGCACGCACCAAGGAACGCAGTTTCGGACAAGTGATTCGAGAACGCAGACGGCAACTCGACCTCACCCAGGAGGAAACTGCTCGTGGCATCCAGACGTCCACGCCGTACGTCGGGCACCTCGAATCCGGCAAACGCCACCCTTCCGATGAGACTCTAACGCGCCTGGCGGAAGTGCTCGGACTCGATCGCCGCGAACTGTTTTTTCTCGCCAATCCTCGCGCACACGCGCTGCTGAGTCCCGAGGCTAAGTCGACGACTGATTCCACCTGGGATGATTTCAGGAAGAACGAGCAACTGCGGCGTGTTCACAACATAGCGAGGGACGAGATGGAGATGCTTTCGCAAGTCGCGCTGGTCGGTGACGTGCCTTCGGCGCGCGACTTCATCTATATCCTGAATACCGTGCGCTACGCAGTCGGAAGATAGGAAACATCCGGTCAAACTCCTGAGCCCCCATGCGAGAAACACCGCCAAGGTGGCAAAGATAATCATGAAGGATGTGTGCGGAGCGCCTTCATATCGTCACCCCGGTTTAAGCTTCCTGTACGCTTTCCGCATTCCATCGAACACTTCGATTGCTTCACGCTCTGTCATTAAAAAGCATAACAAAACCCATATCGAGACAACGAACACTCAAGTACAGCGAAAAAGCCGGTCCCCCGATTTTGGATTGGAGAATTAGACGCCGGCGCGCCACTCTGATAGAAAGAGGTCGCTGACAGGTCTTTGCCCCCCTTTGACCTGCCGGCGCTCGGGCTGGCGCTTCACGGTGCCGGCCCGTTCTTTTTTCAGAGAGTGAAGTGCTTGATTCAGATGGCGAGTGTTCGGCAACTGATAGGATGCACCATCTTTAACTTGAAACGCGTTGCTAGCTCGCATTGCTTCGACAATCTGCGCTTCTGGGCGCGCCTTTGCGATCGCGATTCGCGCGTCTGCTTCGGCTTCATATGCGACGTGCCACCATTGGTAGCCTTGTGGAACTTTAACGTTAATCGACCATACCTTGTCCATTACTAGATTCCTTCTGCCGCGAGCGCGGCAGTGTGACTGCTCATCAAGGGGCCGCGAGACTACTCTGCGACGATCCCGGTAGCAAACTGAATCGGTTCAAGAGCGAAAGATCGAATCCTCGTGGGTAGTTCTCAGCGGCTGGGGTCGGAATAGGCAGAACAATCTTTCTGAAAATGCTCAGGGGCCGAGCTTCTTTTCGAGCCCGGCTCCTGTCATCGACTTGAGCAAATCTACTTCTTGACCTTCGACTTCCTGGTCCGGGCCGCCGATCCATAGCGCTTGCTGAAACATTTGCGGCATCGGCGATCTCGTCGCTTGATGAAGCTGGGAGCCAAGTCGTCGCTGCCGCAATAGCGGCAGACGAGTTTCTCCGATTTCGATTTTCTGATTGCCTTAACCTGTGCACGTTCGGTCTTAGCGTTTCTTCCGGTCGATCTCTTACCGACCTTCCTGGCCGCAGAACGTACCGCACTCGCCTGAACACTCTTAGGCGCAGGCGCAGAGCGCTTGGCTAAGACTTCGTCCCTGCTTCCGTTTGTCAATTTCGAGGCATCCATTCGTTGTATTTCTCCTAAGCCGTATCGGCTCGGACGGGATGATTGCTCTGTGCGGCGAATGAAGCGAGTGATTTCGCGGACTTATCTTCGGATATTCTCGCGAATAAGGTGGGCGGACAGGCGCTAGGAGTCATAGCCGACGAAGCGAGTAGAAGGAACGACTGCCCGAATCGCGGAAGGCTTCCGACAACCGCATCAATTCGAACTTACGGTGAAGGTTCCGGGAGAGCTAGGACTTCTTTCTCTTACGTTCGGCCCAACGCTTCTTCATTGCTAGTGACAAGCGCCGTCTGGTCGTCAATCAGGCTGAAGCCGAGACCGTACGGCAGATTTACCAGCGTTATCTGAAAACAGGTTCGGTCCCGAAGCTGAAGAAGGCTCTCGACCGGGACGACGTCGTCTCGAAGATCCGCGTTTCCAGGAAGGGAAACAGATCAGGCGGCCAGAGCTTTTCGCGCGGCGCGCTGTACGAGCTTTTGTCCAACCCGATCTACATCGGCGAAATTCGTCACAAGCGGGAGCGGCATCCGGACAGCATGAAGCGATTTTGGACCGAACTCTATGGGAAAAGGTCCAAAAGCGTCTGCGAGATCGCGTCCATCGGCCGACCGAGCATCGAACCAAAGTGTCACCGAGTCCGCTAGCTGGAAAGGTCTTCGACGAAACTGGCGAGCCTGTCTGTGGCGAATTGTTGATTCTGGCAGAAATCACTTCTGGAACGCAGTCTTGTGAATCCCTCACTTACCGCTAGAGTTCGCCTTCATGCGGGAAGTGTTCATATTGACCGCTCATCTGCTGGTGACGCTGGCAAAGCTTGCCAGGCCGGGCGGTCTTCGGGCAGTGGCGGCAGAATCACTCGCGGTGAAACACCAGTTGCTGATCATGAAGCGCTCGCGGCAACGTGCTCCGAATCTGACCTCAAGGGATCGGCTGACGCTGGGATTTTGCGCGCTGTTTGTGTCGCGCGAACGCTTGAGCAAGATGGCCGTGATCCTGAAGCCTTCGGTAGTGTCCTAATTAGGACACTACCAAGCCTTCCACCCTTCTTTACTTTCACCAAGCTGTGGTGAAGCGTAAGTATTACCTCCTCTACAACTCGCGAAAGCGTCATCGCCCTGGACCCAAAGGTCCCTCAAAAGAACTGGTTGACGCGATCGTCGAGATGAAGCGGCGAAACCCCCGCTTCGGCTGCCGGAAGATTGCCGAGCAATTGTCGAGTGCATTCGGCATCAAGATCAATAAGGATGTCGTCCGGCGCATACTCTTCCGGTATTGCAGACCGGTACCAGGCGGTGATGGCCCTTCGTGGCTCACCGTCATTGGGCACGCGAAGGATAGCTTGTGGAGCGTCGACTTCTTTCGCTGTGAATCAATCCTGCTCAAGAGCTATTGGATCATGATCGTGATGGACGTATTTACCCGCCGTATTATCGGCTTTGGCGTCGCGCCGGCTGATCTCGATGGTCTGGTCGTCTGCCGCATGTTCAATCGCGCTATTGAGAAGCAGACGCCGCCGAAATACCTTTCCTCAGATAACGATCCACTGTTTCGCTTTCATCGGTGGCTGGCGAACCTGCGTTTACTTGAAGTCGATGAGATCAAAACCATTCCGTGCACGCCTGCTTCCCATCCTTTCGTTGAGCGACTGATCGGGACCGTGCGACGCGAATACCTCGATTGGACCTTATTTTGGAGCGGTGCAGATCTTGAACGGAACCTCGACAACTACAAGGCCTATTACAACCGACACCGCTGCCACACCGGGCTAGCCGGAGCTACGCCGGCTGAACGGAGTGGCGTACCCGCGCAGCCAATCGCAAAACTTGAGTCATATTCCTGGCGGCAACATTGCAACGGCTTATTTCAGACTCCAGTTGCCGCTTGAATTGGAATTCGACACGGACAGGCTACAGGGAACGATTCGTCTGTCGGCGTCTCCATGCAACGCAGGCTATCGCCGGCCCATCGAACCCACCAATGAATTCGCCCGGATTAAGTTCTGAGGAACCACAGTTTGCGCGGCGTTTCAAGAGATTCTGAGCACGACGTACCCAAGGCATCTGGCAGGATGCGAGCGGGGAACGAAGTCAGCGGTTCCGTAGAAGCATTCTTTTAGGTGCAATAAGATGCTAATCGATGGTAACTACACTTTGGTCACCTAAATTTATCGAAACTGCCAGTTTGCCTCTCCAAGCGATGGTACGGCCCTCGCCATTGACTAGTGCGAAACTTTTTGTCATGTCTAATACACAAACAGTGGAGCCATGACTTCTTTGGTAAACCTATGAAGCACTTCAAAACGCGTCGCGAGCCCGACTTCGAAAGGCTTGGCCGATTTAAAGTTTTTTCGTGGCTCACGCCAGTCGAGGTAAAGGTTCTAACGACTTCGCTCGCAATGATGAATTATAAGCGGGGGGAGGTGATCTCTCGCGAATCAACGCGCGCGAATGACGCTCACGTGTTGGTAGCGGGCATCGCGCGGATCACCTGCCTCAACGCCAACAATGAACGAGTGACCGTTCGCTCTGATCGCTCCAGGTGCGATTCCCGCGCTGCCGCCGCTGCCAATCAGCCGCTTTTATTTCCGCTGCGAAGCCTACAACAACTGCAGAGTCGGCACTTTGGATTGGAAAGGCTTTGAGGACATCACCTTGAGCGGCGGCGAATCGACATTCAGGGAGTTCCATCAGAATGATCTAAAGCATTGGTATCGGTTAATGCGGCACACCTCCGGTATGCTCAACCTCGATCTTCACGAACGCGTTGCGATCACGATGCTCGATCTATGCGAGGACTTCGGCGTAGAGGATTCACGTGGCACGCTGCTAAGGGTTTCATTCAGCCACAAGGACATCGCGGGCATCGTCGGTGCCTCGCGGCCCAGAGTAACCGAACAGCTGGGTCAGATGGAGCGAGACCACCTCCTGTTTCGGCAAGGACGGCAGTTCATCGTCAGCGCCAGAAGACTTTCGAGTTTTTTAGCCGCTCAGGCGGCTTGACTAGTGGAGGGAAAAGATCCCATGGGGAAAAACCTGTAAACTGGGCCGCCGGCGGCGAAGAACGTGCAGCTGATGACGCAGGGCGAGGTTGTCTCGTTCCAGAACCGCCCGACTACTAAATCGGCGCGCAACAACCGAGACAATGGATCGCTCGCGCTTAGGTATGCCGGCGATACTACGGCGACCCATCGCAAAACTCTAGACTTTCCGTCGGTTTACTAGTTTTTAGTAGTCACACTCCTTCGCTTAGCGCCGATGACAGCTTGGCGATATGCCCTAATGGTGAGTCAAAGCGTGCCTTTTTCAAACCTTTGGCGTGGATCATCGTTACGGGCAAGTACAAGATCGCCGTATGACCCATTTGGTTTTCTGCCCCGAAGAGTCCATTATAGAAGCGGAATTGGTGTCCCACTTCTCGCTGCACTCCTAGCATTCGTAGTGGTCGCGATCGGCTAAATGTCTCGGTTCGATATTCGTATTGCACCGACCGCTTTTGCCGTAGCAGAGCATAATGATTTGCCTCTCCGATTCCTTATCTGAAGACGTCAGATTAACTCCTGTTGAAAGAACGAGGCACGCATCGGCTTCACCATGAGGGCATTCGGCCAAGCGTGCCTACGGCTCTCCCAGGTACCGCGGCATCAACGATCTCTGGCGAAAACAAAGCGGACACGCCGTCGGCCACCCGCAAGATTGTCTATCGGCGGTCGTCGCCGCTGCTGTGGCTGCCGCTTCGGTGGGTGCCGCTGAGGTTGCCGCCACCGAAACTCGATTCGCGCGGCCTCGCTTCGTTCACCTTGATGTTTCTACCCCTTCAGCTCACTATCGTTGAATTGCTCTATGGCTTTGTAAGCATCCTCAGCATTCGTCATCTCGACGAACCCTGGGCGACAGAGAGATTCTCCGGGTCCGCATATGTGCGCAAATCGCGCACACGCGCGCTTTTCGCGCGATTCTCCGCCATGTCCGAAACCCTGGAGACTGAGGTGTGGAGCGAACAGGATTTGAACTTTCAGCCCCGTTTCTCGTCTGCCAGACGACAGCCAATTGTTACATTTAGTGTCTTTGAGGCGATTGTGGCTAGTCGGCCCGGACGTAAGTGCAGAAGACGGTCAAAAGCACCTGAGACGCAATCGCCCATGGCTGTTAGCAGGCAATGAAAATGTTCTCGCGCTCTTATGAATTTCTGTTGTCTTTATGTAGCAGAAATTAAGTAGTGCTAATATATTTTGGGCAGCTTCGAGTTCGCGTCGAAGCCAATATATGTCGTCCTTCGACTCGACTCGAGCGCCGCCTCACCGAAGGGGGGCTTACGATAGCGCCTTAGTTGAAGACTCGACTGATGCAACGGCGACGCCATTGGCTCGCGCCGTGTGGGCGGCATACTTGCGTATCGCCTCGAACAGAACCGCCCTCTTCATTGGCTTGGCAATGTGCGCGTCGCACCCCGCCGCGCGCGTTTTGACCAAGTCCTCTTCCATCGCCGACGCCGTAAGCGCGACTATGTTGGTGCGCGCAGCATCATGCTCGGTTTCCCATTCGCGAATCAAACGCGTCGCCGCATAGCCGTCCATCACCGGCATCTGTATGTCCATCAGGACGAGGTCGTAGTGAGCGTTGATGAATTTTTCGAGCGCGATTTGACCGTTTTCCGCGAAATCGATCTTGCATGGAGTGTCCTTTAAGAACGCTGAGACCAGCAGCCTATTGTCCGGCGAATCGTCCGCCACAAGGATCCGGGCAGCAGGAACCTCGAGCGCTCCCGTGGGCGACGGTATGGCATCCTTGGCAAATTTGACGACACCCAGTGATTTCGATTGCGTCAGCAGCCGTGAGATTGCCTCGAAGAGTTCCCGGCGCGTGATCGGCTTGATCAGGTATGCTTCCAGCCCGGACTTGCGCAGCCGCACAAGCTGCGGATTCACGTCGTCCGATGAAAGCATGATGATCAGCGGCGCATCTTTCTGAATTTCGCGGTGAATTCGGATAGCCACCTCGAGTCCGTCCATTGCCGGCATCCTCATGTCCAGCAGGATTATCCGGAATGGCCGGCCACCCTCCAGAGCGCTTCGAACCTTGGCTAGAGCCTCTTGGCCGGATTCAGCCTCTTCGACTTCCGCACCCACGCTGGAGACAGTTTCACGAAGGATTTCCCGATTGGTCGCGTTGTCATCGACGACCAGAACACGGAGGCCGGCCAGGTCCGGGACACCGCCGGGATGCCTCGCGAACGTTCCCGACGCTAGCTCAAACTTCGCCGTGAAGATGAACTTGCTGCCCTTGTTGAGCTCGCTCTCGACCTGGATTCTGCCTTCCATCAACCCGACCAAGCGCTGCGCAATTGCAAGCCCAAGCCCGGTGCCACCGTACTTTCGAGTAGTCGAGGAATCAACCTGGGTGAAACTCGAAAAAAGAGACTCGAGCTTGTCCGCCGGGATTCCAATCCCTGTATCTGAAACCGTGAACCTCAGCCTTCCAGCCTCGTTTGCCTCGGGATCGTGATCGATCGCTAGGATCACTTCGCCCGCTTCGGTGAACTTGAGCGCGTTGCCGATCAGGTTGACCAGGATCTGGCGCAGGCGCAGCGGATCGCCGACCAGATGTTCCGGCACGCCTGGCGCGATACGCGCCGCCAACTCCAATCCCTTGATGTGCGCGCGCGACCCGAAAGTCGCCAGCAACTTGTCGACCAGGTCGCTAAGATCAAAATCGATGCTCTCGATCGTCAGGCGCCCGCTTTCGATCTTCGCCAGGTCCAGGATGCTATTGATAAGCTCGAGCAACGATTCGCCGTTGCTGTTCATCACCGTCAGGTAGCGGCGCTGTTCGCTGTCGAGCTGCGTCTCGAACAGTAGTTCGCCCATTCCGAGCACGGCGTTCATCGGCGTGCGAATCTCATGCGACATGCTCGACAGGAATTCAGACTTGGCCCGCGACGCGGCGACCGCCTCCTCGCGCGCCGCAACCAGCTCTTGTCGTGTTTTCTTCAGTTCGGAAATCGTCCAGTTAAACGTTTTCGACAACTGGCCGATTTCATCATCCGAATCGATTTCGAGCCGTTGGTTCAAATCTCCCGAGGCAACCGCAAGCAGAAGCTGCACTATCCGTTCGATCGGGCTTGTGATCGACAGCGTCAGAACCATCCCGGCTCCAAGCGCCAGCACGACTCCGAGAGCTATCGCAATCAGCATTTCATCGGCAGAGGCTTTCGCCGATGCGGTGTTGGCCTCGCTGGCCTTCCGCGCATCTACCACTTTCATTTCTTCGATCTGTTCGAGCGATCCCAGCAGCGCCACCGTCACTTTCGCGTACTCGGGGCTCCAGAGAATTCTCCAACCCTCCTCCGGCATACCGGACATTCCCGCTGCGACAATCCTTCCTTCGAAGTCGCTGTAAGCTCCGCGCGCCCGGCCGAACGTGTCGAACAGCAGCCGCTCCTTGGGCGAAAGGTTGCCAAGAAGATATCCGGCAATTGTGTGATCTAGATCCGCAGTAAAATCCTCTATCTGGCGCAGTACCTTTTCCTTGTCGTCTAAAGTCGCAGCGGCAAGAAGGTCCCGGAGCGCGATGCGTATATTCAAAAAGGTCACCGAAAGATGAGCAAGAACAGGTTGCGGCGCCGTATTGCGTTCGTAGAGATCGAGGTCTACGCGATGCATCTCGCGAAGATGCGTGATGCCCATCATCCCGATCGATCCCGCGATACCGGCCATCAACAAAAATCCGCCAACCAGCCTGGTCCGCAAACGAGTGTCTCTTAGCTTCACGTTTTTGACTGGATGTCCATTTTCGGTGCAGCCGACGGCACATCACGGCTGCGAACGCGACTGCCAGGTGACAATCGCAATCGCCATCTCCATAAGTGCAAAGAACCTGCCACCGCCAAAACACGGAGGCGCCAGGAAATCTTCCGGACGCCTGCGTCGTCATTTTTTATGTCGATGTAGTCGGCGCCTAGCTTACGCGACCGGCGCGGGCTGGTGTGCTGGATGCTCGTCAAACTGATGAGGTGACTCGCGATGAATTGGCTTCAGGATCATCCACTTTAGTATTCGACTCTCCCCTCCTAGGGTGATCACGCGAGACGCTCTGAACTCCGCAACGCTTGCAACCGTTTGGTGCGCTACTCAACGACCACTCCGTCTGGAACCTTCCGATGACTCGAGAGTGCCAGCTCGCCGTTCTGCTCGCAGAGCCAATTGTGGCTACCAAAAATCCGGTAAGCGACCGAAACGTCTGGAGTTTTTGGATTCACGGAGACATTATCGCCCGGCATGCTTAAGCTCCGCCTATCCGTCATCTCAGTGGTTTCCTTCCCTTCTCCAAAGAAAACAGATTCGCCATTCGCTCTGTGGTCGCCTCGCAGTGGCTAGCAGGTACTTCGTCGACGGCGGGTGCACCGGCGATCGCCTTGGAGGTTGATCGCGCTCGTGGGTAATCTGGCGTTCCTGCCCCAGGCGAATCTATTGCGATGATCCACGGACCTAGCAAAATCGCGCCCGGATAGGTTTTGCCCGATTCTGCCGATTTGCGCCGACCAAGGCGCTCTCCGGGTCCGCGCGTAATCGCGAATCGCGCGCACACGCGCCGATTTTGATCGATTCTCTGACATCTCCAAAAATCTGGAGAAGATGGTCATCACCTCATGCCGCGGCCATGCGATCGGCGTCGGCGGCTACATGGCGATGTACGGCGACGTCCGCGTCGTGAGCGAAACATTCAACTTCGCCCTGATGGAACTACCGACGGCGATGCTGGGGCCATATTGGATAGGTCAGGAGGAAACCTTGCCGAGGGCCGTCGCATTCCGCCTTGCAGTCGGCGACCGCTTCACGACCGACGAGCTCAAGCACTGGGGTCTGGTGACTGAGGTTGTGCCCGATGCGCAATTGGAGTCGGCGACACAGCGCTGGGTCGACTATCTCCTATCGCTGCCGCGTCAGCATCTGCTCGAAACCAAGCGGCTGATGAAGGAAATCGGCTACCAATACTCGCGCGAGACCTACAAGAAGGAAATGGACGTGAGGGCTAACCTCGACTCTCTCAATGACACGCGCGAAGCTGCGCTTGCTTTTGTCGAAAAGCGCAAGCCGAAGTTCACCGGCTCTTGATTTTCGCGTGAAGGATAAGACGATATTTACGCTGCCTCGGTTAGCTACCGATTCGAGGAGGTAATAACAACGATGGATCTCCAGTACAGCGCCGAGGACGAAGCCTTCCGGCAGGAGCTCAGAAGTTTTATTGCCGCAAATCTGTCCGAGGTCCGCGCCGGCAGCGGTTCGGTCGACGACAAGCTCGGCGTGTTGCACGAGGGCGAGGGCGATTGGCAACGGCGCTTGAAGTGGCATCGCAAGCTGCATGAAGGCGGATGGGTCGGCTTGAGCTGGCCCAAGGAGTACGGCGGCCGCGACGCCAGCATCACTCAGCAGCTCATCTTCAGCGAGGAGATGGCGCGGGTGAACGCCCCGATGGTGCTGAACGTCCTCGGCATCATGCTGGTCGGGCCGACTTTGATCCGGCTGGGCACCGAGGAGCAGAAGAAGCGCTTCATCCCGAAGATACTCTCCGCCGAAGAAATCTGGTGCCAGGGATATTCGGAACCCAACGCCGGCTCCGACGTGGCTTCGCTGCAGACGCGCGCTATCGAAGACGGCGACGACTTCGTCGTCAACGGACAGAAGATCTGGACTTCCGATGCTCATCACGCGGACTGGTGCATCCTGCTGGTCCGCACCGATCTCGACGCGCCAAAGCACAAGGGAATCAGCTACATCCTCTTAGACATGCATAGTCCCGGAGTGACCGTGCGGCCTCTGGTGCAGATCACCGGCGAAGCCAGCTTCAACGAAGTTTTTTTTCGAGGACGTAAGGGTCCCCAAGAAGAACTTGATCGGCGAGAAGAACCAGGGATGGCAGGTCGCGCTCATGACTCTTATGTTCGATCGCGCGGGCGTTGTAGATTTCTTCGACACGATAGGACTGGTCAGGGAGCTGGTCGAACTCGCGAAGTCCTTGCCTAGCAATGGGCATCGCGCCTGCGACGAACCCGGCGTCCGCCAGAAGCTGGCGGAGTTCGCGTGCGAAGCGGCAGCGCTCAAGTACACCGGTTATCGTCAACTGACGCGGCGGCTCAAGGGACTGCCCCCGGGACCCGAGGGATCGATGCTCAAGCTGGGTAACAGCGATCTCAACCTGCGCCTAACAAGTTCGCGATGGAGATGCTGGGAGCCTACAGTCAGTTGGAGTTCAAGGCGCCGTATGCGTTCGACAAGGGCATCTGGGCGTACCGGATGATGTCGTCGAGGGCGCTCACGATCGCGGGCGGCACCAACGAAGTCCAGCACAATATCATCGGCGAGCGGGTACTGGGTCTACCCAAGGGCTAGCGGGAGGACAACCTGATCGGGCCTGCTATCTTCTCGTTCTCATGAGATATTCGACAGATCGTGGTTGGCGCGAAGAGGTTCAGCTTCGAGAAAACTGTATCGAACAGCCCAAGTCGAGACCAGGTTACCTAATTGCCCTTGTTCACGCGATACAATTCAGGACGACTGTGGAGTGATCATCCACTGCGTCGAGATAGTTACAATGTGTAAGATCGATCGATGGTCACTGACCTCGGGGGCGACGGCGGGATTCGTGCGACTGAAATCATCCGACATTGTGGCTTCGCATGTGTAGGTCGACAGGCCGATGTCGCAGACACAATGGGCGAATCATCCGCACGGACGCGCGATGATTTCTAGGCCACCAGTTCGCCTGTCTGGTGCCGGAGCAGATTGCGGCGCAATTAGGAGGAGATGGCGCGCGACAAGGCGGCGGGGAGCATGACAGCGAATCTTCCGGAGCGCAAGCAATAGGAGAACTTTACCCGTTCTATTGCCTGCGAGTTCAGTGGGCCGGATAATCGATATAGGCGCAAATATCGGGTGCACATTAATTCACTGGTGTCGAAGCTACCCGCTAGCGCACGTGGATGCCGTGGAACCGCACCCCGAAAGCCGGAGTCGGCTGTTGCACAACGTAAAGATCAATGGATTCGATGACCGCGTTTCCATGTACCCGTTTGCTGCAGGAATCAGTAACGATGACGGATTTCTGACCGACGACGGCCTAAAATCCTCTCTCGTTGACGGTCCGGGAATTGGCCGTATACCAATCAAGATCGTGGATTTCTTTGGCCTCGCGGGTAGTGAACCCGTCGATATTCTCAAGATCGACTGTGAGGGCGGCGAATATCAGATCTTAATGGACCCGAGGTTCGAGAGTTTTCATGCGCGCGCTCTAGTGATGGAGTGGCATAACTCCCGGGAGCGGCCACGCGCGGGCAAGGAAATCATGGAACAACTGGTTGCGCTTGGCTGGCACCTTGAATCGTTAGGCGATGATCTCGCGCAGTGCGACACGGGAACGGTCTGGGCTTACCGCTGATTGTCGGCGGCCGACAGAATCCGCAAGCCCTCTAAACGTTGGCCGGCATGATCCCCTGGTTCGGAGCGTGGTTTAGTGGAAGGAATCCGGACCACCGTTCGCTGGCTGTGTCCACCATGCTTGCGGTCGTCGCGATCGGTATCGGGTTAAGGTTTTGGGACTATTTCGAAAACTACTCGCTCAATCACGACGATATATGCCTGGCCCTGAACCTGATTGGACGGAGCGCCGGCGGCCTCACGCACACGCTCGATTTCGACCAAGCAGCGCCGCTTGGATTTCTGTGGATCGAGCGCGCGATGGTTTGCCTCTTCGGTCCGGGCGAGATGGCGCTGCGCCTGCTGCCGTTCGTATTCGGATGCGCATCGGTGATCCTGCTTGCACGGCTGGCGACCATGCTCCTGCCGCCGCTCGAAGCGATCGCCGTAGTTGGGTTCTTCGGTTTTTCCCAAGCGCTGATCGGTTCGGCCATCCAGGTCAAACCCTACTCACTGGACGCTCTCGCCACGATTGTCCTGGTGTCTGTCTTTCTACCGCTCACGCGGAACTCCGCGAGCCGAACGGAGACGATCGCCGCTGCTGCTCCGGGGGCGTTTGCGATGTGGTTCTCGTTTCCGTCGCTGTTTGTGATCGGGGGGATAGGCGCCGCCGCCGCCATTTTTGCGATAGTCGATCGGGAGATCGTGCGGTTCCGCCGCTTGCTTCCGGTCTTTTGCATGTGGGCGGTTTCCGCTGTATGCGCTTACTGGATTTCGGTTCGCGGGGGACTTTTGAACGGCAGCCTCGCGCACCACGATTTCGTCCAGATGTTCCCGCTGCGTACGCCGGCCCTCATCGTTCCATGGATGATCGAAGGCGTCGCCACCCTCGGGTCGATCAGTACTTCGGTTTGGCTCGCCCTACTTGCGGCGGTCGCGTTGCTCTTCGCGGTGGCGCTGATGCTGTGGCGCCGCGACCGGCTCAGCCTGCTGCTGGCCGCACCGATTGCGCTTTGTTTCATCGCATCGGTGGCGCAAAAGTATCCGTGGATTCCCCGCCTGCTCTTTTTTGCGACGCCCCTCACCCTGATGATCACCGCATGCGAGGTCGGATGCTTCGTGCGAGAACGCTCCAACGCCCTACGAATCCTCGCCGTTTCGATCGCCTGCATCGCACTGGTCTATGCGGGGCTGAGCGCGTTCAAAAATGTAGTCGTTAACAACCGCGGGTTTGATGATCCAAGGGGGGCCGTGGAGGCGATTGCGCAGGCATGGCAACCGGGCGACCGGATTTATGCAAGCGGTCCCGCGATGCCCTGCATTATCTACTACCGTAAGATTTTGCATGCCGAACAACTCGATTTCGTCAGCTCCCGCAATCCGGTTTACGTCCCCGGCCACGCCGAAAGAATCGTCGCGCTGCCCAAGACCGAGGGGCGTTTGTGGTTTTTATATTTCGCGCCAAACGAAAAGGACTTTGACCGGCGAATCCTGGCGAATTTCCATCAGGCCGGCTCGCTGCTCTCTAGTTCGCGCTACAAGAATTTCATCGTCGCTCTGTGGGATCTGACCCCTGCGTCAGAACCGACTCCTTGAACGCAAAGCTTACTGTCGGACCGCAACGACGTATTGCGTGCACGGGCGAAGGGACGTAGGCGCATCAACGTGTCTGCCACGATCAGCTTGATCCCTCTTTTCCAGCGCGGCTGACTCTTGCCTGGGCCTATGCCCATGAACTTTAATTTCATCGACCTTGAAACGCGCTTCACCAAGCGCCCACACCACCTGTCGCGTGGGTATGGTCCAAGTTGGGACAAAGTCGCCGAATATCCGTTGATTTACCTACTCGATTTAGGGCGCACCGGATGGCAAGTTCAGAGCGCGCCGCGACAGGAAATCGCTGGAAAAAGGTGACGAGGATTCAAATGAAGGGTCGCGCCGTGATTTCGCCGGCCCCGGAACTGTTTTGATCCCGGGTTTCCTACAACTTTCGCGTCGACTTTTGAACTTCGTCTCCGTCAAAGAGATGCACACTCGATGCTTTAAATAGTCTCCTGGAGCGCGGCGAGGGCCAGCCGACCATCGACTATGCTGAGCGAGTCCGCGCCCTCGGAAAGGAATGGGTAGCGCGCGGCTGCATGCATGTCGACCGCGTCGAGTTCTTTTGCCATCAACTGGCAACCGAGACAAACTCCGGAGTCGCGCGTTGTTCGGCTTTGGCTGCCGCCACGGAAGCGGTTCGCTAAAAGGGAGCCTTTTATGCGATTTCGAGAAGCCACGCGGCCGTTGAATCGAGACTGCCAACGGCCGCAGCTAGCGCCGATTCACCTCGATTTGTCTCTGTAGCGAATAGAATTCGGTGCCACGACGAAACGGTGAGGAAAGCAACTATCGTCCCGCGAAATGTACCGAAAATGCTCTAATCGGAAAGGAGCTGCTGCTGCGCATCCAATTCGACCGGGGGACTAGCGTAATCCTTCAAGCGCTGGGCAGAACGGCTCACTCATTGTCGCCCCGCGCAGATCGATTCAACGATCGGCGGCCGCTTTATAGGACCGCCTTCCAACGCCAGTTGTTCGACCCGAGTGCTTGGCGATAGAAGTAGGGACGATGAGTATAGAGCCGCTAGTCATCGCATGTGCCGCGGACCGACAGTACGCACTGCCGCTCGCGGTCATGCTGAGCTCAGTGGTGGCCAATCTCGACTCACAACGCACGCTGAAGGTCTACATTGTCGACAGCGGACTCGATCCGGGGACGCGGTCTCGGATCTCGGCTTCGCTCCCCGAACGAGTTACGCTTCACTGGATAGCTCCCGAGCGGACCGGTTTTGTGGATCTGCCGCTGTGGGGCCGGATGACGATCGCCACTTATGACAAATTGACGATCGGCCGGTGGCTGCCAAAGTCAGAGGGGCGAGCGCTGTGGCTCGACTGCGATTTACTGGCGCTCGCCGATCTAGCGCGCCTTTGGGAAACCGTCCAGGGAACATACGGCATTCTCGCAACCCAGGACATGTTAGTTCCGACGCTTGGAGCACGCTTCGGCGTTGCCTCCTACCAGGAACTGGGCATCGATGCCGACGCAGAATATTTCAACGCGGGAATCATGCTGATAGACGTAGCCCGCTGGCGAAGCGACGATATCGCGGCACGAGCGCTAACATATCTGAGGCGGTATCGGCGTCGGGTGTATTTCTGGGACCAGGAGGCGCTGAACGCCGCTATGGTAGGTAATTGGACCAAGCTCGACGCGAGGTGGAACTGGAGTCCGAGATTCAACCGGATCGCCTCGAACGACAGTGGTTTTGAGAGCGCGGAGAAGTCACCCTGGATTATTCACTTCAGCGGCAGCCTGAAACCCTGGCATTTCGAAGGAAAGAGCGCTCCATACAAGCTCTACTACCGATACCTTGATTCCACGGCTTGGGCTGGATGGAGGCCCGCGCGAAACTGGCGAAACATGGCGTTGAGTCACTACGTATCATCCCAATTCCGCGACATACTGTCTCCGCTCGAGAGTTTGGCGATGGCAGTCGAGCGCGCGGTTACGCTCCGATTCGTTTCCGCCGACCCAAACGCGAGTACCCATCGTGAAGTAGGGACGATCCGCAGATGACGGATGCGACATATCGCGATAAACCGGGCTTGTCGGGCGTACTGACCACCGAGCGCATGAAGCGGAAGCTTCGAGTAGGCGTCATCGGATGCGGCAACATTGCCTATTGGGTACATTTGCCCGCCTTGGCTCGCATGCGTGGCGTAGAACTGGTAGCCGCCGCCGATTCCGATCCTCGAGCCAGAGATAACGCCGCCAGATTGGTGAAGAGGCCCGTCTTCCAACGCTCCGAAGATCTCTTCGCACGAGACGACATCGATGCGGTCGTCATCTGTGCTCCTACGGGTCTGCATCACGATCTTGCCCTTGCCGCCTGCGCCGCCCGCAAGCATTTCTACCTCGAGAAGCCGCTTGCTACGGACGCGGACTCAGGACGCCGCGTTCTCGAAGCGTCCGCGGGCGCTGGGCTAGTGACGATGATGGGCTTCAATCGGCGACGCCATCCGGCGATCGAGCAGGCGCGAGCGATCCTTGCGGAGGGGCGTCTCGGCAAGGTTCATATGGTGCAGACAGTGCTCTGTGATCCGCCAGCAAGCGGCGGAACGTCCGAATGGAAGAAACACCGATCCAGTGGAGGCGGCGTGCTGCTCGACCTGGCTTCGCACCACCTCGATCTCCTGCGATTTCTTCTCGACGACGAGTTCAGCCAGGTTGAGGCTCGCATCGTATCAGAAGCAAGCGAGAGTGACTCGGCCTGGCTCCGAATGACGATGGTACGAGGCACGGAGGTCCAGAGTTTCTTCTCGTGCCGGTCAGGACTGGCAGATTCGATCCAACTTCTTGGCGAATGTGGAACACTAACAGTCGATCGATTTCGCTCGGCGGTTGAGCTTCGCATTCCTCGCCGACTGGGATACGGCTTGAGAAGCAAGCGTTCTTTTCCGCGAGTCGCCAGTTTGGGCTGGCGTCTTAGCAAGTTGAGGCGTCCGTCTTATGATCCGTCGTATCAACGGGCCCTGGATACGTTTGTGGCTCTCACTAACGGACACCGGCGGGATGCTCCGACGCTTGAAGACGGCATGCGCAGCCTGGAGGCTGTGCTCGCGGCAGAGAAATCGGCTCGCTTCGGACGCCCTGTTTTCATGGACGAGTAACCGAGCGAGCGAAAGTTTCTGATGTCGTGCTTCTTACGATGTTCCTGGTTTATGAGCTTCGGTTGAAGCAAGAATCGCAAGAGCCGCTGCGGTTGCTTCTGCGGCCGATATGTTGACGACGCATGGCGCAGCACCTCCAGGTGAAATCTCAAAAGGGCAACGCCAGCCGCAGCCGAAGCACTCCATTGGATGCCAGACGGCCTGCGGCAAGCACGTGCCTTCTTGCGGAGGAGAATCATAGGGCACGCACCAACCAAACGTTCCTCCTCCCAGGATGCAGAGCGTTGGCGCCCCCGACGCGGCGGCGACGTGAAGAGGGCCCGAATCATTTGAAATAACCAAGCTCGCGCCGGCGGCGAATTGGGCAAACTGTTCCAGGGACAGGGATCCGGTGAGATCTGAAAGTGGGGCGTCGGCGAGCCTGCAAATCGCAATCGCGAGCTGTTTTTCAGCGATCGAACCGCATATCGTGCCGCGCATTCCGGTGGCGTCAAAGATGCCCTCAGCGAGCGCCGCAAACCGCCCGGGGGGCCAGCGCCTTAGTGGGTCCGTCGCGCCTGGACATAGCACATAGTACGGGGGCGAGGCGGCCACCACGTCAACCTTCCGGTCGAGATTCAGTTTCGGTGCGCGCGGTGCGAAACCATCGTGGCCAAGCGCATGCAGGAACTCGGAATTAAGCCGAAGTATACCCCGGTTCTCCGTGGGCATCGACAATAGACGACTGTATTTGCGGGCACGCCAAGCTCTCATCAGACGCTCGCCTGGCGAATGAGAGTCGGGCCGTAGTGACCACCCCACCCTTTCGGGTGCCCCTAACGCGCCCATGATGCTATCCGCGACGTAATAGTCCTGCCAAGCCGCCGGATTCAGGGCAACTGAAAATCCTTCGCCTGCGATTCTCCGAAGCATTTGCCAACGATACAGAGGACTTTTGGAAAAACGCGCTCGATCCAGCTCCAAGACACAATCGAAATACGGTTGCGAGCGCACCAGCGACGCACTGGCCGTATCGGCCAGCAAAACGATTCGGTGTGCAGGCGCTGGATACAGTTCACGCAAGCCACGCGCAGCATCGAGCCAAAGGATCATGTCGCCAATCCGGCAGGGATGAACAACGAGTATCGCGCCCGATTTATTTGAGACCTTATGACGAGAAACCAGCCGGTTGACCGGCTGCAAAATGAGCCACCGGAGGAAACTTAGATACCGCCGTACTGACAGGAGGGCCCGAGAGACGACAGCGGGCCCAACGGCCGGGCGCGGGCGATCGGCTGGTGGGGCGTTGCGTCTACTACTCGCGTCAAAAAAATCAATCTGGCTGCCGCAATGCTCGCAGAACCGTGACGGCGAACGATTGTCAGAATGGCACGATGTGCAGTTCATACGAGACCGCGTCCAAAAGTAGCGCCCCAGCGTAGCTAAACATACCTGCCCTCAACCACTCGCGACGGTCTTCCTGGTCCTCGCGTCAATGTCGACGCGGCGTGATGTTGAACGCCTGCGCGATGGCTTCGATGTTCCAATGAGGATACCGTGCGGGTTCATGTCGCGAGATGCTACTTTGCAGTTGGTCACCTCGAACCGGTGGGTGCTGGCGATCCTTGCTCTTCAGGCCTTTACTCTGTCGGTCAACGGGGTTGCGGCACCCTGGATTATGCAGAGCTTCCATCTGGACCAGTCGAGCCTAGCTCGACTGTTTGCCTGGATCTCAGTGTCTTCGATCGGTGCGCTGATCTTAACTCGCCTGTTCGATGTGATCGGACGCTTCCGGTTGTTGAGATGGTGCGTGTTCGCGAGTTCGTTCGGATCTATCGGCGCGGCGCTCTCGCGCAGTCTGAAGGCGTTCACGCTATGCGAGATCTTGCTCGATGCGACAGCCTCCGCCGCCATTGCCGCCGCGATCGTGGTAGTGGCCGAGAAGTTGCCAGTCGCTGAACGCGCGACGGGCCAGAGCCTGGTCGGTATCGCGGTGCGAGTGGGAAGCGGGTTCAGCATCGCGCTGATGCCGCTGCTGGCATACGCCGGCTACTCATGGCGATGGCTCCTGGTGCTTGCCGCGTTGCCGAGCCTCGGACTCTACCTAATCGAGGGCACGCGCGATGAAATCACTGAGTTGCAGCCTGCGGTCGCGAACCGCAATCGGGCCGACAATGCGCTGTCCGACTTGTTGCGGCCCCGTTACCGCCGGCGTGCGATCACCTTGGTCGTCTCCGCGTTGTTGAGCGGTATCGCCATTACTTCCGGCAAGACCTGGATCTATTTCCATACCGTCTCGGTAGTAGGTAGCCCGCCAGCGGCGGCGAGCCTGATGTTGCTGATTGCCGGCGGCTTGGCGCTGACGGGATACCCGCTCGGAGCTGCATCCTGCGAGCGGTTCGGTCGCGTTCCAACGGTTTCGGGCTTCGCGCTAGCGTTGGCGATCGGGTCCATCTGGTCATTTTGGGGTCCGCCTTCCACCTTTCGCCATCCGCTTCTGTGGCTCGGCGCAGGATTTAGCTGCTTCGGCCTGGCCACCAATGCAACCAGCGTAGGCGCGAATTCTTCGGCAACGGAGCTGGTTCCGGGCAGCCTGCGGACAACGATGATCGGTTGCCGCGCGTTCGCCGGCGCGATTGGTGAGGTGATGGGCCAAGGAATCGTTGCGGCGTTGGCACCGCGGCTGGGCGGTATCTCGAACGTGGTTGGTTATCTGGGTCTATTTGCGATCGGAGTATCGCTGCTCTTCGGTTTTCTTATCGAGGAATCGCGGGGACTAGCGCTCGAGGAAATCGCCACTGACTAGGCAGGAAGTTGCGCGATGAAGACGCGTCGCAGCGCATGCTGGTCGATCGGAAGAAGAGAACCGGCAGGGATGATAAGTCCGTCGTGGGTTTGAATCCCACCCCTGTCCCTACTAAAAATTCCACCTGAACCGGAATTCGATCGAGCGCGAGGATCGGCATCGAATTGATGCGCTTCAGTGAGACGGGCTGCGATCCGAACCACAAGCGGGCGGACCCCCTAGGCGAGATCGAAATACCCTCCGATACACAGATCCTCACACGACGGCATACAGCCGCCGCGCAACGATTGGTGAGCAGGAATCGGGGACGATCAGGCGGCGAGACGTTCGTAGCGATGATGCAAGCCATTGACCTGCGGGATGGCGATCACCTTTCCGTTCCGGCGTGGCGTGATCGGGCGCGGGTCCGGGCAATCCTTGTCGAGCGAAAGATGCGTGCGGGAGCGTTGGTAATAGTCGACATACGAAGAAAGGACACGGCGCAGATGGCGCTCGTTGAAGATCACGATGTGATCCAAACACTCGCGACGTATCGAACCGATCACTCGCTCGACGTAAGCGTTCTGCCAAGGTGAGCGTGGCGCCGTAATGACTTCAGTGATGCTCATCGCTTCGACTCGGCTGCGAAACTCCCAGCCATACGATGCGTCACGGTCGCGCAGCAGATACCGGGGCGCGGTGTCCCACGGGAACGCTTCGGTTACCTGGCGCGAGAGCCAGGCTGCGGTCGGATGCTCGGTGACAGCTGTGCGCATGATCTTCCTGCGATCGTGAGCCAGAATGATCATCACGTAGAAGAGCCGAAACGATGCGGACGCCACTACAAACATGTCGATCGCAGCGATCCCTTCGGCGTGATTGCGCAAGAAGGTCCTCCAGTTCTGAGAAGGTGTTCCCCCTCCTTCGCACTATGTACTTAGCGACGGTAGCTTGGCTGACATCGACGCCCAGCTTGAGCAGTTCGCCATGGATCCGGGGCGCTCCCCAGAGCGGATTGGCGCCACTCATTTGCCGAATCAGATAGCGAACCTCGCGGTCGATTGACGGCCGCCCGGATCTAGAGCGCCAACGCCAGAACAGGCGAAATCCCTGACGGTGCCATTGCACGACGGTGGCTGGCTTCACCAACACAATCATCTCCAAACAGCGTGGCCACAATCGGTAGAGCAAGACCCAGAGCAAGCGGTCGAAAGTTAACAGCCGGAGACGACCCGGCTGCTGGCGGCGAAGAACATGCAGCTGATGACGCAGGGCCAGGTTCTCTAGTTCCACCACCGCCCGACTACGGAATCGCCGGGCAAGCAGAGAGACGATGGATCGCTCGAGCTTACGCATGCCGGCGACACTACGGCGGTGATTCTCAAAACTCTAGACTTTTCGGCGCTTTCGGAGTTTTTGGTAGCGACAGGGAGTCGATCCGGCCGCTGGCGGCGCGTAAGCACGCCCGGAACACTAGGAGTTTCTAGCGGCAAAGGTGCTGTCGTGAGATCGCGGAAAAGATCGTCAGTGATCGTCGATGGCGATAGTTTTGAAGCTGGTCTTCGATGAATCGCTGGATGTTTCTCATATTTTCCTAGGAACCTTAGTAAATACGCGCTCAGAAGATCGCGCTTCCCAATTTGGTGCTGACATCGCTAGTGACGGTCACTGACGATGACTGATGATCTTTTTCCGAGGCTCTGAAGAAGAGGCCAAAGATACTAAGTGTCTACCTCGGATATCGGCGCGGCTAAACTGGATATCAACTCCCGCAGCACGAAGGTTGGCTGCCATGCGGCGCAGCGCGTTGCTAAGTGCATTGGGCGCCTTGGGCCAGCGTAGGGAGCGGCGCATACTTTCGCTGATCATGCCGGCGAGGCGCGCATGTAGTTCTGTTAGTGTCCCGCTAAAGCCCTCCTGTGCCAGTTCGAGAACGGGTTGGTACAGCGGTGAGGACTGAAGCGCCAGGTACTGCGTCTCGGTGCGGTTGGACTGGTAGGCGGCGAGGGCCTCTCCAGGTTTCATTCCAAGGCTTTCCTCGCAAGCACCTATCCAGAGCGCAAAGTCGGCCATCCTCGGCGGTTGCTCGAGCCTGACTTTGGGTAGGTTCTTAAGTCCCGCACAGGCAGCGTCGAGCAGCGCACCCAGTATTCGCGGCCGTACCTCCTCGAATTCGCGCCAGAACTGCGCCTCGTCGCGGCGCAGCGCTGGCTTGATATCGAAGAACTCCACGATCATTGCACGATCCAGAAAGTCGGGCCGCGCAGCACCCAGGTCGGGAATCGCATTGAACACCATCGGACGGGTGGCGTCGAAGATTGCTTCGTCATGATCGCTGTAAAGCTCCCGGCCTCCGAAGCCGCCGCCTGTGGCCAGTCGGCAAGCTGCGTCCGCGAGATCCTCCGGCAGGTGGCTCAAGTTATCGAAACATACGATCCAGGAGTTTCTTGCCGCGGCTATCATATCGCGGACTTCACGGGGTACGCCCCGCAACGCTCCTGTGCGCGGGTCGATCAGCGCGCTGATTATTCTGCATGCGGTCGTCTTCCCCGCTCCCTGCTCACCCTTGGCGACAAGGATTGGGCACGGCACGCTGGGACGCAGCGTCGCGACCAGGAAGGCTTTGATAAGGGTCCAGCCCTGGTGGTCGACGTTCAGGAAGCGGCGTAGTTCGTCGAGACTGCCACCGTGTTCGGGTGCGGGCAGCGGCCTTGAGCCACGTGTGCGATGAAATCTCGGAGCCGGTCGATCTACAATCCGCCACCCTTCGGCGTCGATCTCGACGGCGCGCCAGGCGCGGTCGCATAGGTCGAGATAAAGTTTTTCCCGGTGATTTGCCACTCGGAGATTGATGAGAGATTCCTCACCGTCAAACAGGGATTTCGCTTCCAACAGATCCGTCGTGGCGCGGATGGCTTGGGCACCCGGACTTTTGCCGGTCTCCTGGTAGTACGTCCGCAGCAGGAAGAGCTGGAATGGGCGCGAGCGGACGGGACGATTCTCGAAGTGGCCGTCTATCCGAATGGAAGCCCAGGCGTGCTGGTCGGGATCGTGAAAGAGTTCGATTCCACTGTCGAGCACGAGCCCAATTAGTCTGTCCGCGGCCGACTCGCCATCGTCGTGATCCAACGGTACCGGCGCGCCGAGCATGTGCTCGATCAAGTCGGCTTTTTCATATTTCTCGAGAATCCTGCGCCAGTGTTGCCACGTGAGGGGATCCCCGCGCCTGACCGCTGCAAAGGAGAGTATCGCCTCGGTCGAGACCAGCCGTTCCGAATCTTCTGCGACCAGGGGCTCGAGTTCGTGCAGGAACAGTAGGGCCAGCTCGACCGCGATGCTGCGGGATGATTCGCCTGCCGTACTCATCTTCAGAACCTGGGAGCCAACTTCTTGGATTTGACCCTGTTGCAGCGTCTGCACAGGGTTTGGAGGTTCGATTCTTCGGTCTTGCCCCCTTTGCTAATCGGAACAATGTGGTCCATTTCCAGCTTGATCGCCCTCCTGCAATTTCGACATCGTCCCCCGTCGCGCACTAGCACTGCCGCACGCATGCCATCCGGCACCCGCCGGTTCGCAACGCGGTCCTGCCAGATCGGCTTTTCCATCGCGGTGAAGTCGACAAAGTCAGCGAACGCGCTCAGGTCTAACGGCTCGGTCGCGCCGATCAGCCTCTCCAACTTGACAGGACTGTTGGGCAGGGAATTGTTCATTCGTGCCGAGAGCAGCAGCAGGCAGATCAGGTGCGCCTTGCGGTCGTCGGGTAGTTGACGAAAACGAATGTCGTTCAACAGATCGCAGGGCAGCTTGATCTCTCTGCGGTTGCGTTCGAACTGACGAAAATTGCGAAAGCCGAAAAATTCCTGCATGTTTCCCCCGACGGCGCCGTGAAGAGCCTCTCCCCCAACCTGCCCGAAGCACACCTTCCGCACCCCTCAGCGGTGTCCGTCCGCGACGGGCTTAAATGGGCCTATTCGGTGAATCAAGTACTCGATTGGAGTATTGCCCTGTCGGCTGATCGCCACGACTGTCCCAAGATTCGCGTGCGCGAGGCCCTCGTCCAGCCAGTTGTAGATCGTGCCTCGCGAGACCTTAAGTTTCTTTGAAGCAACAGAAATTCCGTCCATGTGAGCGATCGCCGCTGCGAGCCAATCGATCTTCTGAACATTCGCTTCCTGCCGGACGCGGTCAGCTTCGCTACGTTCTCCGCCCGCCCTTGCCATCTCGAATCCTCTCACCTTGCCAAGCTCCCGCTGGCAATACTCATTTTTGTTGATACGTCGCTTCATAAACGTCACGCAGCTCCTTGTCTCCTTCGTATTTCGACCAGGAAGTCGTCCTTCCGATGGAAGGACCGGTAGCGCGGCTGTTCTGCTCCGGAGACGTCCAGTTGATGCATGCGCCAACGGTGCCATTCGGGAGTGTTCTGATGCAGACTGCTCAATCCTGGCCATGAACTGTGTCCTGATTGCGCCGTTTGGCCAGTTTGCGATTCAGCACTTTGACCGCAACACGATATGCGAATTCGGTCATCTCGCTCAGTGACGCAACCTTGTAGTACGCCAGTACCCGTTGGAGATCGGTCCCGGTGTCCTCGATCCGTTTCTCGAGGTCGCGAACCTGTTCGGCGTTGATCGAGCGACCGGAACTGGGCTTGTTGAAGTGAGCATCTACCCGTTCATCTTCCGGGTCATCGCCGGTGGCCAGAAGAAACGTTTGAAGCAGAGCGTACTTCAACGCCCCGGTCATCGCCTTGTACGGCGCCTTGTCCCCGGCATCGAGCCCTTGGCCTGCGGCCGTCGCAATGACTTCTTCGCCACTGTCGACGTCAGCGAAGGTGTAGGCCATTATCACCCGAGCCATTGGCCTGGCCTCTCCGCGGCCCGATGCCGATTCGTAGGAGATCTCTTCGAGGCTCGGGATGACAACAACCCCGAGTTCGGCGAGTATGTCGCCGACCGGGCCGGCTATATCAGCGGCGGTAACGTAGCTGTAGTTGAAGCGTTCATTGCGACCGCGTTTCTGGACGTAGCCTATGCGGCGGCGAACTTCGGCCAGCTTTTGTCGAAGATTGAGCTGCACGGGAGCTTCGGGAGACGCGCCGTTGGCCGCGTCAGCACTTGGCTGAGACGCTGCGGTTGTTTTCGGCCTGAGCAACTGAAGCGGCGTGCCGCTTGTCGAATGGGCCTGTCTCTTCCGTCCGTTGGTTCGATTTTTTCGCTGCACCTTTTTCGAAGCTCCGTTTTGGTCGCGCGTCTTCTTCCCGTTCAATGAAGCATTGAGCAGTAGCTCGCGTTCGGTTTTACCTTCTCCTGGGAGATGCTTGACTTCGATCGGCTTCGTTTCACCCTTGTTCAATAGCTGAAACACGCTTCCGTCTTCGTCCACGTAGAGGCCCTCCTGCAGATTGACGCACCTGACCGGTCGGCCGAGCAGCGTTTGGACTTCCGCATACTCTGCTCTGCGGACTTGAAGCCACCTCTTCGTAGATTCAGTCGGGCCGCTTTCTTCCTCGACGATGTTGAGGTAGCCGTCTCTGTACGCGAGGGTTGTCTTCACGATGATGCCTCCATTGCGAATTGATCGAACGCTGCGTGTTTTAGGCGGAACCAACTCTGATTCCGTTAGTCTGGCAAAGTCGCTCAAGCGCATATGAGTATCGTCTGCCACTGCTTTCATTTCTCTTTAAGGACATTACTCTCGTTCGCGTCGTGTGTCAAATATATAGGACATTTTGTCGTCCAATCAAGCACCTTGATTTTGCCGGACTGGACTAAATCTTATTGATTTTGGCACGCATCATTGCGATGTTAGTTGAATGATATACATTACAGTTTCGCGATTCGTGGAACTTCAAAGAAGCGTTTGAGTACCATAGCGTCGATGTCTAAACTGCGCTCGATGGGTCGGAAGAAAATCTCTGCTCGACCTAAGGGTAAAGCGACGAACAAGCCGAATATGGTGGCTGCGGCTGTTGAGCTCGCTGGCGGTGCAGCCGCAGTGGCTACGCTTTGCGGAGTTCGCCGGCAGTCCGTCTATTGGTGGATTAAAGAATGGAAGGTGGAGAGGCTGGTCGATGCACTAAAGTTGTCGCGTGCATCCGGCATTCCGATTGAGAAGCTGGCCGGCGAGTCATTCGATGGGCTGGGCCACAAACCGGACGCAGGTCCGACCCCGCGAAGCAATTCTTGAAAATAACCCGGAGCGGGCACAGGGAAGTAGACTGGATTGACTGTATTTTACGCTTCCAAGCCCAAGCCCAAGTCTTGATATAGTCCCTCACACGTAGTCGCGTTTGGCTCTCCGAGATTTCCGACGGGACAGTTCCCCCGGATCGCGCGTATCTACCGAATTATTTGGGGTCCTCCCGCCTGTCCCGCCGGATGAGTGTATAAGCACCGCATGGCTGGACGACCGTCGAAATTAACTCCCGAGGTTCAACAGACCGTTGTGGAAATCCTCCGCAATTGCGGCACCCGTACCGCGGCGGCCGGTCGAATCCACGTACACATGGCAACGTTTTTGGACTGGATACATCGCGGGGAGCAGGCAACTTCCGGGAAATACTACGACTTCCTAATCGCCGTGCGTGACGCCGAGGCTCAGGCGGAGTTGATGGCGGTTCGAACCGTACGCCTGGCGATAGTCGGTGGCTGGCACAAGGTCCCGATGCGCGACAAGGACGGGAACTACGTTTTCAAGCGCGATCCGATCACCGGCGAAATTCTACGGGACGCTCAGGGCCGACCCGAGCCGGAGCTCGCCGACGAGTACAAAGAACCGGACGACGCTCGAGCTGCTTGGTTTCTTGAGCGTCGCCATCGCGCTGACTTCGGCCACACCGAGTCTGCGGTGACTGTGAACGTGAACCCGGCGCCGACGAGACCAAACCCCAGCAAGAAAGAAAAGCTGAGCCTGCTCCAGCAGGCCGTTCAGATCCTTGTCGACAACGGGATGGAACTGCCGAAGCCGAGGATGCTCCAGCATGAAGGTCAGAAGGCGATCGAGGCAACGGCAGAACCGGCGGGAACCCGCGCACTCAACCTAACTGGGGTCGAGTGCATGTCAGAAAAGGACTTGGAAAATTGGGTTTCATATTACGTGCCGCAGGCCGGGCAAGCGGAAAAATTTGAGGCTATCCGCGCTGCGGGAAAGGCCTTCGCTCAACTGATTTGCGATTGGACGGCGCCGAGCGCTCACCAAACGGCGGCTGTGCGCAAGATTCGCGAGGCCGTGTACACCGCGAACGCCGCAATGGCGGATAGGGTAAGTGATTCTCTGGCAGACGAATAGATGGAGGCGCGCGCGAGCAAGACGGCCGCGGGAGGTGGCAGAGAAGGTGCCGGCAGTATTCAGGGGTCACCAACCTGAAGGCGCGCGATGCGACCCAACTGTAGGAGCTCGTCCATAGGCAAGTCCACGGTTGGGCAAGACCAGAAAAGTAAGTGGCGTTCGTCGACGGTCTCGTCGAGGGGGCGGCAGGAGTCTAATGGCAAGAGCGACTACCGACGATCAAATAAAAATCGACATCCGAAAATGGAAACGCAAGGGATTTCTATCGGAGGGCAAAAGGAAATGCCGCTGGCTGAATGAAGACGGAGAACAGGTTGGCTCGATCAGCGTAGAGACCCAACCTTCACTCATTGTACCGCGGTATTATGCTACGGAACCAGGTGGCAAATCGGAACAAATCGAGGATCCGATTTCACTTGATCAAACCATTGGTGGCCCCGGGTGGATGAGGTCATGGTTCCGGTGCCCAGGCTGCGGCACGCGCGTCGCGATTCTCTACCTTAGGAAATACTTCAGGTGCCACCACTGCTTTGGACTGGTCTACCCAAGTCAGAAGGTCACCCCCTCACAGCGAGCCTTGACCCGAATCAGTGGATTCGCATGAAGCGGTGAAGCAAGTTCCCATCTAACCATTTCTTTGCACCAAAACTCTACATGCGCTGACAAGCATGGCTCAAATATCTGATGGTGTCTCAGTTTGAATTTTCGTAGTCCTGACCCTGCCTCGGGGCGGTCTATGCTTAGCGCCATGCACGACCTGCCATGGCTCCGTGCTGTCGAACAACTATCACCAGCGCGACGCCGTCTTCCTGCTCTCGCAGCCGGGTATGGCCGAGGCCTTGGGCCGGCCGTTCCCGACATCGATGAACCGTTAGGCCCGGTCCTCCCGCGCCCACCGTTCGCGCCGCGCCAGCTCGGCTTCGCTGGGCGTCGTCTGGCCGAACGAGCCCGTCTGCTTGCGGCTGATCGGTCCTTTCGGAGGTGCTGACCACCACCCCCGCCGTGGACTGCCGCCTCTTCGTCAGCACCCAGGCGCGGGTTGCGAGCCGTCGTCGAACAACCGCTTGCCCGAGCCCAGGATCACCGGGAAGGTCAGCAGGGTCAGCTGGTCGATCAAGTCATGGGCCAGAAGCGTGTGGATCACCTCGCTGGATCCCTGGATCAGCAGATCGCGACCCTCGGTCGCCTTCAACGCTCGCACCGCCTCGGCCAAGTCGCCTTCCAGCCGATGGCTGCCGGCCCCGGTCAGGGGCGTCTCGGGCTTGGCCGCGACGTACTTGTCGATGGCATTAAACTTGCGCCCGATCTCGTCGTCCATGAACGGCCAGTAGGCGGCGAAGATCTCGTAGGTCCTGCGACCCAGCAGCAGGTCGTAGTCCTCGCCAATGGCCTCGGCCATCAGCCCGCCCAGCGGGAAGTTGACGATCCAGCCGCCCAAGGCGAACCCGCCGGTCGTGTCCTCGTACAGGCCGCCCGGGGCCTGCATTACGCCATCGAAGCTGACGAAGCTCGCGGTTCTGACTTTACGCATGGTCGTTACTCCCTCACTTGGGTGATAAGAAGAAGCCGGGGGGCCGCGGGCGGGTCGCGTCGTCCAGGAAGGGCAGGATCATCGCCCCCAAGAGGTGCCTTTGCAACAAGGGCATCGATACTCGCGCACAGTCAGCAAGTAGTGGCTGACCTGAGCGACCGTCACCGGCTCCAGCCTCTGGGGAATGTATGGCCCTGTCGCCTGTTCCAAAGTGGGGGGCGTATTGAGCGCGTCACTTGGGGGGCCCTGATGTCCGGGTGGGTTTGCCATGGGCACATTTTTGGCGCCATTTGCCCTATGCGTATCGCGATATCGATGTGATAGCCCTGAAAGTGGGGCAAACCCTACTTTGATATCGAGTAATACTCGCAGCGAGTATCTTTTGGTGCGACACACAGCGCACTTAAGTATCAATTATTGCCAGGTGAAATCTTTGACGCCGAACCATAGTCGAAATCATCAAGAAAATTGGCGATATCGGGGCCCAAAAGATACCTATGGCGAATTGCTGGGGAGACGTTCTGGTCCCTGGAGGCAGCCTCCTGGAACTCGGACGGCACATACCAGTACGGATTTTTCCGGGCCTTCTCATCCCAGAATTGACGGCTCTCCTCCAATCCGCTCATCGATTTCGACGCACCATCTGACTTTGGATCGCGACTATATTGGCATATCGAATCGACGAATCCGCGCGGACAGGGACTAGCGAAGGCCTCACGCGGCGCAGCAGCAAATTGACTGCGTGCTGGAACTACGGTTCCGCGTGGCCTCCATCGTACGGGGCGTTCGGACGTTTGCGGGTACTCACCACGCTGGAGAGCGTATTGGCGCTCAAGCCGACGCGGGTACTTGAAGTGGCGGCCGGCGATGGCGCGCTGAGCGCATGCCTTGCGGCGCGCGGAGTCAGCGTTGCGGTAAACGATTTGCGCGCGGATGAGCTTACGACTGCGGTCGCGAACTTTCA
>Ga0182024_10004633_pt1 | contig 31415 bp, 35 predicted proteins | sample P32metaG_FD_120480 | JGI IMG/M metagenome (GOLD analysis project Ga0182024, IMG submission 120480) | Permafrost microbial communities from Stordalen Mire, Sweden - P3-2 metaG (Illumina Assembly) | ecosystem: Environmental > Terrestrial > Soil > Wetlands > Permafrost | place: Sweden: Stordalen...
GCCGCCGGCTCCGCCTCCGCCTCCGCCTCCGCCGCCGCCACCACCGCCTGCTCCGCCACCTCCTCCACCGCTAAAACCTTGCGCCATCGCGCCGGTCACAATCACCACGGTGCCAAGGGCAACCGCCGCCGCTGCTGCAATCACTGTCTTACGCATGAGCATCTCCTCGTTCCCGGCTGTTTCACGGAAAGCCGCTGGAAACTCAACGCGACGGCTCGGGCGTGGTTGCGGGAGCGGGCAATTCAAGACGAAATGACGCGGCGGCGCGCGCCGCGCTGCAGCAATCAAATAATCACAAAAAAATTACCAGAACGGCGCGGCCGCGCATCCTGCGAGCACTTCGGCGATGCGCTCGCGCGTTGCGCGCGTGGTGTCCGCCGGCAGCGCGTCGGGCGCAAAAAAGCCGTGGGCGATGATCTCGCCGCTCGGCTGCGGCGGCGCGCTCTGGCGAAACGCGCGCACCACGTAGAGCGCGACATGGTCGCGCCGCGAGGCGCCGCGATTGAAGTAGACGGCAAACAGGAGCGGCGGCTCGCTCACTTCGATGTTGCCCTCCTCGGCAAGCTCGCGCGCGAGCGCCACCCCCAGCGTTTCGCCCCCCTCGACGCCGCCGCCCGGCAGATGCCAGCCACCGACATAGCTGTGCTTGACCAGAAAAATCCGGCCCTGCGCGTCGATGACGAGACCGCGGACGCCGACGGTGAGGCCCCGGGCGAAGCGCCAGTAAAAGTGCAGCAGCCGCCGCATCGGCCGTTCGAAGGGGCGGCGCAGGGCTGCGCCGTCGATGCCAAAGTCCATGGCGGGCTTGTCTTTCAAGATTAGAATTGTTCTAATATTTACGAGACTGCCGATCGAACTGCCGAGGGGGACGAGTGTGAAACGCTTTGCCGACCTGAGCGAGCAGGAAATCCTGGCACTCGCCATTTCCAACGAAGACGAGGACAACCGCATCTACCGCTCCTTCGCGGACGCACTGCGCGGCTCCTATCCGGACACGGCCGAGATGTACGACCGCATGGCCGAAGAGGAGATCGAGCATCGCGACATGCTGCTCGACCTGCACCGCAAGAAATTCGGCGACTTTCTGCCGCTGATCCGCCGGCAGGACGTCAAGGGCTTCGTCGAGCGCCGACCGATCTGGCTCAACCGGCCGCTGGCGATCGACGCCACGCGGAAATTCGCCGAGGAAATGGAATACGAGACCGCGCGCTTCTACCGGCGCGCCGCGGAGGCGGCGCGCGACGATGCCGTGCGCGCGCTCCTCACCAATCTCGCCGCCGCTGAGGACACGCACCAGAACCTCGCCCACGAGCTTGCCGCAAAGATCACGCCGAAGGCGCGCGCCAGCGAGGACGAGACCGCGCGGCGCATGTTCATGCTGCAATATGTGCAGCCCGGACTTGCCGGCCTGATGGATGGCTCGGTGTCGACGCTGGCGCCGCTCTTTGCCGCGGCGTTTGCCACGCACAATACCTGGTCGACCTTCCTGGTCGGGCTCGCGGCCTCGATCGGCGCCGGCATTTCCATGGCCTTCGCCGAGGCATTGTCGGATGACGGCTCGCTTACCGGGCGCGGCGCTCCGGTGGTGCGCGGTGTCGTGTGCGGCGCCATGACCGCGCTCGGCGGGCTCGGCCATGCCCTGCCCTATCTCATTCCGCAATTTTCTGTCGCGACCGCGCTCGCCTTCGCCGTTGTCGCGGTCGAGCTCGCCGTGATCTCCTGGATTCGCACCCGCTTCATGGACACGCCGTTCCTGCACGCGGCGTTTCAGGTCGTGGTCGGCGGCGTGCTCGTCTTCATCGCCGGCGTTCTGATCGGCAATTCGTGAGCCCAGCGCCGCGCGGCGCAGCCGCACATTCCGCTGTCGCGGAGACGAATAGCGTATCATCATTGCCGCATGTTCGTGCTCGCCCATCTATCGGACGCCCATCTGGCGATGCAGCCGCGGGCCGCGGAGCTTGCGGGCAAACGCGGGCTGGGCTTCATCAATTGGCAGCGCAAGCGCAAAACCATCCATCGCGTCGAGGTTCTCGAAGCGATCAGCCAGGATGTGAAGGCCCGTTCTCCCGACCACATCGCCATGACCGGCGATCTCGTCAATCTGTCGCTCGCGGCCGAATACCGGCGAGCGGGCGCATGGCTGGAAACGCTGGGACGGTCGGCAGATGTCACGGTCGTTCCCGGAAATCATGACGTCTATGTCCGCGGCGCCGAGCAATGCCCGGCCGAGTTCTGGGGTGACTACATGCGCGGCGACGATGGATTGCAGCGCTTCCCGTTTCTGCGCCGGCGCGGTGGTGTTGCCCTGATCGCGCTCTCGACGGCAGTGCCGACCGGGCCTTTCCTGGCGACGGGCCGGCTCGGCGAGCGGCAGCTTTCCCGGCTCGCCGACCTGCTCGAAGAGACCCGCGGATCGTTCCGCATCGTTCTCATTCATCATCCGCCGTGCGGTCCGTTGCGACGCTACCTCAGGCGTCTCGTCGATGCGGCGTCATTGCGCCGCGTGCTTGCGGCCAAGGGCGCCGAGCTTTTGCTGCACGGCCACGATCACCGCCGCTCGCTCGTCTGGCTCGAAGGCCCGCGGACCAAAATTCCCGCCGTCGGCGCGCCGTCGGCTTCCGCGCAGGCGCCGCATGGCGACGAGGACGGCGCCGGCTACAATATCTTCCACATCGACGGCATACCGGGAGACTGGCGCTGCGAAATGCTGGAGCGGCAGCGCGCGGCCGACGGCAGCGTCCGCAATGGCGAGCGGCGCTTCCTCGGCTAGAACCGCAACGCCAACAGCACGCCGGCGACGAACAGGCTGAACACGCCCATCAGGAAGCCGAAGACGAGCGCGCCGAACGCGCGCCAGCGCCGGCGGCGACGTTCGCGCCCGGCTTCGTTGCGGCCTACCCGCAGCACGAAATCCGGATCCTCGTCGAGCGCCCGCTGCCGTTCGATCAGGCGCCGCGCCACGTAATTGGTGACGGCCCGCACGATATCGGGGATGGCGTGGGATTCGGCGAGCACGCGACGGCCGACCCGGGTGTCGTGCAGGAAACGATAGGTGCGCTTGTCGCGCCCCATGGCGATGTGGGCGACGGAATCGACCCAAAGGCGCGGCGTGTCGCCCCGGCTCAGGCCGCGGTCGAACAGCTCGACCTCGGACGGAATTTCGGCAAACAGCGGATCGAGCGCGATATTGAGCAGTTCGAGCCGGGCAAGCTCCGCATCGCGCAGGTCGACGACGACGCTGGTGCGCTCGGCCGCCTCGACGCGCGCCGCATGCATCGCCTGGGTGAGCGGCGACAGCGGCTCAGGCGCGTCGGTCGGCGCGACGGATTTACGCTTTCTGCCCCACATGTCCCACGTCCCTTGGGCGGACAATACAGCACCAGCTAGGCTCGCAGAAGGCGGATACGCGGCCGAAGTGGCTGTACAAAGAGGAAATTATGGCCGATTCGCCGCTAGGCGGCACGGTCGCCGGCCATCCGCCGTCCCGCGTACCGCAGGCTGACGGAAAGGTCGCGAGCCGCCCTACACGCAGCGTCCGCCATCAACCTCCACAATATTGCCGGTCAAAAACTCCGCTTCCGGCGAGGCCAGGAACAACGCTGCGTTGGCGACGTCCTGCACCAGCGCCAGGCGGCCGAGTGGGACGGACGCGATGAATTTCTCGCGCTGGCCCGGCGCCGGGCCGAGGAAGCTCGGCAGCAGCGGCGTCTCGGTCGCGACCGGCGCGATGGCGCAGACCCGGATGCGGTCGGGCGCAAGCTCGCCGGCGAGACCCTTGGTCAGCGTATGCACGGCGCCCTTGGTGCCGGCATAGGCCGAGGTCCCCGGCCGCGGCCGGATCGCCGCGGTCGAGCCGATGTTGATGATGACGCCGCCGCCGCGCCGGCGAAACACCGGCACCACGACCTGGCAGCCGAGGAACACGCCCTTGACGTTGACCGCGAAGGTGCGGTCGAACTCGTCCTCGCTGATGTCGAGCATCGGCTTGTTGACGTGGGTGATGCCGGCATTGTTGACCAGGATGTCGAGCGCGCCGAAAGCCGACAGCGTCGCCTCGACGGCGGCGGCAAAGTCGGCCTTGCGCGTCACGTCGCATTTGACCGCGACGGCATTGTTGCCGATGGCGCGGGCCGCCGACTTCGCTGCGTCGAAATTGATATCGGCCAGCGCAACGCGCGCACCCTCGCGCGCATAGGTTTCCGCGATGCAGCGGCCGATGCCGGACCCCGCGCCGGTCACCAGCGCGGTCTTGCCTTCGAGACGCATGATTTTCATCCCTCTTGTGGTTTTACGCCATAAGCCTTCGCCCAGCCGAGGCCGTCCTCGGTGCGCGTGCGCGGCCGGTATTCGCAGCCGACCCACCCCGTATAGCCCAGCCGGTCGATCGCCTTGAACACGGCCGGATAATTGATCTCGCCCTCGTCGGGCTCGCCGCGCGTCGGCACCGCGGCGATCTGGGCGTGGCCGATGACCGGCAGATATTTTTCGAAGCGCTTGATGAGATCGCCGCCGACGATCTGGACGTGATAGAAGTCGAACTGGATGCGCACATTCGGCGCGGCGACCTTGCTGACGATATCGGCGGCGTGCTCGACGTGGCTGAGGAAATAGCCGGCGCGGTCGCGCGGATTGATCGGCTCGATCAGGAGCGTGATGTTCGCCTTCGCCGCTTCTTCGGCGGCGCGCGACAGGTTGGCGATGAAGACGGTCTCGGCCGCCGGCCGCTGGTGTGCCGGCACGACGCCGGTCATGCAGTGGATCGCGCGCCCGCCGATCGCGACCACATAGTCGAGCGCGCGCCTGAACGCCGACGCCCAGTCGCGTTCGCGGCCGGGCAGCGCGGCGAGACCGAACTCGGGGCCCAGCGGCGTGTTGACGCCGAGCTGCGTCAAGCCATGCCGCTCCAGCTCGGCCTTCACCGCGGACGGCGCGACGTCATAGGGAAATTGCAGCTCCACGGCCGCAAAGCCCGCCGCCGCGGCAGCGCCGAAACGCTCGATCAGCGGACGTTCGGTGAAGAGATAGCCGAGATTGGCGGCGAAGCGGGGCATGGTCGGTCTCTCTCTAGGCGGTCATACACGAACGGCGATGCGCGGCCTGCAAGATTATCATCTTCAATCGCGGCGCGTCTGTTTCTCGCGACGCAGCGCGGGGGCTCCCTCTCCCCCGCGCGCGGGAGCTTGTTTGTTTGCTCATGCCCAAAAAGCGGGAGGCGGAGCGCCGATCGGCGCAAGTGTCTGCGGGGCCGCGCCGGCTCAACGCGGTCCGCTCCCTGCGCTCACGGCTCGCTCACATTCGACGTTTCGGCCGCGACCATTTGTGGGCTATTGCCCATAACCGCTCTAGGCGAGCCATGACCCTTGGGGTCATTCCGGCGCCGGGGATCAACAGTTCCCTGAAGCGGCCCAGCCAATATCGCGCCTGGGACAGTTCAGAAGGGCTCATAACAAGGAGGTTTCCAGCTCGCCGCCGGCTGCTCGGAATGACGCCCGGTTGCAATAGGGATATTGCCCACTATATAGCCCACTGCAGCAATGGGCCAATTTGTGGTTGACCCCCCAGCACCGCCTTGATTGGCTTGGGCAAAGAACTCGCATCAGGCGGGCGCAGGGTCAGGAAACATCAGGACGGGCGGCGTGCCATGAACGCGCAGCAACTCCTTCAGGAAATCTCGGATTACTGCCGGCAGACCGGGCTTGCCGAATCAACCTTCGGCCGCCGCGCGGTCAATGACGGCAAGCTCGCGGCGCGGCTGCGCAACGGCGGGCGCATCACCACCGATACGCTCGACCGCATCCACGGCTTCATGGCGTCCCACCCCGCCCAGGGCGAGCGCCCGGCCATCATCGAGCGCGCCCGCGAGCCGCGCCCAGCCGCGCCTGCGCCAGCCTTGGCGGCGCCGCCGCCGCCCGCGGTGCCGGCAAAGCCCGGCGACCCACAGCGCAACTTCCGCTTCTTCGACAACCGGCAAAAGTACCTGCTCTTCGTCAACACCTGCAGCGAGAAATGGGAGGTGGCGAGCCGCGTCTCGGCCGAGCTCGCCCATATCCATCCGCGCCCACCGGCGGTGCGCGTGTTCGATGCCGGCGTCGGCGACGGCACGGTGCTGGTGCGCGTGATGCGCGCCATGCACGACCGCTTCCCGCACATGCCGTTCTACATGGTCGGCAAGGAGATCAGCCTTGAAGACGTCCGCCTCACGCTGCAAAAGATGGCCGACCGTTTCTTCGAGCATCCGGCGAGCGTGCTGGTGCTCACCAATCTCGCCTATGCGGATGCGCCGTGGCTCGCGGTGAAATCGCTCAATGCGGCGTCGAGCCTGGTCTGGCACGAGCTGCCGCTGATCGGCAATTCGGCGCACAGCTTCGAGCAGCAGATCATCGATCTGGAATCCTTCCTCGGCCAGAATTGGCGGGCGGGAGTGAGCGCGCGCACCGGCAACCCGGTCTACGAGCGTCCGGTCGTGCTGGTCATCTATCGCGAGGACCACCGCTTCCTGCTCGACCCGATCATTCCGAAACCCGGCGGCACCATCGCCAATTACGACCTCGTCATCGCCTCGCAGCCCTATCGCGCGCGCGCATCGCTCGACTTCAAGGCGCAGCGCGTGATCGGGCCGCTGGCGCGCGCGCTCGGCCCCGGCGGCCGGCTGATCGCCATCCACTCGCACGGCCACGACCCCGGCATGGAAATCATCCAGCGCGTGTGGCCGGGCGACAATCCGTTCACCCATGACCGCCACCAGATCCTCAAGGCGGTCAAGCACGACCTGGGACCGGCCGGGCGCGAACTCAACTTCAACGCCTACGCCGACAATCGCTCGCTGTTTCGCTACGTCATGCACACGCTGCCGTCGGAAATCTCCGAATCGATCGGCACCTCGACGCTGTTCGCGGCGTGGAACGCGGCGATCTATGTGGCGCAGGTCGAGGACGACCGGCTCGGCGAGGTAGTCGCCGACGGCCGCTATATCGACGCCACGCGCGCCGTGCTGCGCGAGCGCGGCGGCTTGTGGTTCTTCGACGAGTCCTACGTGATCTCGCGCCGGCGCGCTTAGCGCGATGACAGCGCTGGCTATTCCGCAGCGAACGCCGCTTGATCCGGTGGCGCGTATCACTTCCTTGATGCACGGCTTCTCGCTCGAGGCGACGCGGCCGTCGCCTGCCGACATCGCGGCGCTCGGCGTGCTGGCGCGCGGCACGCGCGTCTATGTGAGCGCCGTGCCCGGCCGCCCAGCCGAGGAATCCGTTGCGGCGGCGATCCGGCTGCGCGCCGCGGGTTTCGAACCGCTGCCGCATGTCGCGGTGCGCAATTTCGCCAGCACCGGCGCGCTCGATGACTTTCTGGCGCGGCTCAATGGCGAGGCCGACGTGCGGCGCGCGCTCGTCATCGCCGGCGACTGCGCCGCATGCGGTGCGTTCAAGAGCGCCCGCGACGCCATCGACAGCGGCGTTTTCCGCCGGCGCGGGCTGCGCGCGCTCGGCATTGCCGGCTATCCGCAGGGCCATCCGCGCATCGGCGACCAGGAACTCGACCGCGCGCTCGCGGAAAAAATCGCCGCCGCCGAGGCGACCGGCCTGGCCGTCGAGATCGTCACGCAATTCTGCTTCGATGCGCCGGCGATCCTGCGCTACGTCGCGCGGCTGCGCGCGTTCGGCTTCGAGCAGCCGCTGCGCATCGGGCTCGCCGGCCCGACCGGCCTCGCCGCGCTTTTGCGCTATGCGAGCCGCTGCGGCGTCAAGGCCTCGACGCAGGCGCTGGCGCGGCGCTCCGGCCTGCTGCGGCAGACGTTCGCGATGACCGCGCCCGACGACCTCGTGCGCGCGCTCGCGCAAGCCGAGCCCGCCGGCGTCGTCCTGCACTTCTTCTCGTTCGGCGGATTGCCGGCGACCGCGCGATGGATGCGGGCCGTCGCCGACGGCCGCCTCGCGCTCGAAGGCACCAGCGGATTTAAGGTCGCGCCGCCGCAGCGGGAAGGCTAGAATACACCGTCAATCTGAGGAGGCGGGAATGCCGGTGGAAACCCTTGGCGGCGTGAATGTCGAAACCATTCGCGGTGTGAACATCGTCTACGAAATCGTCGGCGAGCGCGGGCCTTGGGTGGCGCTGATCACCGGCGGCCGGCGCGGCCACGACGAATTCGTGCCGCTGGCGCGGAAGATCGCGGCCGGCGGCTTTCGGGTCTTGCTGCACGACCGGCGCAACACCGGCGCCTCCGACATCAGGATCGAGGGCGACGAAGCCGAAGAGGAGATCTGGACCGACGATCTTTATGAGCTTCTCTCGCGGCACGGCGCGCTGCCGGCTTTCGTCGGCGGCTCGTCGTCGGGCGCACGCACCTCGATCCTGTTCGCGCTGCGTCATCCAAAGGCGGTGCGGGGGCTGCTGCTGTTTCGCGTCACCGGCGGCGCCTTCGCGGCCGGGCGGCTGCCCGAGCAGTACTATGCGCAATACATTCAGGCGGCGCAGCAGGGCGGCATGGCCGCGGTCTGCGACACCGAGCAGTATCGCGAGCGCATCGCCGCCAATCCGAAAAATCGTGAGCGCTTGATGGCGATGGCGCCGCAACGCTACATCGAGGTGATGTCGCACTGGCACAAGCTGTTCGTCGCCGGCGGCCACCTGACAGTGATGGGCGTCACCGACGGGCAATTGCGATCGATCAAGGCGCCGACCATCGTCATTCCGGGAAACGACAAGACGCACAATTCGCAAAGCGGCCGCGACGCGGCGCGCCTAATTCCCGGCAGCAAACTTCACCAGCTCCCGATCGAAGATCAGGACATCCCGCTCATCCCCTTCGGCGATTGGGCGCCCTACGAGGCGGAGATGGCCAAGGTCTTCGTCGACTTCATGCACAACGCCGGTGGCAAATAGGCATGCTGTTCGTCGTCCACGCGCTCGACAAGAAGGACATGCTGCCGACCCGCGCCAAGCACTACCGCGACCACCGCGTCCATCTCGACCGCTCCGCCGAGCACGAGGTCGACGTGGTGACGGCCGGCACGCTGGTCGCTGCCGACGGCGAGACCCCGGTCGGCAGTATTTTCGTCATCGACGCCAAGGACCGCGCCGCCGTCGACGCCTTTGCGCGCAGCGATCCCTATCACCTCAATGGCGTCTGGGAGCGCGTCGCCATCCACCGCTATAACAAGAAGCGCGGCACGCCGATCGTGAGCGGGAGGTGATCGCTTCATCTTCGCCGTGAAAAACGGCGGCGGACTAAGCGCGCTTCTCCCGCAGCCCGATGCGCTGCAGCCGCCCCAAAACTTCGTCGCAGAAATACGGCAGCTCGTCGATGTAGTTGACCAGCGAGATGGCGATGCCGGTGAGGCCGGCCTTGCTGAGGTCGGCGAGCTGGGCGGCGACGTGGTCGGGGTCGCCCACGATCGGCAGGCCGCCCATGCCCTGCGCATACTGGCTGCGCTTGAGCAGATATTCCTGCATCGGCACGGTCTGCGGCGAAATGTTCTTCAGCCCCAGAATGACGTCGACCGCCGACCAGTCGGCGCGTTCGACGATGCAGTGGTGGAAATAGTCTTCGGCTTCCTTCTGGGTCGGCTTGCAGGTGACGACGCCGACCGTGTAGCAGCCGATCTCGCGGTCCTGCTGGCGCGCGGCGGCTTGCGCTGAACGCACCTTCTGCGCGGTTTCCTCGAGCGAGGTGCGCGAGGCCTGCAGGAAGAATGCGTCGCAGTTCTTCACCGCAAAACCCTGCCCGGTCGCCGACGCGCCGGCGTTCATGATCACCGGCCGCGTGCCGCCGTAAGGTTTCGGCTTGCCGCGGATGGCTTTCATGTCGAGATATCTGCCTTTGAAGTCGAAATCCTCGCGGTCGGACCAGATCATCTTGATGACGTCGATCCATTCCTGCGCGTAGTCGTAGCGGTCCTCGTGCTCGCGCTGCGCGACGCCGAACATGTCGAACTCGCCCTCGTTCCAGCCGACCACGATGTTGAGGCCGAAGCGGCCCTCGCTGATATGGTCGGCGGTGACCATTTCCTTGGCGGCGACCACCGGATTGAAGATCGGGGCGTGCACGGTGCCGAACACGGTGATGCGCCTGGTCGCCGCAAGAAGCCCGGTCGCCCAGGTGATCGTCTCCAGCGTCGTGCCCTGGTAGTCGGTGTCGCCGCCATAGCCCTTCCACCGGCCGATCGGCAGCAGGAAGTCGATGCCGGCCTCGTCCGACATGATGGCGAGGCGCTTGTTGTCGGGCCAGTTGCCCGACCAACGCTCGGGAACGAGCGTCACCGCGCGGCCCGACGAGCAGTTGGAGCCGAACAGGCCGATCTGCAGCTTGTTGTTGCTGTACATCGACCGGCGCGCCTCGAGCGAAGCATCGCGCGTCGGAGAGCTTGGAGCGTGCACGGGACTTACCTCGTCTGGCCGGCGCCTGTTATAGCAACGGCAGGGGCGGATTTGAAACCCGTCCTGCGGCTGCGGCACCGACGCCCAGCGTGTCGAACAAGCGGCCGGGGCAGCGGCGCCGGTCGCCGCTGCCGAGCAGCGATAGCGCATCCCAATTCACCGCCTGGTTGCTGGTCACCACCGGTCGGCCGAGTTTCTGCTCGATCTCCTCGATTACGGCAAACACCGCAATGTTGGCGCAGCTGATCAGATAGGCGTCGGCATCTGCCCGCGCCGCCTCGATGGCGCGGTCGCGCCAGAACTGCGCCGGTGTCCGGCAATATTCATCGCTGCCGCTGAGCGCAAAGCCGCGCGCGTGCAGCACCTCATAGCCCGCCGCGTGCAGAAATTCGGCTTCCTCCTCGGTCACCCGCGCGCTGTACGGCGTGAGCAGGACGACGCGGCGCGCGCCGAGCGCCGCGAGGGCGCGGCGGATGGCGCTTGCCGTCGTCGTCGCGAGCGGCGCGCCGGCCTCTTTTAGCGCGCCGAGGAGCTTTGCTTCGCCCGGCGACCCCTCCGCCATGGAGTTGGCGGTGCAGTGAAAGGCGACGACGTCGCAGCGCGCATCGGTCAGCAGGCCCGCCGCCTCTTCGACGCGAGGAAGCAACTCATCGAGCGGCACGTGATGCGCTCCGGTCATGCGCAGCCGCGTCACGTGCGCCGCAATGTCCGGCGGCAAGTGGCGCACCATCTCCTGCTCGACCATGCGGTTCGAGGACGGAACGATCAACCCGATGCGCGCCGTCATGCCGTTCCTCGCTCGCGTGGCGTTCATTGGAGCGCTCTCGTCCCTGCTGCGCCGCGCCGGCGAAACATAGCCGAGTTGGCGTCCGGTCGCCGGGAAAATTCGGCGGCCGGATGTTGCGCACGATATCGGGGCCGTTACACTGCGCCGGGCGCGGCAGGGCGCGGAACAAGAACCAGAAACCGTCGCGGCCGCCGTTGGTATGCAGCCGCTGCACGCCGGGAGGATGCCATGGGGCGCACTCGTATGGGCCGCACTCGTTTGGCCGCACTGGTGTTGCTGTCGGCGCTCGGCCTCGCGCCGCTCGCGCCCACGGCGGCGGCCGCTCAGGAGGCTTTTCCCAATCGCGCGATCCGCATCGTCGTGCCGTTCCCGGCCGGCGGGCCGTCCGACGTGCTCGCGCGCATCATCGGCGAGCGCATGAGCCAGGATTTCGGCCAGGGCGTCGTGGTCGAAAATCGACCCGGCGCCAACACGGTGATCGGCGCGCAATTGGTGCAGAAGGCCGCGCCCGACGGCTACACGCTGCTGATGGCGATCGATTCCACGCTGGTGATGAACCAGTATCTCTACACGCACCTGCCGTACGATCCGATCAACGACTTCGCGCCGATCTCGCTGGTGGCCAAGACCATGGGCCTCCTCGTGGTCAATGCGGCGAGCGATATCAGGACCGGCAAGGATTTGGTCGCCAAGGGCAAGGCGCAGCCCGGCAAGCTCAATTGCGGGGCCGGGACGATCACGACCAAGCTCACCTGCTTCCTGTTCAGCGACACGGCCGGCATCGAGACGGTGCTGCTGCCCTATAACGGCAGCGCTGAGGTCGCGCATGGCATTCTGACGAGAAGCGTTGATTTCGTGTTCGACGGGCCTTCCGCCGTGCTGCCGCTCATCCAGTCCGGCGATCTGCGCGGGCTCGCCAAGCTCGACGGCCGGCCATTCCCGCCAGTGCCGGACCTGCCGACGCTCACCGCCGCGACCGGCGTCGATCTCGGCGATCTCACGGTCTGGCTCGGCCTGGTCGCGCCGAAGGGCACGCCGCCGGCCATCGTCGACAAGCTGTCGGCCGAGGTGGCAAAAATCCTGAACAATCCCGAGGTCAAGGCCCGCGCCGACGCGGTCGGGCTTTACCCCGCGACCAGCACGCCCGCCGAATTCGCCGCCTTCATCCAGCACGAAGCCGCCCGCTGGCCGGCCGTCGTGAAGAAAAGCGGCATGCACTTCGATTGATCGCCCTCGGCGGCGTCACCCGCCCCGCTCTCCTCTCCGCTTGCGGGGGAGGACAGATCGGGCGAAGCCCGATCAGGTGAGGGCCCCGCTCCGGCTTTACGGCTCGAACCCATCATTGCGCAATCCACGAGTCCGCCTGGGCGCAGGTCCGACGCCGACCGCCCGCATGGACTTGCGCGTCCGGGCCCGAAATCATACGTTTGTACCATAAATTACCATTATTTATCAAAGTGTTATATAGAAAATGAAATTTTGTGATGGCGGTCACTTCGGGCCCCCGCAGCAAGGGATAGCGTCATAGTCGTGGAGAAGAAGACAGCGCCAACCACAGATAACGGGGACCACGACAATGACCGCAGCTCTCAAATTCCTCAGCCGCCTGACCAACGACCTCTTCGAGGCGCAGATGCAGCGCGCCGCGCGGCGGATCAGCGAAAGCCAGAACCTCTTCCCGCGTCACGCCTAAAGCGGCACCGGGATCACCGGGCTTGACCCGGTGATCCAGCAATCGCCACCTCGGGCCTTTAGCTTCGGTTGCCCAAACGCACCAAGGATTCGCGGGTCAAGCCCGCGGACGAGGGAAGAACGGCACGTTTCACGCGCCGAGTCTTTCCGCCAGTTCCTCCAGGCTCTGCACAGCGATATCGACCGGCTTGCCCGGCGCTGCCTCGCCGCGACCCGGACCGCGTTCATTCGGCCGCGCGATATAGCCGGTGCGCAAAGAAAGCGCGGCCGCGGCCATGAGATCGCTGGTGTGCGCGGCCACCATCATGCATTCGCGCGGCGCAAGGTCGAAGGCATCGGCGGCGGCGAGATAGACGCGGGGCTTGGGCTTGTAGTCGCCGGCAATCTCGGCGCCGAGGATCGCGTCCCACGGCAAGCCGTTGCGCCGGGCGAGATCGACCATCAGCGAAATGTTGCCATTCGAAACCGGGGCGAGCCGGTAATGCCGCTTGAGCCGGGTCAGCCCGGGCGCCACGTCCGGCCAGGCATCGAGCCGGTGCCAGGCGAGGTTGAGAGCGTGACAATGCTCCTCGCTCAGCCCGGCAAGGCCGAAGCGTGGCATGATCCGTTCGAGGTTGCGCCGATGCAGTATGTCGAGCTTGCAGAACGGTATGCGGCCTGAGCGCACCTCATCCATGGCGCCCTGATATTCGCCGCGCCAGGCTTCCGCGAAGGCGAGCCAGTCGAGCGCGTAGCCGTGCGGCTTGAGCAGCGCCTCGGCCTCGCGCGCGATCGAGGTGCGCCAATCGACCAGCGTGCCGAACACGTCGAAGAACAGGGCTTTTACCGCGACCGTCATTGGATGCTCCCCAAGCCAGATCCGATCAGGCCCGTGCGTTGCTGCCTGCGCTCCTCGCCGCGCAAGCGGGGACCTAGAGGCTGGATTCCCCCTTGCTCGGGCATGAGCGGAAATCGAGGTCTAGCGCAATCTCATGCGGGGTGCCAAAAGAACGTCATGTCAGAACAGGAAAGATGGAATACGCGGTTCGGCGGCCCCGGCTACACCTTCGGCAAGGAGCCGAATGCGTTCCTCAAGGCGCATGCCCACTCGCTGGGGGGGCGGCGGACCGCGCTGTCGGTCGCCGACGGCGAAGGCCGCAACGGCGTGTGGCTCGCCGAGCAGGGTCTCGATGTGCTCGCCATCGACTTCTCGGCGGTGGCGCTGGAAAAGTCGCGCGCGCTCGCCGCGGAGCGGGGCGTGCGGTTGCGCACCGAGCTGGCCGATATCGTCACCTGGCCATGGCCCGCCGGCGCATTCGACGTGATCGTCGCGATCTTCATCTTTGTCACGCCCGCCGAGCGCGCCGGGTATTTCGCCAACCTCAAGAAGGCGCTCAAGCCCGGCGGCCTGCTCTTGATGCAAGGCTACCGCCCCGAGCAGCTCAACTATCGCACCGGCGGTCCGCCGGACGCCGAGCGCCTCTACACGCGTTCCCTGCTCGAAGCGGCCTTCGCCGACATGGCGCAATGCGACATCCGCGAGCATGACAGCGTGATCCACGAGGGCGATGGGCATGTCGGCATGTCCGCCCTCATCGACCTGGTGGCGGTAAAATAAGAGCAATGCGGGCGGCACCGCACACTTAGCCGTCATCCTGATGGAGACCCCGAAAAATGGCGGATACCCTCGCAGACGTTCTGCACGAATTGATCGTGGCGACGCGCATTCTCGCCAATGAAGACGTGCTCGATGCGTTCGGCCACGTCAGCGTGCGCCATCCCGGCAATCCGGGGCGCTATTTCATCTCGCGCCACCAGGCGCCGGAACTGGCCGAAGTCACCGACCTCGTCGAGCTCGATCTCAACTCGGAGCCGGTCAAGCCAACCGAGTTTCGCCTCTACAGCGAACGGGTGATCCACGGCGAAATCTACAAGGTGCGGCCGGAGATCAACGCGGTGTGCCATCACCACGCCCATGCGGTCTTGCCCTACGCCATTTCGGGAACGGACCTGTTGCCGGTATTTCATCTCGGCGCCGTGATCGGCCACGTGCCGTTCTGGGACCAGCGCGACGAGTTCGGCGACACCAACATGCTGGTCATCAAGCCCGAGGAAGGCGCCTCGCTCGCCCGCGCGCTCGGCCCGCACTGGATGGTGCTGATGCGCCGCCACGGCGCGACCGTCGCGGGCACGAGCCTGCGCGAACTGACGTTCCGCACCGTTTTCGGCTGCGACAATGCCAGGCTGCAGAGCCAGGCCATCGCGCACGGCCATGTCGATTCGCTCTCCGCGGGCGAGATTAAACTCACTTCGGCGCACCAGCTGCGCCCGCCGTCGAGCAACCGCGCCTGGAACTACTGGGTGCGCCACGTCGAGAAGGCCGGGCTGATGCCGCCGGCCAAAGTCGGCCCGGCGAGCCGCACCGCACCGGCCAGGCGGGCAAAGCCGAAAACCGCGAGACGCAAGGCCAAGCAGCGCCGATAGCGGGATGCCCGCCGCCAACCCGCATTTCGTTCGCGATTACCGAGGGGGATCTGTCTGAACAGAAACTACGTCCATTCGTTCGCCGTGCTCGGGCGCGCCTGAGCCGGCTCGTCACACCAACATTCGCGCACAAAGAGGAAGCCATGCCCGACCTGCAATCGCCCCGCCTGCCCAAGCTTGCCGAAGAGACTTTCACGCCGGACCAGCGGGCGCTCGCCGCAGCCATCAAATCCGGCCCGCGCGGCCAGTTCAAGCTGAGCGGCCCGTTCGCGGTCTATCTGCATGCGCCCGCGTTCGGCGAGCTGGCGCAGAAGCTCGGCGGCCACCTGCGCTTCAAGACCGGCGTGCCGCCGCGGCTCTCGGAGTTCGCCATTCTCGTCACCGCGCAGCACTGGAAGGCGCAGTACGAATGGGCGATGCACGCGCCGATGGCCGAGCAGCAGGGCGTCAAGCCGCAGACCATCCGTGATATCCAGGCCGGCCGCGCGCCGAAATCGGCGCCGAAGGACGAGATGGCGATCTACGCCTTCGCCAAGGAGCTATATGCCAAGCGGCGCGTCGGCGAGGCCAACTACAAGCGCGTGCACAAGCTGCTCGGCGATGCCGGCACGATCGAGCTGGTCGGCATTCTCGGCTACTACGCGTTGGTGTCGATGACGCTCAACGTGTTCCGCGCGCCGTTGCCGCAAGGCACCAAGGCGCCGTTTGTCGAGCCGGCACGCAAGTAGCCGGCGAACGGCGTCCGCTACGCCACGCGGCCGACCGGCCTCTGGCCGGCCTTGCCGGCGTCCTTCGGCGCGCCAGCGCGCGCGGTGTTCATGCGCTGGCGCAGCAGTTCGAGGAAGCGTTCCTTGGGCATCGGCGGCGCGATCAGCACGCCCTGCCCGAAATCGCAGCCCATCACCATCAAGGCCTGCAGGTCGGCGGTGCCCTCGATGCCTTCGGCCACGGCGGCGCTGCCGAAGCGGTGCGCGAGATCGATCGCGGTCTGGCAGATCGCGGCGTTGGTGGCGTCGGTCGAGCAGCCGGCGACGAAGCTGCGGTCGATCTTGAGCTCCGCGAACGGCAGATCGCGCAGACTCGAGAACGACGAGTAGCCGGCGCCGAAATCGTCGATGGCGATGGTGATGCCGCTGACCCGGAATTGCGCGGCGATCTCCTTGGCGAGCGCGATGTCGCGCACGATCTGGTCCTCGGTCACTTCGAGGATGAGGCCGGGCCAGCGCGACGATTTCGGACGGTACTCGCTAACGAGCTGCGGGATCGGCAGCTTGAGTAGCACGCTCACCGGCACGTTGATGGCGAGGTGAAGATTGAAGCCCGCTTCCTCGAACATCGACCAGTCGCACAGCGTCGCCAGCAGCGCGTGCTCGGCGAGTTCGCCGACGCTGTTCTCGTCGACCTCCGGCAGAAAGCTGCCCGGCAGCAGAACGCCAAGCTCGGGATGGCGGATACGCGCGAGCGCCTCGGCGCCGGCGAGGCATTTGCGCTTGAGGTCGATCTTGGGCTGGTACCAGATTTCGAACCAATGATTGCGTAGCGCCTCGGCGATCGCGATGCGCGGCCGCGGCGCGGCGGTCATGGAATCGACGAGCGAGGCCCGCTCGTCCTCGGCGAGATTCTTGATCGGCCCGGACCAGCTCCGGACGTCCTTCGGATCAGAGTCGCTCATGCCAAAAACCGCGAATTCCTTCGCGTTGTTATACGTCGACTACGGTTAACCAATAGTAAGGTGCGATCCGCGGACCAGTTGGGCCGGCAAGCGGAGGGAACTCCGCCGGCCTGCCGGTTGTTCGGCGGCGCGGCCTCAGTGCTTGTCCATCTGCATCATGCCGCCGTGGCCGCCCATCATGCCGCCGCCGCCCTCCGGCGCGCCGGGCGCCGCCGCTCCGATGGCGGCGACCGGATAGCCCACCTTGACCGTGCCGGCATTCTCGAACTTGAGCGTAGCCTCCACCATGTTGCCCTGCTCCAGCTGGTGCTTGAGGTTGAGCAGCATGACGTGGAGGCTCGACGGTTTGAGCGTCACGGTCTCGCCCGGCTTGATTTCGAGACCACCTTCGACGGGCCGCATTTTCATCACGCCATTGTCCATGGTCATGGTGTGGATTTGGCACTCAGCGCTGGCGTCGCTCGACACGCAGGTCACGCGATCCGCGGTCTTGCCGTTGTTGGTGATGGTCATGTAGGCGGCGCCCGCGGACGCGCCCTTCGGCGTCGCCCGGGCCCAGGGTTGACTGATGTGGATCGAGCCGACGTCGTAGTCGGCGGCCTGAGCGGGCGCCGCCGCAAGCTGCGCCAAGGCGGGCGCCAAGGCGAGCGCAAGGACGGCCGCAAAGCCGTGAGGGACTCTTGTCTTCCAAGCGATGCTTGTCATTGAAATGCTCCGTACCGGATGCCTGCCTAGGGGCAGTGGTTTTGACGCTGTGCTGAAGAAAGAACTCAGCCGAGCGGCGGGGCGCGGGAGCGGTGCGCGCCGGTGGCGGCGAGGCGGAGCGCCGGAACGGCTTCGAACGCGGCCGGGACCGCTGGTGCCGGTCCCGCCAGATCGATGACGGCGGTACCGGGCGGCGGCAACGCCGCCGCGCCGCAGCAGCAGGCGAGGCAGGCCGCCAGGCAGTCGGGTCCGTGCTGCGCCGGCGCGGTGGGCGGGCCGCCGGTATGCAAGGGCGAGCAGATCGCGGCCCCTGCCCCGGCAACCGGGCTGCCGGCCGCCAGCAGGATCGCCTGCAGCGCGACCGCATAGGCCGCGACCAGCGCCAGGACCGGGCGTGCGGATTTCATGGCCATCGCGAAGATTCTAGGACAGTTCGAGACATCTTGGAAAGCAGGGCCGCACCCGGGCATTCCCGGCTGGCCTGATCCACGCAATCTGCGCTTAGAAATTCGCCCGTGGAAGCGTATTCTGCTCACGAACCGGGCAAGGTGGCTCCGACGTGGTGCATGACCAACCCAATGCCAACGGACCTCCCCAATCGGGGCAGGTGCTGCGATTTCGGCCGCGCCGCCGACCGGGTCAGCCATGGCCGCTGCGCGTCGTACCCAAGCCCGACGAGGCGGCCGGCGAACCGGCCGACGATCTCGCTCGCTACGAGCAGGAAGACCGCGACATCGATTACGGCCACCGCATGCTCATGAACGTCATCGCGGTCGTCATCGTCGCGATTTTGGTCGGTCTCGGCGTCTGGATCGCCGATATCATCGCGGACATGCAGAAGGCCCAGGATTGCGCGATGCAGGGCCGGCAGAATTGCGCGCCGATCGAGATCCCGAAAAAGTAAATTAACGTGGGTTGGCCGCGAGGCGGCGTAACCCATCGCGCCCGCGCGTCATTACGGCATGGCGGGGGGACGACTTCGCCCAACCCACCCTACTTCAGCTGATCGGCGAGCTTGGCCACGCCGGCCATGGCGCAGGACTCGTCGCCCTGCGAGGTCGATCCGCTGACGCCGACGGCGCCGATGGTCTCCTCGCCGACCTTGATCGGCACGCCGCCGCGCAACGCGATCACGTGCTCGAGCTGACGCTGGCCGGCGATTTCAGACGCGCCGCTGGTGCGCTCGGTCCAGTCGGCCGAGGTGCGGCCGAACGTGCGCGCCGTGTAGGCCTTGCGCTGCGCAAGCTCGATGTTGTGCGGTGCCGCCTTGTCGCCCTGCAGGAAGACACGTAGCCGCCCGGCGCGATCGACCACCGCCACCGAGACGCTGTTGCCGGCTTTCTCGCATTCGTCGATCGCCGTCTCCGCAATGGCGAGCGCCATGCGCAACGAGACATCGCGCTGCATGAGCACCTGCGCGCCACTTACCGACGAAGCCGTGGTCGCGGCAACGAGAACGGCCAGTCCCCCAAACCCACGCCAAAATGCCATGATGTTTCCTCCCGTTCGTCGCCCTCGTTGCGCGCACGCATCGTGGCGATCATTCGTCCTCGCTCAATAAACCCACGCCACGCGGGCAATCAAGCGTTGCGCTGGCGCCGTTGAATTTGCCGGTATCCTTCGCTATAGGGAACGCTCATGACCAGAGGGCCCGAAGCGACCGGGCTTGTTCGCGCCGGAATGCGCCGGCCTTCCTCCCTGATTGGCCTAAAGAGCACGCCCGATGTCCACCACGTTCGACAAAGTGGCTGAAATCATTGCGGAAACTTGCGATATCCCGCGTGAGGGCATCAAGCCTGAGAGCCACGCGATCACCGATCTCGAGATTGACAGCCTCGATTTCCTCGACATCGCCTTCGCCATCGACAAGGCGTTCGGCATCAAGCTTCCGCTCGAGCAATGGACGCAGGAAGTCAATGACGGCAAGGCGACCACGGAACAATACTTCGTCCTGGAAAATCTGAGCACGCGCATCGACGAGCTGATCGCGGCAAAAGGCGCCTGAGGCGCCGCACATGCGCCTTGAATATTTTCAGATGATCGACCGCATCGTCGCGCTCAATGTCGAGGAGCGCGCCATTCGCGCCGCCTGCACGGTGCCGCAGGAGAGCCCGATATTCGAGGGCCACTTTCCGAGCTACCCGTTGATGCCCGGCGTGCTGCTGATCGAATGCATGGCGCAGACCACCGGCTGGCTGGTGAGCGCGCTCAACGGCTTTACCGCCATGCCGTTCCTCGCCGGCGTCAAGGAAGGCAAATTCCGCACCGCCGTATTTCCCGGAGACGCGCTCGAATTCGACGGCAAGATCGTGCACGAGGGCTCCGGCTACACGATTGCCGAGTGCAAGGGCCGGCGCGGCTCAACCGTCGTCTGCGACGCGCGCATCACGTTCCGCATCATGCCCTATCCGAGCCCGCACTTCCGCGAGGTGTTGCGCGAGTGGGCGGAGCGCATCGAGCTGCCGGTCGCGGAGCTCGCTAAGTGACCGACCGACGCGAGGTGTGGATCACCGGCGTCGGCCTTCTCACCTGCCTCGGCGAAGGACCCGAAGCGGCCTGGGCCCATCTCGAGCGCGGCGATCCGCCGCCCTACGACGACAAGAGCTTTGCGCCCTACATCGTGCATCCGCTCGGCCCGATGAGTTTCGACAAGCAGATTCCGAAAAAGGGCGATCAGCGGCAGATGGAAATGTGGCAGCGCGTCGGCGTCTACGCCGCAGGCCTCGCGCTCGCCGATGCCGGGATTGCCGGCAAGCCCGATCTCCTCGACCGCACCGACATGATCATCGGCGCCGGCGGCGGCGAACGCGATGTTCCGGTCGACACCGCGATCCTCGCCGGCGTGCGCAACGCGACCGAGCCCGGCGCCTTCCTCAACGAGCGGCTGATGAGCGATCTGCGGCCGACCTTGTTCCTGGCGCAGCTTCCCAACCTGCTCGCCGGCAATATCTCGCTCGTTCACGGCGTGGTCGGCTCCTCGCGCACCTTCCTCGGCGAGGAGGCGGCAGGCGTCGACGCAGTGCGCGTCGCGCAGGCGCGCGTGGCCGCCGGACAGAGCGAGTTGACGCTGGTCGGCGCCTCCGCCCACGGCGCGCGCTGGGACCTGCTGCTCATCTTTGAACTCGCCGGCGCGGTGTTGAAGGGCAAGTTCGCGCCGGTTTGGGATCGCGGCCCGCAGGGCGGCGTCGCGTTCGCGACCCTCGGCGCATTCCTCGTGCTCGAAAGCCGCGATCATGCGCTGGCGCGCGGCGCTCGCGCCCGGGCGCGGCTCTTTCCGGTCCGCTCCGATCGCAGCCTGCGGCAGGAGGGTGAACCCGAGGCGACGCTGCGCCGCCAATTCGACGCCATCGCCGGCCAAATCGACCGTCCGCACGCCGCGGTCATTTCCGGCGCCACCGGGCTTGAACCGGCGACCGCGGCGGAGGCGCGCGTGCTGCGCGAAATCGGCCTTCCCGTGCGCAATACCGGTACGTATATCGGGCATGGCATCGATGCCCAGTTCGCGGCCAATCTGGGCATCGCCTGCTCGATGCTCGAGCATGGCAAGCTGTTCGCGCCGGCCGGCACGGGAGATGTCGGCGAAACACCGTCCGGCCTGTCGCAGGTCGTCGTGACCAGCGTCGGCAGCTGGCGCGGCGAAGGGCTGGGCCTCGTCGAACGGGCCGATTGATTGATCGACTGCTTGTTTGTTTGATCGAAGGAGAGCGGCATGGCAGGCGCGGCAACACGGGACAAGGCGGGTCGGCCCATCGTCGCCGTCACCGGCATCGGCATCGTCACCTCGCTCGGCGTCGGCAAATCCGACAACTGGGCGAAATTGACGGCCGGCATGTCCGGCATCCGGCGCATCTCGCGGTTTCCGATCGACAAGCTGCGGACCACCATCGCCGGCACCGCCGACGACGTGTACCAGGACGGCATGCCGCCGGCGGAGCTGTCCGAGCGCATGGCGCAGCTTGCCGGCGAAGAGGCGATCGCGGAATCCGGCATCGGCGGCAAGGGCCGGTTCCCTGGACCATTGTGCCTCGCACCGCCGCCGCTCGAGGTCGAATGGGCCTGCCGCTTCAAACTCGCGGAAATGACCGCCGCCAATGCGGAAACGCAATATGCCGACCTGCTGCGCGTCGCGCGCGATTACGCGGCGAACTACGGCGTATTCCGGTTCGGCATATTGGGCGAGCGGCTCGCCGAACATTTCGGCACCGAGGGGTCGCCGATCTCGCTCAACACCGCCTGCGCGTCCGGCGGCAGCGCGATCCAGCTCGGCCTCGAGGCGCTGCGGCGCGAGGAATGCCAAGCCGTGCTTGCGATCGGCGCCGACGGCTCGCTGACGCCGGAAGCGCTGGTGCGTTTCTCGCTCCTCTCCGCGCTCTCGACCCAGAACGATCCGCCCGCGCAGGCCTCAAAACCGTTCTCCAAGAACCGCGACGGCTTTGTGCTCGCCGAAGGCGCCGCGGCCCTGGTGCTCGAGGACCTCGATCATGCCCGTGGCCGCGGCGCGCGGGTGCTCAGCATCCTCGAAGGCTGCGGTGAAAAATCAGACTCGTTCCACCGCACCCGTTCGAGCCCCGACGGCAAGCCGATCATCGCCTCGATGCGAAATGCGCTGGCCGACGCCGGCGTCGGCCCCGACGACGTCGATTACATCAACGCCCACGGCACCAGCACGCCCGAGAACGACAAGATGGAGTATCTCGGCGTCTCCACGGTGTTCGGCGAGCGCATCCGCGGCATTCCGATCTCGTCCAACAAATCGATGATCGGCCACACCTTGACGGCGGCCGGCGCGGTCGAAGCGGCGTTCACGCTTCTGACGCTGCAGCACCAGCGCATCCCGCCGACCATCAACCACACTATTCCGGACCCCGCGATCCCGCTCGATGTCGTGCCGAACGTCGCGCGCGACGCCAAGGTCCGGCGCGCCATCTCCAATTCGTTCGGCTTCGGCGGCCAGAACGTCTGCCTGGTCATGGCGCAGGAGCCGGCGTGACCGGCGCTGCGGCCATGACGAGCGAGGGCGAGGGCCCCACCCTGCCCTTCCCGGCGCGCGGCGGCATGCGCGCGCTGACGCTGGTCGCCGACCGCAAGATCGAACTCCTTGAAGTCGAGCCGCCGCCCGCGCCGGCCGCGGGCGAGGTGCAGATTGCCATCAAGGCGATCGGCCTCAACCACATCGATGTCTGGGGCTGGCGCGGCATGGCCTTCGCCAAGCGCAAGCTGCCGCTCGTCGTCGGCGTGGAAGCAGCCGGCGAAGTGGTCGCTGTCGGGCCTCCACTCTCCCCTGCCCCGCAAGCGGGCGAGGACCGGGAGGCGGTCCATGTCGGCGATCGCGTCGTCGCCTACGGCGCGCTCACGTGCGGAATCTGCAAGGCCTGCCGCGAGGGCCGCGACAATCTGTGCGAGAACGTGCGCGGCATCATGGGCTTCCATGTCGACGGCTTTGCCCGCGACCTCGTCAACATGCCGGCGCGGCTCGTCGTCGCAATCCCGCCGGGCGTGAGCTTTGCCGACGCAGCCTGTGCGCCGGTTGCGTTCGCGACCGTGCAGCACATGCTGTTCGACAACGCGAAACTCGAACCGGGCGAGACCATCCTGGTGCAGGCCGGCGGCTCCGGCATCGGCACCGCCGCCATCAAGATGGCCAAGGCGATCGGCTGCACCGTCATCACCACCGTCGGCGACGATGCCAAGGCGGCGAAAGCCAAGGCGCTCGGCGCCGATCACGTCATCAACTACCGCACCGAGCGCTTCGAAGGCGTGGTGCGCAAGCTCACCGGCAAGAAGGGCGTCGATGTCGCCTTCGAGCACGTCGGCCCCGACACGTTCAACGGCTCGCTGCTGTGCCTCAAGCGCGGCGGGCGGCTCGTCACCTGCGGCTCGACCTCGGGCCAGTCAACCACCGTGAACCTGTTCCAGCTCTACCTGCAACAATACCGCATCTTCGGCTCGTTCGGCGCCTCGATGCGCAACATCCGCGAGGGCCTCGCCAAGATGGCGTCCGGCCTGTCGCCGGTGATCGATACCGAGGTCGCGCTCGCCGACTTCGAGCGCGGCCTGGCGCGGCTCGAAAGCCGCCAGGTTTTCGGCAAGATCATTGTCATGTTCTGATGGCCGGCCGGTTCTTCAAGAAGGCGCTCGATGCGGCGAGCGGCGCGCTCGCGGTCGCGGTGCTGGGCGCGATCAAGCGCACGGACCGCAACCGCACGGCACGTCGCGCCGGCGCGTTGATGCGCCGGGTCGGCCCGCTGTTTAAGGAGCACCGCCTCGGCCGCGAAAATCTGCGCGCCGCCTATCCGGAAAAATCCGCCGCCGAGATCGAACAGATCCTCGCCGGCGTGTGGGACAATCTCGGCCGCGTCGCGGTCGAGTTCGCGCATCTCGACGAATTCCACATCCAGGCTTCCGGCCCGTCGATGCCCGGCAGCATCATGCTGTCGCCGGAGACGGCGGAACGCTACCGGCGCATCAAGGCGGCCGGGCTCCCGGTCATCGGCTTCGGCGCCCATCTCGCCAACTGGGAAATTCCCGCGCTCGCCGTGAAGGCGCTGGGCTTCGAATCGGCCGTGCTCTACCGGCGGCCGAACGTCGGCGCCATCGGCGACGTCATAGTGCGGCTGCGCGAGCCGCTGATGGGCGAATTGGTGCCGACCAGCCTGTCGGCGCCGTTGCAGCTGGTGCGGCTGCTGCAATCCGGCGTCCATGTCGGGTTGCTCGCCGACCAGCACTTTACCAAGGGCGTCGAGGTGACTTTCTTCGGGCGGCCGTGCAAGGCCAATCCGCTGATCGCGCTACTGGCCCGGCAGACCGGCTATCCGATCCACGGCCTGCGCGTGGTGCGGCTGCCGGACGGCGATCGCTTTTGGGGCGAGATCACCGATCCGATCGAGCCGCCGCAGGACGCCGACGGCCGCATCGATATCAAGGCCACCATGCAAGCGATCACCGCCGTCATCGAGGGCTGGGTGCGCGAGCAGCCCGAGCAGTGGCTCTGGCTGCACCGCAGGTGGCGCTGAGGCCTTTTTTCGCCTTTTCGCCCTTTGTGACCGCCGTCACCAACCGGTCGATCGGCTGAACCAGACCTCCACCTCGGCTGACGAACTCCGTGAATCACATCGCGGGCGCGCGGTAGCGCCGTAAAGGAGCAAGTCATGGCTGGGCTTTATGAAGGTCTCGAAGAGGTCGGTTTCAAGCAGATCGAGGGCGGCGGCTACCTGTTCCAGACCACTAATACGTGGTTCATCGGGCCGCGGCGCCGCTTCATCGTGACCGAAGCCGAGAAGGCGGAGATCGCGGCATGCATTCGCGGAACCATGCAGCGGATGAAGCTGTTCGTGCTCGGCGCGGCGGTTTTCATACCGCTCATCCTGATCGGCGCGATCTTCTGGTTCGTGACACTGGGGGCGACGCTGACCGTCACCACCCTCGAAGCCGGCCGCACCACGACCTATACGCAGCCGATCGGCAAGCACGGCACCAGCGGAACCGTCGGGGGCGTTGCGGGCTCGCGCGCCGCCTTCACCATCAGCGGGCCGCCCGGCACCGATGCGACCATCACCGTTCAAGGCATGAATGCGGCCGGTCAACCCGCAGGCAATCCGTGCGTCCTGAAGTTCGGCCCGGCGCCCACGACCATCAACATGAACGATGACAAGGGCAACCTCATTAGGAAGGTCACCCTCACGCCGCGCATCGGCCCTACTCCCAATGCCATCACGCTCTTCGCTGTGCTCCTGACGATCGGCGTGTTCGGCATCTACATCGCGCTGCTGCACTCCTACAGCGTTGCGAGGCTGCAGCCGCTGCTCGCCGGCCTGCCGCGGACCGAACAGCGGATGACGTTTGCGGAAGGCAATGCGCGCGTGGCCGCCAAGATGTCGAACAAGATGATCACCCTGATCGCGTTCAGCGCCCTGATGTGCGTCGGCATGAACGCCGTGCACGTGACCGGCTCGATCCTCGCACATCGCCCCCTCGGCAGCCTCGCCAACATCATCGGAGTGGCGGCCTCCATCCTGGTGACGGTCAACCTTGCCTATGTGTTGACAACGCGGCTGCGGCAGCGCCGAAACGCCGCCTGATCCGGCGCGGCGCGCGGCTCAGCTTCCAGTCTTGATCCGCGTCCACAGCCGGTTGATCAGGCGCTGCGTCTTCTGGTCATGCGCCACGATGGTGTAGAGACGCGCCATGGTGGCGGCATCCGGGTAGATCGTGCGGTCGTCGAGGATCGCCTTGTCGAGGAACTTCTGGCTGGAGAGGTTGCCGTTGGCGTAGGACACGACTCCGCTGTTGCGCGCCGCGACCTCGGGCCTGAGCAGAAAATCGATCAGTTCATGGGCCTCGGCGGCATCGGGCGCATCCTTGGGGATGGCGAGATTGTCGAACCACAATTGCGCACCCTCCTTGGGGATCGCATAGCCGATCTCGATATCGCTCTTGGCTTCGGCCGCGCGCTTCTGCGACTGCTTGATGTCGCCCGAGAACCCGACGACGAAGCAGATTTCGCCGGTGGCGAGCGCATTGAGATATTCCGAGGAATGGAATTTTCGCACATACGGTCTGATCCGCATCAGCAGCGCCGTGGCCTTTTCGAGGTCGCCCGGATCGCTCGAGTTCGGATCGAGGTGGAGGTAGTGCAGCGCGGCGGGCATGATGTCGTCGGATGAATCGAGCAGGTGGATGCCGCAATCCTTGAACTTTGCGATCTTGTCCGGATCGAACACGTAATCCCAGCTGTCGATCTGCGTGTCTGGGCCCAAGAGCTCGCGCGCCTTCTTCCTATTGTAGCCGATGCCGGTCGTGCCCCACATGTAGTTGACGGCGTAGAGGTTGCCGGGATCGTAGACCGCGAGTTTCTGCGCGATTTCCGGCCACACATTGACGAGGTTGGGCAGCTTCGCCTTGTCCAGTTTCTGAAAGACGCCGGCCGCGATCTGCCGGGCGAGAAAATAGCCGGTCGGCACCACGACGTCGTAGCCGGTCTTGCCGGCAAGGAGCTTCGCCTCCAGCGTATCCGAGGAATCGTAGGTGTCGTAGCGGACTTTTATGCCGGTCGCCTTGGTGAACTCGTCCAGCACGCCGAGGTCGAGATAGTCCGACCAGTTGTAGAAATTGACGATGCGGCCGGGCGGCGCGGCGGCGGCGGGCGCGAGGATCGCAGCGGCCGCAATCAGGATCGCGACCGTTGCGCCGAGCAGGCGGGCGGGCGCGCGCTCGCCTGAGGGCCTATCGAGGGAACCTTTCCTCAGGATCATCGGCGATGGTTTCACGTCTCGGTCGGCAGCCCTGCGGCCTTCCACGCCAAAATTCCACCGGCAAGATGCGAGCCGTAGGCAAAGCCCTGCTCCTGCGCCGCCAGCGAAGCGGTCACCGAGCGGCGGCCGGAGCGGCAGGCGAACACCACCTCGCGTCCCGCGGGCTCGGGAATATCGGCCGGATCGAAGGCCGACAGCGGCACCAGGACTGCGCCGGGAAAGCGCTCGAGCGCCGTCTCGTTCGGCTCGCGCACGTCGACCAGCACCATGCGGCCCTCGGTGAGCCCGCGCGCAACCTCTTCCGGCGTCAGATCGCGCACGCTGGGAGTTTGATCCGGCATGGTCGTCTCCGCACGATCGGGTGGACAAATCGCCCGCCGGTCATCTCCGCGAGGCCATGAAGGGCAGCCTATGTTTTCTTGCCGCCGACGTGAAGGCCTCAAATCGTGACTTGTCAGATCGTGACCTGGGTGCCGACCTCGACCACGCGCTCGGTCGGAATCTGGAAATAGTCCGTGGCGTCGTTCGCCGAGCGGGCGAGCGAGATGAACAGGTGGTCCTGCCAGCGCGGCATGCCGGAATGCGACGCCGGCCGCAGCGCGCGACGCGACAGGAAGAACGAGGTCGACATGATGTCGAAATGCCAGCCGAGCTTGCGGGCGATGGCGAGCGCTCGCGGGATGTTCGGCGATTCCATGTAGCCGAAGCGCAACAGCACCCGCATGAAGGTCGCGCCGACCGGCTCGATGCGCACGCGCTTGGAGCTCTCGACCCGCGGCGTGTGCGTCGTCTCGACGCTAATGATGACGTTCTTCTCGTGCAGCACCTTGTAGTGCTTGAGGCTGTGCAGCAGCGCGGTCGGGGCGCTCTTCGGATCGCTGGTGAGGAATACCGCGGTGCCCGGAACGCGCTGCGGCGGCTTTCTTTCCAGCATCCGCACCAGATCTTCGAGCGGGGTCTCGAGCCGGCGGGTCTTGTCGTAGAGCAGCCTGGTGCCGCGCCGCCACGTATACATCACCAGCATCACCAGGCCGCCGAGCGCGAGCGGGACCCAGCCGCCGTCCACGACCTTGAGCAGGTTTGCCGTAAGGAACGTCAGGTCGATCAACAGGAACGGTAGCATCAGCGCCGCGGCCGCGAACGGCGACCAGTGCCACATCCGCCACATCACGATGAAGGCCATCATCCCGGTGACCACCATGGTGCCGGTGACGGCGATGCCGTAGGCCGAGGCGAGCGCGCTCGAGGAGCGGAACAGCGCGACCAGCAGCAGCACGCCAACCAGCAGCAGCGCATTGACGCGCGGCATGTAGATTTGGCCGGCTTGATGCGCCGAGGTGTGGCGGATTTCGAGCCGCGGCAACAGGCCGAGCTGGATCGCCTGGCTGGTGAGCGAATAGGCGCCGGTGATCACCGCCTGGCTCGCGATCACGGTCGCCGCGGTCGCCAGCACCACCATGGGGATGAGCGCCCAGTCCGGATAGAGCAGGAAGAACGGATTGGACACAGCCTTGGGGTTGGCAATGACCAGCGCGCCCTGCCCCAGATAGTTGACCGCCAGCGACGGCAGCACCAGGCCGATCCAAGCGAGCTGGATCGGGAACCGGCCGAAATGGCCAAGGTCGGCATAGAGCGCCTCAGCTCCGGTGACGGCGAGGAAGACCGCGCCAAGCGTATAGAGCCCGATCATGCCGTGATGGATCAGGAAGTGGATGCCGTAGTACGGGTTGAACGCCCACAGCACGCCCGGATCCGAGGCGACCCACACGATACCGGGTATCGCGATCGCCACGAACCAGATCGTCGTGACCGGGCCGAACAGGGCCGCGACCTTCGCGGTGCCGCTCGACTGCATCGCGAACAATGCCAGCAGGATGACAAATGTCAGCGGCACGACGTAGGCGTCGAACGCCGGCGTCACGACGGCGAGGCCTTCGATGGCGGAGAGTACCGACAAGGCCGGGGTGATGACGGCGTCGCCGTAAAACAGCGCCGCGCTGATGATGCCGAGCAGCGCCACGACGGTGGCGGCCTTGCTGAAGCGGCCGACGGCGCGCGAAGCGAGCGCCATCAGCGTGAGCGTGCCGCCCTCGCCGTTGTTGTCGGCCCGCAGCAGAATGAGGACGTATTTCAGCGTGACGACGATGATCAGCGCCCACAGGATCAACGACACGACGCCGAGCACCGTCGCGCGGGTGAGTTCCTCGCGCTCCGGCCCGGACGCGGCCACCACCGCCTCGCGCAACGCATAGAGCGGGCTGGTGCCGATGTCGCCATAGACGACGCCGATGCTGCCGAGCGCCAAGCTCCACAGCCCGGGGCTCGAACGAGCCTCGGCGTGGCCGGCCGGCGGCACTTCGCTCCCGACGGGAGCGCCGGTGCTGTCTGTCATGGAATTCGAAACAGGATCTCGCCCTGCTCCTGCTGCTGCATCGAGAGGCGATGCAGGGTCGCGCCTATACACCCTTCGGGCCATGGAGTCATGGCCAACCGCTTTCTAATTCCGCTTGTGGATGGTTCGCCGTGGCGCGAGGCCGGATTGTCACAGCCGTCAGGTGTTCACGGGCGCGGGGGCGCGCAAGAGGGACCCGTCGCGCCGGCGGGTGGCCGGCCCGAAACGCCCGGCTAGGGCTTCAGATCCGGCGGCACCGGGGGCGCCTCGCGCATCAGGGTGATGGTGACGCGCCGGTTGGCCGCCATGAAGGGGTCGTCGGGGAACAGCGGATCGGTGTCGGCCTTGCCGGCGATGGCATAGAAATTGGCCGACGGCATGCCCTCCTCTTCGAGAATCTGGCGCACCACGTTGGCGCGGTCGACCGACAGGTTCCACGGACCGTAGCTCGGGTGCGGCGCGACCCTTGTCGCCGCGGTGTGGCCGGTGATGGAAATCCGGTAGGGCGTCGCCTTCAGCGGGCCGGCGATCTTCTGGATGATCACTCGGGTGCGCTCGTAAGGGTCCTTGGAACCTTCCGGGAACATCGAGCGGCCGTCCTGGTCGACGATGTCGATGTTGAGGCCCTCTTTGCTCTCCTCGACCATGATGTGCCTGGAGGCTTCGGTGAGTTCCGGCATGTCCGACAGCGCCTGGCGCAGCGATGCCGCGGCGAGCGCGAAGGCCCGATCGCTGCTGAGCTTTGCCCCGAATTCGCGCTGGCGGTCATGCTCGTCGGGCGTCGGCGTGGCGGAGGCATCCTCGGGCTGGATGTGCGCGGCGTTCTTGAGCTTCGGCCGGGTCGGCAAGCCGTTGACCTCGATGATGCCCGAATAGCGCACGTGGTTCTGCACGCCGAAGGCGTCGCGCATCGAGCCGGCGACGATCTGGAGCTTCTGCTGGTCCTGGTTGGAGAAGGCGACCAGCATGACGAAGAAGCTGACCAGCAGCCCCATGAGATCGGCGAAGGTGACGAACCAGCCGTGGCCGCCGCCATGCGCTTCCTTACGCCGCGCCATTGTTCGCTTCCTCGGCTCTCAGCGCCCGCCGTCCGCTCAGGCCGGCACCGGCTCGGCCTCCGCCGCCGCTTCGCGATGCTTCTCCGGCAGATAGGCCAGCAGCATCTCGCGCACCAGCGTCGGGCTTTTCGATTCGCGGATCATGAGCACGCCGTCGATGATCAGCGTGCGGTTGATTTCCTCGTCGGTGAGCTTGAGATGCAGCTTGTCGGCGATCGGCAGGCACAGGATGTTTGCCACCACCGCGCCGTACAGCGTCGCCAGCAGCGCCGTCGCCATGAACGGCCCCAGTTTGGACGGGTCGGTCATGTTGGCGAACATCTGCACCATGCCGATCAGCGTCCCGATCATGCCGAAGGCCGGCGCGCAGTCGCCGACCGCGCGGTAGATTTTCTGGCCCTCGTCGAGATGGCCCACGAAATTGTCGCGGTCGCGCTCGAGATTGTCGCGGATGAAGCCGGGCTCATAGCCGTCGGCGACGAAGCGAATGCCCTTGGCGAGGAACGGATCCTCGATCTCGACCTTTTCGAGCCCGATCGGTCCCTGCTTGCGCGCGATCTCGGCAAGGCCGGCGATCTCGTCGACCAGCTCGCGCTGCGTGACGCGGCGCATGGTGAAGACGAACTTGGCGCCGAGCGGCAGGCCGTGAAAGATCGACGACAGCGGAAAGCGGATCAAGGTGGCGGCAAACGACCCGCCGAAGATGATGATGATGGCGTGCTCGCTGAGGAACATCCTCAGGTCGCCGCCCATGAAAATCATCGTCAAAACGACGGTGGCGCCGGCAAGCAGGCCAAGGCCCGTGGCAATATCCATCAACCGCTCCCACCCACGCCGGCGCGCCCAATGCCTTAACGTAAGGTCATTGCGCTTAAGGGACGGTTACCGATGGAACTTGTTGGGGTTGACGACGGCCTCAGGGCGATCGTCCGGACATCGCCGGCGCCATGAAATCATCTTTGCTGGAAATCGCGCCACGGCCACGTGCGCCTCCCGTCACCGGCGTGAAGCAGCGCCGCACAGC
>Ga0182024_10004635_pt1 | contig 31415 bp, 27 predicted proteins | sample P32metaG_FD_120480 | JGI IMG/M metagenome (GOLD analysis project Ga0182024, IMG submission 120480) | Permafrost microbial communities from Stordalen Mire, Sweden - P3-2 metaG (Illumina Assembly) | ecosystem: Environmental > Terrestrial > Soil > Wetlands > Permafrost | place: Sweden: Stordalen...
GCCGGCACGACCGGTTCGGGCAAGTCCGTCGCCATCAATGCGATGGTGCTGTCGCTCCTTTACAAGTCGACCGCCGAGCACGTGCGGCTCGTGATGATCGATCCGAAGATGCTCGAGCTCTCGGTGTACGAGGGCATTCCGCACCTCCTCGCGCCGGTCGTGACCGACATGAAGCAGGCGGCGAACGCACTGCGCTGGAGCGTCGCGGAGATGGAGCGCCGCTACCAGCTGATGGCGGCGCTCGGCGTGCGCAATATTGCAGGCTTCAATCGCCGCGTGAGCGATGCCATCAAGGACGGCAAGCCGATTGCGGATCCGGTTCTCACGCAGCGCGCCGCGAACGACCCAACCATCGATCAGTCACAGATTCCCGATCTTGCGCCGCTGCCCTACGTCGTCGTGATCATCGATGAGCTCGCCGACCTCATGATGGTCGTCGGCAAGAAGGTCGAGGAGCTGATCGCGCGCCTGGCACAGAAGGCGCGCGCCTCGGGCATCCATCTGGTGCTGGCGACCCAGCGACCATCGGTCGACGTCATCACCGGCCTCATCAAGGCGAACATCCCCTGCCGCATCGCCTTCCAGGTTTCCGCGCGCGTGGACTCCCGCACCATTCTCGACCAGATGGGCGCTGAGACACTGCTCGGGCACGGCGACATGTTGTATTTGCCCGCCGGCACTTCTCTGCCGACGCGCGTGCACGGCGCGTTTGTGTCGGACCAGGAAGTGCACCGTGTGGTGTCGGCCTTGAAGGGCGCACCGCCCAACTATGTGGAGGAGGTGCTCACGGGACCGCGCACGCCGCTCGCGGGCTTCCCGGAGGATCCCGAGGACTTCGTAGCCGGGGGAAGCGATGATGCCGAGCAGGATCCGCTCTACGATGAGGCCGTCAAGATCGTGACGACCGAGCGCAAGCCTTCGATCTCCTACGTGCAGCGACGCCTGAAAATCGGCTACAACCGCGCGGCGCGCATGCTTGAGGCGATGGAGACGGCGGGACTTGTGGGTTCGCTGCAGACGAATGGCGCGCGCGAGGTGCTCGTGCCCGCGCCGCGCGAGGAATGAGCTTGCGCCGCGGAAGAGCTCTCGCGCTCCTCCTCGCGCTCGCCATGAGCGCAGCTTATGGCGATGCGCCGAACGGCGTCACGCTGCTTGATCGCTACCTCGACGGCCTGCAAACGCTGCGTGCGAATTTTTCCCAAACGCTCGTCGATTCTCACGGCCGGGAGCTCGACCGGGGAGCCGGCACACTCGTCGTGTCGCGTCCCGGCAAACTGCGTTGGGAGCTGCGCCCGCAGGGCACGCGCGACAGTGCCGGCGAGCTCATGGTGGCCGATGGCAAAAACGTGTGGTTCTACGACCGTGATCTGGCGCAGGTGAGCGTCAAGCCGATTGATGCGGGACTGTCCGGAACGCCTGCGATGCTGTTGTCGGGCGCCGTCGACGTGCGGCACAACTTTGTACTCAGTGATGCGGGTGAACATGAGGGCCTAAGTTGGGTGAACGTTGCGCCGCGCAGCGCTGATTCGGACTTCCGCCGTGCGCGCCTCGGGTTCGCCAATGGGGATCTCTCCCGCATGATCCTCGAAGACAAGCTGGGACAGACGGCCACGATCGTCTTTGACCATGCGGTGCGCAACGGCCCGGTCGCTCCTGAAGAGGTGAGCTTCACGCCTCCCGCGGGAGCAGATGTCATTGGTACGCCCCGCCCGTAGCACGTGATGCCCGCGGAATTAAGCCGCACGCCCGATCCCTTGCGGCCTCTGGCTGATCGGATGCGGCCCCGATCGCTCGATGAGTTCGTGGGACAGGAACACCTGCTCGCGAAGGGCAAGCCGTTGCGCGCAGCGATCGATGCGGGACAGCTGCATTCGATGATCCTCTGGGGGCCGCCCGGAACCGGCAAGACGACCCTCGCCCGGCTCATTGCGCAGCGCTCCGACGCGCAGTTCATCGCACTCTCGGCCGTCATGGCCGGCGTGAAGGACATCCGCGCGGCAGTTGAGTCCGCGCGCGCCGCCCGCGCGGGGACGAACGCGCGCACGGTGCTCTTTCTCGATGAGGTGCATCGCTTCAACAAGGCGCAGCAGGACACGTTTCTGCCCTTCGTCGAAGACGGCACGCTGACCTTCATCGGCGCAACGACCGAAAATCCATCCTTTGAACTTGTGAACGCGCTCCTGTCGCGCGCGCGCGTGTACGTGCTGCGCACTTTGTCGGTTGAACACATCGTGGCGCTGATGCGAAAAGCGCTCGTTGATCGCGAACGAGGTTTGGGCAGCCAGGAGCTGAGTGCCACGGCCGAAGCGCTCGAGCTCATCGCGCACGCCGCCGACGGCGATGCGCGCCGCGCGCTCAACATGCTCGAGCTCGCGGCGGGGCTCATCGAGGCTTCGGCGGGAGCGCGCACCTTGAGTGCCGCCGTCGCACAGGAAATCGCGAGCGGCGGCGGACGGCGCCGCTTCGATAAAGGCGGCGAGCAGTTCTACGATCAGATCTCGGCGCTGCACAAGGCCGTTCGCGGCACCGATCCGGACGCGGCTTTGTACTGGCTGTGCCGGATGCTCGATGGCGGCTGCGATCCTCTTTATATCGCGCGGCGCGCCGTGCGCATGGCGGTTGAGGATGTCGGTCTGGCTGATCCGCGCGCTTTCGCCATGGCGCTCGATGCCTGGGATGCCTACGATCGCCTCGGCAGTCCCGAAGGCGAGCTTGCCATCGCAACCCTCGTCGTCTATCTCGCCTGCGCGCCCAAGAGCAACGCGGTGTATGTCGCCATGGGGGAGGCGATGCAGGACGTCGAGAAATTTGGGACGCTCGATGTGCCGCTGCGCCTGCGCAACGCGCCGACCGGTTTGATGAAAGGGTTGGGCTACGGGCGCAACTACCGCTACGCGCATGATGAGCCCGACGCTTTCGCATCGGGCGAGCGCTATCTGCCGGACGAGCTGCCCGATCGGCGCTACTATCGGCCCGTGTCGCGCGGCCTTGAGATCAAGATCGCCGAAGCTCTTGCACGGCTGCGCTCAAAGCCGCCGCGGGGGCCAGCCTGAGGGGCAAGATGATCGACCCGAAGTTATTGCGCTCCGATCCTGCCGCGGTTGCACAAAACCTTGCGCGACGCGGCGTCGCGCTGGATGTCGCGGCGCTCAAAGCACTCGAGGAGCGGCGCAAACATTGGCAAATTGAAACCGATCGACTGCGTGCGGCGCGCAATGCCGCTGCCAAGAAAGTGGGAATGGCGAAGGCACGGAACGAGGATATGGAGCCGCTCATCGCCGAAGGCGAGGGCCTCATGAACGCGCTTGCCGAAGCCGCTCAGGGACTCGCCGACGTGCAGGCGAAACTGGATGAGTGGCAGCTCGACCTGCCCAACTTGCTGCACGAATCTGTGCCTGAGGGTCGTAATGAGAGCGCGAATGTTGAGCTGCGCCGCTGGGGGACACTGCCCACGTTCGATTTCAAGCCGCGCGATCATGTGGAGGTCGGTGAACGGCTCGGTCTCGACTTTGAGGCTGCAGCGCGCATCTCCGGCGCGCGCTTTGCCGTCATGCGTGGGGAGCTTGCGCATCTGCACCGCGCGCTTGCCCAGTTCATGCTCGATCTGCACACGCGCACGCATGGCTACACGGAAGCCTACGTACCCTACCTTGTCGCAAGGGCCGCGCTCATCGGCACGGGGCAGCTGCCTAAATTCGAGGAGGACCTGTTCGCGGTAAAAGGCGACCCGGGCCTGTATTTGATACCGACCGCCGAAGTCTCCCTGACCAATCTCGTGCGCGAGCAGATTCTCCCGGCGGAAAGCCTGCCGGTGAAGCTCGTGGCCCACACGCCGTCATTTCGCTCCGAAGCCGGATCGCACGGCAAGGACACTCGCGGCATGATCCGCCAACACCAGTTCGATAAGGTTGAGCTCGTACAGATCGTGCGGCCGGCCGAATCCTACGTGGCACTGGAGGTCCTGACCGCACACGCCGAGGAAGTCCTAAAGCGGCTGGCACTGCCCTATCGTGTCGTCGCTTTGTGTGCGGGTGATGTCGGCTTTGGCAGCGCGAAGACATATGATCTTGAGGTCTGGTTGCCAAGCCAAGGTCATTACCGCGAGATTTCCTCGTGCAGCAATTGCGAGGCCTATCAGGCGCGGCGTATGCAGGCACGCTGGCGCAACCCGGACACCGGCAAGCCTGAGCCCTTGCACACACTGAACGGCTCGGGCGTCGCGGTCGGCCGGGCCGTCGTCGCTATTCTCGAGAACTATCAGAATGCGGACGGCTCGGTCAGTGTTCCGGAAGTGCTCAGGGCTTATATGGGCGGCGTCGAACGGCTACAGCCGGCCCACTAGCGCGGCGCTTGGGTCCTCACGAGCTCGTAGGAGCCGAGCGATTATTCCCGCGCTCAGGACCTTCAGCTTCAGCTTCCGCTTCCTCGCGCTGCACGCACCATAAATAGAACTTGATCAGTCCAGCAGCCGTCGCAAGGGTGACAGCGATACCCGCAACAATGGGTGCCAGTTTGACGATCATAGGTTGCTTGTGCAGGTGCAGCGCGCTCGCGATCCTAAACCAGCCGTGCGGCGCCACGCGTGCGGCCATGATCCCGACGAAAACGGAGAGGGCACTCGCTAAACCTGCAAGCGCCGCGGTTGAATTGCTGAGCCTCTTGGGTTGAAGAGGCTTCGCGATGTAGTTGCGCAGGTTCTTCATTGGTGATTATTGTTATTCCGGATGACGCCACGGGCTGCGTGCGCCAAAATTGTAGGCACGACGGCCTGCACGATCAACTCCTGATTTCGCGAGTTGTCTTAATCAGGCGATGAACGCGGCATCGAAGGAACTCGCCGACCGTTTATTGGCCGCACGATCTCTCGGCATCGTCCATGCAGGCGTGCGCCGTGCCCGCGGCACGTTCCTGGCAGTGTGCGACCAGCCTCTTTATTTTCACAAAGACCTCCAGTGGTTCGGGTGGGCACGACATCCGATTCCAACTATGGAAGAAATGGCGCACGCTTGAATACGCCCGCCAGCGCTCAGCGCAATGTCAATGCCAGGATGATGATCAGTAGCGTGCCAATGAGCGCGAGGTAGAGATTCAGATCGCCCGACTGCAGGGCCCGCAGCCGCCCCGCTAAGCGCCATACGAAGCGCCGGATCGGCGTGAACAAGAGAGGGCCGAATACGTCGGCGACGGCATGCTCGAATTCGAGCTTGCGGATGAAGTATGCGACCGCGCGGTGTTCGCGCGCGGTATCGAGCGTCGGCCGGTAGATAAAGCTGTAGAACGTGCGCATGGCGTTGGCGAAGGTCAAAGAAGTGGTCGCCGCGTGCTGTGGGTCCTCGCGCAAGCCGCCATACCAAACGTGCGCGTAGCGAATCCGGTGGCGGCGCACATTGAGGAGAAGCAGCAACGGCAGGATGGCCAGTAACGGCATCGCGATCGCTAGTTTAGATGGGGAAATGAATGCGAATTTGTTTGTTAGCGGAACGAGCAGCCAATCGCTCGACATCGCCTGCGCACTGTGGAAACCAAAATGCGCGACGTCCGCGTCATCGAGGGCGTTGAGCCAGACCGGCAAGCCCACCGCGGCAGCGAGAACAGCAAGCCCGAGCAGCAGGACGGCAAGACCGTATTCGGCGCCGATGCGCGCACTTTTGGACTGATCCGCGGCGCCGAGGAGGCCTATCCCAAGCAATTTGACGAAGGTGGCAAACGCAATTGCAACGGTGAGAGCCAGGCCCGCGCCGGCCAACGCGAGCGTCAGCCGGCCGGCTAGGCTGCTCAGATGAAAGCCCTGAAATACCGTCTGAAAGGTCAGCCATTCGGTAGCGAAACCGATTTGCGGCGGCATCGCCGCGAGACTCATGGCGGTGAACAGCGCGCCGATGCCGAACGCGAGGCCGGCAGTGCGCAGCCACCCGCGCTGCGCAATCCGGTAAGCGCCGCTTGCGCCGTAGACGCCATCCGCACAGAGGAACAGCCCTCCCTTCGCCAGCGCATGCCCGGCCAGATGGAGCAGGGCGACGGTCCAGGCGAGCCCTGCAAGATTGCTCTGGCCGTCTTCGCGAAAAATCAGACTCGCACCCAAGGCAATGACGGCGATACCCGCGTTCTCGGCCGAGGAAAATGACAGCAGGCGACGCCAGTCGTCCTGCTGAAAGGCATAGAGAACGGCCAGGATCGACGACAGCACACCCACTACCGTCACGCCCACACCCAATCCAAAAAGCCAGTCGCCGCTGCTTGGCAGCCAGTCGATCAGACCGCGCGAGAGCGCAAAGAACGCAGCGTTGAGAACTACTCCCGACATGATCGCCCCCGAGGCGCCGCTGCCGGCGCCATAGGCAGCAGGGAACCATTCGTAGAAGGGCAGCAAGCCGAGCTTCGCGCCAAAGCCAATCAAGAGGAGTGCGCCGACGAAAATGCGGAGACTTCCTGACATTGCATGCGCGCCAGCGAGGAAGCGGGCGAAATCCATGCTTCCGCCCGCGCTCTGAGCTAACAGCAGAAGCGCCAGCATGATCGCGACAGCCCCGACTTCCAGCAGCGCCAGCATGAAGAGTGTCGAACGGCCAGATGATGGCGACAGCCTTTCGGACAAGATCATCACCGCCCCACCCAGGCTCATCAGCTCCCAGGCGATTAGGAAGGAGTAGCCATCCTGGACGCCGTACACACCGAGCGCGCCGAGGAGAGATAGTGCCGCGCCGGCGAGCCAACCGGGCCGACCCGAATGCACGGGACTGCACAGCCACACGGCCAATGCGGCCGCGACCAGACCGAATCCCATCAGCCACAGTGCCTCCGGCGTGTACTGCAGGCGAACCGTCTGATCGGCCAGTGCGATGGGCAGCGCCAGCACCGCCCCACCGTGTGGCAACGCTGACACGGCCCCCGCCACGCCAGCCGCCGCCCCGAGGCCGATGAGCCACCGCGCCAGAGTCCTCAATCGCAACAAGGCCAACAGGAGTCCCGCCACCCACAACCCGAAGGCGCCGATCAGAAGTTCAGGCATCGTCGCCTCCAGCCGCAATCCGGCCGTCGTGCACGCGTTGCGGCGCCCGTTCGAGCAGCATTAGCAAGGCGTGAATGATCGCCGCAGGATTGGGCGGGCAGCCCGGCAGATAGACATCGACGGGTACCACGCCGTCCAATCCGTTGCCGCAGGCATAGCCGCCGCCGTTGGTCCCGCCGGATACTGCGCAGGTGCCGACCGCCATGACGAACTTGGGATCCGGCATCGCCTCATAGGCTTCCAACAACGGCCCACGCAGGGCATACGTGACCGGTCCGGTCACCAGCAGCAGATCCGCGGACCGCGGCGAAGCGGTGAAGAACACGCCCAGCCGATGCAGGTTGTAGAATGGATTGTTGAGCGCCTGCAACTCAGACTCGCAACCGTTGCAGGAACCGGCATCGACATGCCGCACATGCAGACTGCGGCCGAAGACGCGGTGAATTTGTCCTTTGAGCGCTTCCCCGTCGTTGGAGGCCGCGGCGTCGGCCCAAACGAGATCCGCGCGACGGCGTACTCCAAAGGCCCAGTCACCCGATGCAGTGAATGCATCAGTCGGACAGGCTTCCACGCACATCTGGCACGTGACGCAGCGGCCATAGTCGACTGCCCCGCGCGCCCCATGCGCCGCATCCGCGACGGTAATCGCGCCGGGCAGACAGGCCTCGGCGCAGCGGCGGCAGCCTTCCTCGCATTTGGCGGGATCGAAGTGCGGCATCCCTAGGGTCCCCGCCTGGCCGTCGTCACCGGATGCCGGCCACCGTGTGCTGGCCTTTCCTTGTCGCAATCCGTAGAGCGTCCACAGGGGCATGAGGATCTCCTATCGGTCGCAGCCGGCGATGGTGAGGCCGAAGCTCGCCTCATTGATGGCGTAATCCATCATGTTGCTGTCGTGGACCGTAAACGGGAACACACGCCAGTTGGAAAAGCTCGGCGACTTGATCTTCACGCGCGCGAGGCGGCCGGCGTCGTCAATATGCACAGCGTAATAGAGCGAGCCGCGCGGCGACTCCGACCAGCCGAGGCCTTCGCTGCCGGAAGATGGCTGGCATTGTGTGCTGAGAGCCCCTCCCGGCAATCTCTCGAGCAGCACTTGCATGAGTTCAATGCTATTTTCGATCTCCGCAATGCGTAGCTGCTGGCGGGCGTACGCGTCCCCGGCTTCACGTACGGCGACTTTCAACGGCAGCTCAGGGTAGGCGGCATAAGGCTGGTCGCGCCGCAGATCGCGGTCCAAACCAGACGCGCGCTCGACGGGCCCCGTGGCGCCCTGATCAAAGGCGAGTTTGCGGCTGAGGACGCCGGTCGTGATTAATCGATCCAAATGAGTTGTGCTGGCGTCGAGCATGACGCCGTAGCGCGCGAACTCGCCCCGCAGCCTATCTAGCTGCTCAGCGAGGCCGGTGAGCTGCGGCTCGCGGCGCAGACCGCCAGGGCTCACAAGGCCGCGCAGCAGACGGCTGCCCACCGCGCGGCAATTGATTTGTTTGGCCAGTTCCTCCAGATATTTCCCCTCAGCCTCTCCGACTTTGAGCGTGGTCGTGTGGCAGAGATGGCCCAGGTAATGAAGGTGGTTATACACTCGCTCGAGTTCGGCCAGAAGGACGCGCAGCCACTGCGCACGCGGTGGCACATCGCAGCCGGCGGCCGCCTCGAGTGCCCGACAGTAGGCGAGCGCATGCGCCACGCTGCCAACGCCGGACACCCGTTCGGCCAAGACCGCCCCCAACTGCGGTGTGATGCCTTCAAAGCGCTTTTCCATCCCGCGATGTTTGAAGAACAGCTGGGGGTGGTAGTGCAGAATCGCCTCACCGATATAGTAGAAATTGAACTGGGCCGATTCGAGCACATCCGCGCGCACTGGCCCAAATGGCAGCGATTGCACGTCATCGCGCGTCGAGCCACCCATTTCCGGCAGCGTCGACGGGGCCGGCACATAACTCAACGCTGCATTCACGCCGGGAAGGAGTGGCGGCGTCGACAGCGTCGCGCCAGGCAACAGCACGAGAGGGTCCGGCTGAGGCTGATCCTCAAATCGCAGGCCACAAAGGTCGGTGATCTCGCGCTCGTACCACGACAGGAGCGGCGTGACCGCCGCGAGGCTCGGCATCGTCTGCGCCCCCGGGCGGCAGCGCCACACTTGCAGCGGCTCACCGGTCCCGGTATGTACAACGTAGCGAACTTCCGGGTTCCGTGGGCCGTCGGGGAACCACGCATATGCCATCTGCATTCGAGCGCCCGCATCGACGGCGGACTTGCAGCGGCGCATCAGATCCACACGGGCTACCGCTTCTAAGATCGGCACGGTCACGGCGCGCCTGCACTCGAGAGCTGCGCGGCAATAACCGCGAAGTAGCGGGAAATGGCGTGAGGCCACCACAGGCCCAGCAGCAGCAGCGGCACGAGCGCCATCCACATGGGGAGCAGACACCAGATGCTCAAATGAAATTTGGCGGGAACCGGGCGCGGCGACAATTCCGGCGTCGCGTTTTCGCCGAAGTACATGGCGCGAAAGTGATTGAGAAATCCTACGAAGATTACGATGAGCAAGGCCAGCATCACAAACGTTGCCCACGCATTGGGCCCCATGAGTCCGGCGCGCATTATCGTCAACTCGCTCAGAAACAGCCCGAACGGCGGCGCCCCAGTAATCGCCACGGCACCGGCCAGCCATAACAGGCCCGCAACCGGCATAGCGCAAAGCACGCGACGGATGTGGCTGATGCGCTTGCTGTGATACGCCTGCATGGCGTTGCCGGCGCCGAAGAACATCAGCGACTTGTTCAGTGAGTGATTGAGCATGTGGTACAGCGCGCCGGCAACGCCCAGCGGTCCGCCGAAACCAAAACCGAGCGTGATGACACCCATGTGCTCGACGCTGGAATATGCCATCAGGCGTTTGACACCGGTCTGGCGAGTGATGAAAAGGGCGGCGATGAAGAGTGACAATGTACCGATCGCCACCACCGCCGCGCGCGGCAGGGGGCCAAGCTGCGCGGCGTCGGCAACCTGGATAAAGCGTGCGATGCCAATCATCGCCGTGTTGAGCAGAGCACCTGACAGCATGGCGGACACGGGTGCCGGCGCTTCACTGTGCGCATCCGGCAACCAGGTGTGCATCGGTGCCAAGCCGACCTTGGTGCCGAATCCGATCAGCACCAGTAGGAAGGCGGTGAGGGCGATGGTCGGGTTCAGCTGCGGTGCGACATTGCGCAGCGTAGACCACGTCAGATCGTAGGTCGCACCCAGGTGAAAGCTACCTCCCCAGTAGTAGAAGATAATGCCCAGCAGCGCGAGGCTGATACCGCCCGAGACGACCACGATGTATTTCCACGCCGCCTCTATGCTCTCCCGGTCAAGCTCGAAGCAGACGAGGAAGGTGCTAACGAGCGTCGTCAATTCAATGGCGATCCAGTACACGCCCACGTTGTTCATCAGCGGGCCGGACAGCGTCGTCAGTGCAAAGCCGGCAAATAGTGCATAAAAGCGGTGCAGGCGCTCGGCTTTCTTATGAACGCGCATGTAGCCGATTGCGTAGATCGATGCCAACAAGTAGACGCTCGCGACGCTGAGCAACACCCATGCACCCAGCGGATCGACAATCAGATAGCTATTCCAGAAGGTGAAGGGTCCGGAGAGAGCGAGCGGCAGGAGGCGCAGCACGGCCAGCAAGACGGCGATAGCGGCAGCGAGATTGAGAAATTCGGCCGCGCGCGGCTGCTGCAGCAGCATGCAGCCGAGCACAGCTGCAAGCGGCGCTAAAAGAATCACCGCCAGTAGGCTGCCGACCATCAGCCCACCAGTCTTCTAAGTTCGTGTGTGCTCGACGTGCCGGTATGGACCACGAGATAGCGCACGAGTACGCCGAAGCACGCGACGACGACCAGCAGATCAAACAAGATCACAAGTTCAATCAGCAGTGGCATTCCCGGCACCAGGATCTGTGAACCGAGAAAGATGCCGTTTTCCAGAACCAGCAAACCAAGAATCTGGCTCAGAGCTTCGCCGCGGACCACTAGCATTAGAAAGCCGATGAGCTTCATCGACAGCATCACCGTCAGCGCCAGCACCGCAACCGTGCCGGCCAGCCCCAATGACTGTCCCAGGTGACTTGAGACGACAAACGCGAACAGCACGAGCAGCGCGCCGACTACCAGGCTCGCGCTGGGCGACAGGCGCTCGTGCAGCTCGCGGTCGACGTGCAGTCGGCGGACGATGCGCAGCATCAGGTAGGGCAGCAGCAAGCCGCGGAACAACGCCGTAAGGAGGGCAATCAAGTACAGCTCAGGGTAGTGGCCGTAGTAGCCTACGGCGGCGGACAGAATCGCAATCAGCCACGACTCCGCGGCGAAGGCGATGAGATAATCATTCAGCCAGCGCGAGCCCAGCATGACGAAAGCCAGCAACAGGCTTGCGATCGCGATCAGGCTGAACACGGATGCTGCGAGCGGCTGGAGCTGGGCGGCGAGCACGATCCTATCTCAGTTGGTTGGCGACAATCGCGAGGATCGCAAGCAGGAACGAGGCGGCCAGCGGCTCCTGGTAGCGGAAGTAGCGCAGCCGCGACTGAGCGGTTTCAACGAATACGACAACGACCGCGACGATGAGGAACTTCGCGAACAGGGCAACGGCGGCACCCAGGGCTCCGAGCGCCGTTCCGCGAATGGAAAGACCCCACGGCAGCAGCAGCACGTTGCTGAAGATGGTGTAGAGAATGAACTGCTTCATCATCGTGGCCCATCTGAGCAAGCCGAGGAGCGGTCCCGAATATTCGAGAATGCGGGCCTCATCGATCATGTAGACCTCAATGTGGGTGCTCGAATGGATCGGCAGACGATCCGTCTCCACCAGCAGCAGAATGAAGAAGGCAGCCACCAGGAACAGGTGCGCGGGACTCCAGTACACGGCTGGTTGCTGCACGAGTAAATGGTTGACTACAAATGGCAACATCGACTTGGCCAGCAAGGTGATGCCGACAAATACCAGAATCAGCGTCGGCTCGGCGAGGATGCCGAGCATGACCGCGCGCGACGAACCGACGCCCCCATAAGAGCTGCCGGAATCAAGGCCCGCGAGTGTGATCAGGAATGCGCCCAGCGTCAGGATTAGGCCGCCGCCGAGGATGTCCCCCATGTCCGACTGAGGTAACGGGAAATTCGTCAGCACTGGAATCAGGATCGGCACCGTCAGCATGCAGGTAAACGCGACGACCGGCGCGGTCCAATAGATGAAGCTGGCCGTCTCGGGCACGACCAGCTGTTTGTGAAATAGTTTCCAAAGATCGCGGTAGGGCTGGAAGATGCCCGGGCCTTGCGCGCGCTGCACACGCTCTTCCCACTGCAGGATTACGCCTTGGAGGAGTGGGGCGAGCGCGATCACGGTGAAGACCTGGGCGATCTGGAGCAGGATGTCGCGCGTCATCGCGTCCTGCCTTTATGGCGTCGAGGCCACGCGGATAATCGTAACGCTCGCCAGCCATTGGGAACGTGGCGATTGACCGGCGCGAGTGCGCAGTACACGGTTCGGGCTACGAACGGCTCGTACATCGATACCACCAAATCCTCTTTTTGGCTCGAGGATGGAATTTGGTAGGCATCATCAGCCGTCTCTCGGCGGTTATTAAGGAGGAATGCCATCTCCCTAAGTTCAATATACGGGTTGGATCAGCAGTCGGCAAGCGCGTGATGGGGTCCGTCGGTCGCGCGGAGGTTTCAGGTGCGATAGCTGCTACCAGACATATACGAGCACCGCCGCCGCGCGCAGCGTCGCAGGCGCATAGGCGATGTAACCGTTGAGCCTGCCGTGATGGAGCAGGGCGAATGCATGCGCCAGCGCGGCATCCGCCGCCAGTAATGGGATGAACAGCCGCCGATCGCCGTACGAAAATGCTCGGCGACGACACAGCACGACGAGGATCGGCATGCCGGCGAACGGGCGGTGGTCAACCGTCAGTCACGGCTCCTTCGCTTGCCGTGCCGACAAGTCGCGCATATTTTCCCAATACGCCGCGCGTGTAGCGAGGTGCCGGCTGCCTCCATTCGCCACGGCGCCCGCGCAGTTCTTCATCCGAGACGTGCAGGTGAACTGACAACGTGCTCGCGTCGATCGTAATGATATCGCGTTCCTGCACGAGCGCGATCGCGCCGCCTTCGAACGCTTCGGGCGCGACATGGCCGACTACCATGCCCCATGTGCCACCCGAGAAGCGGCCGTCGGTGATCAGACCCACCGCTTCGCCAAGACCTTTGCCAATCAGCGCGGAAGTCGGCGCCAGCATCTCTCGCATGCCGGGACCGCCTTTGGGCCCTTCGTAACGGATTACTAATACGTCGCCGTGGCGAATCGTATCGGCGAGAATGGCGGCCATGGCGGCGTCCTCGGAGTCAAAGACGCGCGCGGGACCAGTGATCTGAGTCTTCTTGAGCCCGGTGATCTTCGCGACACAGCCCTCGGGCGCAAGGTTGCCCTTCAAGATCGCCAGATGCCCTTGCCGGTATAGCGGGGTATCAAATGGGCGGATAACTTCCTGTCCAGGCGGCGGGCGGTCCGCGACACCGCGCAGATTCTCGGCGACGGTTTTACCGGTGATCGTAACGCAATCGCCGTGAAGCAGATTGTGAATCAACAGGATCTTCATGACCTGCGGAATGCCGCCGGCGGCGTGCAGGTCGGTCACAGCGAAACGACCAGAGGGCTTCATCTCGCAGAGCACGGGCACGCGCTGGCGGATGGTTTCGAAGTCGTCAATCGCCAACGGCACGTCGGCGGCGCGGGCGATGGCCAGCAGATGCAGCACCGCGTTTGTGGAGCCGCCTATTGCCATCACAACAGCGATCGCATTCTCAAGCGCCGCGCGTGTGACGATGTCGCGCGGTTTGAGGTTGCGCTCGATCGCCTTAACCAGGGCTTGCGCGGAATCAGCGACCGAATCCGCCTTCTCTCGATCGGGATTGGCCTGCGTAGAGGATGAAGGCAGCGAGAGGCCCATGGCCTCGATCGCGCTCGACATGGTGTTGGCCGTGTACATGCCTCCGCAGGCACCAAAGCCTGGACAGGCGTTGCGCTCGATGCCGTCGTAGTCTTCTTTGCTCATCTTGCCGGCGGTGAATGCGCCGACGGCCTCGAACGGCGACACAATAGTCAGCGGTGTACCCTTCCAGTAGCCCGGCTTGATAGTCCCTCCGTAACAGAACACACCAGGAATATTCATGCGCAGCATTGCCATCATTGCGCCGGGCATATTCTTATCGCATCCGCCGACCACCAGCACGCCATCCATGAATTGGGATTGCACCGCGGTTTCAATCGCGTCGGCAATCACCTCACGCGAAACGAGCGAGAACTTCATTCCCTCCGTACCCATGGCAATGCCATCGCTCACCGTGGGAAAACCGAAGCTCTGGGGCATAGCACCTGCCTGCTTCAGTGCGGCCTCTGCTCGCGTGGCAAGAGGGCCCAAGCCGGCGTTGCAGGGATTCATCGTCGAATGGCCATTCGCGACGCCGACAATCGGCTTGCCGAAGTCTGCATCGCTGAAGCCGACGGCGCGCAGCATGGCGCGGTTGGGCGAGCGCGCTATGCCTTCAGTGATCGTGCGGCTGCGGCGGTCGGCGATCGTCATATTTCTGCATTTTAGAGGTTGAAAGCTGGGATGCCGTCTCCCGCGGCCGATCGTAGGCGGCGGTGGCAGCTGGTGCAAGTACGCGTTTGCAGTCGGGCAAAGATAGCGTGGGGCCATGCTAGCGTGCAGAAGGCTACAAACGCTACTGCAAATCGGCGGCGCTGGTGCAGCTCGGCAGCATACGGCGTTCAGGTCGCCGTGGTGCTTCGCGACCACGCCGCGGCGTGTTGCGCGGGCCGCTCGGGGTTCGAAGCCTAACTACCGTTACGCGGTGAGTTCTCGATTGTCGCAAGATGCGCGGTCTCGTTCATGCGCAGCACGGATATGCCATCATCGTTCACGATGATTTCGCTGAGGCCGCATGGATCCTGAGCAATTCGCCAATAGGCCGAGAGCGGTAGGCCGAGGGCCTGCAACAGCAGGACGCGATTGCTGCTATCGTGGCCGACGATGACGATCGTAGCGTCGGGATGATTGTCGACGACATGGCGTAACGCGTCTGCTGCGCGTGCCGCCAATTGCGGAAGGGATTCGCCGGACGGAAATCTGACGAGATGGGGTAGCGTCAGCCACCGACGGTATTCCAGCGGGAACGTGCGGCGCGCTTCCTCGTGGGCCTTGCCTTGCCATGTGCCGTAGTCGATATCATTGAGATCATCGAGTACCCGGCTGGGAATGGCGCTGGCGTCTGCGATAAGCCGACCCGTTACCACGCAACGTTGCATTGGGCTCGTGTACACGATCACCGGGCGCCAGTGTTGCGCAATCCTAGTCGCTGTGGCCTGCGCTTGATGAAGGCCACATTCAGTAAGCGCCAGATTCGCGCGCCCCCGAAATCGTTCGGGGTTAATACCCTGCACGTGCCCGTGTCGAGCCAAAACGATGCGTGTCGTGGGAATCGCCCTCCCGGTTTTGACCATCAGGGCAGCTTAGCATTCCCGCGCATAGCGGCGGCGAGCGGCGCTGGATTCCAATGAGCCGTTCGGCCAGTACGGTAGCGTGCCAGGTGTCTTGCCCCGTCGCCAATTTTCTCCAGAACGTGGTCGCGTGCTAGGCACGGCATGGCCAATGATATCGATTGGACGTTTGAGCATGCCGCTCAGCAGCGCCGCGAGTGCCCGCACCTATGGGACCCACAGGCCACTGTCGATAATTCGTATCCACACGGGTTGCGGCGTTCGTACGCAGAACTAATCGATAGAAGCTAGCTCCGGTGGATCCTCGTCATCGGGATTGATGATGCCAAAACGCGCCGGTATGTAGGCGAAGAAGATGCGCAGCTTCTCCTTGCGCAGCAGCTCCACGAGCTTATGGCCTTCGGCTTCGGTGACGATAAACTCGACCTCAACCGCGACCGAGCCGGCGAGCTCGAAAAACGTCTGCTCGTGCAATATATGGTGGCGACCGAATCCAGCCAACGCGCGAAACGCCGATCCGCCTTGCAGGCCGAGGTCGTTGGCTTTCTTCAGGAGCCATTCCCACGCCAGAACGCCGTGAATGCGATGCCCCTCATGCACGTAAAATCGCAAGAATGAGCCGTTCATAGTGAGTCCTTACGTCTGTTGTTCGTATTGTTGTTGCTCCGGTATCACACCGCGCACCCCGCCGCGCGGCTGCTCGACATCGCCGCGGTAGCGGGGAATCAAGTGCAGGTGCGCGTGCGCGATCGTCTGACCGGCCATCTCGCCGACATTGACTCCCAGGTTGTAACCGTCGGGATGGAATTTGTTGTCGAGCAGAGTCTTGGCCTCTTCCACAAGCGCCCAAATCGCTTCGAGTTCGTCGGGCCTCGTCGCAAAAAAATTCGATTCATGACGTCGCGGAATGACAAGCAGATGCCCGGGCGTGACCGGAAACTTATCCAGGCGTGCATAGGCCAGCGTGTTGGCCAGCAGGGCGTCGTCAGTTCTACAGAACGGACAGGACCTCGGAGTATTCACCGCGCGACTTCCCTAGCTTCTGGCCCAGGCGATCGTGGCCATGCCGGCGAAGGTCATCAGCACGGACCCGCCTAGATGCGCCATGATGGCCGCGACGGTCCATAGCGCGCGGCCCTGTTGCAGCAATGTAGCTAGTTCCGCCGAAAACGTCGAAAATGTGGTCAGGCCGCCGCAGAAGCCGGTCATCACAAACAGCCGCCACTCCGGCGCCACGGCCGAAAACGAAGTAAAGAATGCGATGGCAACGCCGATGACATAGCCGCCTACGAGGTTGGCGGCCAGTGTGCCCATAGGAATGGTCGGAAACACAGCGTTCAACCGCATGCCGAACCACCAGCGCAGTAGTGCACCGCAGGTTGCCCCGATGGAAATGGCGACGATAGATTTCCACATGCGCCTGTCCTTGATATTGGCAGTACTTGAGGACAGGTCGCGTAGACAACTACGCTCCCGTCGCCGGGAGACGTAGGCATCATCAGCCGCATGAGCGGCGGTTTACGGAAGGATGCCATCTCCGCCGCGCATAGTGTTTCAGAGAACCGCTCAAGACACAACCTAAGGCGCTGGGCTAATCTTAGGCGTTCACCAAGGCCGATGCAGTCAAACAAAACACTATGACCCAACCGGCCGCCCGGCTCGCGTACGCGCCCAAGCCCGTGGCGCCGATCGACAAGGTTAGCCTCGTGATCGCGATTGTTCTTGGCAGACGCCCGCTCGGCGACCCGCTGAGCTTTAATCTGGCACTCGGCTGCACCTTGCTTGTTGCTGGAACGGTCCTGAGCGCGACTATCTGAGCCAGACAGTCCGCCGTCGTCGGTGCCTCAGAGCCTATGGGAGGCCCATTGACGCCGGCGTCTCGAACCATTAGTTTTTATGACTTCGTGGGGATGGGGTTCCCCAGTAATCGCCCAATGGGCTGATGACTCCTGTGATGCACGTCTCGTGTGTACTTGAAGGGAGCCGTCCATGCCCGATCAAAATTTCTCAACTCACGGACCGCCTGTAGCTGGGGCGCAACCAAAGTATCTTGGGGCATTTCGCGTCGAACTTGCTACGCGCCTGCAATCTGGCTCACACCTGATGCTCCATGGACCTCGCGGCTCGGGCAAATCGACGCTGCTTGCCTCTATGCTGGACTATTTCCGCTCGCGGTCGATCCCCTGCGCCATCGCGCCGCAGACATTGGGATTGGCTGACGTCGTCACGGCACTGTCGCAAGCGTATCCTGAAACCGATCTTGAGGGATTGGGCCGGCGCGCTATTGGCGCTCGGCTTCGTCGCGTCGCGGACCGCGTTCCGGGTGTGTTGCTGCTGGATCATACGCGCGATGTAACTACGGCCATGATTGGCTTTTTGCGCCATCTGCGCGGCGGCATCGTCGGGGCGCTATTGGTCGTGGACATTGATTCGGAGTTTGAACGCGGGCGTTTGCTCGCTTGGCGCCGTCACGCGCTGCGTGTTCGCATGCCACTCATGCCCAACCGCCGCTTGCGTCGCTTGCTGCGGTACGGATGGGCGGCGCGTGATCTGCCCGAGATTGACGGCAAAACGGTGCAGCAAATTGTCCGCGCTGCGCGGGGCCGGGTAGGGTGGTTACGCGAATGTGTACGCCATCTGGAGATGCCGGAATACTGGAGCGGCGGTCGTCTGCATATCGGTGCATTGTGTACTGATAGTGAAATCGCGATTCGGTTGAACCAACGGGGCCCGCGCATGCTTTTACATTTCAAGCGAGAGCAGAGCAGCCTTGGACGGATGTGACACAGAAAAAGCATCAGTCCGTCCGGGCACTCTTCCATGGGGATCTCAAATGGCAGACCGCCGCGTTGCCTTTCGATCTGTACTCACTCACGGCTGCCGTAGGTCACACTCGCAATGACAGAGGTGAGCGGCACGATGCCCGTCGGCAGACGGTCGGTGCCAAGAATGGCGTTCATCAGCGAAGTTTTGCTGCGGCTGAAACGCCCGGCCACGACCAAGTTGAAACGATCTTGCGCGAGTCGCGTGAGCTCTTCCCTAAAGCGCTCGTGCCGCGGGTCGCTATTCCGCGCTACCGCCGCTGCTCCCAAGCGCAGGATATCGGCCAGCTCGAATTTGGCCTGTTCATAAGCCCGGAGGTCCATTTTCAGCGCTCAGCCAGGAAGCTCTGCGAATTGCGGATTTTCTGAGCGCGCGGTTCAAAAATTGTTATGCCTATGCACTCCTGCATTGACCAGCTGTGTCAGAACCGATCCTACTGAGCTTGGATGCAGGAGTTATTGGCTGCGCGAGGCAGCGGGTCAGGCGAACTCCACCGCGAGCTCCAATTTAGCACATTACAAGCCGTTGCGAAGCGCCTTGACTGCAAGGCCAATCGGGACCAGCGCTACCAACTGCGCTACTGTTGCGGCCAGTACGGTTGCCATGAGGGAGCGATCGTAAAGCGCACCGAGCGTGGCGCTGCCGGCGAACCACGCGATACCAAAGATCGCCGTAAAGATTCCGTAAGCTCTGGCCCGCCGCTGTATGGGCACCATGTGGGCGACGGCCGCGGACATCAATGCTTCATGTATGCCCACACCTAGACCCCACAGCACAGTGCCGATCACCGCAGCCCAGAGTCCGCCAAGAAATACCAGCGGTGCGTAGGCGGCGACGAGGAAAGTCGAGGGGATGAGCACGATCAGCCCGCGACGGTCATACCAGCGTCCAGCCGCCAAGGAACCGACGCCGCCTGCTGCCATCGCCAGCGCGTAGAGCACGGGAACACCGGAGGCGGGGATCGTCTTGGCGATGGCGAAATGATACGAAATCAGAGCGTAATCGGCGAAGCCGAAGGCCACCAGTGCGGCGCCGATGGCGTAGAACCAAAAGGCGCCCGGCAGCCGGACGCTACTCCATCCGTCGGCCGGGAGTGCATCAGTCAACGATGCAATCTGTCCGGCGCTCGGGTAGCGCAACCGAACTGATAACACCAGGAGCATCGTCATGGTCGCGGGCACCAGCATCCAGGCAAAGGCCGCGTGATAGTCGTGCCGGCGCGCCAGCACGAGCGCCGCTATCAGCGGGCCGATCATCGCACCGCTCTGATCGAGCGCCTCATGCAGACCGAAAGCCCAGCCCTGACCGATGGATTCGCCGGCTTGAGAGAGCATCACATCGCGCGGCGGATTGCGCGTCGCTTTGCCAATGCGCTCGAGAATGATCAATGCCGCAGCGGCCGGCCAGTTGCCCACCAGCGCCAATGCGGGCACGGCGGCCATTTGCACGAGATAGCCGACGAGCGTAATTGGCCAATACAGACGACTGCGATCGGCGAGGCCTCCGGAGGCCAGTCGCAAGGTGTACCCCAGCAACTCGCCAACGCCGGCGATCAGGCCCACCGCCGCGCCGGTGGCGCCGAGAAGCGCGAGATATGGTCCGGAGATCGAGCGCATGCCCTCGTAGGTCATGTCGGCGAAGAGACTGACCACGCCGAATGAGATGACGAAGCGCAGGGCAGCGGCTGGAGTCAGTTTCGTACGCCGAGGGGCAGCGGGCGCAGCAACCATCAAGACCCTCCCAACGCGTCATCGAGAGCATGCAGCAAGTGGGACGTTCGTAGCCGGAGATGGCGGCTTGCGCTAGAGCGCATCGTCGGCCGAGCCGTCGTCACTGCAGGTATGCACGACACCCACCTCTTCTCAATTGCCGCCGCACCACCCAGGCCGTGCACACACGACTCAATGCTGCGATCTCATAATCCGTCGAAGTCAATCGGTCAAAGCGCGCGTAATTAGTTCGTTCAGCGCATCAACGCGATGACGCGCAATGGTGCGCTTGAGGGGCTCAATGTCGCCCGCTGTCAGGGGCCGCCGCCTGCGGAGATCGATGCCGTGAGCGCTCACGCACCGAACAGCGCCGCCGCTCCTAATTCGTCCTCGATCTCGAGTAGTCGATTGTACTTGGCGATGCGCTCGGATCGGCACAGTGAGCCCGTTTTGATTTGTCCACCCCCCATGGCCACGGCGAAATCGGCGATGAAGCTGTCTTCGGTTTCTCCCGAACGGTGCGAAATCACAAAGCCCCAGCCGGCCTTGCGGCACAGCTGGATCGCATCGATAGTCTCGGTCACGGTGCCGATCTGGTTGAGTTTGATGAGCGCGGCATTGCAGCTCTTTTCGGCAACAGCGCGCCGGATGTAGATGGGATTGGTCACGAGCAGGTCATCGCCAACGATTTGGATGCGGCCGCCCAGTGCGGCCGTTTGTGCACGGAAGCCGTCCCAATCGTTTTCCGCCAGCCCGTCCTCCAGGGAAACGATTGGGTAGCGATCGAGCCAACTGCGATACAGCGCAGTCATTTCCTCAGAGCTCTTGTCGCCCTGCCCGCTCCTCGTGAGCCGGTACTTACCGGCCTCGAAAAACGAGGAAGCGGCCGGATCGAGAGCAATGGCAATGTCCTCACCGGGGCGGAAATGCGCCCGCTCGATCGCCGCTACGATCAGTTCACAGGCCTCCTCATTGCTCTTTAGCTGCGGTGCAAAGCCGCCTTCATCGCCGACCGCGGTGCTGTGGGCACGCTCGTGCAATAGAGTCTTAAGAGCTTGAAAAGTCTCCGCGCCGTAGCGTAGTGCCTCGCTGAAACTGGGTGCGCCGCGCGGCACGATCATAAACTCCTGAAAGTCGAGACTCGAATCGGCATGCTTGCCGCCGTTGATCACGTTCATCATTGGAACCGGCAGAAGCCGCGCGCCCGCACCGCCCAGATATGCGTAAAGGGATAGCCGGCTGGAGGATGCGCCGGCGCGAGCCAAGGCCTGTGATACGCCCAGAATGGCATTGGCGCCGAGCTTCGACTTATTCGCAGTGCCGTCGATCTCAATCATCAGGCGATCGAGCTGCGATTGCTGCCTGGGGTCGCGGCCGGCAAGCTGCGGTCCGATGATGTCGTTGACATTGGTGACGGCTTGCCGCACACCCTTGCCGCCGTATCGATGCGCATCGTCACGCAACTCGAGGGCTTCGTTTTCTCCGGTCGAGGCGCCTGAGGGCACGGATGCCGTGCCGATGATGCCGTCCTCCAGATGCACTGATACGCGCACCGTCGGAATGCCGCGCGAATCCAGAATCTCTATGGCGCGAATCAGTCGAATGCGAGGACTCATGAATGTGTCACCCTTTTATGTGGCGCAAAAGAGCCGCGCGCCGGGGAAGGCTCCAGCGCCGGGCGTGGATTTCTTAACGCTCAACGCGAGCCTGGTCGCATGGAGTTAAGCAGTTTAGGAAATCTGCGCTACTTCCGCCCGAGCCTTCGGTGCGATCCGCAGGCATCATCAGCCCCGAAGGGCGGTTCTTCTTGCAGCGGGAGGCATGCCATCTCCCATGCGGACACTCTAGGCCAACTGGTCGGAATGGTGCAAGTTGCGGGCGTTGAAGCGATGTTTTCTGGAGGAAGAACTCTCGAGACCAAACCACGGTCCAATGCGTGCTGAGAGTAGATGAGCCATCAGCTCGGTGGATTTAGCATTGCTGCATTGAATGCAGAAACAGTCACCGTGACGGGACATCCTGAGTGCGGAGATCTTTCAACTGATCGGGAGTGTGGCGACAGCGAAACCGACCATCGTCGAGGTAAGTCGGATCGTCGCCGGCGTCGGCGCCTGCAATCAGCCGTGGCCGACCGAACTGCGCACCGCCGGCATCGGCTGCCACATTGCTTCACTCAGTGCTTGTTGCTAGTATAATGTAACCATCGCTACAATTGATTGAAGTACAATATGTGAAAGAGCCTAGACCCCGATGGTTGCTGCTGGCGTACAAAATTCCACCCGAGCCGACGCGAACCCGCGTCGCCATCTGGCGTCGAATCAAGAGCTTGGGTGCGGTATATCTGCAATCGAGCGTTTGCGTTCTGCCGCGCACGAGCGATCACGAGCGCCAGCTAAAGTTTCTGCAAAACGAAATCGTTCAGGCCAACGGTGTCGCCGACATGCTCGAAACCGCAGCATTGGACGCCAAACAGGAGAACGCGATCGTGCGCCGCTTTCAGCAAGACCGCGAAGCGCAATATCGAGAGTTCCTTGGCAAGTGCAACGACTATCTCGTCGACCTTAAGCGCGAGGTTCAGATCCGCAACTTTAGTTTTGCCGAACTGCAAGAGAACGATGAAGATTTAAAGAAACTTAACGGCTGGTTGGTGAAGATCAAGGCACTGGACTTCTACGGCGCTCCCGTAGCTAGCGAGGCGGACAAACGTCTGCAGGAGTGCGAGCACGCCCTGGAACAATACGCGGCTCGTGTCTACGAGGTGGAGCAGCACAGCAAGCGAGGAGAATCTCGTGAGGTTGGCGCACGCGGAATGCGCGCACATAAGCGCAACCATGCGAGGAGTACACGACACAATTCTTAAGCGGAATGGTTGGCGCGCGCGCTGGCGGCAGCCCTATTGAATGTCATAGGAATAATGTGTGCACGCTGCGCCCTACAACGCTTCACTTGAAAGTTCGGACGACACAAATGAGCAATCGCAGCGCTCGCCAGGTGCTCGCGGCGGGCACAACGTCGTGACGAGCCCAAACTTGCGTGACTACGAGTCGAGCAAGTTTGAGCTGGCAGAGATTTTGCGTGCCATCAAATCAAAGTGCTCGAAGGAGCGCGTCGAACTGCATACGCGTATCACGGAGCTTTTTACTCGGCTTGCAGAGGATCGCTTTAATCTCGCAGTTGTCGGTCGGTTCAGTCGCGGCAAGAGTACGCTAATGAATGCGATCCTCGGCGTCGATCGGCTGCCGATGGGCATTTTGCCGCTAACGTCTGTCATCACGAGCGTAACTTATGCGAGTCGTGAAGACATACGGATTGAGTTCGAGCACGGCCGCATGGATTACGAGATTCGTATGTCGGAGCTGGCCGATTACGTCACGGAGCGCGGCAACCCGAGGAATATCAAACGAGTCGCCAGAGCGCGGATCGGTTTACCGGTCGAACTACTCCGACGCGGCTTCTATTTTGTGGATACACCGGGTTTAGGCTCGAATATCGTCGAAAACGCCCGTACGACAGAGGGCTTCTTGCCGGAGGCTGACGCGTTTTTGATGGTGTCCGGCTACGACGCGCCGTTGAGTGATGATGAAATTCGCGTCGCGCGGACCTTGGCCCGTCTCGGGCGCCGCGTCTTTTTTGTGCTCAATAAGCAAGATGTCGTGTCGGAGGCGGAGCGTCGCGAAGTCTATCGCTACGTGCAAGATCGGCTGATTGAGATTTTTGGAGGTACCGCTCCGCAATTGTTTTCGGTCTCGGCGCGGGTTGCGCTTCAAGGCAAGCTGGCGGCAGATGCGGCACGGCTTGAATCGAGCGGAGTAACGGCGCTTGAAGAAGAACTGACGCGCTTCTTGATCGAGGATAAGAGTCGGGAGTTCTTAGGCGCGATGTGCAAACGTACATTGCAAGTTCTGGCAGAGATCAAGCCCGACGTCGATGCGGATGGCCTCAGAGCGCGGCTTGTCGGTTTGCGTCACCAATACACGGAGCAAGGTCCGGTGCGCACGGCGGTGACGGCCGAGAGCACAACTGCACAGAATATCGAGGCGAGAGTGGAGGAGTGCCCGCTATGCAGGCGTGTTAACGATGCGCTGTTCGAATTTTTGTGCCAATTCCAGTACGAATTGGTCACCTCGGCTGAGGTTCGAGAGCGATTTGCGTCAGCGGGGGGGCTGTGTGAGTCCCATTTATGTCTTTATGCGTCCGTGGCATCGGAGCGCGGCCTTTGCCTCGCACTGGCGCCGCTAATGCGACGGATGTCTACAACACTTAGGGATGCCGCGGCGCAATTGGCACACGAGAGCCCGTTCGCAGTGAGAGACAGGCTCAACTCAGCAAATACCGGTTGCGCGGCGTGCCAAATTCAAAGTACAACGGAACTTGAGGCAATTGAGCAGTTTGCATTGAGCCGTGGGCGCACGGCATCTGCCGCCAGCGGCAAGCTTCCGTTCCTCTGCGTTCCGCACCTGCGCGTAACTATCGCGCATGTGCAGGATTTAGCTTGGTTGGGCGTTTTACTGAGGGGCGAAGCCTCAGCAGCTGAGCGGCTCGCTGAGGATATGCAGCGTTACGTGCTCAAGCGCGACGGTATACGGCACGGCCTGGCCACCGAGGAGGAGTCCCGGGCGGCGAAGGATGCAATCGAATTCATCGCTGGTCGTCGATGAGCACTCCTGACTCGGGACCGAGGGCAACTATGCCAATGGATCTTTCATTGTCGAAGCGACGCCCCGAGCAAGCTGTCAAATAATAGCGGTGTGGACGACGTGTGCCGCGAACTCAGAGACGATTCCTCCGGGCGCGATTTTTGCACGTGGAGGCGATGCCAGAGTGCTGGAGTGACGGCCGTCTGCATAGCAGTGGTTGTGTACTGATAGTGAAATCGCGATTCGGGTGAACCCGCGAAAGGCATCACGGCCTATTGCGATCAGTTCCGGTTACCGCGTTTGCAACGTTGGCCACCACGGAGGCGTCATCGCTTGAAGCAGCATGCTCCAACGTCTGCTTGTCGAGGTCGTGCTCGTAGAGCTGCAATGGTTTGGCCTGGTGTAAAACGTCGCGAGCGCGTTTCGTCTCGATATCGCCGCGCGGGAAGACTGCAATAGCACCGTGGCCATTTTGCACGCCGTCGCTGAACGAACGCACTTGGTCCGCTTCTTCTTCGCGATCGAAAAGTGTGTGGAAGTAAGCCTGCAGCTTCAGCACGAAGGATGCAGCCGGGACGAGGCCGGCGTGCCCTGGTTCGACGGTCGATGTCAGGTGCACGCGATCGGTCGGAAAAGCTGTCTCACCACTGCTCAGACGAACGCGTACTCGGTCCGCTGCGGCGTGATCTGTGTAGAGTGCGGCTATGAGAGCGCTGCTCATCGTCTAAATCCTCAGCAAGAAGCAACGCGACCTCGCGGATCTGCCGAGGTGCGGCTCACCCTATAAAAGCGTTACCCCGTCAAAAGTTCCCCGCTGCACCGCATCTGGGGAGGGTGCATGCCCGAGCGGCGGCGCGGGGATACAAACCCGGACGAGCGATAGCTCAGCGCAGCGTAAATATGCTTTGCACGGCCCCCACGGACAATACGGCGCCGACCAACGTGATCGCCGCGGCGCTTGCCACCGGCAACAACTGCGGCCAGCGTGAGGAGGCGGCAGGCCTGCGAAACCGGTTTCGGGCATAAAGAAATGCCAGGCCCACGACCGTCAAAGTCGTCGCTAGGCCCACGCTGAACGCCACCACGAGGAGTAGACCATAGGCGGTCTTGTTGAGCGCCACGGCGGCTAAGAGCAACACCATCGCCGAAGGGCAGGGGACGAGCCCTCCGGAGACTCCCAGCGCGAGGAGACTGCGCCAGCTGACTGTTTCGGCGAGCGTGCCCGGCGGTACATGGGAATGCATGCTGCCGCCATGCGAGTGCGTGAGTGCAGCCACCTGTGCCTGTGCAGTCCCGTGATCGTGGCGATTCACATCATGCGCATGCGCATGCGCATGGTCCTGATGTACCTGAGCGTGCTCCCGATGATCGTGATGTGCGTGCTCATGGGAGGCGTGGCTGTGATGCGCGTGCTGCGGTTGAGTGTGATCGGTGCGGTCGTGGTCCTCGTGGCTGGGGTGGTCATAAGCATGATGCGCATGTTTGTGAGACGGGTCGTAGTGATTGTGCCCCTGCGCCGCGCGCCAGCGTTGCGCCAGCAGAAAAATTCCCATCCCTAAGACGAGCAGCCCGGAAATCAGACTGAGGATCGGGAATAGCCTCTCCGGTACTATGAAGCGCGAAGCGACCAGAGTTGCGAAACCCAGAATGAATACACCCAACGTATGGGTGACCGTCACGGTGACCCCGAGAAAGAGCGCATGACGGGGCGTGCCGCGTGAGCCGATCAAATACGCGCCGACGATGGTTTTGCCGTGGCCCGGCGACAATGCGTGCATGGCTCCCAGCACGAGCGCAATAAACAACGCCAGTAGTGCCACGTGCGGCGCCACACGGGGAGCGGAGATTAAGCCGACGAGACTCCTAGTCTGCCGTTGCAGCCAGAGATTCTCGCCACGGCCAGAGTTTTGCGCACCCAACGTTGCGGCGCTCGGCAGCACCCCCGCACGCGCCTGTAGAACCTTGGCGCCGATTGGAGCCGGGCCCTGCATGAAGCTTAGGTGTACGCTGCGTTCCGCCAACGGGCCCGTCGGCGGCAGCGCTTGGACTGCGGCCGTGAGCCCAGCTGTCAAAGATGTGCTAAACGCATCCGTGTCGAAGACGGCAATCGACTGCGGCGCTTGTACCGTGATTTCGTCCCAGCCGATTTGGCCAAGGTAATTCTGGTTGGTAAATGTCAGCCTGTGCTCGGCACTTCCCGCGGCGCGCGGCAGCACGCCGGAAAAATAAACATCGAGGCGTAGGGAAAATCCCCCTTGTTCGGTCGGCAAACTGCTCGTCCAATGCATCGCGCGCAGCGGCACCGGGGACCCATCCATGACCAATTTGAGATCCTTGGCAAAACTGGGCGCCAGGCGTTCAACGTACGCGTCGCGCTCCGCTTGCGTGGTCACTCCATCGCCATTGGCGTCTGCCAAATGCAGCTCGCGCAGAGCCGGAAGCTGACCGAAGACCACTGCATAGCGCACGTCGACCGCATCCGCGGCGAGCTTGAGGCCGCAGTATTGGTTTACAGTGAAGTTGCCAAGCAGGCTCGCCACCGTATCTGCGCAGACCGAAAGCGGCGCGAGCGCAAGCGCGGCGAACAGCCACGCGTGGGCGCCGGATCGAAAATAGTGCTGGAGCGTGCTGCGCATGAGCACCCGCTACTTTAATCCAATCAGGCCGCGCGTGGATGTATGTAGATGTTGGTGCGTGTGCGGGGCATCATCGTTATGGGTATGCGCATGGCTGTGCGGCCCGGCGTGCCTGCCAAAGCGTTCCTCGACGTGGCCGAACTTCCAGAACGCGACGGAGCACGCCCAGGCGAGCAGGAATAGAGCGACGATGAGGTAGCCTAAAATGCCAAAATCAAGCTGGGCGATGAAGCCGTATATGCCGCCGTGCAGATTGAGCATACTGATTAATACTTGCAGCAGCTCGATCGAGCCGATGAGAAGTGCTACGGCCACCGACAGGCCGGTAGTAGTAAGATTGTAAAAGATTTTCCGCAGCGGATTTAAGAACGCCCAGTTGTACGCCTTCGACATCAGCACTCCGTCGGTGGTATCCATGAGCAACATGCCGGCGGCAAACAGTATCGGCATCGATAACACCGCGGGGAGAGGCAAATTGCCCACGGACGCGCCGGCCGTCATGGCGAGAAGTCCAATTTCTGACGCGGTATCAAATCCGAGTCCGAAGAGCAGTCCTAACGGATACATCTGCCAACTATGATTCATCAGCTTCTGCAGCCGCCCGCCGAAGAGGCGGTTGAGAAGCCCGCGTTGCAGGAGTAGCGCTTCCAGATGTGCATGACTGTGAGCGCCGGTCTTGGCGCTCTGCCAGACCTTAAGAATATCCAACAGCACAAGCAGGTTCAGGATGCCAATAATCCACAGGAAGACTCCAGAGACGCTCGCACCCACGATGCCGCCTACATTCTGTAGCGCGGGCAGCTCCTGTTTGACTGCCGTGGCGGTAAATGCAATGGCGATAGCGAGAACGAATACGATCGTCGAGTGACCGAGCGAGAAAAAGAAGCCCACGCCAAGCGGACGCTTGCGTTTCTGCAGCATGTAACGGACGGTATCGTCGACGGCGGCGATGTGATCTGCATCAAAGGCGTGACGCAGCCCGAACATATAGGCGACGAATCCGAGCCCGATAAGCGCGGGATAGTGCGCGGCATAGTGCAGGTACAAGCCCCAGCCGAGCGCGTGTAGCAGGGCGACAAAACCGTAGAACCCGCTAAGGCGCAGCCATTCCGATGGGCAGAACCAGTGCTGCGCTCGGGCGGTGAGCGCCGTTCGAGCGACTTGCAAAGACTCGGACAAAGTTGCGCGCCCGCGGTTGCGATTTGTGCCTGGTCATACGGGCCCAGACGGCAATTGGATGCGCCATAATGGCGAGTCTGGCCGTAATGGGTCCTCATGGCTGGCGTACCTTTGGTAGGTTCGGCGTTGCGCTACGGGCGTGATCGAGGGTACTTTGGTGCCCAGAATCAACCATAGATTATGCTTGTAACGCGATGATATATAAGGTCGGAGAGGTGGCAGAGCGGTTGAATGCACCGGTCTTGAAAACCGGCAGGGCTTCACGGCCCTCGTGAGTTCGAATCTCACCCTCTCCGCCAATTAAAAGAACGGGTTACCAGAGCGCAATGAAGCTTCCCACTCCATGACCTGATATGGAACGACCGGGAGCGCGCTGACCAAGACTGAGGGGACTTGTAGAATGTTTTCATTGCGTTGACCTCTATTGCGTGCTGACTGTGTTATTGACCTAATCGCGCGGCAAGATCTCGTGTCTTGCCGTCAGTCGATAGCCTCGTGGCAGCTACCCCGTCAAAAATAATTCGTCCTTGCCAATTACTCCGTTGCAAGCCCGAGTCAAGCACCCGTCGGTGAGCACTCATTTCTATTCATGCGCTCGATTGAGTGACTATTACTCACAAGTCGAGTTATCGACACAGTTCTCTGGCGATCACACTTAATCCAGTGCCGGTCCAGCCAGTGCCGGTGTTTGACGAGCCAAGTATTGAATGACTATTGCGCGCAATCGGATAAGGGGATAGAAGGCTAAAAGGAGCGGGCGCGTGTACTTGACGTATTCTTCGCATTGCATCCACGACGTTTCGGAAGCTTGCACCAGCGTTTGAGGTCTCAATCACCATGGCATCACGCGCACCCTTTACTCAGCCGGTTTCTGCATCCCGTATAGTGAGGTGGACGATTGCCACCCTCTGTCTCGTTGCTGGATCTATGAGTGCGCCCGCGACGTCAGCGGACGAGCCCGGCCCCGTGTCGAATGTAACCGTGATCGCTCCTAGAGCGCCGACCGCCGCTGAGCTCGCTGGCGACAATGTCGCCAAGTTCATCGCATCGCATAGCAAGCCGGCTGTACTCACGGCGCACCTGTCGCGGTGGCGCACAGGTATCTGCCCGTTAACCCAGGGCCTTACGCCGGCATTCAACGATTTCGTGACGGCCCGAATTCGCGTGGTAGCCGCCTCGGTTGGCGGTCCCACGCAACCTTCAGGACAGTGCAACCCTAACGTGGACGTTGTGTTTACGACCGATCCACAAAAGGTGCTCGACGACGTCGTGAAGGGACACGGATGGCTGCTCGGATTCCATTATCCGCATCAAACGAAACGTCTCGCGACCGTGAGCCACCCCATTCAAGGCTGGTATGTCACTATGACCCGAAACTGCCGCGGCTACGAGGCGCTCGACGAGGCACTCCCGCTGTGGGGTTCGGGGAATGTGCCGCCGAGCTGTTTGGGCAGCCGGCTGCAAAGCGGGCTCAGCACCCTCATCGTCGCGGCTTTCATCGTGGTCGACGTAAACAAAGTGGTCGGCCACGAGATCGGGCCAATTTCAGATTACCTGGCGGTGCTGACCCTGACGCAGGCGCAGCCTCCCGACAGTTGCGGCAACTTGCCGAGTATCATGGATTTGATGGCGCCCAATTGCGATGGCCGTGAAAAGGCGACTGCGGTAACCGCCGGTGACCTTGCATACCTGCGAGCGCTCTATGCCACGAATCTGGAACAGCAGCTTGCGCTCGAGAAGAGCAATATCGATGACAACATGATGCGGCAGTTTGCCTCCGCCAGCCGCTAAGGTGGTATCGCCCTCTGATTGATCTCAAAGCGGTTGCGACGTCGCGCTACAATTCGCCTTTTAAGGCGACTCACACGCCGCCGCCCAGCGGCAAAAGTGCACGGGCCGTGCGCATTGCCCAAACCTAGACGCGCTTGAAGACAGGAGTTCTGTGAATTGAAGATCCCGGAGATCCTCCAAGTCGAGACCCCGCAGGTCCCCGGCAGTCTGGCGAGTGTCCTCAACGTAATCGCCGAAGCTGGCCTCGTGCTTGAGCATGTGACAACGCTGCGCCGCGAGCAGGGACGTACGCTGTGGGAAATTACACTCGAGATCGAAGAGGGCGCGCAGGAGGATCTGCTGCGCCGCTTAAGTTCGCTGCCTTCGGCGCGCTTCGTTGGCTGGTCGGATCGGGTTTTCGAACGTCACCGCGGCGGCAAGATCGAAATGCACTCGAGGATCGCGATCTCGACTCAGCAGATCCTGCGTGACATCTATACGCCCGGCGTGGCACGGGTATGTCTGGCCATCAAGAACGACCCTGCGAAGGCCTTCGACTACACCTACCTTGGGCGCTGCGTTGCGGTGATCACCGACGGGTCGGCAATACTCGGACTCGGCAACATTGGTCCGCGCGCCGGACTTCCCGTCATCGAGGGCAAGGTGGCGCTTCTTGCAGCCCTCGTCGGCTTGAGCGGCATTCCGATTCTCATCGAGAATACCTCAATCGATCAATTCGTGGATGTTGTGCGCTCCATCGCGCCGTCCTTCGGCGCGATCCTGCTCGAGGACATCGCCGCACCGCGCTGCTTCGAGATCGAGCATAAGCTGCGTGCACGGCTTTCCATGCCGGTGCTGCACGACGATCAACATGCCACCGCAGTCGTCGCGCTGGCGGCACTACTCAACGCGACGCGCATGACGGGCGAGTCACTCGACGGCCTGGTCGTCGGGCTCGTCGGTTTGGGGGCCGCGGGGCTCGGCATCGCGCAACTCTTGCGCAGCATCGGTGTGCAGCGGCTCGTCGGCACCGATCTGCGGCCTGAGGCGACCGGGAGGCTGGCGCAGCTGGGCGGCCAGGGCCTCTCACTCGAGGAGACTCTGCGCCGCTCGC
>Ga0182024_10004636_pt1 | contig 31412 bp, 37 predicted proteins | sample P32metaG_FD_120480 | JGI IMG/M metagenome (GOLD analysis project Ga0182024, IMG submission 120480) | Permafrost microbial communities from Stordalen Mire, Sweden - P3-2 metaG (Illumina Assembly) | ecosystem: Environmental > Terrestrial > Soil > Wetlands > Permafrost | place: Sweden: Stordalen...
GGCGGGCCGCCGCCTCGAACCCGTCGGTGTCGAAGATCTGCGACCCGATGTGCGAGTGCAGCCCGGCCAGTTCCACCCCCGGGCAGGCCAGGACCCGGCGGACTGCCTCGTCGGCCGCGCCGGAGGACAGCGAGAACCCGAACTTCTGGTCGTCGTGCGCGGTGGCCACGAACTCGTGGGTGTGCGCCTCCACCCCGGTGGTGACGCGGACGAGCACCCGGGGCCGGGGCGCGGCTTTCTTCCCGCCGGTCCCGTCCCCGCCGGTCCCGTCCCCGCCGGGGCGGTCGCCGTTCCCGTTTCCGCTGGCCCGGCCGCGGCCGGGAACCGGCGGATCGGTCAGGTAGGCCAGGCGGGCGATCTCCTCGAACGAGTCGACCACGATGTGCCCCACCCCCGCGTCAAGCGCGCGGGCCAGCTCGCTCTCCAGCTTGTTGCTGCCGTGCAACGTGATCATCTCGGGCGGGACGCCCGCCTGCAGGGCCACCTCCAGCTCGCCGCCGGTGCACACGTCCACGCCGAGGCCTTCCTCGGTGACCCAGCGCAGCACGCCGCAGCAGCAGAACGCCTTGGCCGCGTAGAACACCCCGGCCTGCGCCCCGAACGCCTCACGGTAGCTGCGGCAGCGCTGCCGGAAGTCGGCCTCGTCGCAGACGAACAACGGGGTGCCGAACTCGGCGGCCAGGTCGCGCACGTCCCGGCCGCCGACGGTGAGCACGCCGTCCGCCCGGCGGGCCGACTGCGGCCAGATGGCCGGGTGCAGGGCGTTGAGATCCTGGGGCGGGGCCGGCGGGTGCTCGGCGGGCAGCACGTCGGCGTGCCTTGGTCCGGCGGGGTGGGCGACACGGCTCATGGCGCGGTCCTTGCTGCTCGGTCTGGTCTCTTGTGCTGCGGCGGTCCTGGCTGCGGCCCGGCTGGCCAGGCGGCCGGCCGGGATGCGGCTGGCTACATCCGGCTGGGGGCGGCGATGCCCAGCAACCGCAGGCCGGTCCCGAGGACCGTCCGCGCGGCGCTGGCCAGCTGCAGCCGGGCCTGGATGAGCTCCCCGTCCGCGGGCGGGCGGCCCGCCGGCTGCGGGTCCGGCCGCGGCAGGACCGAGCCGGGCCCCGTCACCGGGCAGGCCTCCTGCCAGTCGGAGTACCGGCTGGCCAGCTCCTCCAGGTAGGCGGCGACCACGTGCGGCTGCCGGCGGCGCGCCGCCCCGGCCACCCGTTCCGGGAGCCAGGACATCGCGTCGAGCAGCGCCTGCTCGCTGGGGTGCGCGAGCAGGCACGGCCGGAACCGCTCCGCATCCGGCCCCGGCAGCCCGAGGCCAGCGGGCTGCCGCAACGCAGACGCGGCGTGAGCGTGCGCGTACCGCACAGCATAGGCGGGATTGCCCAGGTGCCGCGCGGCCACCGCCCGGGGGTCGAGGCCAGGCCCGGGCGGCCGGGGAACGCCGCCGGCGAGCCTGCTGAGCGCGAACCGGACGGCGTCCTCCCCCGCGTACGCGATAGCCTCCGCGACCGGGCGGCCGGCGCTGTCCCCTGGCCGGGGTGGTGTCCAGGTGACCTCGGCGCCCGCCGCCTCGGCCATCCGCCCGGCCAGCTCCGCGGTGAGGCGTTCCCGGGCGTCCGCCCAGTCGCGGGCGCGGGACAGCCCGGCGTCGCGCGGCGCGGTCACCCGTACGGCCTGCAGGCCCAGGCTCCGCGCGCAGCCCGGGCCGGCGGCGGTGATCCGGACCGCGAGGCGGGCCAGCGTGTCGGGGGTCACCGTGAGGGACAGATAGCCGCCCCCGGTCACCCTGACGTCGCTGATCCCGGCCTCACCGCCCCCCGGCCGGAGGGCCGCCGCGAGCACCGCGGCGACCCGGGCCGGGTCCGCCTCCACGCGGCGGGCCAGCACGAATGGCAGCGTGGTCGCGTAACGGCCGGGGCCGCCGCCGGCCTCGGCCGGCACCGGCCGCCAGGTTCCCACGGCCAGTCCGGGGTGACTGCTGAGGCCGCCGTCGCCGGGCAGGTCACCGGCGGCCACGGCCATGGCGGCGGCAGCCGCGAGCGCGACACTGAGGTCCCCGGTCATCACAGACGTGCAGGCTATCCGGGTGAGTCCGGGGCGGGGACATGCCGTGTTGCGGCCGGGAGCGGTCACGCGTCCCGGTCAGGGGGCCCGCTGCGGGCCGGGCGCAGGCGGACCTTCTGCCTCAGGACAGCCCGGGCTGGTCGCCGGGTGAGTAGCCGATTTCGTTATCTGGGCCGCTGGTCTCGGCGGGTGCGCCGGCCTGGGCCTGCGCGGCATCCCCGGCCTCGCGGGCCTCGCTGGCCGCCGCGCCGGCCAGCTCGCGGACGACCCGGATCATCTCCCCCGGGTCGAACGGCTTGGTCAGGTAGGCGTCCACGCCGATCTCGCGGCCGCGGTTCTTGTCGTCCTCCTGCGCCCGCGCGGTGATCAGGACGACGCGGATCCGGCTGGTCTGCGGGTTGCGGCGCAGCTGGCCGGCCGTCACCCAGCCGTCCAGGCGGGGCATCATGACGTCGAGCGTGATGACGTCCGGATCAATCGCCGCAACCTTGTCCAGGCAGTCCTGGCCGTCGACGGCCGTGGCGACGTCAAAGCCTTCCAGGGTCAGGTTGACGGCGATGAGCTGCCTAATCACCTCATCGTCGTCCACCACGAGCACGCGTCCCAAAGCCTGCGCCACGGCGTGAGGCTAGCGTGTCCCGGCTGGTTCCCGCGACAACATGCCCAAGGCGTCGCCAAGCTGTGCCCACGGCGGTTCATGGTGTCCCCGGCTCCTGATACTCTTTCTCCGTCCTGGAGCCCCCGTAGCTCAGGGGATAGAGCACCGCCCTCCGGAGGCGGGTGCGCAGGTTCGAATCCTGCCGGGGGCGCTCAGAACATGGGAACCAATCGCGGCGGGATTGTCGGCGCTCACGGCTAAGGTGACCCTGACGCTCAGTAACGAGGGAGCGGCCGATGCCCTGGCATACCGCCATTCTGTCGCCTATGTAAAAAGGCTCCGCTTCCTCAGGGAGCAGCTCTACAGCGATCCCGCGATGCTCATGCTCGACCATCTTGAAAAGAATCCGGGAAAAGCGGATTATGAACTGCCAGATATGGCACACTTCCAGCGGCTCGCCATGAAAGTCTCGAACGGCGAACGGTGGTGGTGCCGGATACTCGACGCGATGGACCGGCTCGCTCCGCACACCACCGACCAAAATGGGAACCTACTTGCCATGGACGTGCTGATCCGTGTCCTGAAGGAGGCTGCGCCAGATCACTTTAAGTGGCAAGAAGAAGAGGAGCAGGCCACACCTCCTGGCGCCACGCCGCCCACTGCGGCAACCGCGAGGCCCGTCTTGAGTTAGTCACGCTCTCACTCTGGGGCCAGTCCGGCTGCTGCGCCGTGGTGTACCCGGCAACGAGAGGCAGGCTTCGACTACCACTTGTCCTGCGGGCGCCGATCGTTTCCATGTTCGGGGTGCCCTGCCGGCGACTCGGGCCTGCGCTCCTGTGGACGCCTGGCGTGATCTTTAACAGTAGGGAACCGCACGTCATCAGGCCTGGATCAGCCCAGTGCCCGGCCCGAGTGGCGGGCAGGTTGGTGCCCTACGTGACCGACCCTAGGCGTGCGGACCTACGCGTGGCCCGGCGTGTCCTGCTATGTCGCTCGTCTTCACCGTTGCGCGTCGTTCGCTGTGAACACCGGACGTCGCTCCAGATGGATATGGGTCCACCGGCTGGGCCTGACCGAAATCGCCTGCCGATGTTTACGCTGACGCAGTGATGTTCATCGTGTCGCGTGCGGCCGGCCGGGATGGGTGTGCAAGTCATCCCCCGCCCGGGCAGTCCTCTGTGGCAGCGGTCTGATGACGGCGGCCAGGATTGTCCTGCTGCTGGGTGCCGGGGCGGTGGCCGGGATGGTGGGGTCGGCGGGCGGCACCGCCTCGCTGATCGCCTACCCGGCGCTTCTGGCCGTCGGGATAGCGCCGCTGCCCGCCGACGTGACGCTGTCTGTCGCGTTCGTGGCCGCCTGGCCAGGTTCCGCACTGGGCTCCCAGCCTGAACTGCGCGGGCAGGGCACATGGCTGCGGCGCCAGGCGGCGCTCGCCGCAGCGGGCAGCGCGGCTGGCGCCGCGCTGCTGCTTGTCACACCGGCGGACATCTTCGGCCGGGTCGTGCCGTTCCTGCTCGCCTTCGCCGCGCTCGCCCTGCTCCTGCAGCCGCAGATCTCGGCCTGGCTGGCAGGCCGCCGCGTCAGCACCAGCCGGTTTCTCCTGCCCGGCGGCCTGATCGCAGTATCGGCCTACGACGGTTACTGGGGCGCCGGGGCGGGCGTAATGACTCTCGCCCTGCTCATGATCACCACCGGGCAGGGACTGACCCGGTCCAACGCGCTCAAGAACATGCTGCTCGGTGTCGCCGACGTGGCCTGCTGCGTGGTTTTCGTCCTGTTCTGGCCTATCGGCTGGGCCGCCGCAGCGCTGATGGCCGCCGGAGTCCTGATTGGCAGCATGACCGGGCCGTCCCTCACCCGGCACCTCCCGGCGCACATAGTCCGCGTCACCGCCGCGCTCGCTGGGCTCGGGCTCGCCATCCATCTGTGGGCCGGAAGCCGGTAACACTACCGAGCCCGCTACCGCAGCCCCGGGACTGACGACCACCCGGCCTCCTTCGGGCCGTGCGATCAAGCCGGGCAGGGGCCTGTTCTCCGCCGGACTGGCGGTGTGGGAGAACCGTCACTAGCGGCGCGCGGCCGCGCGCCTGCTGACAGCAGCAGATCAGACAGGCTGCACCACGCTTTGCCGGGCAGCCATGTTCGCAAAGCTGCCGCTCTCAACGAGGCGATTCCGGTCTTGTCCGTATCCGAAACTAGTGACGCCGCGTGTCCATGGGGAATGACACCCAACAGTCTTCACAACCCGCGCTGGTCGAGAAGCTTGATTAGGTTGCGCTTGCGTTTCTGATCGGCGCGCAGCGCCGCTAGGTAAGCGGCGAACTCCGGTGCCGTGCCCAGCTGCTGGTGGCAGTACTGGATCCTGCTGAGCAGGGCGGCGACCTGCTGATATACCGGGTCGCCGGTCTGGGACCGGAGCGGTTCGATTGCGCGCAGGTAGACCGGTAGAGCGTCGGCTGGCCGGTCGCTGCTGATCAGGTCGGCGAGGGTGAGCCACTGGCGGTCGCTAGCGACACCGGCTGCCGCGTCCCACGCCGCGCCGATGTCACCGTCGTCGATTAGCGCGCTGATCCACACCGGGCCCTCGCCCCAGCCGAAACCCACGCGGCCCTGCGCGGCGGAGACGGCGGCATCGCTTCGCAGTTGCTGCAAGGCACGCTCGCGCACCGACTCCCATTGCCCGGCTTTGCCCGCCGCGTCCCGCAGGGCCCGGTAGCTGGCCAGTGTCCGGCCGGTGTCGAAGGCGTTCTGCCGTGCGGCCAGAGCCTTGCCGAACGCCCCGGTGGCCTCGTACCGCGCCGCCAAGTAGTCCACCAGCCGGGCATCCAGGCTCCCGGCTGCTTCGCGCAAGCCACGCTCCGCCCACTCGAGGGCTTCATCCGCACGGCCGACCTCGTCGAACTCCTGGGCGATCATCAGGTGCGTATAACCGCTCGGCAGTAGTTCGGCCGCGTACATGGCGACCAGCGCGTCCACGTCCCCGGCGCTGCGCAGCAACTCCTGCATCAGGTATTTCTCGTGCCACCCGGAAGGATTCTCCTGCCACGCCTGAGTGATCAGCCGGCGGTACTCGGCCCACCCGTGTTCCCCGAGCGCATCATCGTAGGCACCGGCATCGAAATCGCTGAGCATCTGCCCGTCTCCGAGGACGAACCCGGCCAGCCATCCGGCCAGCTCAACGGGATCCATCGGCGCGGCGGCGCAGGCACGGGCATGCGCGTCGGCGAGTTCCTGTGCGCTGCCTCCAATCCACCCATCGGAGTCGTCGGCCTGTTCCAGCGCCTCCAGCACAGCGGACAGCGCGAACCCGGCGATGCTTACCGCGTCGGCCGCCTGCGGACTGTCGATGAGACCGTCGATCACGGCGACCACTTCGTCGACCTGGGAGGAGTACGCGCGGGCGTCCGCGTACTCGATGGCCCCATACCGGGAGAAGCCGCGGACGTCGAGCAGCTCACTTACCCTGGCCCGGACATTGCTCAGATCCGGCCCAGCGGCAGCAGCCCGTAGCTCCAGCCGGCGGCGCAGCCCCCGGTCCTCGTGGACCTGCTCACGCACCAGCCCGAGCAGGTCGTCGCGGGATAGCCCGTCCAGCCACGTTTCCAGTGACCGTGCCTTCGCGGCGGCAGCCGCCTGCTGAACCGGAACGTCACCAGAGCGGCCCAGCACGGTCAGCCCGACCGCGACCAAGTGCTTGCAGAAGAAACCTTCCCGGCCATGCGGACACGAGCACTCACCCGTGACACCGTCATCGCCCAGATCCAGCACAACCTCGTAGGCGTCCGTACCGTAGACCGTCGCCGTGACCTGACCCACGCCGATCTCCAGATCGCCCACCGCGTCCAGATAACCCTGTCCACGGCCAAACGACCTCTCCCCCGCCACCCGCTGCAGATCCGCCTCGCCGAACAATCGAGCCATCGTCATGGCGCCCATCGAACACCATCAGGCCATCGGCTCGCCGCTCAGACGCAGCAGATGCACGGACCATTCCCCCAAGACAGGCCGAACTGGTTTCTCACCAGTCAGTCAAGGGGCTGTACCCGGAATCCATTACGCCCGTCCCTGGGCATGTCACCGGCCCCGGTGTCAATCTGGGCACGCATCGCGGCACGCCTCGTCCGGCAGCGGTATCTCCTGTCGCGCGAGAAACCGCATAACCTCATCAGCCCGGTCAGGCAGCTCCACATAGCCGAGCACCTCATGCCCGGCAACGTCTCCGCACGCATACAGCCCGGCCAGCACGCCGACGGCAACCCGGCGTGCCTCAGCCACCCGGTCGAGCCCCGCCAGGCGGCGCACATCCTCCAGATACGGCCCCACTATGCCGTCGATCAGCTCTCCGGCCGCCGTCCACGGCTGCACATACCGCCCTCGGTGCATTCCGGCGAGCTCCGCCAGATCGTCAATGTCCAGCCCGCGCAACCGCTCGGAAACAGACGCCTCAACCTGGTCCCGGCTCGGCGGAGCGATCGCCTCAGCGGCCAGATTCTCCATTTCCGCTACTAGTTCGGGATGACTGTCCATTAGCGCGGCCAGTACCTGCACAGCCTCCTGCGGCCTCAACGACGCCAGCGCCGTACTCCCCTGCTTCACCGGCCTGACTCCTTGTAGCGCCGGGCCGCCAGCTCGATCGGGGGCTGGTAGCCGCGGGCACTGTTGATGTTGCGGCGAAGCGACCGGTTGAGCGCGCCGAGGTCAGTGCTCATCAGGCCACCAGACTCGGCGATCGTGTACCGGCAGAGGAAGGCCGTGTCGTTCATACAGCCCAGGACACTGCGGTCAGCCGTCTTCGCGAGGATCAGGTCCCGTGGCTCCAGCTCCGCGAACACAGCGGAGGGCAGTCCCTCGCAGGCAAGCTCTCGCTCGATGAGGCGGGTGACCAACGGGCCCGTCGCACGCAGACCGGGCGCGCTCACATTAGCCTCGAAGATCGAGAAAAGCGTGGCCGCGTGGGTCAGCAGCAGGCACTTGCGACGATCGAACCACAACAAATTCGCGTACCAGTCCTCCGCGTCAGGCGCTGGCGCTGGCTTCGCGGCCAGCGCCGGCCCGATGACGGCGAGAAGCTTGCTCGTGCACCGCAAAATCACCACGCGATCGTACGCCGGGACACCGCCCAAACCCGCCAGGCTCACGCACCCGTAGTTTCCAGCAGCCGCCACCCGGAGGCGGAGGGCTGGCCGCCCACGCAAACCAGCGGCTGGCATCCGGCACCGAGCTTGTCGGCGGTAGCCGGGATCACCACCGGGTTCTCGCATATGCACACCCAGGCAGCGCGCAGCGGCTCGCCATGGCAGCGGAGCTGACGGAGCGTAAGCACCCCTGGCTATCGCGCAGGACGCGGCGGGGGCGCGGAGGGCGGTCGCTGGGGCCGGGCGGTCAGGTTCTCCGAGCCGGGCGTGTCTTATGGGTATGCACATCGCTTACGTTGCAGTCACGATCGTCGTGGCGCTCGCGAACAGCTACGCCGCCGTTTTGAACTTCGCCGGCGCGGGGTCGGTCAAGGTTGTCGCCGACGAGGTGCGGGTGCCGCAGAAGTGGATGGTTCCGTTCGGGATTCTGCTGGCCTGCGGGGCGGTCGGGCTGCTGGCTGGGTTCGCCGTGCCGGTGCTCGGCACGGCCGCCGCGATTGGACTGGTCGTCTATTTCATCTGCGCTCTGAGCGCGCACATCCGGGTGCGCGACCCCAAGGTCGCCGGTGCGGTCAGCTTCCTGGTGATGGCCGTCGCCGCCCTAGCCGTGGGCCTCGGCTACCACAACCACTCGTGATGGCGTCCTACTCAACGAGGGCCACGAACTGGAGATGCGTGCTGATGGTGGAGGAGCGCGAGCGGCTGACGGAGCGCTTTCAGCAGCACCGTTCGCATTTGCGCGGGGTCGCCTACCGGATGCTGGGGTCGGTGAGCGAAGCCGACGACGCCCTCCAGGAGGCATGGCTCCGGATCCGCGACCAGGATCCGCGGAGCGTCGAGAACATGCGGGCCTGGCTGACGACCATCGTCGGGCGCGTGTGCCTGAACATGCTGCGTGCCCGGCGAGCACGGCGCGAGGAGTTCTCGGACGTCTACGTGCCCGACCCCGTCGTCAGCCTCGAAGACAGCGCCGACCCCGAGCAGGAGGCGCTGGTTGCCGACTCAGTCGGGCTCGCAATGCTCCTGGTGCTTGACGCGCTCAGTCCCCCCGAGCGGCTGGCGTTCGTGCTGCACGACGTGTTCGGCGTGCCGTTTGCGGACATCGCGGCTGTCCTCCATCGTTCCGAAGCCGCCGTGCAGCAGCTCGCCAGCCGGGCGCGGCGGCGCGTGCACAGCTCACCCAAGCCGGACCCTGACCTCGCGCGACAGCGCGAGGTCGTCGGCGCGTTCTTCGCCGCCTCCCGCGATGGCGACTTCGACGCCTTGGTCGCCGTGCTCGATCCCGATGTCGAACTGCGGATCGCTGGTGGCGTGCTGCGCGAGGAAGCGTCGCTGATTCTTCGCGGCGCGCAGGCCGTAGCGGCCTACTCTTCCACCTACTCGAAGCTCTACCCGTTCGTCAGGCCAGCGCTGATCAACGGCGCCGCGGGAGCCGTGGTAGCGCCCGCTGGACGAGTGTTCTCCGTGATGGCGTTCACCGTCACTAACGGAAAGATCATCCTAATCGATGCCCTCGTAGATCCAGAGCGCCTAGGGAAGCTCAACCTCGCCATCCCCCCGCTGGAGGAACAGCCACCGTGAAGTCAGCGCTGGCTTCGCGGCAGCGCCGGCCCGATGACGGCGAGAAGCTTGCTCGTGCACCGCAAAATCACCATGCGATCGTACGCCGGGATACCGCACCCAAGCCCGCCAGGCTCACGCACCCCTCCCATGCGGCCTGCCCGGCACCGCCGAATGGGCCTCAATAACCAGTTGACCTGCCATGTTGACTGGTTGCCATGTTCGGGGTGCCCTGCCGGGGGCGCCCTGAAGAGACTGACCGCGACGGTCACGCCGGGGGCGTAACCCCGTGACCTGGGATTTCCCGCTGGAAGATCATCTCTAGACCCCATCATTCTGCTCGGCGGAGGCCGCCGCGGCCGCCTTCTGCCGTCGTTGCGAGCGCACCACGGAAACCACGCTCAGCGCCACGATTGCGATCGTGAACCACCAGCTGTAGCGGGAGATGGTCATGGCCGCGACGACCGCGTGGTGACCCAGGGCGTACCCCAGCCCGGCGAGAAGGCCGGCCCACAGCAGGACGCCGATGAGATCCAGGATGAGGAACACGACGAGCCTCATCCCGGCCCAGCCGGCTATGACAAAGATGATCGCCCGGGGAACGGGAAGGAAGGAGCTGGCCACCACGGCCGGCCAGGTGACCTTGCGGCCCGCCCGCTGGACGCGCGCCATGTGCCTGGCCGCGCGCTGGCTGCCGGGCAGGGCCATGATGAACCGCTCGCCCCACAGGCGCCCCGCCCACCAGTACAGGGGGTCGAACTTCATCAGCCCCGGAATGGCGGCGAGCATCACCACGGCCAGCGTCCCGTGGCCGGTCCTGGCGAACGCGGAGGCCGAGATGATCGCTTCGATACTGCCATTGAGCAGTTCCGCGACGACCGGGTGAGTGCCGATGAGCGACACCCGCAACGGCAGCAGGACCCAGTAGGACAAGCCGCTGAGCACGATGCCCAGCCAGCAGAGGATGTCGGCGGTCCGCGGCTTCCCCTGCCAGGGCAGCCGCGGATCGTTGCCCGGGGGCGCCTTCCCGGGCGCGTCCGCCGCAGCGGCAGGCAGCCGCCCCGCAGCCCCGGCGGACCCCGTCCCGGGGAGGCTCATAGGCAAACTCCTGACGTGGGCGCAGCCTGGCCCGGCGGCTACCAGGACCAGGCACGCAATCGCCCGGCCCGCCGGCTCAGCGTAGCCGCTGTCCTGTACCGGCGCTGCGCGGCAACGCCGGCCCGGGCAGGCGATGACTGCGGCGACCCACGCGGAGGGCTCGATCAGGCCTGGGCAAACCCGGCGATAGGGCTGCCGCTGCGGTGGTCTTGCTGGCCCGATCCTGGCGACATAGAGTCTTCCCTGGCTGGAGGCGAAATTGCGAGCCGCGCCGCTCTCATCACCGAGCGCTCCCAGGGGGCCTCTTGGACTATGGCTCCTGGCTGATCACGACCTCATGCTTACCTCAATACTGCCGCGATCTGACCTAGACGCGGCTGGTGGCAGGTTGGCCGAGTACGCGTGGTCCAGGATGCCCGCCAGCACGGCGGCCTCGCTTGATCTCATCTAGCGCTTCGGACGATCATGAACCGCTTGTCCCGAGGGACCGCCAGGGCATGAACTACACCGCCCTGCGTGAGCCGCCGGACCGGAGAAACCGTCCGGGCCGGTCAGCCGGCGACCTGAACCGGTCGAAGCTTCTGCGCCCCCTGGTGCGTCCGGGGACTGTCGCCCGTTCTTCTCTCGTTGAGCAGCTGGCGAATGGGGACCCTCATCGAATCGTCTCGGTGGTCGCGCCGCCGGGCTATGGGAAGACGACGCTGCTGTCTCAGTGGGCCGAGCGCAGCGGCCAGACTTTCTCGTGGGTGTCACTCGCGGAGCCGGATAACGACCCGAAGATCCTGCTCACTTATGTGGCCGAAGCACTCGATGCGGTGGAGCCGATCGGCGGGCGGGTCTTCGACGCGCTGGCGTCGCCCGGGAGCTCGGTGCCCGGCTCGGTCGTGCCCAGGCTGGGGTCGGCCTTCTCGTCGATGACCTCGCCGGTAGTCCTGGTGCTGGATGACGTGCATGTACTGCATGACCGGGAGTGTCGGGCTGCGCTGTCCGCGCTGGCCGATCATGTGCCGAAGGGCTCAAGGCTGGTGCTGGCTGGCCGGGCCGAGCCACCGCTGCGGATTCCGCGGCTCCGGGCCGAAGGCCAGCTGTTGGAGATCGGCCCCGCCCAGCTGTCGCTCACTCGTGAGGAGGCTTCAGCGCTCCTCGCTAACGCGGGCGTCGTGCTGGACGAGGACGAGGTAGCTGAGCTGCACCGGCGCACCGAAGGCTGGCCGGTTGGGCTGTACCTCGCGGCGCTCTACCTCAGGGAAGGGGGCTTGGTCGAAGGCGCGACGGTCTCGTTCAGCGGGGACGATCGGTTCGTGAGCGACTACGTAGAGTCAGAATTTCTGGCCCGGATCTCCCGGCGGCAGCGGGTGTTCCTGACCCGGACTGCGGTGCTCGAGCGCATGTCCGGTCCATTGTGCGAGGCAGTGCTGTCCATGCCCGGGGCTGCCGCGACCCTGGCGAACCTCGCCGGGTCGAACATGCTGCTCGTGCCGCTCGACCGGCGCGGAGAGTGGTACCGCTATCACCACCTTTTCCGGGACATGCTGCTGGCGCAGTTGCACCGCCATGAACCCGCACTGATGCCCGTGCTGCGGCGCCGGGCGGCTCGCTGGTGCCTGCGCAACGACTTGCCCGACGAAGCCCTGGAATACTCCATGGCAGCCGGGGACGTCCGCACAGCCGCCCGCCTGGTGGAAAAACTTGGGGTGCCAACCCATCGGCGAGGCCAGTTCACAACCATCCAGAGGTGGTTCCGGTGGCTGGAGGACCGGGGCGGGATCGAAGGACATCCGATGGCGGCCGTGCTGGCCGCGCTGTTTTTCGCACTGACGGGACGGCCTGTCGAGGCTGAGCGCTGGGCTGACGTGGTCGACCGCTGGCAGCACGGGGAGGGGGCGCAAGGCAGCGCCCCTTACGCCGAGGCCCACGCGGCCATACTCCGGGCGCTCATGTGCCGCGGGGGGCTTGAGCAGATACATGTCGATGCCGATGAGGCCGTGCGGAGGTGTGCCGCGGAGGGCATCGTGACGCCGGCACCCGGGCTTTACCAGGGACTCGCGCGTATCCTCTCCGGTGACCTTGAAGGTGGGGACGCCTCCTTCGAGGATGCCGTCAGCGCCGGGGAGCAGGCCGGCGCGCACGAGACTCTTGCCGTCACCTTGTGCGAGCGGTCGCTGGTGGCGATGGCACACAGTCGGTGGAGCCGGGCCGAGGCGCTTGCGGATCAGGCCAGCGCTGTGCTGCACCGCGCCGGGATCGACGAGAGCTACGCGACCCCGCTGGTTTGTGCGGTGCAGGCTCGCCAGGCTCTGCACCGGGGAGCTACCGCGGCGGCACGCGAGAGGCTGGTCAGCGCCCAGCGACTTCGGCATCTGCTGACCTACGCAATGCCCCAGCTGGCCGTGCAGGCCCGGATCGAGCTCACCCGCGTCCACCTCGCGCTCGCTGACGTCGCCGGGGCCAGGACGCTCATGCAGGAGATCGACGAGCTGCTCCGGCGACGGCCCGGCCTCGGGAGCCTGGCCGACGAGGCTGGATGGCTCCGCGGGCGCCTTTCGAGGGAACACGGGGCGAGCACTCCCGGAGCGTCGTCCCTCACCGCCGCTGAGCTCCGCCTGCTACCGCTGCTGACCACTCACATGTCGCTCCCCGAGATCGCCGAGGAGCTGTCCCTCTCTCACCACACCGTCAAGTCGCAGGCGTACTCGGCCTACCGGAAACTGGGAGTTTCCTCACGCAGCCAGGCGGTCTCCCGCTCCCGGGAGCTGATGCTGCTCGAGGGTGATGGATCGCACGGGCTCTGATCGGGCTCTAGGCCCCATGCCATACCGTTGCGTGACCGGGTAGCCGCACCCGGTAGCCATCCGGAAAAGTGGCACGAAGTTACGAATCACCCATGGCGAAGGGGGCGTTATCGTTCCCCAGGCCCAATTCTGGAGACCCTGAGTAGCTGAACCTGATCTCCGGGAGGTCACATGCGAACTTCGTACTACGAGATCCGCATAGCGGGGGTTCTCCCGCCCGAAGCCCTGCAGGACTACGAGCAGTTGACTGCCTCGCTGGAGCCGGTCGAAACGGTTCTGCAGGGCCCGCTTCCGGATCAAGCAGCCCTTCACAGCCTCCTCTCAAGGCTCGAGATCTTCGGCGCACGTGTCGTAGGCCTACGGGTGCTTCCGCAACGAGGGCCGCCGGCCGGCGAAGGCACAACAACCGGGTAAAGGGCGGGGCGGCGGAACTGCCCGTATCGCGCTGATCACATCCGGCGGTGGGCAGGTCTGCCGGGGAGCGCTTGCTGAATCCTCATGCCTGGCCAGCCTGGCGGCAGGGCCAGAGCCTGGTCGTCCCGCGAGGGTGCGGGAAATGGCAGGAAGTAGTCGCGGCCTGGCCGCCAGCCCAGGTCCGCTGCGCAGGAGTGTTCGCTACCGTCTGGCTATGACCATCGTGCCCGACACGAAGGACTGGACCTGGGTCCTGCAGCGCCCCTGCCCGGAGTGCGGGCTGGACGCGCAGGGTTTTGCCCGCGATGCGGTCGCCGGGATGATCCGCTCCAATGCCTCGGCGTGGCGTGACGCACTGGCCGCCGGCGCCCGGCATCGCCCGGCGCCCGGCAGATGGTCAGCCCTGGAGTACGGCTGCCATGTCCGGGACGTCCTGCGGCTGTATGACCGGCGGCTGGAGATGATGCTCACCCAGGAAGGGCCGCAGTACCCGAACTGGGACCAGGACGCGACGGCGGTGGCCGACCGCTACGGCGAGCAGGACCCCGCCGAAGTTGCCGCCGAACTGGTTCAGGCGGCCGGGACGATCGCGGCCCGCTTCGAGGTCCTCTCCCCCGGTCAATGGCAGCGCACCGGCAGCCGCAGCGACGGTGCCCATTTCACGGTGGAATCCTTTGCGAGGTACTTCGTCCACGACCCCGTCCATCACCTCTACGACGTCACCGGCGTCCAGTACGCCGGCCAGCCCCGGCCGGCCACCTGACAGGCGTGCCCGGGGTCAGGGAAGATCGTCGCGGGCGGAATAGGGACGTCCCGGCCAGTACGGCCACTCCTCAAACCAGGTGCAGCGACCGTCTTCGCGGAGCCGGATGACCCACAGGTCGCGGTACTCCTGGCGGGGCGGGTCCCCGTAACGGACCTCGGCCCGGACCACCGCCGTGGGACCGTCCACGGCAAGGATCTCCGTGGCCAGGGTGAAGACCTCGGCAGGTCCTTCCCGTTGCTCGTCCCACATCCGCCTGATCGCATTCAGCCCCGTCACCGGCTGCACGTACGGGGACTGGAGGTAGGTGGCGTCCGGAGTGAACTGGCCGGCGAGGCCGGCGGTCCCCGGTGCCCGCCAGGCGGCCTCATAGCCCGCCAGCCACTGGCTCACCATCGCGCGGTCGGTCACCCCCCCATGGTGCCCGCCAGCAGCCCGCCCGGTCAGGCGCACCGGCCGGATGGATAACTTCCGGTCCCCGGGGCACATGATCATGGCAAGTTCAAGCTCTCAGCGAGGAGGCAGCATGTCGGGCAAGTTTGTCCTGAAGAAGGGGTCCGGCGGCAAGTACCACTTCAACCTGGTCGCCGCCAATGGGCAGGTCATCGCCACCAGCGAGACATACGAGCGCAAGCAATCGGCCCTCAACGGGATCGAATCGGTTAAGACCAACGCCCCGGGTGCAGAAACGGACGACCAGACCGGCGAGTAAATAGCCGCCACCGCAGGCTTACCGGCTGGCCGCCGGGACGCCCAGGGCCAGGATGGCCGTGTCGTCATCCAGCCCACCGGCGAGATCCCCCAGAAGAGCCGCAATGGCGGCGATGGCGGCAGCGGCCGTGGCGGGCGCGAGATCCCTGGCGAACGCCTGCAGGGCCTCCTCCCCGTAACGGCCGGAACCCCCTGCCGTGCCGGTACGCGCGTCGGTCAGCCCGTCGGTGAACAGGAGAAGGGTGTCCCCGGCGGTCAGGCGGATCGTGGTGAAGGCGAAGGCGGCGTCGTCCCACACGCCGATGAGCGGCCCGCCGGGCACGGGTACGTGCCCGGCGCTTCCGTCGGCGCGCATCAGCAGCGGGGCGGCATGACCGCCGCTGGCCAGGGCCAGGGTGAACTCGCCGCGGTCAGGGGTGAGCACCCCGAAGATCGCGGTGCAGAAGCTGCGGTTATCCCGGTCGTACCGCTGGTGCAGGGCGGCATTGAGGGTGCCGAGAACGGCCGGCGGGCTGGCGTCGTACACCGCGGCGGTACGCAGGGTGTACCGGATCAGGGAGGTGACCGCGGCGGCGTGGGCGCCTTTGCCGCAGACATCGCCGAGGAACACGCCCCAGCGGTCCTGGCTGAGCGGGAACAGATCGTAGAAGTCGCCGCCGACCTCGTCGGCGGAGGCGACCTGGTAGTGCGCGGCGGTGTCCAGGCCGGGCACCACGGGCAGCGCCGGAGGCAGGAGGCTTTGCTGCAGGGTCACGACCAGTTGCTGAAGCCGGGCGCGCTCTCGCTCAGCTTCCTGGCGGCCCCGCAGCAGCTCACGTTCGTAGGCCCGCCGGTCGCGCGCGTCGGAGACCGTCGTGCGGACCAGGATGGGTTCCCCCGAGGCATTGGCCTTGATCACCGACGTGATCAGCACGGGGAGCCGGGCGCCGTCGGCGGCCTGCAGGTCCAGGGCTACCCCGCGGACCTCCCCCTGCATGCTCAGCAGCGGCGCGAGGTGCGTCTCGTAATACATCCGGCCCCCGACCGTCAGCAGGTCGGAGAGGTAACGGCGGCCGACCAGCTGGTCCCGCCGGTATCCCAGCCAGCTCAGCAGCGTGGTGTTGATCTTGGCGATCTGGCCGTCCAGAAGGGTGGACAGGTAACCGCAGGGCGCGTTCTCGTACAGATCCTCCGCGCTGTCTTCCAGCAGCGAGGAGAAGGCGGTCTCGTCGGTGCCGGCCCGGGGGCCCGGCTCGCCGGAGACGGGCCCGTTATCCGTGCCGTTCACCACCGTCCGCAGCGGCGAAGGACCGGATCGCGGCCAGGGTCACCTCAGGTGCGCTCAGCTGCGGGCAGTGGCCGGTGGCCGGCAAGGTCACCAGGGTGCTGCCGGGAATCTGGGCCTTCACATAGTCCCCGACCTCGGGAGGCGCGATCACGTCCCGTGAGCACTGGAGGATCATGGTGGGCACGGTAACCCGGTGAAGATCGGAGCGGTTGTCGGACAAGAACGTGGTCCGGGCGAACGCCCGCGCGATCTCCGGGTCGGTGCGGCAGAAGCTGTTGGCCAGCTCCTCCCCGAGCGCGGGGCGCTCCGGATTACCCATGATCACGGGGGCCATGGCCGCGGACCAGCCCAGGTAGTTGCTGTCCAGTGACCCGAGCAGGTCATCGATGTCGGCCTGGCTGAAACCACCCCGGTAGCCTGCATCGTCCACGTAGCGCGGCGAGGGCCCGATCAGGATCAGCTTGCTGAACAGCCCCGGCTCCCGGATGGCCGCCAGGACAGCCATCATGGCGCTCACTGAGTGGGCCACCAGCACCACCCGCTGCAGCCGCAACTCGTGGCAGAGCAGCAGGATGTCGTCGGCGTAGCCGTCCAGCGCCGCGTACCGGTCCGCCCGCCAGGCCGACAGGTCAGACCCGCCTGAGCCCACATGATCGAACAGCACGACCCGGTAATCCTCGGCCAGCCCCGGAGCGATCAGCCGCCACATGTTCTGGTCACAGCCGAACCCGTTGGCCAGCATCATCACCGGCTTGTCGTCGCGGCCTGCCAGCGCCACGTTGTTCCGGCCCCCCGCGCGGATTTCGCCCATATCCGCATCTTTGCATCTCGTGGCGCCAGCCCGGCACGGGACGGACGGGCACCCCGGGCTCGCCGTGGCGCGCCTGGCGCGGCTGGCGGCGGTCATCGTCGTGCTCGTCTGGCTCTGGGTGCGGTCGCTCGGGCATGCCCGGGTCACCGCAGGCAAGTCCACGCAGTCCTCGCAGGCCTGCACCACGGGGCGGATGACCGCCCCTCCTGGCCATGACATTCGGTCCAGCGCCGGGCTGCCCGTGCGTTGCTATCTGCCGTGCGGGACTGACCCGTTGAGCGTGGCCACGACCTGGTCGTAATCGCCGCGCGCTTCGCCGAAGCGCAGGAACTTGACCCGCTCGACCTGGATCTCCCTCGCGTCGGGCTGCGCCTCGAGCAGCGCCGCGGCCTCGGCGATGAACTCCTCCAGCGGCATCGCCACCTCGCTGTCCTCCTGGCCGGGCGGCAGCGAGGTACGGACGGCCGGCGGCTCGAGCTCGACGATCTTCACGCTCGTGCCGGCGAGCTGCAGGCGGATCGACTCGCTCAGCATGTGGATGGCGGCCTTGGAGGCGTTGTAGCTCGGCGTGACGCTGAGCGGCGCGAACGCCAGGCCCGAGGAGACGGTGACGATCGTGGCGTCCGGCTGGGCCTGCAGGTGCTCGATGAACGCCGCGATGAGCCGGATCGGGCCGAGCACATTGGTCGTGACGACCGACTCCGCCGAGGCCAGGAAGGACTGGGGCTGGTGCCAGTCCTCGAGGCGCATGATGCCCGCCATCGCGATCAGGACGTTGAGGTCCGGGTGCTTGGCCGGCACTTCCTTCGCGGCCGATTCGATGCTCGCGGGATCCTCGGTGTCTATCGGCACGGTGTCGAGGCCGGGGTGCAGCTGCTCGCGGTCCTCGGCCCAGAGCGGTTCGCCAGGGCGCCGCGGAGCTAGTCAGCCTGCCAGTCGCCCGGCCAGCGCCGCCAAGCCGTGCGCGCCAGGGCTGGGCCAGCCACCTCAGAGCCCATTCCCACGGCGCCTCCATGACCACGCTGCGGCACCCGCAGCAACGCCGTCAGGCGGCCCGGCGGCCCGCCTGCCGGGACGAGGCGAGGGTGGCGAAGACCACGGTCGAACTGAGGTAATGCCCAGTGGCGTAGTCGAACGCGCCGCCGCACGTGATCAGATGCAGCGCCGCGTACCCTGACGCGCCATAAATAATTTTAGAGGGGAAATGTGCCTTTTGGTATTGACGTACGCCGGTGACGCGGAACACGGCTGTCATCCCGTCGGCCAGCCTCACCTCGACCCTGTTTCCAGGACGCAGGGCCCCCAGCTGGTAGAAAACAGCAGGCCCCTGGCGGCTGTCGACGTGACCTTCAATGACTGACGCCCCGAACTGGCCGGGCGTGACCGAGTACTTGAACCACGCCGCCTCATCGGGCCGTCCATAAAGCGGCGGCACCTGGATCGTGCCGTCTCGGTTAATGCCCAGGTGCAGCAGGGCCGAGTTCACGCCAATGGCCGGAATCCTGACCGAGACCGGCACCGAGCGCCGCATCGACGGCCCCCGGCCCCCGGCCGGGCCGAACGCGCCCGCCGCCGCCAGGGAAGGCTGCGGCGCATGATGCTGGACGGCGATCGCGATGCCGACCGAGGCGGTCCCGACCGCAAGCAGCAAAACGCCGACCACCCCGGCGACGCGGGCCCGGAGGTTTACCGGCGCGCGGGGCGGGGGGGCGAACCGGCTCTGCGGCCACGACACGACCACGCGAAACCCCGCAACGCGCTGCCGCTCCATCTGCCGCAATGCCGCCCCTCCCCCATCTTCCCCAGGGTGTCCTACTCGCGTAGCCTAATATCCCAGTGATGAGCGAGCCATTGCCTCTGCGTCCCGGCGACAGGCCTTACCTTTATGGCCTGCGGCGTTTTCTCGGGACCTGCCCGCCGGACGCACAGGAGGTTCCCTAAAGATGCGCCCGACTATCGCGGGGAAGACGCTCAGCGCGAGATTAAGCGCGATCGGCTGCGCCGGCGTGACCGTGCTCGCGTCGGCGTCGGTCACGGCCTGCACGGGTGGCTCGTCGCCCTCGGCGGCACCCCCGTCCCTGTCCCCCGGGGGATCTCCGACCAGGACCAGGCCGGGCACGCCGACTGCTTCGCCGAGCGTCACGGCTACGGCTACGGGGACGGGGACGCCGACCCAGAGCACCAGCGCATCGGCCAGTGAGACGCCGACGCCCACCCACACGCCGACGCCCACGCCCACCCACACGCCCTCGCCCACGCCCACGCCGAGCCCGTCGGCTACTACTTTTTTCCCCACCGCGGCCCCGCAGACGGGCGGCGGCGGCACGGCCGGATTCCAGGACCCCCTCCTGGTGGGTCTCGGCGGGGCGGCGATCCTGGCCGGCGCCGGGAGCATCGCCTACCGCAGAAGGGTGCTCAGGAACCGCTGAGACCGGCGCCGTCTCACGCGGCGCCGCGGGCAGGCGGGGTGAAGATGCTGCCGGCCTGCTCGGCCAGCAGCGTCATCTCGTACGCGACAAGGTCGAAGTCGGCGGCGGCGGTGGTGAGCACGGCCAGAGTCGATCCGCCATCGACCGACATGATCACGAGGGCGGCCAGTTCCATCGTGATCAGGGCCTGCGTGACGTCATCGTCGCCGGATATCCGGGCCGCGGCGCAGGCCAGGCTGATCAGGCCGGATGTGATGGCGGAGAGCTGCTCCAGCTGGCCGGCCTGGATCCGGTCGGACACGGCCAGCGGGACGCCGTCCGAGGTCACGACGACGGCGTGCAGGACGCCAGGAACACGCTCGGTGAAGTCAGTGATGAGCCGGTCGGCGTCGTGCGGACGCAGGGCCGGATCCATGTGCTCCCCTCTCAGGGATCCTCAGCGATCCTCAGTGATCCCGGGCGCGCTGCTTCGCGCCGCGGTCCTCTTCCACTGCGTCCCGGGCCCGGCGGGAGCCCCGCTGGAAGCTGGCCAGCTGCTCCCGGGTGATCTCCGCCGATCCGGCCGGCCGGGCGGGCCGGGGCACCTGGTCGGCCGCCGCACCGCTGGCCAGCCCGGCCTGCGGGACCCGCTGCGGCAGCTCGGTCCGCGTCTGGGGATAGTCAGACTCGACGGACTCGAAGATGGGCAGCACACCTCCCCGCTGCACGCCAGTCCGCTGCGCGCCGCCCTGCTCCGCGCCCTCCGGCTTCGCGCGCTGCCACCCAGGCACGGCCAGGGGGGCGCCCGGGGCGGATGCGACGGTCTCGGGCCGGGGGCCGGGCACCGGTCCCGGGGCGTCCGGCACGATGAGGGTGGCCGGAAGGTACACCTCAGCGGCAGTGCCGCCGTCGGGCGGCAGCTCCAGCGCGACCGTGATGCCGTGCCGCGCGGCCAGGTGCGCCACCGCGAACAAGCCCATCTGCCGGGTGACCGCCGCGTCGGCCGCCGCCGGATGGGCCAGCTGCCAGTTGAGCTGCCCCAGGTCCTCCTCCGGCACGCCTGTCCCGGCGTCGGTGATACTGACCAGCAGGCCGCCGCCACGCACGGGATGCGCGGAGACGATGACCTGGGTCGTCTTGGGCGAGAACGCGGTGGCGTTCTCGAGCAGCTCGGCGAGCAGGTGGACGGTGTCGGCCACGGCGTCCCCGCTGACCCAGTCTTCCAGCGCGACGTCGAGGACGACCCGGTTGTACTGCTCGATCTCGGAGACCGCGGCCCGGAGCACATCCACCAGGGTGACCGGCTCGGCCCCGTCCCGGGTTGTCTCATGTCCCGCGAGGACGAGCGCGCTGTCTGAGTTGCGCCGCATCCGCGTGACCAGATGATCGATCTGGAACAGGCTGGCCAGCCGGCCCGGGTCTTCCTCGCTGCGCTCCAGGACGTCGATCAGCCGCAGCAGCCGTTCCAGCAGGTAGTGGCTGCGCCGGAAGAAACCGTTGGAGATAGCGCTGATACTGCGCCGCCGCCGGGCCTCCTCACCGGCCAGGCGCACCGCTTCCCGGTGCATCTGCAGCGGGCGCACCATGGACCGGGCAATGATGATCGTGGCCAGCAGGACCAGCATCAGGACGGCCAGCGCCACGCCGCCGGTGATCAGCGCGGCCCTCATCATGGACCGCTGCGTGGCCTGGGCGTAGCCGCTGATCCAGGTCACCATCTGCTGCTGGGCCTGGCGCATCCAGCCCGCGGTGAACGACATCCCGGCCTGCCACTGCTGGCTGGCGTCCGGGCCGGGGGCCAGCGCTGTGCCGCCGGACGCCGTCGCACCCTGCTCCACGGCCTGGGCCCGCCCGGCCAGCGGGCTGGCCAGGGTCTGGGTGACGGCCCAGCCCTCCTCGGCGGTCGCCAGGCCGCGGAACGACGCGAGGTCACTGGCCTGCTGCGCCTGGGCGGTGATCAGCGCGGTGCGCGCCCCCGGCGCGAAATGCCCCTCAGCGAGCGCCCCGCCGAGGATGGCCTGCTGCAGCGAAGCCTGGTCTGCCAGCCTGGACAGCGAGCCGAGCGCACGCGCGCTGGTGATCAGCATCGAGTTGCCGCTCGCGTCGGCGAGGCCGTCGTCGACGGTGAACAGGCTGGCCGTCGCCGCGGAATAGCCGCTGATCACGGTCAGGGCAGGAGCCTGGCTCTGCGAGGCTTCCTTCCGCAGGCCGGGCAGATCGGCGATGCTGACCAGGGCCGTGGTCGCGCTGGCCCGGGCCCGGGCCGGGTAGCTGCGGCCGCCCTGACGGAGCAGCCGGCGCACCACCGCCGCCCAGCCGTCGGTGATCACGTACTGCCGGTGCAGGGCCGGGAGGTCCGCGGCCGGGCGCCCGGCGACGATGAACGCGGCCGCCTCGCCCCGCTCATCCTCCATCGCCTGAGCTAATCCGGCCACCTGCTGGCCGAGCACCGCGACGTGGCTGACCTGGCCATACGAGGCTGCACTGCGGGTTTCGCCGGTGATCCGCAGCCCGGCAAGCGCCAGTCCCAGCAAGGTCGGGATGGCGACCAGGACGGCCAGCCGGCTCGCCACCCGCCAGTTACGGGGCTCCGGGGCCGGGCCCTCGCCACGCTCGGCGGGCCAGGCGCCGGGAGGGCCGGCATCGGCTGACCGGGCCCGGCTCAACGCGCGTCCTCGCTAATCCAGGAAACCGCATTCGGGGCGAAGGCCAATGGTCGGGGCCACCTCTGATAAGACACGCGTACCGGTCACCTTTCCCCCCGTTCTCTCCCAAGACAATACCTCTGTGCCTGTCTGCCGGGATACGGTCCGGCCGGGTCATCTGGCCCTGACCAGTGCGATTACGACCCGGGAGTCTCAGGGGCCACCGCAGGCCTCACTGAACTACCCAGCAGGCCTGTGCGATCACCTCTACCAGCGAGGTCATTCTGGGGCACATCCCGATCACTGTGCGTCGTGGATAATCCCGCTAGGCGTGGGAGCGCAGTGACCCGAGAGAATGCAGCAGATTAAGGAGGCTTGAGTGACAGAAGTGACTCTTGTTATTCAGGGAGAAATATCCCGCCCATGAAAGTAGCAATGCCGAGGGCGCGGGCGCCCCAAATACAGGAACAGATGTATCAACTCTTATCCCGCGCCGGCGCCGTTCTTTCCCCGCGCCGCCGCTCTTCCCAGCGCCAGGCCGCCGCTCTCCTGCACTCTGGCCACTCTCCCCGGCACCCCGCCGCCACCTTGACGCCGCAGATCAGTATGCGCAGACTAGTTTGTGATGAACCTGAGCCGGTTGATGATCCTGGGCGTGCTGGCCGAGCGTGGTCCGATGCATGGCCACCAGATCCGCCGGATCGCCGAGCTCACCAACGCCGGGGCGTGGGGCGGGATCACTGGCGGGGCGCTGTACGCGGAGCTGCGCAAGCTCGATGGTGAAGGCCTGGTCGAGGCGGTCCGCGAAGAGCGGGTGGGCCGCCGCCCGGCCCGGACGGTGTACCAGATCACCGGGGAGGGTCGCCTGGAGCTGGTCGTCCAGCGGGACGCCGCCCTGGAGGTCGTCTTCGGCTCTGCTGATCCGCTGTCGGTCGTGCTGCTGTTCGCCGCCGGTGAGGACGCCTCGGAGCTCGGCGAGCGGCTGGCGCTCCGGCGCCGCCGGGTAGCGGGCCAGCTGGAGGAGATGACCGCGGAGCGGAAGCGGCTGACCGCGCAGGGAGTCCTGCCGGCGCGGGCCGTGGCCACGTTCCGCCGCGGCGAGCTGCGGCTCGAGGCGGAGCTGCGGTGGCACGAGGAATTCGGGGGCGAGACATGACTCACCGCCTGGGCGTGATCACCGACGTCCTGGTCCGGGGAAAGCACATCATCCCGGCCGGGGCGAGCGAGCTGGGGTTCCAGTTCCGCTTCCCCGGCCTGGATGCGGCGCTGCGCGATCTGCTGGCCCAGCGGGACGACGCCCCGGTGGCGCAGTGATGGGGGCACCGGCCGGCCCGGCGCCGCTCGGCAGGCCCAGCCCGGAGGGCCGGCTGGTGGCGGTCAACGTCGTCGCCTGCATCCTGCTGCTGGTCCAGTACCTGCTGGGCATGGCGGTGAACCTGTACGTCATCCTCCCCGCCCGGCATCCTGGCGCGGGCGCCGGCGACTATTTCACCGGCGGTGCCTCGGCCCTGGACTGGGTGATCCCAGACGGTCCTGCCTGGGCCGCCGCGCACGCCGCCTTCGGGCTGGCACTGGTGCTCGCGGCCTTCGCCGGCGTCGCGCTGTCGCGGGGCTCGGGCAGCCGCGCGGCCCTGGCGCTCTCGGTGCTTGGCGCGCTGGCCATCGTGGGCGCCGGGTTCAACGGCGTGAGCTTCCTGGACTACGGGCACGCCCTTAGCTCGATGATCATGGCCGGGCTATGGGCGCTGGCGCTGGCCTGCTACATCACCGGGCTGTTCCTCTGCGCACGGCGCGCACAGCCCCGTCGATGAGGATGTCCACGCTGGTCAGGAATCGTCATGCACACGCAGTTGCCCTGCCACTGTGCGAGTGAACGCGTGCTCCTCGGGGTCGAGCCCTTCCCAGTGCCTTGCCTCGGTGTCGAGAAAGTGCTGCCAGGTCGCCGAGCGCTGCCGGTGACCGGGAGTTCGTCGCGTTCTGGCCGCCCGACGGCCTGCTCAAACTGCTCACCGGCTAGGAGCTGACTGAGTGATTGCGACGCCGTGCGAGACAGGAACGCCATGGCTGTCGCGAAGGCCAAAGGACGGCTGCTGCGCGGGAAGAAGCCCAAGCTCTCGGCGTCCCAACGCAAGCACCTGCTCGAACTCGACGCGGCCGGAAGTCACACGCAGGCGGAGCTGGCCGACGCCAGTAATACCCGGTTATACTCAGAGGATGAAGACGGCGATATCCCTCCCCGATGCCACGTTCGAGCGGGCCACCAGGAAATCCAAGGAGCTTGGCATCAGCCGGTCGGAGTTCTTCGCTCGTGCCGCCGAGGTCTATCTGGATGAACTCTCAAGCCACTCGCTGACCCGGGAGATCGACGAGGCGCTGGAGACCGTCGGGGCAGACGAGTCGAGTTCAGCTGCGGTGACCGCTGGACGGCGCCGTCTCGCCGAGGACGATTGGTGATCGGCCGTGGTGGCATCTACTGGGCTGATCTCGGGGAGGCCTCCGGGAGCAGGCCCGCAAAACGCCGGCCCGTCCTGGTGATCCAGTCCGGGCCGTTCAACGCCAGCCGTCTGAGCACCACGGTGGCCGCGGTGATCACGTCGAACACCAGGCTTGCGGCGATGCCCGGCAACGTCTTCGTCCCCGCCGTCGCCACGGGCCTGCCGCAGGACTCAGTAGTTAACGTCACGGCCCTGGTGACCCTCAGCAAGACCGACCTCGGCTCGCAGGCCGGCCACCTGCCTGACGCCCTCATGGACGACGTGGACCGCGGACTTCGCCGCGTCCTGGCCCTGTAGCAGCGTCCTGGCTGACCGCAGGTGGCTCTGACCTGGACGGGTCCGACTGAGGGGCGTCGCCGCCATCCTGGCCGCGGAGTGACCGGGAACCGGCGGACGATATCCGCGCCAGCTACTCGGTCTTAGTCATCAGTCCAGGCCCCAGTTGATCCAGTCCGAGGGTGGCTTGTCGGGTGTCATGGCCAGCAGGACCCGCCCTTCAGCCTTCAGTGCGCGCAGATGCTCGTCGTCGTCAGGCACCGCCAGCCCGTGCTTTTCCCGGATAGCACGGAAGCGGGGCAGCTCCGCGACTAGATCCTCGCGGATCTCAACGGTGGCCGGGACCAGCACGGCGCGGAAGCCGACCGGATCGTCGATGAGCAACTGCGCCCGCGGGTCCCGTCGGAAGATCGCGTATTTCGCCCGGCCTCGCGTTGTCGAAACATAGAAGCGCTCCCCGTCCCAGTAGAACCAGTTGGGGCTCAGCTGCGGGCGCCCGTCACGGCGGATCCCGGCGACGATGATGTTACGCGGCTCAGCCAGGAACGCCTCGATGCTGCCGGTAGAGGTCATTCCCTCAATCCTGGTCCGCCCGGCTGCCCTGCTCGTCAGCCAGGCCCGCACCCCGCTCGTCCACCGCGGCGCCGATATCCCAGGCCGAACCCTCGACGGCTGGCAGACCACCGATGATCGGAACGACTGAGCCATCCTCGCCGACCGCCTCGCCCGTTTCGGTGAGGTATCCGGGATCCTCGGCGGACTGGGAGGTGTCCGGCTCTTCGTCGCGCGGCAGGGCCGGAGCCTCCTCGGGCGGCGTTGATCCGGTCGAATCGTTCTCGGTCATTTTGGCCATCTCCTTAGGCGAGCACATTCACGGTCCGGCGCAGAAGCGCTGGGCCCAGCCTGCCGCAGGGACAGGACAAGACCAACTCCGGCCCGGCGCCAAGCCAGCCCGGGGCGCGACGTTCTCCGCCAGGCATCGCGCCGGACGGCACGGGAGGCCTGACCGTGGCTCCGGTGATCGCCGAGCAGGCGTTCTACGATCCCGCGACCCCGGGGGAACTATCCGGCGATGAGGTCGAACTCGTTGCCCTCGACATCGGCGAAGGTGGTCCAGCGGGACTGACCGGCTTCGACCTCGTTGAGCTTCTGCGCACCCAGGCTCAGCAGGCGCTCGGTCTCGGCCTCGAAGGTGTCGCTGACGATGTCGAGGTGGACGCGGTTCTTGACGACCTTCGGCTCGGGCACCTTGTTGAAGATGATCCGCGGGCCGCTGGCCGCCCCGTCGCCGGTGACCAGGGCGGCATGCTCCGCAGTCGCGTTCTCTGCGACCTCCCGGCCGAGGACGGCAGCCCAGAACCGGGCCAGGGCCGGAGCGTCGGAGCAGTCGAGGGTGACGGCGTACAGGGAGTTGCTCATGGTCGGTGTTCCCTTTCACGAGTCGGCACCTGAGAGGCGGGCGGCCACCTGGCGCAACGCCCGGAGGCGCCGGGTACCGCCGGTACCGGCCACGATGACTGGCCGGCCTGCCACCCGCAGGCCACGATCCTGTCATTCCCCGGCGGCAGCGCGGCCGGCGGGCTGGCCGGCTGGCGGTCAGCGGGCGGGCTTCTCCCAGATCGAGACGTGCTGCTCACTGTCGCTGGTGAAGGGTTCGCGGGGAGGTCATCGCCTGCGTGGCGGTGCGGGACCGTACCTCCGCGGGTACCGCCGGCACCATCAGGTTTCCGCGCGCCTGGCGGCCCGGCCCGGTGCGCGTCCCGCGGCGGGCGAGCCGGGGACCGCTAGTTCCCGATCAGCCGGAACGTCTGGGCCACCACGAGGGTGTCGTCGTCGACGGTGAATTCCGGGTCGCCCATCGCGCCCCGCATGTCCGCCGAGTGCCAGAACCGCTCATGCCCGGCCCGCCACTGCGCAACCGACTCGTACCCCTCCCCCTCCCCCAGCGCATGAGCGAGGTCCACGTCGGCGAGACGCATCACGCGCGCCGCGGTCGTCTCGATTACGGCCACGGGCTTCCCCGCCGAATCAACCACCGTCTGCCGCAGGCCGGCGTGAGGCAACGGCTCGCCCTCATGCTCATAGTCAGCCACGAGCCCGCTGGTGGTGGTCTTGTCGCCGGCCACGATCGCCGCGACGAGCTGGTCACGCAGCGGCCCCGGGAAAGCGAACTCCGCCAGCGGCAGATCATCCGATGACATGCCGGCCAGCGTAGCCACCGGCAGGCGCTATTCCTCGACGAGGATCACGAGGCTTTCGGGCAGGACGCCGTCGTAGGCCATCGCGTCCGCCATCGCCTGGGTCTGCATCGCGTTCATGACGGCGTCCATGTCGGCGACGTCCATCAGGACCGCAACCCGGGTCGGATTCTGCGGGTCGGAAAAGGTGCGGATGTTAGTGACCCCGAGCGGCCCGAAAACTTCCTCGCGTCTCGGCGAGGCAAGCCAGTGATCCTTGTCCTTGACATCGTGATGAGCGATTACGGTCGGCATGGTTCCCCCCAGTGTCATACGGCGAACGGCTATAACCCTGGCGGCCGACGCTACACCGAAGTACTCCATTTCTGTACTGGCAAGGTTCCTTACGCAGCCGACCAACTCCGCGCCATCCACGCCACCACAGGCGATTGAGCGGATCCCGGATTTTCCGGTCGCTGGCTAGTTTCCGGTCAGGACGGAGCCTCCATCGACAGTGAGCACGGTTCCGGTGACAAAGCGGTTCTCCATCAGGAAGAGGTGCGTCGCGGCGATCTCCCGCATTGCCAGGCCGGGGCCGGTCATGATGCCGCCTGCCGGCCCCCGGGATCCTCCCTGCATGAGCCCGATGTCCCGGCCGGAGTTATCGTCGTCAGCGACGGGCGACGCCCCGGTTGCCTTCACGCGGGGATGTGCGGCAATGATCAGTGACGACACGTTGCGCCAGATGACACACGAAGAGCGAGCCTCCCTGAGCCGGCGCCTGGCCGCGATCGACGGCCATCTTCCTGGACTGAGCGAAGCAGACGAACGACGCAGGCGATTCGTGTTTCTCCTGACCGTCTGCTCGGCCGGCCTGGTCCCGTGGATCATTTTCCTTGCGTTCTCGCTGCCGCACCGCTACGTCGCAAGCCACTGGACGCTCACCTGGGTCGGCTTCGACATCGCTCTCCTCAGCGGCCTCGCCCTGACCGCGTGGTTCGCGTGGCGCCGGCGGCAGGCCGTGGTCATCACCGCATTCATCACCGGGACGCTGCTTACCTGCGATGCGTGGTTTGACATCACGACCGCCTCAGGAAGCCTCGACCGCATCACCGCGATCGCGTCGGCCGTGCTGCTCGAACTCCCGCTCGCCACGCTGCTGTTCTCGGTGGCCTCGCATCTGCTGTACCTCACCGTGCGCAGGGTGCAGGCGGCGGAAGGCGTCGCCGGCCCACCGTGCGGGCCACTCGAGGTGCCCCTGTTCGGGGTACCCCAGAGAACCGCACCGTGAGGCGCCAGCCGTCCCTGCGACGAGCAATCACGGCGCCCGGCCGGTAATCCGGAGGTAGTAACCCGCCGGATCGAGGATCCTGAAGTCCCTCAGCCCCCAGGGGCGGTCCTGGAGGTCCTCGCTGAGCGGCCATCCTGCCGCCACGACCCGGTCCCGCTCACTGGCCACATCGTCCACTTCGAGCACCAGCTCCACGCCTGCCGGCGGCCGCCTCGCCGCCTGGACGTCGCCGCGAAGCGCCCTTCTCGCCGCCCCGACCTGGACGCTCCCGCGCTTGAGCGATACATACGGGCTGACCTCGCCGCGCTGATCCTTCACCACCGTGAAGCCGAGCACCCCGGTGTAGAAGTGCACGGTGGCGTCGAGATCGTCGGGGAAGATCTCAAACCGCAGGGTCATCTCCATCATCGAAATGCTGGCCTGCCTCTCTCGCTGATGCCAGCGCTTGCTCTTGCGCGAGACCTGCCAGGCCCCGCGGACACCGCCCGATACTTGCCCTGGCAGGCTACGCAGGCATCCTGGAACCCAGAGGGTCTCGTTCAGAGGAGCAGCCCAGTGAAGGTACGGATCGACTCCGGGCGTTGCCAGGGCCACGGCCGCTGCTACGACATCGCCCCTGGCCTGTTCGGCGACGACGCCGAGGGATACGGGACGGTCCTCGGCGATGGCCTTGTCCCGCCAGGCCAGGCTCACGAAGCCGGGCTTGCGGTGGCCAACTGCCCGGAACGCGCGATTACCCTCGCTGAGGGGGCATGACATGGCCATCGACGATCGCTTCAGCCAGGACTTCCGGGAGCCGGGCGACGAACGGCCCCTGGGTACCCGCAATGAGATCGTCACCGGGATGGTCTCGGACTGGGCGACCGACTTCTCCCATCTCGAGCCGGAGTGGTCCGCCGACCCGTACCCGATCCAGGACGACCTGCGGCAGCGATGCCCGATCGCCCATACCGGGCGGTTCGGCGGTGCGTGGCTGCCGACCCGGTACGAGGATGTCGCGGCGATCGCCTACGACACTGAGCGCTTCTCGTCGCGGTCGATCATCCTGAGCAACTTCCGGCCCCCCCGGGAGGTGGCTCCGATCGGCGGGTCGCCGCCCATCTCCTCCGACCCGCCGTTCCACCATGACGCGCGGAAGCTGCTGCTTCCCCCGTTCACCAGGAACGCGGTCGCCAGGCAGGAGCCGGCTACCAGGGCGTTCTGCCACTCACTCATCGACGCTCTCGAGGGGCGGGAGGTCGTCGACGCGGCCCGCGACTACGCCCAGCACATCCCGATGCGGGTCATCGCCGACATGCTCGGCTTCCCGCCGGAAGACGGGCCGCAGTTCCGTGAGTTCGTGGAAAACCTGCTCGAAGGCATCAACCTCCCGACTGACGAGCGCATCGAGCGGGTAGGCAGGCTGTTCGACTATCTCCTCGCGCAGGTCAACGAGCATCTCGATGACCCGCGTGAGGACCTGACCACCTACCTGATCAATGCCGAGCTCTATGGTCACAAGCTCGACTCGTCCCACGTCGTCGGCACGATGGCCCTGCTGCTCATCGCCGGCATCGACACGTCCTGGAGCGCGATCGGCGCATCCCTGTGGCACCTGGCCCGGACGCCGGGAGACCGCGAACGGCTGGTCGCCGAACCCGGGCTGCTCCCGACGGCGATGGAGGAACTCCTCCGCGTCTACGCGCCGGTGACCATGGCGCGGCTGGTGCAGGAAGACATGCGCTGGCGCGGCGTCGACATGAAGGCCGATGACTGGATCCTGCTGTCGTTCCCGGCAGCTAACCGCGACCCGGCGCAGTTCGACCGGGCCGGTGAGGTCGTCATCGACCGCGAAATCAACCGGCACGCCGCCTTCGGCCTGGGTATCCACCGCTGCGTGGGCTCGCATCTGGCCCGGATGGAACTCCGGGTCGCGCTCGAAGTCTGGCTCGAGCGGATCCCGGAGTTCACCCTGGCCGACCCCGCGGCCGTGACCTGGGCGGCGGGCCAGATCCGCGGGCCCCGCACCCTCCCGCTCCGCATCTGACCGCGAGGCGGGCCCCGCGGCCTGGCCCTACGCCGGGTGCTGTGGCTGCTGGGCCTCGACGCGCCGCTTCAGGGCTTCCACGTTGGCTGGCATTTCCTTGCGCGCCTGGCGGCGGACGATCATCGGGACCAGCAGCCTGCCGATGCCGTGCCCGTCGAAGTCGACCACGATGGTCAGCCGGGAACTGGTTTCGGTCAGGGGTTCCACGGTGACGTCGACGGTGGCCCGGACAGGTCCGTCGATGCCCCGCACGCCCCATGTCCTGGGCGGGTCGATGTGGGTGAACTCAGAGGTGGAGACCCGGTTCGCTCCGCCGATGCGCCGGGTGGTCACGCACTTCGCGCCCACCTGGGCGGGGCCGGGCTGGTCCGGATGACCGTCGATGACGCCCTGCTGCCATTCCTGGAAGCGTGTGGGGTCGGTGGCGTAGGCGAACACCTCTGCTGCGGGCCGGTCCACCACGGTGCTGGCGATGGCCGGTGCCATGTCAGCGGCCCTCCAGCAGGGCGGCGTACCGGGCCAGGTAGAGCGGCCATCCCTGGTCGCCGTCGACCCCGTCGCTGACCGACTGCCAGCCGGGACCGTGCCGGTCGAGGTGGCGGTGCTCCAGTTCGACCCGGGTGCGGTCCGGCCCCTCGGCCACGAACCGGACCTCGACCTCGCTGGTCAGCTCAGGGTCGGTCTCGACCTGCCATTGCGGGCCGATGTCCCAGCTGAATACCACCCGGTCTGGTGGCTCGTAGGCCAGGATCCGCGCCCACCGGCACTCGCTGCCGTCGACGGCGCGGTCGTAGATGTGCCCGCCGACGCGGGGCTCGAAGACTGTCTCGGCGATCGAGGCCGCCAGCAGGTTGTGCTCCGGCGGCTTGAAGTCGCCGAACCTCTCA
>Ga0182024_10004637_pt1 | contig 31412 bp, 31 predicted proteins | sample P32metaG_FD_120480 | JGI IMG/M metagenome (GOLD analysis project Ga0182024, IMG submission 120480) | Permafrost microbial communities from Stordalen Mire, Sweden - P3-2 metaG (Illumina Assembly) | ecosystem: Environmental > Terrestrial > Soil > Wetlands > Permafrost | place: Sweden: Stordalen...
ATCGCCGTTTCCCTTCCTCGTCATACCGGCGAAGGCCGGTACCCACGGCAGAAATGGGTCCCGGCCTTCGCCTGGATGACGAGATTGGAGATATCGCGAATTTCCGAATCGGGACACTAGAGCGGCATCCGATCAAGTTCGATCACCCCAATCGTCATCCCCGGGCTTGACCCGGGGATCCCCAGGGAGCGTCCCAGAGATGGCCGGGTCAAGCCCGGCCATGACGAATAATAGTGGCGGCTCGACTTGACCGAACCTTGGTCTAAGAAACATCGCAGTCCCGTGGGCCGTCAGCCCAAGCACTTGTTCCGTGGGCTGAAGGCCCGCGGGATTGCGGTTTTGGTTGAGAAACTCCGCGCTCTCCGTGTCTCCGTGGTGGTGCATTAACACCTATCATCGCCCGATGCGGTGCGAGTCGAGGCGGGCGCGGGTGGCATCCAGCCCGTCCGGGGTGCCGATGTGATACCACTCGCCGTCATGCACGATCGCGGTGAGGCGGCCGGCGCGTTCGGCGCGGCCGTAAACGAGGTTCAGCGAGAAACGCCGCTCGGCGATGCCGTCGAACAGCCTGCGGTGGAGGAGTTGCACGCCGGTGAAGAGGAAAGGCGCGATCTCGCGCTCGCCGCGGCGCCGCGGAACCCCGAGGGAATCGAGAAAATAGTCGCCGCTGCCCGCATAGCCGACCGCATTGGTGGTGCGCTGAAACAATAGGATCGCGTCCATCCGCGCCGCGTCGAACGCGCCGGCGAGGCGGGAGAGGGCGGGCTCCGTGCCGTCGAGCCACAAGACATCGCCATTGACGACGAAAAAGAAGTCGCCGAGCAGCGGCAGCGCGCGCGCCACCCCGCCCCCGGTTTCGAGGAGTTCCTCCTCCTCCGAGATCTCGATCTGCGGATGATCTCGCTCGGCGAGCCGGGCGATCACCATTTCCGCCTTGTAATGCAAATTGACGACGACCCGCTCGACCCCGACCAAGGCCAACCGATCGATCGCATGGTCGATGAGCGTGCGGCCGGCGATTTCGACGAGCGGCTTTGGCAGGGTGTCGCTGATCGGGCGCATCCTTGTGCCGAGCCCGGCGGCCAGAACCATCGCCGATTTGGGGATTCCGGTCATGCCGCGCTCGTTGCATGCTGGTCGGCCGGCGGCGCGCGCCGGACGCCCTGCGGCAGGTGGCGATCGAGCCAGTCGGCGATCGGCCGCAAGCCCGGCTCGCGCCGGAGATCCTCCTCGATCAGCCGCCATATCCGCGCGATATGGGGGAGATAGGCGGGCTTCTCGTCGCGCCGCCACAGCCGGGTGAAGATTCCGAGGATCTTGCAGTTGCGCTGCACCGCGAGGATCGCGCCGGAGCGCACGAAGATGGCCCGGTCGAGGCCGGGAAAGGCGGCCAGATAGCGCTCGGTCATGGCGGCGCGCAAGGCGGAAGGGACATCGCGGCGCGCATCCTCCAGGAGCGACACCAGATCATAGCTCGCCGGGCCCACGACGGCGTCCTGAAAATCGAGCACCCCGCATCCCGCGATGCCGGGGCGGCCGGGCAGCAGCATCAGATTGTCGGCATGATAGTCGCGCAGCACCAGCGTTGCGCTGGGGAGCATTGCCTGCGGCAGGATCTCGCGCCACCGGGCGAGATAATCCTCACGCGCCCCCGGCGGGAGCGCTACCCCGAGCACACCGGGCGCATACCACTCGACGAGCAGCGCCGCCTCGGTCAGGAGCCGCGCCTCGTCATAGGGCGGCAGTGCGGGAAGCCCCTTCGCTGCGACCGCCCGGTGAAGCGCGATCAGCGTGTCGATCGCGAGCGCATAGAGGGCAAATTCGTCGGCCCCCACGGCGGCTCCCCCGGCGAGCAGCCTTGTGTAGAGGCCGTCGCCGAAATCCTCGATCAGCAGAAACCCGTGCGCGCTGTCCTCGGCATGGATTTGCGGCGCGCTGAGCCCGAGCCCGCGCAGAATGGCGGCCACGGCGATATAGGGCCGGACATCCTCGAAGGGCGGCGGCGCATCCATCAGCACGACCCGCCGGGCGCCGTCGTCGAGGCGATAATAGCGCCGGAACGAGGCATCGCCGGCGAGGCTCACCGGGGGAACCCCGCCCCAGCCCGACGCCGCGAGAAATTTCCGAATCGCGGCATCCCGCTCGACGGATGGCTCCTTGTGGGCATTCACTTTGCGTCATTCCCGCGAAAGCGGGAATCCAGAGCCCCCAGCCCCATCGCTTGGCCTGGACCCCCGCTTTCGCGGGGGTGACGAGGCGCTGGCGCGGTGAGGCCGGCAAGGCGCGTGGCCCACTCCGCCGGGGGATCGATCGTGGCGCGCCGCGCCGCCGGCGTTGGGCCGGCGGAGAGGGTGATTTCGAGGCGCCGCGCCGGGATGAGGGGGCCCAGCCGCTCCGGCCATTCGATCAAGGAGACGCCCTCATGAAAGGCGTCCTCGATGTCGAGCTCCCAGGCTTCGTCCGGGTGGCGCAGCCGATATCCATCGATATGCCAGACCGTTCCCTCGCCGAGTTCGTAGACCTGCACCAGCGTGAAGGTCGGGCTCGGCACCGCCTCGACACCGCCGCGGGCGCGGATGAAGGCGCGGGCAAAACTCGTCTTGCCGGCGCCCAGTTCGCCCTTGAGGGCGATCACATCGCCCGGCCGGGCAAGCGCCGCGATGCGGGCGGCGAAGGCGGCGGTGGCCGCTTCATCAGGCAGCTCGATGACGATCATTGCCTATGGCTTGTATATCCCTGAGGCGAGAGGCCGCAATATCTGCTTGCGGATGACTTGTAGCGGCAGGCCGGCCGCGCTTGCGCGAACGCGCCCAGCGGCTAAGCTGGCGCAATGCGGAACACTCTCGACAGCTGCGATGTCGCGATCATCGGCGCCGGGCCGGTGGGGCTGTTTATGGTTTTCGAATGCGGCATGCTCGAATTGGGCTGCCACGTCTTCGACGCGTTGCCGGCGCCCGGCGGGCAATGCGCCGCGCTCTACCCGGAAAAGCCGATCTTCGACATCCCGGGGTATCCGCGAATCGATGCCGCCGAATTGGTCGAGCGCCTGATCGAGCAGGCGTCGCCCTTTGCCCCGGTATTCCATCTCGGCCAGGCCGTCTCGGGGCTTACCGCGACGGCGGCAGGCTTTGACGTCGAGACCGCGGCCGGGGTGCGCGTCGCGGCCCGCGCGGTGGTGATCGCGGCGGGGGCGGGCGCCTTCGGGCCGAACCGCCCGCCGCTCGCCGGCATCGAGGAGTTCGAGGGGCGCAGCGTCTTCTATCTCGTGCGGCGCCGCGAGGATTTTCGCGGCCGCCGCGTGGTCGTCGCCGGCGGCGGCGATTCGGCCGTCGATTGGGCGCTCTCGCTCGCGGAGGTTGCCGAGCAGGTGATGGTCGTCCATCGCCGCGCCAAGTTCCGCGCCGCGCCGCAATCGGCCGTGCGGCTGCAGGCTCTCGCCGACGAAGGCCGGATCGAGCTGGTGATCCCCTATCAGCTGCACGCCCTCGAGGGCGCGGACGGGCAACTCTCGGCGGTCATTGTCGCCGATCTCGCCGGGCGGACCCGCCGGCTCGCGGCCGATTGCCTCCTGCCGTTTTTCGGACTGGCCACTGATCTCGGCCCGCTGGCGGCCTGGCGGCTCGATCTCGAGCACAATCGGATCAGCGTCGATCCCGCCACCTGCGCCACCTCGCGGCCGGGAATTTTCGCGATCGGCGACATCGCTGCCTATCCCGGGAAGCTGAAGCTGATCCTCTCGGGCTTCGCCGAGGCGGCGCTTGCCGCGCACGCGATCCATCCGCTTGTCCATCCGGGCGAGGCGCTGCATTTCGAGTATTCGACGACGAAAGGGGTGCCGGGGCGTTGATTTTGCCGCCGCCCGGCTCAGGCGCCTCAGCCCGCCTCGACCGGCAGCGCGACAAACCGCGTGCTGCCTTCCCGCTCGACCCGCACCAACGCCCGTTTCTGACCGGCCTTTTTTGCCCCGGCCGCGAGTTGCGACACCTCGTCCGGGGAATTGACCGCGGCGTGCCCGACGGCGATCACCAGATCCCCCGGGCGCAGGCCCTGTGAGGCCCCGGCGCTGTTCGGCGGCACCTCGGTGACGACCACCCCCTTGGCCCAGTCCGGCAGTGAGAATTGCTTGCGCAATTCGGGGCTGAGCTTGGCGAGCTTGAGGCCGAAGGCGTCGATCGCGACGGGCTTCGGTTTTTCCGGCGCCGGCGGCGCCGGCGGCGGGCGATTGGGGTTGAGCACGGCGACCTTCAACTCGGCCTCGTGTTCCTTGCCGTCGCGCCAGATCGTCACCTTGACCTCTTTGTCGGGCGGCGTGTCGGCGACCAGCCGCGGCAGCTGGCGGCTGCGCTCGATCGGCTTCCCGTCATAGCTGAGGATCACATCGCCGGGCTGCAGTTTGGCCAGCACCGCCGGGCTCCCGGGATCGATCGCGGCGATCATCGCGCCGCGGGTCTTGTCGAGCCCGACGGTCTCGGCGAGATCGTCGGTGACCGGCTGAATGCGCGCCCCGATCCAGCCGCGCTCGACCTTTCCGGTTGCCTTCAGCTGCTCGATAATCGGCTGGGCGAGAGCCGAGGGGATCGCGAAACCGATGCCGATCGAGCCGCCCGACGGCGAATAGATGACGGTGTTGATGCCGATCACCTCGCCGGCCAGATCGAACATCGGCCCGCCGGAATTGCCGCGGTTGATCGAGGCGTCGGTCTGCAGATAGTCGTCATAGGGGCTGGAATGGATATCGCGCGCGGTCGCCGAGATGATCCCGGCGGTGACCGTGCCGCCGAGGCCGAACGGGTTGCCGATCGCCAAGACCCAGTCGCCGACCCGGGCCTTGTTCGAATCGCCCCAGGTGGCGGCGGGCAGCGGGGTCTTGGCGTCGACCTTGAGGAGCGCGAGATCGGTCACCGCGTCGCGCCCGATGACCTGCGCCTGCAGCACGGTATCGTCGGAGAGGGTCACCGTGATCTGCTCGGCATTGGCGATCACGTGGTTGTTGGTGACGATCAGCCCCGAGGGGTCGATGACAAAGCCCGAGCCGAGCGAGGCGATCCTGGGGCCGGGCCCTCCAGGTCCGCTCTTGTCGGCGAAAAAGTCGCGGAACACTTCGTCGAGCGTGCTGCCCGGCGAGTTTGGCGCCGTGTCCGGCCCGGTCTTGGCGGCGGGCGGCGCGGCCTGGGTCGAGATATTGACCACCACGCCGACAACCCGCCCGGCGAGCCCGGCAAAGAGTTCGGCGAACGGCGTCCCCGGCGGCTGCGCCCGGCTCGGTGGGGGCACGCTCTCATTCGGCTCGGCAGGGGTGGAGGCGATCGGCCCGGCCGGCGGCCGGGCCGGGATTGGCGCCGCCGGCGGCTGAATCTGGCCCGGCGCCGCCGGCGGGTTGGCCGGCTGGGCCCGGCTCGGCGCCCCAACCATCAGGAACCATGCCATCGCGAACCATGCCAACGAAGCCGCGACAATTGCGCCGCGTCGGCTGCAAACCCTCACCCGTGTTCTCCCCTGCTGCAGCGCCACACTAGGCCTCTCACCCGGCTGCTGCTATCGCGCCAGCCACCCTCGCCCCGCCCCGATTTTGCTTAGCGCTGGCCTTTCCGGCACGGTCGATATGAAATGGCGTCGCAAATGGCAAGGCCCAATCGACGAGAGCGAATCGACCGGAGGGAGTGCGGGCGTGAAGACGCGCGAGCCTAGCAGGATCCGCGAGTGCCTGCGCGCGCTGTTTGACGCCGCTCTCGCCGCTGCCGACCCGGCCAAGTTAATCAAAGACTGGGCGATCGGCTTGCATCTGCCGCAACCGGTTGCCGGCCGCACAATCGTGGTCGGCGCCGGCAAGGCGTCGGCCGCGATGGCGTCTGCCCTTGAAAAAGCCTGGCGCGGCCGGCCCCTCGAGGGCGTCGTCGTCACCCGCCACGGGCATGCCGTCCCGTGCCGGGGAATCGAGATTGTCGAGGCCGCTCATCCGGTGCCCGATCCGGCCGGACAGGAAGCGGCGCGGCGCATCCTCGATCTGGCGTCCGCGCTCGGCCCCGAGGATCAGTTGGTGTGCCTGATTTCGGGCGGCGGGTCGGCGCTCCTCACATTGCCGGCGCCGGGGCTGACGCTGGGGGACAAGCAGGCGGCGACGCGGGCGCTCTTACGGTCCGGCGCGACGATCGGCGAGATCAACACCGTGAGGAAGCACCTCTCCGCGATCAAGGGCGGCCGCCTCGCCGCCGCCGCGGCGCCGGCGCAGATCCTCACCCTGGCGATTTCCGACGTGCCGGGGGATGATCCCGCGGTCATTGCCTCCGGCCCGACATTCCCCGACCCGACGAGCTTTGCCGATGCGCGCGCCGTCCTCGCCAAGTACCGCATCGCTGAGCCGCGCGCCGTCATGGCCCACCTCGCCGCCGCGCAAGAGGAGACGCCGAAGCCCGGCGACCCGATCTTCAGCCGGGCCCGCTTCGCGCTGATCGCCAGCCCGCAGCAGGCGCTCGCCGCCGCCGCCGATGCCGCTCTCGCCCGCGGCATCACGCCCATCGTCTTGAGCGACCGGATCGAGGGCGAGGCGCGCGACGTCGCCCTCGTACATGCGGCGATCGCGCTGCAGGTCAGCGCCGGGCGGTTTCGCGTCGGCGCCGGCCTCGTGTCGCCGCCCGCGGTCCTGTTGTCCGGCGGCGAGACCACGGTCGCGGTGCGCGGCAGCGGCCGCGGCGGCCGCAACAGCGAGTTCCTCTTGGCGCTCGCCGCGGCGCTCGCCAAAATCCCCGGCGGTGCGCCGGAGATCGCCGCGCTCGCCTGCGACACAGACGGCATCGACGGAACAGAAGACAATGCCGGGGCGATTGTTTATCCCGACACGATCGAGCGTGCCGCCGCGCAAGGCATCGCCATCGATGAAAAGCTGGCGCAAAATGACAGCTATGGTTTCTTCGCCGCCCTGGGCGATCTTGTGGTAACCGGTCCGACCCTCACCAATGTCAACGATTTCCGAGCCATCCTCATCCTCCCCAAGTGACGCGCCGCCGGGTCACGCGCCGCCGAGTCACGCGCCGCCAAGTCATGCGCCGCCAAGTCATGCGACGGCTGAGCGGGCGCGTGGGCGGAACCAGGTCATGCGGCGGCAGCGCAGCGCAAAGATCGTGGCGACGCTGGGGCCCGCCAGCGCCGGGGGCGAGCGCATCCGCGCGCTCTTCGATGCCGGGGTCGACGTCTTCCGCCTCAATTTCAGCCATGGCACGCACGAGGAGCACCGCGCCCGTTTCGCCGAGATCCGCCAGGTCGAGGCTGACACCGGGCGCCCGATCGGCATCCTCGCCGACATGCAAGGTCCGAAGCTGAGAGTTGGCAATTTCGCCAATGGCCGGGCCGAGCTTGTCGCCGGCCAGCGCTTTCGCTTCGATCTCGACCCGAGCCCCGGCAATGCGGCGCGGGCGCCCTTGCCCCATCCCGAGGTGTTCGCGGCTATCGTGCCGGGGACCGAGCTCCTGCTCGACGACGGCAAGCTGCGCCTCAGGGTCACCGCTTGCGGCGGCGATTTCGCCGACACCGAGATCCTCGTCGGCGGCACCCTCTCGAACCACAAGGGCGTCAACGTGCCGCATGTCGTCTTACCGATTTCGGCGATCACCGAAAAGGACCGCGCCGATCTCTCGTTCGCGCTGGAGCAGGGCGCCGATTGGATCGCGCTCTCCTTCGTGCAGCGCCCCGAGGATGTCGCCGAGGCGAGGAAGCTGATCGGCAACGCCGCCGGGCTCATGGTCAAGCTCGAAAAACCGCAGGCGATCCGCCGGCTCGACGAGATCATCGAGCTCGCGGACGCCCTCATGGTGGCGCGCGGCGATCTCGGCGTCGAGATGCCGCCCGAGGACGTGCCGAGCGTCCAGAAGCAGATCATCCATGCCTGCCGGGTCGCCGGCAAACCGGTCATTGTCGCGACGCAAATGCTCGAATCGATGATCGCCGCGCCGACCCCGACCCGGGCGGAAGCCTCCGACGTCGCCACCGCGGTCTATGAGGGCGCCGACGCGGTGATGCTGTCCGCGGAGACCGCGGCCGGCCAGTACCCGGTCGAGGCCGTCCAGATGATGGACCGCATCGCGCGCCGCGTTCAGGAAGACCCGCTCTATTTCGCGACGCTCGATGTCAGCCGCATGCCGCCCGAACACACCAATTCCGATGCGATCAGCGCGGCCGCCTGTCAGGTGGCGGCAACGGTCGGCGCCGCCGCCATCGTCTCCTTCACCAGCTCGGGCGCGACCGCGTTGCGCACGGCGCGCGAGCGGCCTTCCGCGCCGATCCTCGCGCTTACCCCGAGCCTGGCGACCGCGCGGCGCCTCGCCCTCCTCTGGGGCGCCCATTGCGTTCACCTCGCCGACATCAAGAATTTCAACGACATGGTGCAAAAGGCGGTGCGCATGGCCCATCGCGAGGAGATCGCCGGGCCGGGCCAGCGCGTCGTCATCACCGCCGGCGTCCCCTTCGGCACCCCAGGCTCGACCAACGTCCTGCGCATCGCCTGGGTCGACCGGTAGATCGATCCTCAACCCCTACCCCAACCCTCCCCCGCAAGCGAGGGAGGGAGTTTTCACGCTCCGCCATGCTCCCTCCCATGCAAGCGGGGGAGGGCAGGGGTGGGGGCTACCGCCAGCAGGATCATCCGGCGTGTTTGGTCGTCGGATCGACAACTCGCGACGGCGACGCTAAAATCGCCATAATTCTGCGGTATCATGCGTCAATAGCAATGAATGGGCTGTCGCAGAGCAGCCCACCCATTGGGGCGGCTTTCCCTGCCGATTTCCAGCAGGTGCAGGCAAACTGAGGGAAGCATGTGCTGATCGGCGGGGGTTGACGGAATGGAGTACACGACGCTCGGGCATACCGGGCTCCGGGTCAGCGTCGCCGGGCTCGGCTACGGCGGCTTCAGCCAATTGGGGCTCGGCACCGGCGGGAGCGGAGCGCGAAGAGCGCCAAGCGTGACCGCGGCACCGCGGGCGTTGATCAAGGGGCAAATCTCCGGTGTTCGGGTTTCTAGGTGCCGCGTCGAGGAGGCGGCGGCCCCAGCCCGCGTCGCGGCGGGCGGACGGGTGGGCGGCGAGGCGGGTGAGCGCCCGCAGAATGTCGCCATCGGGGTCGAGCAGGCAGATGCCCGGGATTGCCGCCTGCGGCAGCCCCTTCTGACGCCGCGCCTCGCGCAAGAGATTGGCCGGCTCGAACACCGAAGGGGCCATATAGTCCTTGCCGGCAAGGATAGGCGGCTTCCGCTCGGTCTTCATGCGCTGTTGTCGGTCACGCCTCGCGTCCGCGTCAAGCCGCGATCCGACCAAGAGAAGCGTCATTGCGAGGAGCGGAGCGACGCGGCAATCTCGATCGGGCAGGGTGGGGCGAGGGAGGCAGGGCATGATCGGCTGGCGAGCGCGGCTCGGGTTTCTGGTGCCGCCGGGTAATCCGACGGTCGAGGCGGAGATGATGGCGCTCGCGCCCGTTGGCGTGTCGCTGCATTTCCACCGGATGGCGGCGGGCGGCGGGGTGCCCGGCGCGCTCGACAATCAGGACGCACGCACCCGCACGATGATCGACAATCTGGACGAAAGCGTCGCGCTCCTGGCGATGGTGCAGCCCGACATCATCGTCTTGGCCCACACCGCGACGAGCTATTACCTGGGCCGCGCCGGTGAAGCCGAGCTGCTCCTCCGCCTCGGCGCCGCAACCGATACGCGCGTGGTCACCGCTTTCGGGTCGGTGGTCGCCGCGCTCGAACGGCTTGGGGTGCGGCGGGTCGCGCTCGGCGCGCCCTATTCGGCCGAGACGACGGCGCAGGGCCATGCGCATCTCGAAGCGCACGGCTTCACGGTCGTGCGATCGGAGAATTTGAAGGGCGTCACCAACATCTATGACGAGACCGCCGAGCGCGCCTATCGCCTGGCGCGGATGGTCGATCGACCGGAGGCCGAGGCGGTGTTCTTGAGCGGCACGGGCATGCCGACCCTGCCGGTTCTCGAATTGCTCGAACAGGATCTGAAGAAGCCGGCGAATTCGAGCGCCTCGGCGATGATGTGGCATGCCTTGCGCGCGTGCGGCGTATGCCAGCCGATCCCCGGCTACGGCCGCCTCCTGACGCTGGAGTGAACGATCCCAATTAAAATCGCATTCCCGGCGGAAGCCGGGACCCACTCATCAACCGCTCCGTCGCCGGCTCGGTGGATCCCGGCTTTCGCCGGGAATACGGATTTTTTATTTGGGAATTGAGGGGGCCGGCCTATGGACCAAGTCGAAGGCACAATCGCTGGCGCGCGCGCCTTCCAGACCATGGTGGCGATGCGCGACGGCACCCGCCTCAACACGTTCGTGTTCCTGCCGGCGGAGGGCGGCCCGCGTTTCCCGGTCATCCTGCACCGCACGCCTTACGGCATCGCGGCCGCGGATGCGCGCGACAAGTTCGACCCTGCGCACGCCTGGCTGCCGAACCCGGCGGAGCCGATGCGCGGCTCGATCCTGCGCGGCTGGCGCGCGATCGTCGAGCGCGGCTATGCCGCGGTCTATCAGGATTGCCGGGGACGGCACGGCTCGGAGGGCGAGGACCGGGTCTATGCCGACGACGCCCAAGACGGCTACGACACGCTCGAGTGGATCGCCTTGCAGCCCTGGACCAACCAGCGGGTGGGCATGTCCGGGTCGTCGGCCGGCGCGACGACAACCTTCGCCGCGGCCTCGACCCGCCACTCGAGCCTCGTCGCGTTTTTCGCGCAGGCCGGCGGCTCCAGCATCTATGACGACGTGGTCTATGAGGGCCAGGGAATCGAGATGGAGCGGCTGTGGCTGTGGGTGGCGAAAAACATCCCAGGCCTCTCGGCCTCGCACCGCGCAGCGGTCATGCGGCGGTTCGAGATCGGCGCCGCCGAACTGGACGCGGCTGCCGAGCGGGCGGCGGCGCGCTATACGAGGCTCGATTCCGCGCGCTCTTCCGAGCCGCCGTTTATCGGCTCGCCCGATTGGATGCATCTGCCGCTGGCGGGCACTCCCGATTTCGCCACCTGGCAGCCCTTTCTCGACGAGATCATCGCTCACCCGATGCCCGATACCTTTCGGGCGCGGCACAATTTCAGGGCCACCATCGATATTCCCGGGTTTCACGTCACGAGCTGGTTCGACATCTTCCAGACCAGCGTCATCGCCGCCTTCCAGGAGATCCAGGTGCGCACCGGCACCCAAAAGCTGTGGATCGGCCCGAACGAGCATTATTTCGTCTATGCCGAGAATTTCTGGGCGCGCGACCCCTATTTCGAATGGTTCGGCTATTGGCTCAAGGACGAACCGACCAGCCTCATCGACGAGCAGCCGGTGTTCTATTCGCCGCGCGCCTGGGTCGCCGATCGCGCCCGTTATGTTCCCGACGATTGGCGCCATGCCGAGCGCTGGCCGCCGCCGGGCACGATGCCGCTGCGGCTCTATCTGCGCGGCGACGACAGCCTCGACCCTGCCAATCCTGATCAAGACCACCCCGGCGGCCCGCCGCGCCATTACGCCTACGACCCGCGCCGCCCCATCCCGACCCTGGGCGGGCGCAATATGCTGATCGAGCCCGGACCGCTCGATCAGAACCCGGCCCGGGCCCTACCCGATTACGGCCTCGTCTACCGCGGCGAGAAGCTGGGCCAGGAATTGACGATTGCCGGCAATGTCCGGGTGACGCTCCATGTCCAATCGAATTGCCCGGACACCGATTTCGTCGCCAAACTGATCGAGCTTCTACCGGACGGGCGCGCGATGCTGCTGATGGACGGGGTCATCCGCGCGATGTACCGCGACCCGGTCGAGGGGCGGCAGCCGCTCGCTCCCGATCGCCTCTATCGGATGACGATCGACCTCGGCCACATCCACCACAGCGTGCAACCCGGCAGCCGGATCGAGGTCGACGTGACCAGCAGCAACTTCCCGCGGCGCGCCCGCAACACCAACAGCGGCAACCCCGTGCTGGCGCTGGATGGCGACGCGTCGATCCGCGTTGCCCGCAACACCGTGCATCACGCCGCGGCGACGCCGTCCTTCATCGAGCTCCCGGTGCTCAAGGGTTAGTTCCGGCCGAAGCGGCGCAGCAGCTCGGGCAATTCGCCGACGCTCTTCCACTCCTCGCAGCGGTCGACCGCGCGCTCGACTTCTACGGCGCCCTCTGGGGTCAGCACGGTGCCGGCCAGCTCGCGGAACTTGTCGCGGATCTCGGATTCGGCGAAGGGCTGGCTGAAATCGCCGCGGTGGCTCTGGGTCGCCTGGGTCGCGTGGCGCCCATCGCCGAGGGTCACGGTGACGCGTGCCGGGCGCAGTCGGGGCGCCAGCGCGCTCATCTCGGGGTCTTCGGTTATATGGACGCGGCGGCGCAAGCCGGCGATCACCGGGTCGACGAGCGCCGTGTCGTCGAGCGCGGCGAAGCCGGCGCCACCGCGCACCACCATCGCCGCGGCGGCATGCGGCAGCGAGTATTTGGAGGCGAAATAATTCGGCGGCTCCGGGTTGCGCATGACCGAGGCGAAGCGATAAGTCGCGACGTCGATCCGCTCGACCTCGTCGGCCCGCGGCCGCAATTCGGCGAGCGCCGCCGCCAAGCAGTCGAGCGCCGGGTGGATCGGGTTGCAGCAGGCGTAGAGGCGGAAATAGTTGCGGGTGATCTCCCAGCGCGTGCCGAGTTCGTCGAGGATGCCATCCGGCACGAAGCCGCCGCCGACCAGCTGCCCGAGCGCCTCCTCGATCGCATCCGGCTGCGCCTCGAACCCGGCCTGCGCCAGTTCGGGGGCCAGCGCGCCGGCAAAGCCGCTCATCCCGCCGGCGACATTGAGCGCCGTCGCGCCGGCCACCGCATTGGTGTAGCTCGGCGTCAGGAGGAGGGTCGTCGCGATGCGCATCGCGCGGCTCACTCCGGCGCCGTCGAGGCCGCAGAGGCGCGCTCCCGCCGCGGCCGCGGCGAGCAGCGACACCTGGCCGTTCTGATGCGCCAGCGGGCGCGGCGTGAAGCCGCCGGCAAGCCGGCCCACGACATCGTAGCCGAGGATGAAGGCCGCCAGCATCTCGCGCCCCGGGCTCTTCCTCTCTTCGCCGACCGCGAGGACCCCGGGCAGCACCTGCATCGCCGCCTGGCCCGAAACGAGGCGCAGCCCCTCGCACAGCTCGATCGAGCGGCCGGCGATGCCGTTGATGAGCGCCGCGGTGCGCGAGTCGTGGGTAGGCCAGAAGCGCGCATAGACCGTCGCTCCGCTGCCCGCGGTCGCCCCGAGGCGCTCGCGCAGCTGGCGCACGTCCGGCCGCTCGCCGCCGGCGAGGATGACGCCCAGCGTATCGAGCAGCACCAGCTTGGCGTGATGCCGCACCGGCTCGGGAATGTCCTCGCACCGGGTCTGCGCGACAAACCGCGCTAATTGTTCAATTTCTTGGCCCAAGAAAAAGCCCTCTCATCTGGTGCCGCCCCGCGCCCGCGCCAGGGGACGCACCCGCCGCCTCGGAGTAGGGCGCGCGATCCGGTTGCGCCGCCGCAGCATCTTCCCTATATATCGCGCCCGGTCGGCGGAGTGTAGCTCAGCCTGGTAGAGCACTGCTTTCGGGAGGCAGGGGCCGGAGGTTCAAATCCTCTCACTCCGACCATTAAATCAAAGACTTATAAGACATTTAAACAGGCGCCAGTCTGCCTAGCAACCACATAGCAACCGCGATCTCGGAAATTGCGTCGCTGATTTACCCTCGGGCGGGAGCGCGCGCACCGGCGCGTGGCGCATCATGCATGGCACCAGGCAAGGCGAGCCGAGGGTGACAAACGAAGCCTTCGCCAGGGTCAAAATCGACCAGCTTCTAAAGGATACCGATTGGAAGCTGACGGACGGCCGAAGTGTGCGGTTTGAATACGTCCTCGATGATGGCGGGAAGGCTGATTATGCCCTGTTCGACCGCCAAGGGCGCGCTCTGGCGGTTCTCGAAGCCAAGAGGACCAGCGTCAACCTAAGCACCGGAGAGATTCAGGGCCGCCGCTATGCGGATCAGCTCGATGTGCCATTCATCTTTCTGTCGAACGGCGAGGAAGTGTGGTTCTGCGACACGGAGCAGGACGCCCATTTCCGCAAGGTCGAGACCGTTTTCAGCCAAGACGATCTTATGCGCCGCAGCGCCGCCAGGGGCATCCGGCGGAGTCCGCTCGACATTCGCATTGATCCCCGGATCGCTGGCGGCGGCGGACGCCTCTATCAAACCGCCTGCATCGAGACCCTATGCCGCGAGATGGTCAACGGCCGCCGAAAGATGCTGGTCGAGATGGCTACCGGCACCGGCAAGACCCGGACCGCCGCCGCCCTGTTGAAACGGTTATTCGAGGCGAATTGGGTTACGCGCGCCCTGTTCGTCGTTGATCGGAACACGCTCGCCATCCAGGCCGAAGACGCCTTCGCCGAGTTTCTTCCGCATCTGCCGTGCTATCGCGTGCCGCGCACCGGGCGCCGCTTCCAGGACGAGAAGCGGATTACCATCGTCACCCTGCAAACCTTGGTCAACGAGTATGACAAATACTCGGCGGGCTATTTCGACATGGTCGTCATCGACGAGTGCCACCGGAGCATTTACGGCCAGTGGCGGCGCGCGCTCGACCATTTCGATGGGTACAAGATCGGCCTGACCGCGACGCCATGCATCATGCAGGACGCACCGGAGGTGGACGAGGAAGACCGCCGGGCGATCCGCGACACGTTGCGCTTCTTCGAGCTTGACCGCCCGACCTACAGCTACAGCCTGCTGGAGGCCATCGCGGACGGGCATCTGGTGCCTTACGAGATTTATCGCGCCATGACGACGCGGACGGCCGCGACCGACGGCTTTCCCGTCGCCCGGCGCGAGATCGATTGGGACGCCTTGGACGAACCGACCCGCGCCGAACTGGAAATCCTATTCGCCGCAAATGACCCGCTGATCGTCGACCCGACCGCGCTCGAACGGAAATTCACGATTCCCGAGCGCAACCGGGCGATGGTCCGGGAATTCCGCGAGGTTCTGGAAAAAGGCTACACCGGGCCGAACGGCATCCGCCGCGCACCCGATTGGGGCAAGACCCTTGTGTTTGCGGTCACCAAGCGCCACGCGGAAACCCTTGCGCGCCTGCTCGACCAGGAATTCGCCGACAAGAAGCCAAGCCCGACCACGCGCTACGCCGATTTCGTGGTCTCCGGCCTGGGGCCTGAAGACACAGTCGATGGCGCGGCTAAGATCAGGCGGTTCAAGAAAGAGGAATTCCCGCAAATCCTGGTCAGCGTCAACATGCTGGACACCGGCTTCGACTGCCCGGAAGTCCGTAACCTGGTCATGGCGCGGTTTACCCACAGTGCAATCCTCTATCAGCAGATGCGCGGGCGCGGCACCCGCCTGTCGCCGGGCAAACACCGCTTCACGATGTTCGATTTCACCGGCGTTACGCTGCGCCATGGCGATGACGAGACGCCGGGAGAAGGCGGTGTGGTCGTCATAAGCGAGCCGCCGAAACTGCCCTATCGGTCGCGCCGATTGCTCACCCTCGATGTGCATGACGAGATCGACCCGACGACCCGCGAGTGGGTCACGATCGACGAAACTGGCCATGCCTTCATGGACGCGGACGAGGCCGTCGCCGAGGAACGGGGCGCGGCCTTTGAGACATGGTTGAGCGGGCAGAGCTTCAACTCCGATCAGCTTCGCCTGCTTCACCTGATCAAGGAGCAGATCAAGGCCAACGCCGCCGAGCTGACCCAATTCGAGAGCTGGCGCTTCGATACGCCGCCGCTCTCGATGAACGGCGGGTTTGAGCGTGCCCGTGCGGTCTTTGGCGGCGAGGCCGAGATCGAACGCGTCCTGGCCGACATGAACCTTGCGGTCTTCGACAGCTCCTCATCCGACGCCCCCGAGGGCGACGCTCCCCGCTCCGACAAACCGCTGCATTAGAGGCCGACAATGCCCTTCACCCCGGACATGCGGCGCAAGGTCGATCAGATCCGCGATTACCTCTATGGCGGCGGCTATCCCGACCCGCTGTCCAATGCCGAACAGCTCAGCTTCCTGTTTTTCTTCTACATGATCGAGGGGATCGACAGCGCCAACCTGCGGCAAGCCAAGGCCACCGGCCGCCCGTATTCCAGCTTGTTCGCCGGCGATTGGAACATCCACAACCCACTGAACGCACCATCACGTAACGTCGAGACCGTGCCGCGCGAGCGCATGCGGTGGTCCTCATGGGCGAACGCCATGTCCGGCGAGCAGCTTGTGACCTGGGTGCGCGACGAGGTGTTTCCGTTCTTCGCCGAGATCGGCGACGCCCACGGCATGAGCTTTATGGCGCAGGCCCGGCTCGCCGTCGACGAACCAACCGTCCTCACCCAGATCGTGACCCTCGTCAACGAGCTGCGGCTTGAGCAGGCCGACCCGGACACCAAGGGCGATCTGTTCGAGCATGTGCTGCGTCAGATCAAGCAGGCCGGCGAGCTCGGCCAGTTCCGCACGCCGCGCCACATCATCCGCGCCATCGTCGAGCTGGTCGATCCGCGGATCGGCGAGACGGTCTATGACCCCGCCGCGGGGACGGCCGGGTTTCTGGTCGCGGCCTATGAACATATCCGCCTCGCGAATTCATCGCCGAACGGCCGAGAGATCGCGGAATTCGAGGGCAAGACCTTTGAGCGCGGCTTTGGCGACCGTCTCAACCAGGGCCAATGGCGCAAGCTTCAGACCGCCACCTTCTACGGGAACGACGTTGATGCGAAGATGGTCAGCCTCGCCTCGATGAACCTAGCCCTGCGCGGCCTGCCCGACGTGCGCATTCAGCGGCGCAATGTGCTGACCACCAGCCTCGACCGCCAGGCCAAGGCCGAGAAAGGACTCCCACTCGAAGGGCACGACGTAGTGCTTGCCAACCCGCCGTTTTCCGGCCGCCTCGACCGCGACCGCATCGTCGATGACGTGAAGATCGGCACCAGCACGGCAACCGAACTTCTGTTCGTCAAATACATGATCGACAATCTGAAGCCCGCCGGAGCCGGAGGCGACCCACAAAAAGCTGGCCGCTGCGGCGTCATCGTGCCGGAGGGCGTCCTGTTCGGCTCGACCGGCGCGCATAAGGAATTGCGCCGCATCCTGATGCAGAACAATCGCGTCGAGGCTGTCCTCTCGTTGCCCGGCGGGGTGTTCCAGCCCTATTCCGGCGTCAAGACCTCCGTCCTTATCTTCGCGAAGGGCGGGCGCACCGAACGCGTCATGTTCCTGCACGCCGCCAATGACGGCTTCAAGCTCGACGCCAACCACGACCAGCCTATCGACGCCGACGACCTGCCCAGCCTGATCGCCGCCTTCAACACCCGCGAGGAATTATGGGAGGAGTGGCAGGCCCGCGATGCCGCCGAGCCGTGGACCGCAAACTGGTGGTTCGCCGAGGCCGAAGCCATCGAGCGCGAAGACTGGAACCTCTCCGCCTCCCGCCACCGGCCGGAAAGCCGCGAGGCCACCGAACACCGCGACCCGCGCGAATTGCTGGCGGAGTTGCGCGACGAAACCGCCGCCATCCTCGGCGACATCGAGGCGCTTGCGGCAGAGCTTGGGGAGCCGGTGGCGTGAGCGTCTGGCCCAAAGTCGAGCTCGGCGAAGTGTGCGTGGCCAAGACAGGCACTCGTGATCCGGCCAGGAAACCGGAAGAGACGTTTCTTTATGTCGACATATCGTCTGTGGACAATAAGGAGAAGAGGATTTCAGGTGCCGGTACAGTCTATGGACACTCAGCTCCAAGTAGGGCGAGGCAAGTCATAAACTCGAACGACGTCTTGGTATCCATGACGCGACCGAACCTGAATGCGGTGGCCATGGTTCCGCCCGAATTGGACGGCGAAATCTGTAGTACAGGCTTCTCCGTCCTCAGACCGAAAGATGCGATATTAGCAAGATACCTATTCCATTTCGTCCGATCGCGCGGGTTTATTGCGGCGACGACGAGCGCGGTGTCCGGGGCTCTATATCCAGCGATTACCGCATCGTTCCTTCGGTCTCTTCCCATCCCCCTCCCACCCTTGGACGAACAGCGGCGAATTGTGGGACTGTTGGACCGGGCAGCGGAGATCAGACGCCGCGCTGATTCCGCCCGCGCCAAAGCCCGCGCCATCCTCCCCGCCCTGTTCCTTGACGCCTTCGGCGATCCCGCAAGCAACCCCAAAGGCTGGCGGGTTGCGGCGTTAGGAGATGTGGCGGACATTGGCTCCGGCGCAGGATTTCCGAAGTAACAGCAAGGTCTAAAAACTGAAGAATACCCGTTCCTCAAGGTTAGTGACATGAACCTATCGGGAAACGAGCAGCGAATCGTTACATGGAATCACACGGTCTCTGAGGAGATTCGAAAAAAACTTCATGCCACGGCCTTCCCACCCGGAAGTATAATATTCCCTAAAATCGGCGCCGCAATTGCAACAAATAAGAAGAGAATACTGACAATAAAAAGTTGTGTTGATAATAATGTTATGGCTGTCGTATTCCGGAAGGAGGTCAAAATTCCTTACGGATATGGGCTGTTCCTCTTCAAGAACATTAGTGATTTTGCTTCGTCATCGGAACCACCGTCAATGCGGAAATCTGAAGTCGAGCAGTGGCTTATTCCAATCCCCCCTGTAGAGCTGCAAGCGAGTTTTGCAGAACGAGTTAATCGGATCGAGCCGCTTGCTCGGAACCTCGACATCGCCGCCGCCAACGCAGCCACGATAGCCGCCGCCCTCTCGGCCGAGGTGTTCGGATGACGTTCGACCGCCTGCAAGCTGCATGGCGGTATACCGGTGCGGAATTGTGGCGACCGCTATTCGATCGGTATAGGGGCGCGCATTCGGACCTTCCCATCCAGGTCGTGCGCACCATGCTGGTGCGCCCGCGGGGCATGAGTCCGATCTTCGCGGGCGCAGGCCGGATAGCATCGCTCGACCAATTGCGGGGCGACATTGATAAATTTCTCGACTTGCCCGAAGACGCCCGCGCTGCATTGCGCCGCATCAAGCCGGAGTTCTTTATCGGTGGCCGTGCGATCGCGCTGCTGTTCTCCGAGGTGCACGAAGCGCTCCGGGAATACGAAAATCCTGAGCTGACGGACTACTACGCGAAGCGACTCGGGCGCTTTCTGACGAGCCACGTGGTCCCCTACCGATTGGATCTAGCACCGCTCAAACTAACGCCGCTTCTTCACGGAGAGATCGATGCGCTCTATCAGGCTCTGCGCGCCAAGGCCGGAGCGAACCAGGGGTTGGAGGAAGCCCTTTCCGCCTTCGAGAACGCGTGGGAACGCCAATCCATCGACTGGAGTCAGATCAACGCCAAGGACGCGATACGGACCGCCTCCTTGCTGGCAGAAAACGTGCTGGTCGCGGCGTCAGCTGGTCGTGAAAACGAATACACCCGTGCTCTGAACCGGATGCGCAGGGAAAATCGGTTCCCAAGCAACGAATTCGCTAACATCTTTGATCGCGCCTATACCTTCGCCAATACGTACCCAAATATTCGGCATACGGGAAGCCAAGAGTGTGTCCGCCGTGAACTCCGCAAAGAAGACGCGCTCCTTTCCGCCCTTGTGTTTATAGGACTGTCCGCCTGCGCACATGGTTTATGCGCCGACGACATATGACGATGACACGCGCTTTGGCCCGTCGAGCAGATCCTTGCCCCTGTCATCCAGAGGTCAACCATTTGATATTTTTACCTATTCAATCAATTATTTCACGCCGTTCGCCGGCCCGGCAGCGGATCGACCGGCAGAAATGGCGGTCCCTCGATCGGCAACAGCGGCGGCCCCTCGCTGACCGCTCCCTCGATGACCCGCGGCAGGAATATCTCCCGCTGCTGTGCCCGCTGTCGCACCGGCGCCGCCGCGCCCTTGCGCACCCGGTCGAGCTCGTCGACCTCGCGCTGCACCGCGGTCTTCGTCCATTTCTCGCCGCGTGCCTCGGCCGCATCGCGCTCGATCTCATCGGTGTACCACGCACCGATCAGCTTGCCCGCGCGATCGGCCGACATCTGCGCCCGCATCCACGGCACCATAGTCAGGGCGAACCACGCCTGCCGCTTCGCCGCCTTGCCCTCCACCCCCGGCGCAACGACAACCGTTACATCGGCGGAAGGCATCTTCTTAAGGGAAGTTCTTAAGATCAAGTTTATAGATTCTAAGTCTTCCTTAAGAGGGGTAACGCCCACCGTTACACCGCCGTTACTCAATCTCGCCTTGATTTCCGGCGCATTGCCGTCCCCCGCCCGGCCCGCTGTAGCGGGTGTAACGTTTTTCGTTACATCGCGATGCGCGGCGGCGCGAGCCCGGCACCGCCGCGTGCGTTCGGCCCCGCTCAGCGGCGCTCGCCGGCCCGGCAGCGGCAGTGTCCATCGCCCCTCGGCGATGATGCCTTTCGCCGTCATCGCGGCGAGCACCGCGTCGACCTGGGCCTCCGCGATCCCGCCCCACACGGCGCAGCCCTCGACATCGAACCCATCGACCGCGCCACGATCGAGCGCTCGCTCGGCATGGTCGCGCACTGCCATCGCGACAAAACTCGCAATCGCCGGTGCAACGCCGGCCCGTTGCGCCACCGCCAGGTAGGAGAGATCAAGCGGATTGCACATTGGTCGCCCTCCTCCCCTCCTTGGGCTGCCGTCCTGCGCTGGCGACTGCGGATGATCCCGAGCGATGCGCGGCGCGGAGCGCCTCGGCAATCTCGACCGCGTTCATCGCGCGTCGGCCTCGCTGGTCGAGTGCATCGGTGCGCTTAGGCGCGCCTCGGCCCAGGCGAGCAAGTCGCCCCAGCGATAGACGACGCGGGCGCCGTAACGCCGATACGCCGGGCCGCCACCCCGGCTTGCGCGCGTCGCCAGCGTCGCGGTCGCGGTGGGGTAGCCGGCCGCACTCAGTGCCGCGGCGGCATCGCGCCGGGTCAGCCGTACATCGGGATCATCAGGTACCGAAGACGCCATCGCACGGCTCCATATGCCAGTGATGGCGTGAGAGTGGTTGCAATGGCGCCCCGATTAATACGGGGGGTTTTTTGGATTTTAGGACACGTCCACTGCGGCTAATCCCGCCAACAACCTTTTCGCTTCTGCGTGAGCGCCCGCTTGCGACTGACCGAGGTGCCGGTCTTCGATAAGCGCCAGCATCACTGTAAAGCCCACGCGCTGCGACGAGGGTTCAGCATGGCCTATGACCTGCTGCCTCCAATCCTGAACGACCCGCCACAACGGCTGCTTACCGCGAGACACCAAACGTCGAACCGCACCATCGCGAGCGACGAATTTTGCCGCCGCTTTCTCCGTCAGGCCACCGCGGGCCATCAGAAATTCCATTACGGCAGCCGTCCGGCCACGGAGGATCCCAATCGTTCCACCAATCCGCGGAGCCCCCGGCTTCGGGGCCGGCATTAGCCAGCGGACACGGCGCCCATCGACAATATCAAGCAGCGCTTCCTGGAGCCGGTGGAGTTCGGCTATCCGACCTGCACACTGTGGGTCGCCTTCGATAAACTCTATGACCGCGACAAGCTGCTGGTGCGCCGCCCACTGGGTTTGAAAATTGGGGTCGTGATCCGGGTGGGCGCGCATCTGCGCCGTCCTCGCCCCAATCTCTTCGAGCGCTCCTCGAAGCTCTTGGCTGCGGGCGACCCGCCCCAAGGGTTCATGCATCGCGCGCCTCCGCTTCGCGCCTGCAAGGGGCTCGCGAGGAAACGCGGTGCAGTGTCCGCGATTGTCGAGCCGTCGCCCTACCCCCGCCGGTTGCTTACTATCGCGCGGCGCGCAACGGCACCACGTCGGCCTCGGGCTTGCTTTCACCCATCAGTTCCATCGTGCGGTTCGCGACCGCATCGGCCGCGGCGAGCAATACCGCATCCGCGGCATGGATATACCGCGAGGTGACCGAATGCCCCTTGTGCCCGACTAGCGCGGCGATCGTCGGCTCGCTGTAGCCGAGATCGCCCGCGAGGCTCGCAAATGAGTGTCGCAGCACGTGCGGCGTGATATCGGCAGGCAGCTCGCCGAGTTTGGCGATCTTCGGCCAGAACTTTTTGAAGCCGACCATCGGGCCGTCGCCGCGGGTCGCCGGGAATACCCGCTCGCCGGGAAGGCGCGGCATGCTCCGCAGCACGTCGCAGGCGGCATGCGACAGCGGCCGAACCGATCGCCCCGTTTTTGTATCGGTCAATGTCGCGGTGCGCCGGGCGAGATCGAGTTCCGACCATTGCAGCGCCAACGCCTCGCCGCTGCGCCAGCCCGCGAGCGCGAGGAACCGTGTCATCGCTATAGCGGCCGGCCAGATCCCGTTTGCCTCACCATGGCGCAGCGCGGCGCCCAGCGCGGCATATTCGTCATCGCTCAGCCGCCGCTCGCGCCGGCCGTCCGCATAGCGCACGACACCGTGAACCGGGTTGTCGGCGCGCACGCCCTGGCGCACCGCATAGGTGAAGATCGCGCCGAGCAAGCCCACCGTGCGGGTTGCGGTGCCCTTGCCGCCTTGCACTCGCGCGAGTCCGAAGCGCCCGGTTTTGATCCGCCCGGCGGTTTTGCCTTCGGCGACCGCGTGCATGAAGTGCTCGACATCGGAGCGGTCGACGGCGGCAACCGCCAAGCGGCCAAGCAGCGGCTTGATATGGCGCATGATCCGGCCGCGATCGGTCAGGAGAGTGCTTGCCTTTTTCGCGCCTCGGCGCCGCGTCAGCAACCGCCCCGCTTCTGCATCGGCGAGGTACAGATCGCAAAATTCGGAAACGGTCATCGCGTCGCGCGCCGCCATCTTCTCGGCCGCCGGGTCGGCGCCATCAACGACATTGCCGAGGATGGCCTTGGCCTTGTCGCGCGCTTCATCCGGGGTCAGGACGCCATGCCGGGCGATCACCTGCCAGCGCTGCCGCCCGCCCGCGGTGCGGTATTTGACGAAATAGGTGATCGCCGGCCCTTTCTGGCGGCGCGCGCCGAAACCCGCGACAGCCGCATCCCACACGATTTCGCCGGGGCCGAGCGCCCGCACTTCCCGCAAGCCGATCCGCTTCCGTTCGTCCGCCATTTGCGCCCCGCCTTTGGTAGCTAGCTGGTTGCTAGCTACCACCTAGCAACCACGTCCGGGCAAACCATAGCAAATGAAGGCAAGGGCCAGCAATCATAAACGGCTCTTACCCTGTGATTTTTGACTAATCAGTTGGTTGCTACAAACCGCTGCAAAGCGGCGACGTTGCCTTCGGGAGGCAGGGGCCGAAGGTTCAAATCCTCTCACTCCGACCATTAAATCCAAGGCTTAAGCGACCGGCCGGCGAGTAGCGGGGCGCCAAACGCATCCCTCCGCCGCTCGTTCCACGAGGGTTGGTCGGAGCTCAGTAGATCGCCGAGGTGGCGTGCCTGACGATGAAGCGGATTTCGGCGACCGCCTTGGTCACCGCCTGGCCGATCAAATCGAGCTGGCTGAGCTGTTCGACGCGGGTTTTCGTCTCGGTGATTTCGTCGGGGCTGAGGACAAGCCCGAGCAGACCGCAGGCGTCGATCAGGCAGATCAGCACCACATCGCGCGGATCGGGGATCTCATCTGTCAGTACCAGTTGACGCAGCCGCGCCCTGACCTCGCGCTGTTCGCTGTCATCGACGACCGGATAGCGGCGAGTGTGAAATACCCACAGAAAGCGGCCGTTCTCCTCGCGCAGGATGCCTTTGGCGAGCAGGTGCTTCAGCGCCATTTCCTGATATTTCTCGCCATTGACGCTGATCCGCTCGAGGACCGCAGCGGCGCCGAGCTCCCCGCCGGTCTCGACAAGCTGCTTCAGCACATCGTCGAGGATGTCGTCGCCGGTCGGCTTCGGGTCGACCAGAATCAGCTGCTCGAGATCGGAATCGATACGGTTGTCGAGCGCCAGCTCCATCAGCGCGGCGCCGGCCAGTACAACATCGGCGGCCGACAACGGCAGATTGACGAATTTGCCCTGGCTGTCGTCGAGTTGTAGGAGGACGATTTCCTCGACGAAGCCCAGCATCCCCGCGCGCCTCAACGCGCCGCCGCGACGGCGGCGGCGGCATCGGATTGGATCGCAAAAATCTTGTCGAAACCGCTGACCGCGAATACCTCGCGGACATTGGGGACGAGCCCGAACAGCACCATCTTGCCCTTGGCCTGTTGCACTTTCTTTGCGACCACCAGCAGAACCCGCAGCCCGGCGCTGCTGATGTATGCCAGCTGCGACATATCGATCGCGAGGTGCGGCGTGCCGCTACCCAGCATCCGCGTGAAGCTCTCTTCGGCGAGCTGCGCGGCGCCGCTGTCGAGCCGGCCCGCAAGTTTTACAACCGCGACCTCGCCCGCCTGCTCCTGGGCAAATTCCATCGCAAGCCTCGCATCGGTTGCCGCCCCGCGGCGTGGGTAGCACGGCGCGGATTGCCGAGGCAATAGATGTGGTCCGCGGGCGGTCTGCGGGTTGGGGCGCGCGCAAGGTCGCGATGATCGGGCTTGGCTTCACGGCATCCTCGCGCTAAGAGGCGCCATGGCCTCGCACGAACTCGACGTCGAGCCGCAGGTCGGCGAGGTCCCGCGGCTGATCGACTGGGTCGGATCGTGCTGCGCCGCGGAGGGGCTCGCCGAGGATGTCACATTCAAGCTGACGCTCGCCCTTGAGGAGGCGGTCGCCAACGTGATCACGCACGCCTTTCTAGGCCTGCCGCCACCGCATTCGATCAAGGTTCGGCTCGCCATCAGCGCCCGATCGGTGAGCGCCGAAATCATCGACAACGGCCGACCCTTCGACCCGACAGCCGCGCCCGATCCCGATCTCTCGCTGTCGCTCGAAGAGCGCCGTCCCGGTGGGCTGGGGATCCATTTGATGCGCGGCATGATGGATCGCGTCCACTATCGCCGCGGCGACGGCAATAATATCCTGCGGCTGGAGAAGGCCCGTCGCTGATCCGGTTCAGGAGCGCAGAACGAGCGCAAGGGCTGTGATGTCGTCGGACTGGTCGGCGCCGGCGGCGAACGCCGCGGTTGCGCCGAGAACGCCGGCGACGAGCCCGGCCGCGCTGCCGCCCCGGCCGGCCTCCAACGCGGCTTCGAGCCGCGCGGTGCCGAATTCCGCGCCTTCGGTATCGAAAGCCTCGGTGATTCCGTCGCTGAACAGGAACAAGGCATCGCCGGGATGGAGCACGGTTTCGTCGATGCGATAGGGCATTTCGGTATCGATGCCGAACGGAATGCCGGTCCCGCCCAGCGTGTCATGCCCGCCTTGCGCGCGCAGCAGGTAGGGCGGGTTGTGGCCGGCATTGCAGTAACGCAGCACCCCGCTCGACAGATCGAGCACGCCGTGAAAGACCGTGACGAACATGCAGGCGGTGTTTTGGGTGGCGAGCAGGCGATTGGCCTCGGCCATGCCGGAGGCCATGTCGCCGGCGCCGGTGATGCTGCGCATCACCGTGCGCGAGACCGCCATGAACAGCGAAGCCGGGGTGCCTTTTCCGGAAACGTCGGCCACGATAACGGCGAGCCGGTTCGCATCGATCAGAAAATAATCGTAGAAATCGCCGCCGATTTCGCGTGCCGGGTGCATCTCCGCATAGAGATCGATCCGCTCGGTCGGGCCGTCGCGCACCCAGGGCGCCGGCAGGATCGATTGCTGGATCTGCGCGGCAGCCTGCATCTCCTCGCGGCGATGCTGCTTGGCGCGGATCTCGGCCGCCATGCCGCTAAAGACCCGCGCGAAGGTGGCAAGTTCACCCGGCTGGTTGCCGAGTTGGTCCAGCAATGCCGAATCATATTCGTCGCGCCGGAGCGCCTCCGCCGCATAGGTAAGGGTCGCGAGCGAGCGGTTCATGGTCGCCAAACGACCGCCAAGCTCCCGGATGATCGCGACGCCGATCGACGGGTATTCGGCACTGAGCCTCATCAAGCTGTCCTGCTCGATGCGGATCACTACGAGATCGGTGCGCGTGGTGACGGTTGCGCTGCGCGGCAAATCGGTAAAGACGCCAAGCTCACCGATGATCCGATCGCGTCCGATCGTCGCCAAATGAATGGGGCCGGCCGGGAGCTCGACAAAGACGTCGGCCTCGCCTTCGAGGATCACACAGGCAAAGCTCCCCGGATCGCCCTCGCGCATGATGGTCGCGCCGGGCGGGTAGGCGGCGAACCCGCATTGCGCCGCCACGGCCAGCAGCGAGGCGCGATCGACCCGCGCGAAAACCGGGTGCGGCGCCAATATCCGGGCGATTTCCTCGACCGGTCGTCTAAGAGCGCCGGATCCTGCATCGGGCGGCGATGACAATTCGGCCGGCACCTCGCCCTATCTTCCGGGGTGGTCCGGGCGAGCGCGGGTATCCCCGTGGGCGATGATTTGGGCGATGGCGATGTCGTGCATCAAGGTGCTCCTTGGTTCCGCGACGCAAGCGGCATCGCGTCCCGCCTTAAGAGGGTCGGGCCTACTCCCAGAACACCATCGTGATCACGTCTTTATCGTCGAGGATCAGGTTGAGGCGGTTTGGGTTATGAACCTCTCCGGCGACCCCGTGCGTCGGCGCAATCGCACGGAAGCCGCGCGGCAGGTCTTCCTCGCGCACGACATTGGCGGCTCCGGCGGCGGCCTTGCCCTTTTCGGCGAATTTTTTGCCGGCGCACTCCTTGCACCCATTGGCCTTGATCTCGGCCTTTTGTACTCCGGGGATCTGTTTCACCTCGAGGGCGTTGGCGGCAGCGCGCACGCGGACCGCCTTGAACGGCACGCCGGCGTCGACCGTAAACATCGCGCTGATCGGCACAAACCCCTCCGCCTTTTGCGATTGCTGGGGGCTGGTGCCAATGAGTTGCAGGTCGAGCGTGTCGTCGAGCGGTTTGCCGTAATAGAACGGGACCAGCTGCGGCGAACTCCAGCCCTCCGAGCTAGCCAAACCGGTTACCCGAACCAGCATGACCTTCGGCTCCAGCGACTCCTGCGTCACCTCGATCCCGGTGACGTAGAGGAGCGGCACCTCCAGCGGGCGCGTCGCCCCGGCGGGACCCGCAGCCCCTTGATCACCTCCCGTGTAAGCGTCGGGCGCCCCACCCGGTTGCGCCGCGGGCTGGGCCTGGGCAAATGCCAGCCCGCACAAGCTCACCAGAACCGTCGCCGTCGCGGCGGCGGCGCGTAATGTCGAATAGATTGTTTCCATCCCCATCTCCGAAATGAATTACGTCCGTAAAGCCGGTCACACGACCGGCCGCATCACGCGACTGACGGGCTGCTATCGGCGGCAGCGAGCATCGTAGCGCCGAGGCCCGACGCGCCCTCGCCGGCCCCCTCCTCCACCCGATCGAGCAAATCGAGCACGAGATCCGTCGTCCGCATTCTCGTCATTCGGCAATAGGTCGTTTCGGTGCTGATGAAACTGCCGTTTTCCGACAGCTTGTTGATCGGCTCGCCGCCGCCGCAGACCGTGAAATATTCGCAGCTCTCGCGACACAGCGCCACCCCGGCATCGATGTCGGCCAGCAGCTTGAGGAAGGAAGGCCGCTGCGCCAGCTCGGTCAGCCTGTCGCGGTTGACGTTGCCGAGGATGAAGTCGTCATAATCGGCATTCTTCAACCCCAGGAGCTCCGGCGAAAACGTCGCGATGTTGCCGGTCCAATCGACATTGAGCATGGCAAACGGCGTCGTCAGCTGATTGGCGAGGTTCGCCTCCTTCGGGCGCAACACCCGGTGAGTGGCCTCCTCGATCTCGCGGATGAAGGAAAGCTTGGCGGGGTTGGCTGCGGCGAGCCGCCAGAATTCGGCGAGAAACCGGTAATAGGCATTCTCGATACCGGCCTGCGCAAACGATTGCGACTGGTGATCGCCCTCGGTCTCCTCGACATTGAAGCAAACCTGATCAATCCCCTCGGTGACGTAAAAATCGAACATCTCCTGCGGCGCAGCCAAGCTTTCCCCAGTCAGCACGGAAATGACGTGAAACGGCAGCCGATGTTTGCGGAGCAGCCGAACGCCGGCGATTGTCCGATCGAACGTGCCGCGGCCGGACCGCGTAAGGCGGTTGCGATCGTGAAAGCGCTTGGGGCCGTCGATGCTGACGCCGACCTTGACGTCCTCCTCGGCGAAGAACTCGCACCAGCGGTCGTTGACCAAAGTTCCGTTGGTCTGGAACGAATGCCTGACCTCGACGTCCCCTGGCTTCAGCCCTTCTATCGTGCGGAAGGCCCGGCGGTAGAACTCGATGGGCAGCACCATCGGTTCTCCGGCATGCCACACGATACTCAACTCGTTGCAGGCCCAGCCCGACGCGAAAACTTGAGCGAACAGGTTGTGCAATGTCTCATCTGTCATCACCGCCTTCGAGCTGCGGTCTGGCAGATAGCAATATGAACAGTTGATGTTGCAAAACGGGGTCGGCTGAACGACCAGCAGCTCTATCTTGGGCATTTCGCGTTGGGCGCCCCGGCCAGCTACTAATACCGCCAGCCGTTGCCCCAGCCGTTGCCCCAATTCCGGAAGTTGGGGAAGCCGTTGTGCCAGTTCGGAAAGCCCCAGCCGCCACCGCCCCAGCCGCCGCCGCCCCAGCCCCAATTGCCCCAGGCCAACCGCTCTTCCGGTTTCGCGATCGCCGCGTCCGCCTCGGCGGCCACAGAGACCGCCTCGCGAATTGCGGCGAGCCGCTCGGAGACCCGCTCCTGCTGAGTCGTTAAGGCTTGCGCACCGGCCGGGCTTTCACTTGCCGCGGCCGGCACAGCGGCGCCGAGCACGAGCAGCGACACGCCGACCGCCCCGGCCGGCGCAAGATTGGACAAAATCTTCAGGTATTTTTGCCGTGACGACAACGCTTCCTCCTTGATCATCCACTGATGACGCCACCGGCGAGCGGCGTGTCTGCACAGATGAAGGCCGTCCGTCACGCGACGGAGGCCCGCAACGCCGTTCGCAGCAATCAGCTTAGCCCAGATTTCGCTCCACCGTCAATTTGCACCGCGGGCGATGCGACCTTCATCGGTTGCGCACATCGGCCGGCCGCGCCCAGGGCGGTGCGAGCGCCAGGATGCGCGGGTAGACCGGGCAGTCCGGCTCATGCGCTCCCGGCAGATAGCCGAGGCTCATCAGAAACTCCCCGACGATGAGGCCGCCGGTGAACCGGAAATTCTGCCGGAAGAGGCGCGTCCATTCGCCCGGCGGGTTGGGATGATGCGCTTCGAGCCAGCCATGGAACGAGCCATGCGAGCGGCGCAATTCCTGGATGCGCCGGGCATTGGCGATGACCGCCTCGATCTTCTGCCGGTTGCGCACGATGCCGGCGTCTGCCATCAGGCGCTCGATTTCGGCCGGGCCGAAGGCGGCGACCGAATCGACCGCAAAACCGGCGAAGGCGGCGCGAAAGGCGGCGCGCTTTTGTAAGACGGTCAGCCATGAGAGGCCAGCCTGGTTGATTTCCAGCACGAGCCGCTCGAACAGCACCGCCTCGTCCGTGGCGGGAAAGCCGTATTCCTGATCGTGATAGGGCCCGTGCCACGGATGACTGGGGGCGGCGAGACAGTAGGCGGCGCTCATTCAAGCGGACGCAAGCCGGTACAACCTTGAATTGAACCTTAAGTCACCGGCTTCCTGTTCCTGCTGGAAAAAATCAGGCGGGATTCCCGCTTCGGTTGTAAAACGGGCGAGAGTGGAGCCCGCGGGGACGCTGTGTCTGTTTCGCAATGTCGTACCGTCCATTCGAATTCCTGATTCAACCTGGTGAAGCATAACAGAGTTTTGCGGATTTGTCAAGAACAAACGAGCAACTCGTGCGTCGACAGCGCAGGTTGTCGATTACGAGCCCCGGAAGCTGAGCCACGGCTCACTGACGACAATGTAGATGCCGAGCCAGATCACCGCCGCCACCGCGCTCGTCACTGCCAGTTTGCGCGCCAGAAACGGCTGCTGCGGCGCGCCGGCGGCATGACCGGGATCGCCCGGTTCGGCCGGGGTGACCCAGAGCGGCAGGACCGCAAGCAGCGTGACCCACCACACCAGGATGTAGACGACGATCCCGGTCAGCCAATTCATGCCCTTGGGGTCACGTCTCTTCCAGTTCGATCAAGGTGCCGCAGAAATCCTTGGGGTAGAGGAACAGCACCGGCTTGCCGTGGGCGCCGATTTTCGGCTCGCCATCGCCCAGCACGCGGGCGCCCGCGTCGCGCAACTGGTCGCGCGCGAGGATGATGTCGTCGACCTCGCAGCACAAATGGTGCATGCCGCCGGATGGGTTCTTGTCGAGAAAGCCGCGCACCGGGGAGTCGGCGCCGAGCGGCTCCAAGAGCTCGATCTTGCTGTTGGGCAGCTCGACAAACACCACGGTGACGCCGTGCGCCGGCAGGGCAAGCGGCGCCGAGACCTCGGCGCCGAGCGCGCCCTGGTACCGCGCCGCGGCGGCGGCGAGGTCCGGGACGACGATCGCGACGTGGTTGAGCCGGCCGATCATCCTCAACTCAGCCCCGTCTCAAAGCATCCTTGTCTCAAAGGATGCTGGGGCCTCACAGCCGCACCAATTGCACTTCGATCAATGGCCGCTTACCGAAGCGCTCGTTGAGCGCCCGGCGCAGCACCCGGCGCGCGGCCTCGCGCAGCGCGTTGTCGTCATTGCGCAGCGGCGCCGGCAGGCCCGCCATCGCGTCGGCCAATGCCTCGCACAGCGCCGCCACCGGCTCGGCATTTACTTCGGCGAGGCCGATGAGGCTGACCTGCGGCGGCGCCGCGAGCCGGCCCCGGCGATCGACGACGAGGGTGGCGACGACGCTGCCGTCGCTGCCGACGCGCCGGCGCTGCTGCAACACCGTGCCGCCGATCGGCAGGAGGCTCTTGCCGTCGCTCGCGATGCGGCCGACCGGGACCTCGTCGACGACCCTGCCGCCGCCGCGGTCGAGCCGTATCAGATCGCCGTTCTCGATCACCAGCGCCTCCTGCACCTGGCACTGCAGAGCGAGCTCGGCATGGGCGGCCAGATGGCGCGCCTCGCCGTGCACCGGGATCGCGATGCGCGGCCGGATCATCTGGTACATGCGCACCAGCTCGTCCTGCGCCGGGTGGCCCGAGACATGGACGAAGTGGTCCGCCTCGGTGACGATTTCGATGCCGAGGCGAACGAGGGCGTTCTGCAGCCGGCCGATCGACTTCTCGTTGCCGGGGATGATGCGCGAGGAAAAGATCGCGACATCGCCCTCCTCGAGGGTGATGTTGGGGTGATCCTCGCGGGCGATCCGCGCCAGCGCGGCGCGCGGCTCGCCCTGGCTGCCGGTGCAGATCAACAGGATCTTCTCGCGCGGGACATAGCCCGCCTCGTCCTCGGTCAGAAAGCGCGGCACGTCGGCGAGATAGCCGTTCTCGCGCGCCGCCTTGTCCATCCGCCACAGCGAGCGGCCAACCAGCGCGACATCGCGGTCATGGGCGCGCGCGGCATGCGCGATCGTCGAGAGGCGCGCCACGTTCGAGGCA
>Ga0182024_10004638_pt1 | contig 31404 bp, 32 predicted proteins | sample P32metaG_FD_120480 | JGI IMG/M metagenome (GOLD analysis project Ga0182024, IMG submission 120480) | Permafrost microbial communities from Stordalen Mire, Sweden - P3-2 metaG (Illumina Assembly) | ecosystem: Environmental > Terrestrial > Soil > Wetlands > Permafrost | place: Sweden: Stordalen...
ACGACAACTTCCTTCCTGGAGGGCTTGAGAGATTCCAGTACTCGGATGAGCATCGGGATCTGTTTGTATCCTCGGACGCGACGGAACTGTTTCTCCGCCACAAGCAATCCGGAACCGACCCAGATTGCGTGGGGTTCCAGATCATGGAGTTCTTCGACAGACTCGTCCGACGCGCTTAATCTCCAATAATCGTCTCGCCCGGGATGATGGGGCGCGTGCGCGGCAGCAGCCCCATTATGGCGCAGATTCCGACGGCGACGAGCGCTGCTGTATATGCCCCGAATTTGACGAAATCGGCGGGGCGGCCTGGGGGCAGGATTTTCCAGAGGATGAGTTCGAGCGTCTGCGCAAACGTGACCGCCCAGACCGAACCGTAGAAATAGCGGCGCTCAGTGCCCTCGCCTTTCGTGGACGGGCGAACGCGCGGAAGGATGCCTGCGGTGCCGAGGATCAGAATGGCTCCGTAGACGGGGAAGTAACCGTAGTGGTAAATCTGCTGCATACGCCAGACGCCGGTCGCTGCTGCGTAGGCGAGTCCGGCGAGGTTGAGCGAGGCGAAAGTGACGACGTCGCTCCATGCGAAGGTGTAGCAGATGCGGCGGTACAGAGGATTGGGTCGGTCTTCGGTGAAGCGCAGGATGTATGGAGCGGGTTCCACGCCGGGGAGTTGGCCGCGAATACCCGCGATGCCGGTGCCGATCAGGACGCAGATCAGCCACGTGAGATTGCCCCGGCTGAAGCCGTGCGCGAAGAGGTCGAAAGTGAGCGGGCCGGGGGCGAGGAAGAAAACCCAGATCCAGATGGGCCAGTGAGAGACGCGATAGATCTTCTTGTTGAAGGTGCGGACTTTGATGCGCTGGCCTTCGTATTCGATCTGGACGGGGAGGGGCATCTGCTCTTACGAGTTTAGCGGCTGGTTGGCGTTGCGGCCGTCGGTAAACTGGTGGCGTGTCTACTGTCACCGACCTTGTCGCCGCTATCGGCCATTGCCGCGCTATCGACCTCGCGCAGCCTTATTACACGGGCATGCCGCATCACCCGTCGCACCCGCCATTTCTGTATGCGCTGAACAAGAAGCACGGAGATTATGTGAATCCCGGTGGCGCGAGTTCGGCGTCCGAAGGAGTGGCGTTGGGAACGCACGTCGGTACGCATATCGACGCGCTGTGTCATTTCACCTGCAATGGAAAACTTTTTGGCGGCGAGGACGTCGCGTCCGTGCAGACATACGCGGCTGGTCTGGAGCGTCACACGGTCGACGAGATGGCGCCGATCTTTCGGCGCGGCGTGCTGCTCGATATTCCGAAGGTCGCCGGTCTGGATGTGTTGCCGAAGGATTTCGTTGTTACGCCGGAACACATGGATGCGGCGGGCGTCGAGGTGAAGCCTGGCGATGTGGTCGCGATCCGCACGGGCTGGGCGCGCTACTGGGACGATGCGGCGCGATTCATATCGGAGGTACACAGTCCGGGGCCGGCGCTGGCGGGTGCGCAGTGGCTGAGCGAGCGGCGAGTGTTTGCGGCGGGCAGCGATACCGCGCCGTTTGAGTTCACGCCCAGTCCGGAGATGCGTGTACACGTGCATTTGCTGGTGGAAAGCGGCATTCACATTATCGAGTGCCTGAACATGGAGGAGTTGGCGGCGTCGGGCGCGACGGAATTTCTGTTTGTGGCGGCGCCACTGAAGATTCGCGGCGGTACGGGGTCGCCTATTCGGCCTTTTGCGCTGGTGGGGTGACGACGAGTTAGCGTTGGCTAAAGATGCCGCCAGCGAAGTAACGGAGCAAAGCGTGCGAAGTCGGTGTCGGCGCTTACCCATTCGCAACCGCTTTCAATGGCCAGCGCCGCATGGGCAGCATCGGCTACCAGCTTCCCTTTCAGCTTGTGACTTTCGCAAAGCTTCCGGAATATCTCCATGTGATGCGGGCCCGGCCGAATCAGGGAACACCCTGGCCGCGCGATCAATGCGTCCAGAAAACGAAAGGCGAGAGCGGATGGCGATGACGGATCGAAAATGCGGGGATTCGTCACGACACGCACGAATCCTTCCAGAACGCGCTCCGACAAGGCAAACGGTTCTGGTCCCAAAGCGAGGGCGGTTAGCCATTCCGCATAGCGCTTATGTGCATGGGACTCTTCGCGGTGGGCGTACACCAGCACGTTGACGTCGGGCATCATCATGGTCGGGTCGTTATCTGCTCCGGAACGCGGCTTCGTCGTCGAACGTCACCAGGTCTGAAGTGCGATCCAGATCCAGATCAGGCTGAAGCAGCCTTCCCCGGACGGTATGAAGCCTGAACGGAGAAGTGGCCTTTGTATCGCTTCGCGTCAATTGCGCGCGGGCGGCGTCTTCCAGGAAGACGCTGAGTGTAACGCCCCGCGCGGCCGCCGCCCGTTTTACGGTGCGAAGTAATGGGTCGGGGAGCGTCACGGTTGTTCGCATGCGATTATTATAGCAATTTGATGATCGGTGCATCAAATCGTGATGAGATCCGCATCAGAAGGGATATAAAGCGTCTCCGTCACTCCCCGAAATGCCGCCCGCGCCGTTCCCGTCCCAGCGCGGTCACAATCGCGCCGCCAATAAAAACCACCGCGCCGGTGGCCGCCATGGTGGCCGCGTAGGACATGCTCTCCGCAAGAATCGCCTGAATGTAAACGATAGAACCAGAAATCAGCACTCCGCACTGGTACGCGAAGCCGGGCAGAAAACTGCGCACGGAATCCGGGGCCAGTTCCGACAAGTGCGCCGGTATCACGCCCCATGCGCCCTGCACCATGAACTGCATCAGGAACGCACCTGCGACGATCATCGCGGTCGCCGGTGAGAAAGCCCAGAGCGGAATCACCACGACGGCGAGCAGCAGCGCCGTTATGATCGAGCGGCGGCGGCCAATCCGGTCGGAGAGGAAGCCGAAGACCAGCCCGCCGATAATCGCGCCGACCGATGAGATCGCGGAAATCATCGTACGCTTCTGCGCGTCGAAATGGAAATAGCGTTGCAGGAAAGTCGGGTACATGTCCTGCGTGCCGTGCGAGCTAAAGTTCATGAATGTCATCAGCAGGGCAATATAGAGGAAGATTCTCCAGTTGGAAAAAATGGAAGACCAGAGTTGGCTCCAGTCGGCGGATTTCGTCCGCTCCCAGGCTTCGGATTCCTTCACTTTCACGCGCACGAACAGCGCCAGAAGCGCCGGAAGTCCGCCGAGCAGGAACATCGGACGCCAGCCCCAGCGCTGGAATAAGAAGAAATAACAGAGTGCGGCGAGAAGGTTACCGAGCGCATACCCCTGCTGCAAAAGTCCCGAAAGCAGGCCGCGCAGGCGTGGCGGCACTTTCTCCATGGCGAGCGACGCGCCCACGCCCCACTCGCCTCCCATGCCGATGCCGAACAGCGCGCGCAGGATCAGGAATGACGTGTAGGTCGGAGCGAAAGCCGTGGCAACTTCGATGATCGAATAGAAAATGAGATCGAGCATCAGCGGCGTGCGGCGGCCGTAGCGGTCGGCGATGAGGCCGAAGAGAAACGCGCCGATGGGGCGGAACGCGAGCGTGACGGTGATCGCCAGCGCCATGTCTTTATCGGAACGATGGAAGTCCTTCGCGATCGCGGTGAGGCCGTAGATCACCAGGAAATAATCGAACGCGTCGAGGGTCCAGCCGAGGAAACTGGCGGCGACGGCGGCGTTCCGATCGGGCGGTGTCGCGAACGGTGCGCGAGGCGTAGAGGACGACGGGGTCACTCGGACGATTGTATCGGGTGCCCGGGAATGTTTAACATGGTTGCACGAACATGGCGCGACTATTTGCGGGCACATCAGGCTTCTCGTATCCGGCATGGAAGCCGGAATTTTATCCGAAGGACGTTCCGGCGAAGAAGTTTCTGGAATACTATGCGACGCGGCTCAACAGCGTTGAAGTGAATTACACGTTCCGGCAATTGCCCTCGGGTAAGACGCTGGAAGGCTGGCTGGCGGCGACTTCAGGCGAGTTCGCGTTTGCCTGTAAAGCACACCAGCGGCTGACCCACATCATGAAGATGAAGGACGCCGCCAGCTTCACGGAAGTGTTTCTGAAGTCGCTGGAACCGCTGCGCGCGGCGCGACGGCTGGGTCCTGTGCTCTTCCAGTTTCCGCCGACGTTCAAATGCGATCTTGCGCGGCTGGACGATTATCTGCCGCTGTTGCCGGGTGACGTGCGGTTTGCGTTTGAGTTCCGGCACGCATCCTGGCTCGTGCATGAGGTGTATGAAAGGCTGGCGAAGAGAAATATCGCGCTTTGCCTGGCGGAATCCGACAAGCTCGAAGTGCCGAAGGTCTTTACTGCCGACTTCGGCTACTTTCGATTGCGCAAAGGGGACTATGGAGAAGACGCCCGGCGCGGCATTGCGGCGCAGCTGAGGGATCTATTGGCAGCAGGCCGCGACGCTTACGTGTACTTCAAGCACGAGGACGATCCGAACGGCGCGCTTTGGGCCGAGGAGCTATTGAAATCGGCTGTGTGACGGGTATACGTCGTTTTGACGAAATTCCGTCACTGAAACCTCTGGTCTGCTACGAGAGAGCCCTTCAGCGGGCCGTGGTGGAGGTTTCGATCGGTGGAATTGCACCACCATGTCGGGCAGCTGGGAGCACATAAGCCAAGGCAACGTGCTCTTCTACAAAACTCCTGAAATTCTGTAGATTTTGCTCAACAGATGCTTTGGGAGTGAAGGTAAAAGACAAAGCAGGACCTTCCAGCGGCAGGAAAACATGTCCACCAGGGACTGTAAATTTTCGTACATTTGTTCCTGGCTCCACGACGGATCCCGGAGCTTCGTGGCCAGAAACCAGAAAGTCTACGGAAACGGTTTGCTCAGCGGCGGTCCCCCCCAGTTCGATACCCTGGACCTCAACCTTAAAGCCTTCAAAACAAAGGTTTCTATCCAGTTGTGCCAGCAGTTGTTCCCCGAACGGCCCAGAGCCTGCCGGGGCACCGGGACTGAACGGTTGCATATGCGGTGTAGCCATATAGATCCTTTCCTGGTCGGCCGTATTCCTGACCGATACTCTTGTACTCTTGCACTTGATCGGCCACGTTGAAAAACCCTAACCCTACTACTTTAAGAGTACTCGCCTCACACTACCTGGACGCGCCAGGTCGGTGGTCGTTACGTCAAGGTTGACGCCACACCGGTACCTACGGCGTCCACGTACCAAGCGGCTCGTCGGGCGCGTCCGCCTGTTCAGCATCAAAAAATTCCTCGATTCTTGCCTCGTCGAGGCCAAGCATGTCGTGCTTCGATACTCGTTGCCAGTTTACGTACATCGACAGACTTGGAATATTACTCCCCAGGAATCTTATCGACGCCAGACCGTGTGGTTTGAAGACATAATCGATCCGCACCAGCGGATAGGGCGCCCGTTTACCGCTCAATAGTTGCCCGATCCTGTCTCCGCGGTCGCCAATTCTATACCGCAGCCAAATAGATAAGCAGACCACACCGTTCGCTTCAGAGACCTGAAACCAGGTGCTTCCCCGTTCCTTTTCCGTTCCCGGCTCAAAATGTACGTATGGGTCAAATGGGCCCGCCTGAAACAACGGCACGCGGGTATAACCAACCTTCCGTAATACTTCGAACGCCACCCTGGTCACCTCGCCACGGTCCGAAACGCTCACTCGCACAGAATCGATGATGACCAGCGCCCGAAAATTACGAGTGTCCGCGAATCTGAGAGTTTGCCCAAGATCCTGTAAATTGTGTTCGGACGGGTTACTGACGTCCTCCGGAGTAGGATTTCCGACCGCAAATAGAGCTTTAAACGGCGAAGTTAAATGGTATCTTTCCTGAGAGAAACGATGCTTACGAAACGCCGATTGTTCCTGCAAGAGATCCAGCGTTACCTGGGGAATATATCCGATGGCCGCTGCGGGAGGAGCCGTGACGCTACGAATCGATGGCTCTTTGCGGAGTATCATTTCGTGGGACTCAAGGCCGAAACCATGCTCCGCCATTCTTCGCGATTTCATGTCGTATCAGGGAAAATCCATTAAAGCACACGCGATATTTTGTGACGCCCGGCCTGAAGAAGGTGTTGGCAGGCATGAACCGGAGAAGCGGCAAAGCATTGGCTATCGACGCGGGACACCGGAAACCAATGCGACACTGCGGTTGGATCTGAAAAATATTAAGCGATCGCGGAGCGCATGTAATCCATGCAACGTCCCAGCTCTTCCGTCGGGGTACCGAGGCCCAGATAATCGTATTCCGCGAAGATCGGGAACATAAATTTCTTTTCCTTCACCAGACGCAAGACATCCTGAATCGGCGTGTCGCCTTCGCCCCATTGTTCGTTCAGGCCTTTGTTGCGGCGGCGATCCTTGATGGTGAGTTGCGCGACGGAATCGTGGTTTTCCTGCAGCCACGCGACCGGTGAGCCGTTCGCTGCTGTGATCGCGCCGATATCTGCATTGATCTTAAAACGCTTTGAAGGGAGCGCGCCCGCCAGCGTGAAATCCGTGAGGGCAACATTCATCTGATGCTTTTCGGTAAATGGCGCGAGGCGTTTCACGACATCGGCAGTGCCCGGCGCTGTGATCGACGTCGCGCCCAGCGCCCTGGCCTGCTGGAAAGTGACATCGATTTCTTCATCGACGAAAGTGTCGTCGTACTTCACCGTATAAGCGACCACGGAAATGCCCGCGGCGGCGAATCTATCCCGAATTGTTTCGTAGAAGTTCGTCGGCGGCAGTTTGATCGGATTCATCACCACGTTGTATGCGCCCGTCTGCGAATCATAAGACGGTTTCGGCGGCGTCCGGAGGCGATAGTCACGAAGGAGATTGCGCGCGGCCAGCATCGCGGCGGCGATTTCTTCCTTTGAGAACGTATGAATTTTGATGGGGTAAGCTGCAGGCGGAGGCGGGGCGCCAGGGCCGGTGTTGGGACCTGCGGGCTCGGTGTTGTAAGACCACAGATCGATCTCGGTGACGCCAGCCGATTTGAGGGGCTTGATCAGATCGTCGATATTATCCTGTCCGGGGATGCGTGGCAAATCGCGCAGGCTCCAGGTGGTTGCGCCAAGCCGAACGCCGTCTGCTGCGAATACTTTGGAAACAGGGAAGGCAGCCAGTGCCGTCGTGCCCAGCGCCAGCTTGCCGATATCGCGTCTTGTGTACATGGAGTGCGCCTCAAAAGACCGTCCCAGCCATTATACCTGGAAATGCCGGTATTATATTCTGAATCCATGGCGTTCAGACTTCTGCTGGCCACTGCGTTGGTGGCTCTTTTCGCCGGATTGGCCGAAACCGCGCCCGGACAGGGGTGCCCGATGGATGTTGTCCAGGACGCGTCCTCGCCGGTTCCCTTGCCCGATGTCTGCATTCCGGACGGGTACTCCGACATCCCGATGGACTATTTCGACGACTTTTCCTGGCGCGAATTTGTGGCCATGGTCTGGCCCGCTGCGAACGGGCATCGCGGTGTGGCGGACACGGCGAAGAAGGTTGGGGATGCCGGTCCCAGGGTCTTCGAAACCTTCAAATCGCTCTGGGAAGTGTTCCACGCCGACGGCTCCGCGCCTCTCGCTTTTAGTCAATACGATCCCGCCGGAATGAATGCCTGCAATGTCATGACGGGATTCGGGGATATGGTCCTCGCGTCGAAATCGGGCATCGACGATATCGGCCAGGCGGGCGTTGGTGAACTCATGGGGCCGCTGGCGGCGCAGAACGGAAAGTACGTTCGCTACCAGACGCTCTACAACCAGATCGCCTACGACTACATTGTGAGGAACAAGCTTTACCTGCGTGCGGATCTGCCGCCGGTGCCGACGCCGCGGCCTGACTTGCCGGTGGTGCAGTTCCCGATGGGCTCGGTGGCGATCAAAGCGGCCTGGCTCGATCTGGACGGCTTCAGCGATGCGCAGAAAGCGAGGTTCTATTCCCGTCTCGCCGTGGTGAAAGAACCCGATAGCGGCAAGTGCTCGAAGATTCAGATGGGGCTGGTGGGGTTGCACATCGTGAGGAAGACGCCGAGCCGGCCGCAATGGATCTGGTCGTCGTTCGAACAGATCGATGGCGTGCCTCCGAAGCAGTTTGGCGGCACGGGCAAGTTCACTTTTAACGATGGCGATAAGACGCACTCGATGCCGGCGGAAAATCCGTTGATGCTGACGCCGCTGGCGAAACAGCCGGCAACTCCGTTCAATCTGACGCGCTCGATCATGATGCCGATTCATCCGAAAACGGAACTGATGACGTTCGTGTATCAGCGGTTATTGCACGGCACGCCGTGGGAGTTTTACGAAGTGGCTACTACCCAGTGGCCGCGGCTCGATGGCAATCAGGCGGCGTTTGTTCCGGCGACACAGGGCGGGGAAATGACCACCACGTTTCCGGGCGCGGGAGCGACTTCGGCATTTGCCAATCTGACGATGGAGACGTTCGATCAGAGCCGGCCGCAATTGGGCTGCATGAGCTGCCACAACCAGGCGCGCATGGTGGGGGATTTTATGTGGTCTGTCCTGGATCACGCGTATCCACCGAAGATCGCGCCGGCGAAATCGGCGATTGCGCACTGACTTCTCAATCGGGCGTCGGGGTTTCCTCCAGATGGTCGATCACCATGATTTCGATGGGGAGCGTCTTCTTTTCCGCTTTCAGCCCCAATTGCTTTTCCATACCGCTGAGAAGTTCAGGAATATCGGGTACCGCGCCGCGCTCGGGAAATATCGTTTTATCGCCGGGCGGTAGTTTCAGGTCGATATCGTAGAACCCTTCGAGCCCCGTTCTGTCCACCAGGATTCGGTCAAACAGAGATCTGTCATTGAAGACTTCGGTGAATGTCGAAATTCTGAGCCCGGAAGGAACGGTCGCCGGGGCTCCGGGTAAACTGCGGGTCACATGCCAGAGACGGTCTTCAAAGACTCCAGAGCTGAAGCTCGAATCGTCGTCGGCGGGAGGATTCGCCGCTTTATGGATCTTCAGACCGCCATCTGAGATTTGGAGCGCGTAGACCTTCGTGTCGCGAGTCTCACGATGGAACGAGAGCTTGAAGCGATCCGCCAGCAGTTCCTGGAGCATGAGGTGTAGTTGTTCTGTCGTCGTGCCGGGCGGGAATGTTGCCGAGATGTCGTAGGTGGCGCTTTGGGTGTGTTCTACCCATGCCGGCCAGACGACCTGATACCCGGCGAGGCCATACGCTTTCAGAACCAGGGTCTTGATAAAAATCTGGCGATAGTCGATTCGGCCCGGCTCGGTGCGGGAAGCGCCCGCGCCCTGCCGCCATTCGACCTCTTTAACGGAGGCGACGTCGAAGCGCGGGGGATTGGCCGCAAGCTCGACGATGTTCCGGCCGGTCCGCATCTGCGCCTATTCTTGATTGACTCGACCCCGGATGCAACTCGGATAGCGGAGGGGTTGTGATAGAAGTTACATTATTTCGGATAACGCTGCTTGAGACGCGAAGCGAAAAATGATGAGGTAGAGTCGGTGGCAATGCTGGACCGCAGATCGCAAGGACGGATGTTTCTGGCCGGCACTGTTGCGTTCGGAATCGTGCTGAGCTATCCACCGGCGATTCGAGGGCAAGTGCCAGCCGCGCCCGGGTTCGCGGATCGGACGGTAGCCGCCGGCCCGGCACCGCGATTTGTAAGCGGCGATATCACGAGCGGAAATCCGACAAAATGCGGCAAACTCAGTCTTCCGCCGGGGACCTATACGCCTAGTCCTGCGGCCCCGGATGTACCCCTTGGGCTTGCGAATGGCGAACTCAATACTGCCACGATGCCGCGCTTTAGCTCCGTGTTCGTGTCGCCGGTCTCCGACGGCCGGTTTGCCGCTATTAAAAGGACGTCTACCCGAATCGAGTATTCCAACTTCCGGTTGAGGTCGTTGATACTTCAGGCATATCCGGTTGCGGAATGCCAGATCTTCTGGCCGCCGTGGCTACAGTATGACCGCTATTACGATTGGCCTGGCGGTAACGTCGGCTTCGATCGCGTTCCCGAAGCTCCGCTCGTAAACAGGTTCGGTCCATTTTATGATGTTACCGGCACTTTTCCTGCGGGGACTTCTTAAGCTGAGCAGCAATTGATGTTACGGGCGTTGCTGGCTGATCGATTCAAACTCGTATTGCACCGCCAGACGCTGGAAATGCCGGTCTATTCCGTTTACGCGAAGCATTCGCGAATGGTAAAGGTATCGCCTCGGCCAGATGGAAATCAGGGCTATGACGAGCCCGCCCATTGGGCGGTGCGGGACCTCTTTATCGCGGCAGGGTCATCGGCAATGCAGGTCCCGAGGCTCCTCGCGGGAATCAATGGAATGATTTATGAACTCGACCGGCCGATGGCGGACAAAACCGGGCTCGAGGGGTACTATTCTTTCTCGCTCCACATGCCCCGCGAGCCTGTGACCACCATGCGGGATGCGTTCGACGCGATGGAGAAGCAACTCGGTCTCACGGTGGAAGAAGACAGAGTTCGGACCGAGATGCTTGTCATCGACCACGTGGAAAAATGAGTCACCGCGTCAGAAGTACGAACTTGCCCGCTATCGTAGTGACAGGGAAATCCCGATAGAGCGATAGCCGTTTGCTATCGCCCGCGCACTCCAGGCAAACGACCGCGCATGGCTGATCCGGGACGGGCGGCCAATAACGTGCCGAAGCATTCTTCACCCCGGTGTGGACGAAGAGCACCTTCGGATTTCGCTCGCGTAGAAGCGCCTGCAAAGGGTACTCCAGCTGAAAGTCCGTAATATCGATCCCGATGATTCCGCACTTCACGCCAGTCAGTTGAGCAACGGTCTGGCGATAAGATGCCGCGTTGTCCCACTGTTTCATGTCGGCGAAATATTGAGTGTCGCGGTTCGCGTGGAGCACGCTTGCCGCGCCACGCAGCGGACGCACCCAGTTTTCCAGCGCTGGCAGTCGCGCACCGTCGAGTAAGAGCAGGCAAACGGCCAGTTGAAGTATCGTCGGCGTCAGCAATTCTTCGATATACGCGGCGAGCGGCGAGCCCAGTACGAATAGCGGCAGCATCAGTCGGGCCATGAACGGCTGCCACTTCAGGTAACCGCAATACGCTACGAACCCGCAGATCAGTGCGGCCACGTAAAGCGCGCGATCATAGCGGTGGCGACGGAAAGCCTGAAACAGCGCTACGCAGCCCAATATCGCGAGAATGAGAAGAGCCAGACGATTCGGCGCATCTGCCTCATGATTCGCATTGCGCGGTGGACGGTAGGTCGATCCGGGCCACGTTGTCACCGGATCGTTGATGTCGATTCCCAGTGCACGGTGGGCGCTGTTGACGGCGCGGAAGACAAACGAATTCCACCGCTCGGTCCTTCCGCCGAGTTGCTCGCTCGCGTTTCGCAGGATATTCGACAGCGTCGGTTTCAATCCGAAATTCTCATTGCGCCAGCGGAAGACGCCGTCTTCCTGAGCGGAATCGAAGCCCATGATTGCGCCGCTCAGATTGTAATTTCGGACATACTGCGGCGTGTTGAGCGCGAGCGCCAGACACATGGCTGCCAGGCCGACGCTCACGAAGCGGCGCGGCGTTCTCGCAACTGCAGGCGCCAGAACCGCGATCAGAATCCATGGCGCGAACAGATAGGCTGTCGCCTTCGTGTTGAGTGCGAGTCCGCACGCTGTGCCCAGGAAAATTGCGTCGATCCATCTGGCCGAAGCTGCCAGTCGAAAAGCGAAGTACACGGCGGCCACGAGCCACATCGCCATGAAGTAATCGTTCTTCGCGCCGGAACTCGCGAGAATTCCCGAAGGCAGCACCGCGCAGAAAAGCGCCGCGATCCACTGGCCACGGTTTCGCGCGCCCAGGCACCGCGCAATCGCGGAAACGCCGATCACGCAGACTGCCGAAGCTCCCCATTGAACGAAATTGATAACGCGGTCCCCGGCGGACAGCACGTAAGTATGCAGCATCAGATACTCCGCCAACGGCTGCAGCATGATCTGGTTCAGATACGGGGTAGGGAAGAAGCGAACACTCGCCTGCTCGGCCCAGTAAACCACGCGCGGCATGTGGTACGCCATTGCATCGGCGCTGTTCGGCGGACTGGACGCAGCCGTTACCGCCGTCAAGCCGAGGATGGTCACGATCCCCGTGGCGCACAGTAGAACCACAGGGTCAAACGTAAAAGCGGGAAGCGCAATACGAAATGCCTGCCGCACGGGCGGAACGGACAACGCCGCCGCGAACACGAGGATCCAGGTGACGATTAAAGGTCCGCGAGTGATGTCAGCGAAGGCGCTCAGCGTCTCAGTAATGAGCAGCAGCGCGACGCCGAAGATAACCACTCCGCGCAGGAAGCTGTCGCGCGCGGGCACTTCAGGCGGAGCCGGCTTTGCGGACAGCGGGACGCCGGCGCTTGGGCTGCTCCGTAATTTCTTCCGCAACGGCGGGCGGCTTGCGCATTTCGAGGCTCTTCTTCAGAGCCTCCATAATGTCGATCACCGGCGCGATGTGCGTCTCCGGCGTCTCCACAATGCTGTTGCCATCGATCTTCGCCTGAATCATCTTGCGCAGGTTTTCGCGGTAGGTATCGGTATATTTCTGCGGCTCGAAATCCGCCGAGAGCGACTCCACCAGATTCAGCGCGAGCGCCAGTTCCTTCTCGCGAATGTTCTCCGTGTCGGTGCGGAACTCTTCGGTCTTGCGCACTTCATCTGCGAAATACATCGTGTGCAGCAGCAGCCCGTGTTCCCCTGGCCGCATGATCACGATGTGCTCACGGTTATGCATCGCCACTTTCGCAACGCCATAGTAACCAGTCTGCTTCATCGCGGCGAACAGCAGCGCATAAGGCTTTTCCCCGCCTTCGTCCGGCGCCATGTAATACGAACTATCCAGATACACGGGGTCAACGTCGCCGCCTTTGACGAACTCCAGGATCTCCATCACTTTCGCCGTCTTCGGAGCGACCTTGCGGATATCCTCGTCGTCGACAACCACGTACTTGCCCTTCTCGTATTCGAAGCCCTTCACAATCTGGTCACGCGTGATCGGTTTGTCTTCTGCCTGGCAATACAGCACCTGCTTGACGCGCGAATGATCCTCTTTGTGAAGCTGGTTAAAGCTGATGGTTTCGCCGCGCGCGGCCGTGAACAGACGGACCGGAAGTGAAACCAGGCCGAACGTCAGATGTCCCTTCCATGTGCTGGCTGCCATATGTTTGTGACGCAACTTACGCCGAAAACGGTCGACGCAGCGCGTATTTCCCTCTCTCAGCTATAACATGAATGAGAGAACATTTCCACCTCCCAATGTCCTTAGTTGACTATCAGCGGAAAAGGGATTTCACAAAAACGCCGGAACCGGCTGTGGGCACCACCGTCGCATCGGGTCCGCGCGGCGGAAAATTCTGTGTCCAGCGGCATGACGCCACGCATCTCCACTACGATTTCCGCCTCGAAATCGGCGGCACGCTGAAGTCCTGGGCGGTGCCGAAAGGTCCGTCGCTCGATCCCACTGTAAAGCATTTCGCCGCCCACGTGGAAGATCACCCGCTGGCGTATGGCGATTTCGAGGGCAACATCCCAAAAGGGAGTTACGGCGGCGGCAGCGTCATGCTATGGGATCGCGGCACGTTCGAACTGATCGGCGACGAGTCGGGCGACGCTCAGATTGAGCGCGGCGATCTCAAGTTCGAACTCCACGGCGAAAAGCTGGCGGGCACATGGGCGCTGGTTCGCATGAAGGGGCGTGGCGAGGGCAAGAACAAAGATAACGCCTGGCTGCTGATCAAGAAAAAAGATCCCGCCGCGAAACCAGACTGGGACGTGGAGCAATTCGCTTTCAGCGTGAAGACCGGCCGCACCCAGGCTGAGATTGCAGCTGACCTACCCGCAAAGAAGAAAGCTGCCCCGCGTAAGAAAAAAGCGCCCGCGTTCGATCCCGCAACGATCCCCGGGGCGGTGCGCGCGCCCATGCCGGGCTTTTTCCCGCCGATGGGAGCGTCCATCGCCGAAGGCATTCCGCGCGGCGATAAATGGATGTTCGAAGTGAAATGGGATGGCGTCCGCGGCCTGATCTTTATCGACAACGGTGACCTGGTCATCTACACGCGAAACAATAATCGATGTGAATTGCAGTACCCGGAGCTGCACGTCCTGCCGCACTATATCGACGCCGAACAGGCCATCCTCGACGGCGAAATTGTGGCTCTCGATCCGCACGGGCTCTCCAAATTCGAACTGATCCAGCCGCGAATTCATACGCGCGACGCGAGCGCCATCGCGAAAATGGCCAACAAGAGTCCAGTACATCTGTTTGCTTTCGATCTGTTGTATCTCAACGGATACGATTTGCGCCAGTCTCCGCTGGAGGCCCGAAAAAAGGCTCTCGCGCGCATCGTCAAACCGTTTCAGCTGTTGAAAATATCCGACCATCTGGCAGGTTCAGGCGAAGATCTGCTCGATGTTGCGCGTCAAAATGGACTCGAAGGCCTCATCGCGAAATCGGCGGACAGCCTCTATGAGTCGCGCCGCAGCCGAAACTGGATCAAGCTCAAGGTCACGTCGGAACAGGAATTCGTGATTGGCGGCTTCACTCCGGGCGAGCGCGATACGTTCGGGTCGCTCGCGCTCGGCTTCTATGAGGGCGGCAAGCTGACCTACGCAGGGAATGTCGGCACCGGCTTTACGGAAAAGCTTCTGCGCGACCTGCTGACAAAGATGCAATCGCGACTCGCGGAGAAGATGCCGTTTGCGCCCGACAAAATGATTCCCAAAGGCACCGTCTGGGTGAAACCGGAGCTGGTGGCGCAGGTAAAGTTCGCGGAATGGACCAACGACCGCAAGCTGCGCGCCCCCGTCTATCTGGGACTGCGCGCCGATGTAGCGTCCGTGCAGGTCGGGTGGGAGACAGTCACCAACAGCTTTCTCCCCGCCGACAAAAAGGAAGTTTCAACCGAAATTGGCGGTCACGCGCTGAAGTTCACGAACCTCGACAAGTTATATTTTCCGGAGGACGGCTATACCAAGCGGGATCTGTTGAATTACTACGACGCCGTGTCGCCTCTTGTCTTGCCGCACCTGAAGGATCGCCCGCTCTCGCTCAAGCGCTATCCCAACGGCATCCACGGCGAGTTCTTCTTTCAGAAAAACACGCCAGAGAGTTACCCCGGTTGGCTGAAGACTGAGACGATCGGCGAAGCCGGAAAGAAAATCCGCTATATCCTCGCGGATGATCGCGCCAGTCTCCTCTATCTGACGAACCTCGGCTGTATCGACCAGAATCCGTCGATGAGCCGCATCGGCTCGCTCGAAAATCCCGACTTCATTCTGATCGATCTCGATCCGGTCGAATGCCCCTTCGCGAAGATCGTAGAGGCAGCTCAGCTTGTGAGGGAAAAACTCGAAGCGATTGGACTATCCGGCTATCCGAAGACCACGGGTGGCGACGGCCTGCACATCTATGTGCCGATCGGGCCCCACTACACGTTTGATCAGGCGCGGTCGTTTGCGGAAGTCATCGCGCGTCTTCTCGCCGGCCAACGTCCGGATCTGTTTACGACGCCACGCTCGGTGGAAAAACGGCAGAAGAACCGCGTCTACTTCGATTACATGCAGCTCGCCGAAAGTAAAACGATCTCTGCGCCGTATGTAGTCCGTGCATACGCAGGCGCACCCGTGGCGACTCCGCTTGCCTGGGATGAGCTACAGCCGAGCCTTGAGCCGGGGCAGTTCACTTTGGCAAATGCGATGGATCGGTTTTCCCGCGTGGGCGATTTGTTTGAAGGCGTCCTGAAGAAGCCCCAAAGTCTGGACAAAGCGTTCGCGAGGCTGGAGAAGTTACTGCGCGGGCCGAAAGTCAGCTGATCTCGCGCTGCAGCGCTTCCAGAATCCGCAGCGCTTCCACGGGCCGCATTTCGTCGATCTTCAACCCGCGAATCTTCTCCTTCAGCTCGTCCGTGCCGGCTTCGAAGAGCCGAATCTGCACCGGCGCGGTAATTTCGCGCTGCGGCATAATCTCATGCTGCCGCAAAACCTCCCGTGCGCGTTCAATCACGCTGCCGGGCAATCCTGCCAGACGCGCCACTTCGATCCCGTAGCTGCGATCCGCCTTGCCCGGCTCTACTTTATGCAGGAAGATGATCCGGTCGCCCGCTTCCTTCACACTGACGCTGAGATTGCGCACGCCGTCGAGTTGCCCCGCCAGTTCCGTCAATTCGTGATAGTGGGTAGCGAAAAGCGTCTTCGCTCGCGTCACGGCGGAAACGTGTTCCACCACAGCCCACGCGAGCGACAGCCCATCGTAAGTCGCGGTGCCCCGCCCGATCTCGTCGAGAATGATGAAACTGCGTGGCGTCGCGGTGTTGAGAATCACCGCCGTCTCCGTCATCTCCACCATGAACGTCGAACGCCCGCGCGCCAGATTATCGGATGCGCCGATTCGCGTAAAAACGCGGTCAATTAGCGGCAGCGAAGCAGCCGTAGCCGGGACCCACGACCCCATCTGCGCCAGAATCACGATCAGCGCGGCCTGCCGCAAATACGTGCTTTTCCCCCCCATATTCGGTCCGGTGATGAGCGCAATGCGGTCCGGACCATCGTTCAGAAACAGATCGTTCGGAATGAACCGGCCAGCCTCTTCACCGGCCAGTCTCTCAATCACCGGATGGCGTCCGGCCGCGATGCGCATTTCTCCATCCAGCGAAAAAGCCGGCCGTGTATAGCGATTCTCCGCCGCCACCTGCGCGAGCGAGGCCGCGACATCCAGCTCCGCGACCGCCGTAGCTGTCGCGCGAATGCGCTGCGCCTGATCGGCAGTCTGCTGACGCAGTTGATTGAAGATGCGCTTTTCTATCTCCAGAATCTTTTCTTCGGCGGACAGAATCTTGTGCTCGTATTCTTTTAGCTCCGGTGTCGTGAAACGTTCGGCATTCACCAGCGTTTGTTTTCGCTCGTAATCGGAAGGCGCCAGATGCTGATTGGCCTTCGATATCTCGATGTAATATCCAAAGACGTTATTGAACCGTACCTTCAGCGATGCGATTCCCGTGCGCTGCCGTTCGCGCGCTTCAATCTGTGCCACGAACTGGCGCCCGTTCTGGCTCAGGTCGCGGAGCTCGTCGAGTTCCGGATCGTAGCCCGCGCGAACCGTCGCGCCATCGCTGATATTGATCGGTGGCACGTCCGACAGCGCAGCCACAATCGGGCCGCTGACTTCAGGCACAGGATCGAGCCGCGCGAAGGTATCGACAAGACGCGGCGATAGCGGTTTCGATGCCAGCCGAACGGCCTCCGCCAACTTGGGCATCTGTTCCAGTGACCGGCCCAGCGCATGCAGATCGCGCGGCCCTGCGCTCGCAATCATCACCTTCGCGAGAAGCCTCTCGATATCGAGAACCGGCGCGAGTTGCTTGCGCAGTTCGGCGCGCAGGATGGTTTCGCGCACCAGATCGCCCACCGCATCCAGGCGGGCTTCAATCTCCCCCTGATCGAGCGATGGCCTCAGAAGCCGCTGACGCATCAGACGCCCGCCCATCCCGGTGGCAGTCTGGTCAAGGATTGAAATCAGCGTGGAACTGCTATCGCTGCCACCGGACGAAAAGATTGGCTCCAGCAGTTCGAGGTTGCGCACGGTCACCGAATCCAGCACCATATTTTCCGCGCGATCGAAATGGCGTGGCGGATCCAGATGATCGAGCGCGGCGCGCTGCGTGTCGCGAAGATAGTGCAGGACAGCGCCCGCTGCGCCGATCGCGGCATTGCGTCCAGCCAGGCCGCAGCCATCGAGCGAATGCAGCCGGAAATGTTCGCGCAGAATCCGGTCGCCGTAGTCCGCGCTGAAGACCCAGTCTTCCACTTCGGTCGCAACCCAACGTTTCTGATCCGCCTGAGGGAACAGCGAATGTTCGGCAGCGACCAGCACCTCCCGCGCGCCAATGCTTTCCAGCAGCCCCGGTAGCTCTTCAATTGCAACTTCCGTCGCGCGGAATTCCCCGGTGGAAACATCGACGTAAGCAACTCCTGCCCGCGCGCCATTGCGTGCGACAGCCGCCAGATAGTTATTCTCGTGCGAACGCAGCAAGTGCGCATCGGTCGCGGTGCCGGGCGTGACGATTCGCGTGACTTCGCGCCGAACCAGCTTCTTGCCGGCAACCGCAGCTTCCATCTGATCGCAGATTGCCACGCGATAGCCCTTGCCGATCAGCCGTGCGATGTAGCCTTCCGCCGCATGGTAGGGCACGCCGCACATCGGAATCGCCTGGCCTTTTTCTTTATTCCGTGCAGTGAGGGTAATTTCGAGTTCGCGGGCGGCGGTGACGGCGTCTTCGAAAAACAGTTCGTAGAAATCCCCGAGCCGGAACATCAGGAGCGCATTCGGAACCTGTTGTTTCAGCGCGTGATACTGGCGCATCAGCGGCGTAGACGACGCGGCAGCGGCCGATTCGGAAGGCGACATGGGAAACCTCTATTGTCCACGGTGGCACGCGACCGGAAAGTTATCTCTTGATTTTTCTACTATAAAATAGTAGTATCAGTCGTGAAGTAGTAGAGAAACATGCCCAGACCCAAACTCAGCAAACTCGAACTTCAGATTCTGGAAGCCCTGTGGGCCCACGGGAAAGCCTCCATCCGCGAAATTCAGGAGGCTTTTCCCGAGCCGCGCCCGGCCTACACCACCATCCAGACCACGGTCTATCGCCTGGAAGGCAAGAAGGCGCTGCGCCGCGTGCGCAAGATCAGCAACGCCGATATTTTCGAGCCGCTGGTGGCCCGCGATGTGACGCGTCACAAACTTCTCGACGAAATTCTCAGCTTCTTCGGCGGTAAGGCTCAACCCATGATGGCGCAACTGGCCGAGGCGGGAAAACTGACTCTCGACGACGTTCGCGAGTTGGAAAAAGTGATCCGCAAGCTGGATGCGCAGTCAAAAGTCGAAGGGAAGCGTGGCGCCAAATGAGACGGACGTTGACGGTTCTCGCAGTCGCGGGCTTGCTGAGCGCCACAGCAGCTGCTCAAAAGTTCGAAGTCGCTTCCATTAAGCCCTGCGCGGCCGATGATGTAGGCCGCAGGAGTGCCGGCGGCACTGCAAATTCATCCACCGACCGCCTGACTGTGAATTGTCAAACCGTGATGAATCTCATCCAGAAGGCATACGGTCCGTCCGCTCCGATCGAAGGTGGTCCGGCCTGGATCAATTCGAGCGGTTATGCGATCGAGGCGAAAGCGGAGGGATCGCCGGGCCAGGCAACCATGACGGGTCCGATGTTGCGTGTGCTTCTCGAAGACCGTTTCCAGCTCAAGACTCATCAGGAGAGCAGGGAAGTCCCGGTCTACGCCTTGACCGTCGCGAAGAGCGGCGCAAAGTTACAGCCGTCAAACCCGGGAAGCTGTGTTCCCGTGGATGACACACTGCCAGCGCCTCACCCCCAGTTCTGCGGAACTCCAAAACGAGGAGATCCCGGCTTTCATCTGATCGGCGCGACAATGGCGGACCTGTGCTGGTTCTTGTCCGCGCCTGAGGTGTCCGATCGGAAGACCGTTGACAAGACCGGAATTCCCGGAAGGTTCGATATCCAGCTCCCCGGTCCCGGCGACCTCAACCGGGCGGCGAACGAAGGAGGTGCACCAGGCATTTCCGATTTCTTCGAAGGCTTGCGCGGAGCCGTCGAGAAACTTGGCTTGCATCTCGAACGTACGACGAGTTCCGGGGAATTCCTCGTCATCGACCACATCGAAAGACCTTCGGAGAACTGACGAATGAAATCTCACAAGGCACTTATGACTAAGGTCAAAACGCAACCTTCACTGCTCGCCGTTGCTGTATTTACGACTCTGGCGATCAACACACATGCCCAGACGCCGACAGAAAAGCCGTTAGCATTCGACGCAGTCTCCATCAAGCCGACCGACCCCGCGGCCGGCAAAGGGCGCGGCCCGAACGGCAGTTTACAATTTATGCCGGGGCGAGTGGTTGGCCGGAATATTACCGTCAGGCGAATCGTTCAGGCGGCCTACCATCTCACACCGTTTCAGCTCGCGGGCGGGCCCGCGTGGCTTGACTCCGACCGGTTCGACATGGAGGCCAAGTCGGAAGCTCCCGCCGACAAGGATCAGCTCAGCCGGATGCTGCAGGCGTTGCTGGCGGAGCGGTTCCATCTGGTGGTGCATCGCGGAACAAAAGAGATGCCGGTGTACGCGATGACGGTCGGCAAGAAGGGCTCCAGGCTTCTCGAGTGGAAGGAAGGAGAGCCTATGCCAAAAATTCCGGGAGCGCCCAGCGAGGGAGGCGGAAGGCGGGCAGGAAGCTCGCCGTCGGGCGGACGGCTTTTTGACCACCTGACCATGCCGGCCTTCGCCGAAACGCTGACAAGCGACCCTCGCGTCGGGCGCCCCGTCATCGACAAGACCGGTCTCCAGAGCCTCTATCTTATAGACTTCCAGTGGGATGACGACAGCGATTTCATCAGTGCGGCGGAAGAGGCGACGGGGCTGAAATTTGAGGCGCAGAAGGCGTCCATGGAGTTTCTTAGTATCGACCTGGCGGACAAGCCCTCGGTGAATTAGCCTTCCTGCGTAACTATTCGGATGACCGTTCGAAGCAGAACCGGGGTCAATAGTTACCCTCGAAGCTCAGCTACGGAAGGCATGGGTCGATCTTGAGCAACAGACTCGGGCTACTTTTGTCGAGCGCAGAAGGAAGACGCCAGCGGAAAACTAATATGACGAATCGGCTATCGGCATTGTTCGCAATCGCAGCGGGACTCCTCGCCGCTCAGTCGCCGGCGTTTGAAAGTGCATCGCTCAAACCGGCGGTTATGACTCCCGCAAATCGCTCGCTTGTGGGCATGACTGGCGGACCCGGGACGAGCGATCCCACTCGTATCGGCTATCACCTTATCTCGCTCCATCATTTGTTGACGGTTGCGTATGACGTCCAGGACTTTCAGTTACTCGGTCCGGACTGGTTGGGCACGGAACTCTTCGACCTTGACGCGACATTGCCGCCAGAAACCTCGAAAGAGCAACTCGCGCTGATGCTTCAAAACCTTCTGGCTGAGCGATTCAAGATTGTTCTCCGCAAAGAAGAAAAGGAAATGACCGTTTACGATCTGGTCGTCGCGAAGGGCGGACCGAAGCTGATCAAATCTTCGGTTACCGCCGGGTCAACGCTGAAATCCGGCAACGTCATGATGGTTGCGCCCATCGGAGATACGCTCCATCTGATAGGCCGGTCGGCATCGACGGCCACGTTGGCTGTCTACCTCGCGAAGTTGACCGCGCGTCCCGTGTTCGATCAAACCGGGCTTGATGACCATTTCAATATTGATCTAAGCTTTGGCGGTGGAGATATGCCGGGAGGCGAAACCATTACCGGGGCCGTCGAGCATCAACTTGGTTTGAAGTTAACCACGCGAAAAGGCCCGGTCGCGATGTTGGTGATCGATCATGCCGATAAGATGCCAACGGAAAACTAAAATGATGAAGCGGCTATCGGCACTATGCGCAATCGCAGCGGCAGTTCTCGCTGCTCAGTCGCCTACGGTCCCGGCGCCGAAATTTGACGTGGCCTCTATCAGGCCGTGCGGCGCTGGGGAAAAAGGCTCGCCGTCGGCTCCCGGTAGCCGGGGCGGCAGCGGGGGTAGATTTTTCAAAACGTCTCCGGGTAGGCTCGACGTCACCTGTATGAGTGTGCGGGATCTCATGATCAATGCGTTCTTCCAGTATCAGGAGCGCCCTATTCATTCCACACTCGGTGATCCGGAACTGATCAGAGGAGGCCCCGCGTGGGTCACTTCCGATCTCTACACGATTGCGGCCGAGACCGCTGACCCCGTCGCAAAGGGACCCACCGCAGGCCCCTCACCGGCGACAAAGATCATGCTCGGCCCTCTGCTTCAGTCGCTGCTCGAAGACCGGTTTCAACTGAAGATCCATCGCGATCTCGAAGAAATCCCGACATACTCCCTGACGGTTGCGAAGAGTGGCTTCAAGCTGCAACCGATGAAAGAAGGCGGCTGCACTCCGGTCGACGCCACGAAGGGTCCTGTTAAGAGGCCAGGTCCGGGAGAGAAGCCGCTGTGTACCCTGGGCGTCGGAACGAACGGACCGAACTTAACGCTGAACGCGGGTGGTGCGACTCTCACACAGCTCGCCGGAACCCTTAGCGCGAATCTGGACCGTCCGGTGATCGATAAGACGGGAATCACCGGCGCCTTCAATATCCATCTGGAGTTTGCCCGCGATGAGAGTACGACAGCCGCGCTCCCTCCGGGTTTCCGTCAACGGGAAGTCGCGCCGTCGGATGTTCCTCCCGGCCCGTCCATCTTCACCGTTCTGGAACAACAACTGGGGTTGAAACTTGTGCCGGACAAGGGCCCGCGCGGGTACATCGTCATCGATCACATTGAAAGGCCTTCGGAGAATTAAAATGATCAATCAATTGTTGACGCATCTTTGGCAATCGACATTGTTCGCAGTAGCGGCAGGACTCCTGACACTGGCGTTTCGCAGGAACCGCGCCAGAGTCCGTTTCTTCCTGTGGCTGAGCGCATCGCTCAAATTCTTCATCCCGTTCGCGGTCTTGCTGAACATCGGCAGCCACATCGAATGGACGCCGGTCGCTCATCGGATCGCAACGCAGATCGCGACCCCGGCCGTTTCGTTTGCAGTCGAATACGCAGCCCAGCCATTTTCAGGCACAGTATCGCCATCACCTGCCGCGGCGACTCGCATCGATTGGATGCCGATCATGCTGCTCACAGTGTGGGCCTGCGGCTTCCTCTCAATCGCATTCATGCGATTGAGACTGTGGCTCCGTGTCCGCGCTGCGGTGCGCGCCAGCAGCCCTCTGCAGATTCCATCGGAAGTCGCGATCCGCTCTTCATCGGGTCTTCTCGAACCGGGCGTGGTTGGACTCCTGAACCCGGTGCTCCTCCTGCCCGAAGGCATCACGGAACGCCTCACGCCGTCGCAACTCGAAACCGTTCTCGCGCATGAGTTGTGCCATGTCCGTAGGCGCGATAACCTGTTCGCGGCGATTCACATGATTGCGGAAGCCATCTTCTGGTTCCACCCGCTGGTCTGGTGGGTCGGCGCAAGGCTTGTGGAAGAGCGCGAGCGCGCCTGCGACGAAGAAGTACTGAGCCAGGGTAACCAGCCGCGCATCTACGCCGACGCGATTCTCAACGTGTACAGGCTCTACACGGAGTCGCCGCTGGTATGCGTCTCGGGTGTAACCGGCGCCGATGTCAGGCGGAGAATCGAGGCGATCATGATCAATCGCCGCAGCCAGACGCTGAACCGGGCGAAGAAAATCCTCCTCGCGTGCGCCGGATTTGCAGCGCTGGCCGGGCCAGTAGTCACAGGCATCGTAATCGGCCTCGGCCACCTCCCCGCGATCCACGCGCAATCGCCAATCGTAGCCCCAACGATGCTGCAATTAACTGCCCCAACGATGGCGCAGGCAGCACCGGCGGGTGCCGCGGCACCAATAAAGACGCCCGCGCCGGCGGGTGGTCTGGCGCCACCGTCGACCGACTTGAACGACCGTCGCCTGGTGGTGCTGTATTTCGATTGCGATTCGATGACTGCCGACGACCAATCCCGGGCGCGGCAGGCCGCAACCAATTTCATTCAAAAGAGTCTGATGCCGGCCGACCTCGTGTCCGTCATCGCTTACATCGCCGGCACGCCAATAGTTGAGCAGGACTATACGGCTGACACCGTCGTCCTGGAGTCAGTCATTCAGCGCGTCGGCGCTCCCGGCGGAAACAACTCCGTGGCCGGCAGCGACGCCACACTTGCAGGCATCGCGCAGCTGGCCGGAATGCTCAAAGGTTTTCCGCAGAAGAAAGCGCTGATCTATTTTTCGTCGGGTCTGTCCGGGACGGGACTGGAGATTGACGCGCAAAGAGAGGCGATCGCGAACCTGGCCGTGAAGTCAAACATGTCGATTTTTCCGATTGACGTTCGGGGAATAGTGGCGTCCGATGGTTCTGCACAACTGCCCGCCGGCGTATCCCAGGAAGAATATAACCGGCGTCTCGCCTACGTCCAGACGCAATTCGGGTCCACCACCAGCGCCATGGCCCGGAGTTACCTGCGATACGGCGCGCCGGATCAAGTCGAAGGACAGATCTGGCGATATCGCAATCTGGACGATTTCCATGGCGCCGCAGCCTTTGAGTTCGCGGGGAAGGGCTCGCTTGGCGTGCGCGTGATCGAGCCTGCGCCGGTGGCGACGTATCAGGGTCAGCCTGGTGTTACATCCCCACCCGCCGCCCCTGCGGAGGCGAACGTTATCGCTGAATTTCCCGGCGGTCACGCCTCCGTTCAGATCAATCCGGTCTTTCCCGGGATAGCGCCATCGCCGGATCGAGAGTTTGCTGCGCTAACAGTGCCGCTCGCTTCGCTTTCCGGACAAGTCGACATCATCGTGCGGGTGACCAACCTCATTGCGGGCGCCGCCGGTCACGTAGTTGCGAACTTGCAGGACCGCGTTCCGGCTTCGGCAGGAAGTTACCAGTCATTCTTCACCCTGAAGCCCGGCGCCTATTCTCTCGCTGTGCTTGTGAGGGAACTGGGAACAAATCGGGTCTTCGGAGAGACCGTGAATTTCCAGGCACAGTGATGCTACTTATGGCCGACGAATGCAAACGCGACAGCCGCGAATAACAGGACAAACGAGACGGCATAGTTCCATCGCATCGCCTCGCCCAGATAGAACCAGGCGAACACCGCGAAAACAACCAGCGTGACGGATTCCTGAATGATCTTCAACTGGTAGCCGGTGAATCGTCCATAGCCGATCCGATTAGCCGGAACCTGAAGGCAGTATTCGCCGAGCGCGATGAGCCAACTGAATAGAATGGCCTCCCACAGCGGCGCCGAACGGTGTTTCAGGTGCCCGTACCACGCAAACGTCATGAACGTATTCGAAGCGATCAGCAAAGCCACGGTGAGCATGCGCCAATGTTAGATCGCCCGCAGTCCCGACAGCAAGCGTTCAGCGGAATGAATGCTGAGGTTCCTCGCACCCCTACAATGGTTGGAATGGGAATGCAACCTGTCAATGAAGTTCTTCTGGAGCAGATCGACCAGTACATCGAAGGCCTCTTTGTCCCGCCGGATGCGGCGCTCGAACAGAATCTGGTAGACGCCCAAGCTGCCGGTCTGCCGGCCATCGCGGTCGCGCCAGGTCAGGGCCGGATGATGTATCTTCTCGCGAAGATGGCCAACGCGAAACGAATTCTGGAGATCGGGACACTGGGCGGTTACAGCACCACGCTGCTCGCGCGAGCTCTCCCGAAAGACGGCAAAGTGGTCACGCTGGAATTCAGCCCCCTCCACGCCACCGTGGCGCGGAAGAACCTCGACCGCGCGGGAGTCGGCGATCTGGTTGACATTCGCATCGGCCGCGCCACCGAAACGCTCGACAAAATGATCGCTGCGAAGGAAGCCTCCTTCGACTTCGTTTTCATCGACGCCGACAAGACGGGCTACGTTGGATACCTCCACCAGGTGCTGCAGCTTTCGCATTCCGGCACCGTGATCCTCAGCGATAATCTGATTCGCCACGGCGCTGTTCTGCCGGGGTTTGACTCCCCGGACAAAGACGCGGTGGCTGTCTCGGAATTTAATAAACTCATCGCCTCACACCCGCGCCTTGAATCGATCCTGCTTCCGATCGTGAAGGGCAAAATCGACGGGATGGCAATTTCGTTGGTTAAATAGTTGGTGAAAGAGACGATGCTCCCCGACTTACACAGCGGTGTCCTGCCCTCGCAGTCTCTCGAAAAGCTCATCGCGAGCAACGTAATTCGCGCACGCACGCCGATCCTGCCGGAGCAGGTGCAGCCATCGTCCCTCGACCTTCGCCTCGGTGCCGAAGCTTATCGCGTCCGCGCCAGTTTCCTCGCCGCCGGTGCCGCTACCGTCACCGGTAAACTCGAACAATACCGCCTGCACACGCTCGATCTCACGCGGCCCGCCGTGCTCGAAAAGGGCTGTGTCTACATCGTGCCGCTGCAGGAAGAACTCGCACTACCCCCCACGATTTCCGGCAAAGCCAACCCGAAAAGCTCCACCGGCCGCCTCGACATCTTCACGCGCCTCATCACCGATGAAGGCCGCCAGTTCGAAATCGTGCCCGCCGGATATACCGGGCGTTTATTCGCCGAAGTCGTGCCGCGTACTTTCAGCGTCGTGGTCCGACAGGGCGAACGTCTCTCGCAGTTGCGCCTGTTCCAGGGCGATCATCAGCCGTCCGATAAGCTCCTGCGCGAAATCGACAGTGCCGAAACCCTCGTTTACCTCCCGGATGAGACCAAAGGCGCCGCGAATATCGAAAACGGCCTGCGCCTATCGGTGGATCTCGCGGGGATCGAAGGTTCCCCCATCATCGGTTATCGCGCCAAGAAGCACGCGCCGCTGATCGACCTCAGCAAAATCGGCTATTACCCCACCGAAGATTTCTGGGATCCGATCCGCCGCAATGAAAGCCGCACGCTGGTTCTCGATCCCGAAGATTTTTACATCCTCGCCTCGCGCGAAAGGGTTCGGATTCCCCCGCAATATGCCGCCGAAATGGTCCCCTACGATCCCACGATCGGCGAATTCCGTATCCACTATGCGGGCTTTTTCGATCCCGGCTTCGGCTACGGTTCGGGCGAGGGTGGCGAGATCAATGGCACCCGCGCGGTGCTCGAAGTTCGGTCGCACGAAGTTCCGTTCATTCTGGAAGACGGCCAGATCGTCGCGAGCCTCGTGTTCGAAAACCTGCTGGAACGCCCACGTGCGCTCTATGGCGAAGGCATCGGCTCCAATTACCAGCGCCAGGGACTGAAACTCAGCAAGCACTTCCGGACTCCGGTCCATGACTGAAGATTTCGATGTGGTCGGCGTCGGACTCAACGCCACGGATACGATGCTGCTCGTGCCGCATTTTCCGGCGTACGGCGGCAAAGTTTCCTTTCTGAGCGAGACGTACTCTCCGGGCGGACAGGTCGCCACCGCGATGGTCGCGTGCGCGAAACTCGGTTTGCGCACGAAGTACATCGGCACCATCGGTGACGACGAGCGCGGGCGCATCCAGCTCGAAAGTCTGCGCGGCTCCGGCATCAATCTGGATCACGTACAACAGCGGCGCGGTTGCCCCAATCAATCGGCCTACATCGTGATCGACCAGGCGACCGGCGAGCGCACCGTTTTCTGGAGCCGCCCGGATTGTCTGCGAATCGCCCCCGAAGAGATCGCGCCGGAGCAAATTACGTGCGCGAAACTCCTGCATATTGACGGCCATGACACTGCGGCCGTGGAACATGCCGCGCGCATCGCTCGAGGGCAGGGAATTCCCGTCACGGTGGACGTCGATACGATCTATCCCGGCTTTGAGAACGTGCTCCCGTTCGTCGATTACCTCATCGCGAGTTCCGAATTCCCCGCGCGCTGGACCCGCATCGAAGATCCCTTCGACGCGCTGGCCGCGATTGAGGAAAAACACGGCATGCGCGTCGCCGCCATGACGCTCGGCGCCCACGGCGCATTGGCGCTCTCGGAAGGCCGGTACTTTTACTCGCCCGGTTTCGTGGTGGACTGCGTGGATACCACCGGCGCGGGCGACGTCTTTCACGGCGCCTTCTGTTATTCTGTGTTGCAGAAGATGCCTCTCGCTGAAGCACTGGAGTTTTCAAACGCAATGGCAGCGCTGAACTGCACCGGAACCGGTGCGCGGGGCCAAATCGCGACTGCCGCGGAAGTGCGGTATCTAATGGCTCGCGGAGAACGGCGCAGCCGGCCTGAAATCGCCGGCAGGGCGCAGGCTGGCTGATGTTTCCGCTCCGCGACGACCGTCCGACTTATACGCCGCCTATTGTGACCACGATGTTGATTGTGGCGTGTGCTCTCGTCTTCCTGCACGAAATTTCGCTTGATGATTTTTCCCGCAATTACTTCGTCGATAAGTACGCGATGGTGCCCGCGCATCTCACTCTCGCGACTCTGGTGACATCCATGTTCCTCCACGGCGGCTGGATGCACATTATCGGCAACATGCTGTTTTTATGGGCGTTTGGCAAGAGTCTCGAAGACGCTATGGGCCACATGAAGTTTCTGAGTTTCTATCTGATCTGCGGGGTCGTCGCGGGGATAGTTCAGTTTCTGTTCAACTACTATTCGCGCGTCCCCACCCTCGGAGCCAGCGGCGCGATCGCCGGCGTCATGGGCGCATACCTCCTTAAATTTCCCCGCGCGTACATCCACACCCTGATTTTCATTTTTGTTTTTGTGACCACAACCGATATCCCTGCCTGGTTTTTTACGATTTTCTGGTTCGTAACGCAGTTATTCAACGGCTACGGCTCCATCATGCAGACGCAGATTTCCGATGGTGGCACCGCGTGGTTCGCGCACATCGGCGGATTCCTCGCGGGTATGCTGTTGGTCACGCTCATGGGCACGCGTAACCGCTACGTGCGCCGTCAGGAGAATGTATGGTAGACGTTCTCGCCATCGCAGCCCATCCCGACGATGTCGAACAAACCTGCGGCGGCACGCTCCTCCGCATGGCCGAAGCCGGCTACTTGACCGGCATTGTCGATCTGACTGCGGGCGACATGGGAACCCGCGGCTCACCCGAAATCCGCGTTGCGGAATCCGAAGCCGCGGCCCGAATCCTCGGCGTCGCTCATCGCGAAAATCTGCACTTCCCTGACGCGCGCCTCGAAAATTCTATGGCCGGCCGCATGACCATGGCGCACCGCATTCGCGAACTGCGCCCGAAAACCGTGATCCTGCCTTACTGGGAGGGCCGCCATCCCGATCACTACCGCGCTTCGGAAATCGCCTACGAAGCCTGCTTTCTCGCGGGCCTGAAGAAGCTCGATCAGTACACCGAGCCGCACAGGCCGCACAAAATTATCTATTCGTCCATCTATGCGAATGTCACGCCGTCTTTCGTCGTGGATATTTCGCGCTATTTCGAAAAGCGCATGGAATCGTTGTTCGCCTATCGTTCGCAGTATGGCCCGGTAGAAGAAGGCGCCACGCTGTTCCCGGACGAAACGGAGATCCGCGAGCGTCTTGCCGCGATTGCCCGCTTTTACGGCAACCTGATCGGCATGAAATACGGCGAGCCCTTCGTCGTGAAGGAGACGATGAGGATTGACGACATTGTCGCCTTCCCCGTCCGCAGCCTGTGAGTGAGTTGCGCTGGCACCCCCTGTTGCGGGAGTGGGTATCGGTGGCATCCACGCGGCAAAATCGCCCGCAGATGCCGAAGGACTGGTGCCCGTTTTGCCCCGGTTCGGGCAAGGTGCCGGACCATTACGATACTTTTCTCTACCCGAACGATTTTACGGCCTTCAGTCCGGCTAACCCGCCGTTCGAAGACAACCCCGGCATTTTCGCCACCACGGGCGGGCGCGGATCCTGTGACGTCGTCCTCTACCACCCGGATCACAATCTCTCGCCGTCCGCGATGTCGGCGGATCACTGGGCGAAAGTGGTCGAAACATGGCGCACGCGTACGGAGCAGCTATTTGCGAATCCCGATATCGCTTACGTTTATATTTTCGAAAATGCTGGCGAAGCGATCGGCGTGACCATGCCGCATCCGCACGGCCAGATTTACGCGCTCCCGCTGCTGCCGCCGCTGGTGCAGCGCGAACTCGATTCCGCGCGCCTGCACATGGAACGCGAATCGGAGTGCCTCTACTGCCGTTTACTGACTGCCGAACTGAATGCCCGCAAACGAATTATCATCGAGTCGGAGCACTTCGTCGCCTTCGTGCCGTTTCACGCCAGATGGCCCGGCGAAATCCAGATCTATCCGGGACGGCATGCACAATCGTTGGACGATTTGACCGTCCCCGAACGCCACGCTTTGGCAAAAATTATCAAAGCCGTGCGGATGAAATACGATAATCTCTGGGGCTTTCCGATTCCCCTGATGATGATGGTTCGCCAGCGTCCGGCCCACGGCGATCATCCATACTTTCACTTCCACGTCGAATTCTGCCCCATTCAGCGCAGCCGGGACAAGATCAAGTACCTCGCCGGCGTCGAATCCGGCACAGGACTCTTTCTCAACGACACGGTCGCCGAAGAAAAGGCTGCGGAATTGCGAAATGCTGTGCCGCAATTATCGGATATATAATCCGAAACTGTTTATAAAATCACAAAAGAGTTGATTTTTGTCTGAATCATTACGTATGATGTCAGATTGCGGAATTGTTGGGAAAGTGCGGAAGGCATCCTGAGCCGGCGCGTCAATGCTGCTTGACGTTCTGGCTGGCGCAGCCGCGTCTGCGGTGATTGTGATTTTGGCGTGGCGTCGTCCCTGGCGGCGGCGTGGTGATGATCGTCTGGTGCTCGAAACCTGGCTCGAAACCTTCTCACTGGACGGTTATCTGCCCATGCTGCGCCTGGCGGAGTCATCCGATGCCGGGTTCCTGAGTGGATATCGGGGTGCGGAGGCAGCCGCGAGGTATCGGCATTTACAATGCCAGATGCTGAAGGAATACCTGCGCAGTCTGTCCCGCGACTTTCATCGTCTCCACATCCTCGCCGTCGAAAGCCCGCCGCGTGAGGGCAGGGATGGCGGGAATCCTTCGCTCGCCGCCGTGGAAGAAAAGATGGAATTCATTTTCTCCATGTGGAGCATTGAACTGCGCCTCATTCTGAACGAAGTCGCCCCCCTCGCGATCAATCTGCGGCCCTTGCTCTCCAATGTCGACAAGGTGACAGCGCGGGCCCGCGAAATCGCCCGCCGCAGGCACGATCTCCGGCTGCTGTAGCGCGGTTTCCATAATTGCTGGCTCGAGCGCCATTATCGACGAGGACTTCTCCCGCGGCGCAATCAATAAAGTCGATCCACACAAATATGGCTGACTACCTGCCGTTCTCGTCGTCAGTTTGCTACTCTGGGGCTCGGGGACCGGCTATGTACTTGCTAAAGGCGTTTCGCCTCTTTCTGCTCTTTATGGCGTTCGTGCCACTCGCCGAGGCGCAATCTGGAAGCAACGCATTCACGTTAGCCGCATCCTTGCCTGTCACGACCGACATAGAAAGGAGCGACGGCTTACAACTATTAGACAGCATGGTTTGCAACCTCCCCACTTGCTACGTAACCTACAGCGGTGGAATGCAGGTGATAAACACCGCAGCTATGCAGATCGCATCGACAATCAAATTCTCTAACCAAGTTGACGCTCCGCCGTTCAGCATCGCAATTAGTCCCGGCGGACTGCTTTGCACCACTGAAATTGCACGTAGCGGCCCGGGGTTTGTGACAGTGACGGACCCCTCTACGGCTACATCTACAGTCACTAGCGTCCGGCTATAAGTCAAGCAGATTCAACTGGTTGAAAATAGCGTCTGATTTTACTTTGGAGTGGACTCCGCCGAAGGCCTGTAAAATGGGCACTTTCTCAAACAGCGTGAGGCTGA